>Ga0315273_10001075_pt1 | contig 30316 bp, 25 predicted proteins | sample YL17G02_0_MG_FD_205753 | JGI IMG/M metagenome (GOLD analysis project Ga0315273, IMG submission 205753) | Sediment microbial communities from Yellowstone Lake, YNP, Wyoming, USA - YL17G02_0 | ecosystem: Environmental > Aquatic > Freshwater > Lake > Sediment | place: USA: Wyoming | collected... | reverse complement strand
CTTGGCAATGTGATTAATCCGGACGAAATCGTGAAAATGTACGGAGCGGATACATTGCGTATTTATGAGATGTTCATGGGGCCTTTTGAAGAATCAGTTGCGTGGAGTACGGAAAGTATCATCGGGTCAAGAAGATTTATTGAAAAGGTTTGGAGAATCGGAGAAAAACTAGCGACGCAGTCAAAAAATTTGCGAGGTCCTCGGAAGGGGGTCAGCCAGACCGTCGCAAATTCTTCGTCTGCGTCGCTAGTAAAACTTTTACATAAAACAATCAAAAAAGTTTCCGAAGATATAGAGAATATGTATTTCAATACCGCAATCTCCGCAATGATGATTCTGGCGACTGAAATGGAAAAGGCAAAAAGTATTTCATCACAAGATTATAAAAAATTTTTGCAGATTCTTGCACCGTTTGCACCGTATATGGTGGAGGAATTATGGAGCATGCTTGGAGAAAAAAATTCTATCAATTTTTCAAGTTGGCCGAAATGGGATGAAAATTTGATTAAAGATGAAGAAATAAAAATTGTAGTTCAGATAAACGGAAAAGTTAGGGCGGAAATAATGATACAAGCGGATGACAACGAGGAAATAATAAAGCAAAAAACCCTTGCTAACGAGGCTGTTTTGAGGCATAGAGCTGGTAGAGATGTGAAAAAAATTATTTATGTTAAAAATAGACTTATTAACATAGTTATTTAACGTAGCATTTGCATTTTTTTATCACTATATAGTATAATAAGACTCATGCGTTCAAATATATTTGATAGGCTTTCTTTTTTGTCATTATTTTTAGTTGTAGTATTGTTGCCTCTTTTCTGTTTGCCTTTTACTAACATTCCGGTGGAAACATCCAAGGGATTGCTTTTAGTTTTAGGGCTCGCGGCTTGTGTAATTTTTTGGGCCATAGCCAGATTTCTTGACGGTAAAATAATTTTCCCCAAGTCCTGGTTATTGGTGTCGGGGTTTGGTATAGCTTTGGCTTTTCTACTCTCGGCTCTTTTTTCCGGAAACTCCCAAGTATCTTTATTTGGCACCATGTTTGATATTGGGTCTTTCTGGTTTGTTTTTTCCGGTTTTGTTTTAATGCTCTATTCCTCCATCATTTTCCGAACTCCCCAACGGGCAAGGATAGTTATGCTTGGTATAATATTGTCTTCCGTTTTTGTGTTAATTTTTCAGGGAATCCATCTATTCGCGCCCACAATTTTATCCTTGGGAATCCTGGCGGGTAAAACAGGGAATGTTTTGGGGTCTTGGAACGCGCTTGGTTTATTTGCCGGGTTTTCTGGACTGATGTTCCTTTTAGTGATTGAACTTTTCCCAATTTCCAAAATGGAAAAACTTTTATTGGAAATATTCATTTTGCTTTCAATACTATTGGCGGTCGCGGTAAACTTCTCATTGGTTTGGATACTTCTTGGAATTTCTAGTCTGATTATTTTTGTTTACAAAGTCTCAATTACCTTCCAAACAAATGAAGATGAAGGACCTGCCCGCGCCAGCGAGGAAAAGAGGTATTTTCCCATTATTTCATTTATTATTGTGATGATATCCTTATTGTTCTTTATGTCAGCGGGTTTTATCGGAAGTTTTGTTCCCAATCGTCTGCAGATATCAAATACCGAAGTCAGTCCTTCTTTGGGGGCTACCATGTCCATAACCAAAGAAGTGCTCGCTAAATATCCTGTTCTGGGCATTGGTCCGAACAGATTCGGAGAAGCGTGGTCAATGTATAAGCCCGCTGCTATAAATAATACCCAATTTTGGGATGTTTCTTTTAATTCGGGCTCTGGATTGTTGCCTACTCTCTTCGCTACTACCGGCTATCTTGGCATTCTTGCCTGGCTTATTTTTTTCATTTTGTTTTTAGTTATCGGCGTGAAATCGGTATTTTCCAGCATTAAAAATGGAGTAAATTGGGAAATGATGGCATTTTTTGTATTGTCTTTTTATTTATTTATTTCTTCATTCTTTTATTTCACCGGATCGGTGATATTTTTACTGTCGCTTGCCTTTACCGGGGTGTTTATCGGACTGGCTGTTTCCAGTTCAAACGGGGAAATGACAATATCATTTTTAAATGACCACCGAAAAAGTTTCTTCTCCATTCTTGTTCTTATTCTGATGGTAATCTTTTCCGTCGCCACCTCATTTAAATATATAGAACGACTCACTTCTGTTTCGTATTTCAGCCAAGCGATTTTTGCGTCAACAGAACCGGTCGCTGAAAATTCTATCAACAAAGCTCTTTCCTTGTATTCAAATGATTTATATTTGCGCACTTATTCGCAGATATATCTTGTTAAATTAAATTCCATAGCTAGCAAAGGCTCGTCATTATCTGATGCAGACAAGGCGGATTTGCAGACAAGCTTTGATCAAGTCGTAAATAGCGCGCAAATGGCGGTGGCGTACGATCCATCAAATTATCTGAATTTCCAATTGCTGGGTTCTGTATATCAGGCGGTCGGTTCGCTCGGAGTCAAGGATGCTTATGGCAAAGCCGTTCTGGCTTATCAAACCGCTTCTAGTCTAAATCCATTAAATCCAGGACTTAAGCTGGCTATGGCGAGCGTATCATTCATTGACGGAAAAGTTCAAGACGCGAAAGATTATGCGAATGAAGCTCTTTCTCTTAAACAGGATTATATTGATGCTCTAATTACTCTTTCCCAAATAGCCAAGAGTGAAAACAATAACAGTGGAGCATTGTCTTATGCGCAAGCCGCTCTTTCTCTTGCCCCGACCGACAAAAACTTAATACAGTACGTAGACTCATTAAATAATCCTACATCGACTCCTACTCCTACTCCTACTCCTACTCCTAATAAATCTAAAAAATAAATCAAATAACGGATGGAGAAGATTCTAAGAATTTTTACTAAAGAATCTGGCAGCATAAATCAAGCCGCGCTTCTTTTGGGTTGTTTTACTTTGCTCTCCCAAATTTTGGCGCTTTTCCGTGATCGTTCCATCGCGCACTTTATAGGACCTTCTTCCTCGCTGGATGCCTACTATGCGGCTTTCCGCGTGCCGGACCTCATTTTTATTTGTATAGCGTCGCTGGCCTCCATCACCGTGATAATTCCTTTTATTGTTGCCAGAATGCCTGCCCGCCAATTGGCAGGCGGGGATGGAGAAAAAGTGACCGACGAAGCGCGTAAATACTTAAATGATATTTTCACTGTTTTCTTTTCTTTGATGGTTTTGGTTGCCCTGATCGCGTTTTTCCTTATGCCTCGTTTGGTATTTTTTATCGCTCCGGGCTTTACTCCACTATACCAAGCAAAGGTAATTTTACTTTCACGAATAATGTTGCTCTCGCCAATTTTAATGGGTCTTTCAAATCTTTTCGGCACAGTCACCCAGCTTTTTCATAAATTCTTCATTTATTCTTTAAGCCCGATTTTTTATAATTTTGGAATTATTGTCGGTGTTATATTTCTTTATCCGATTTTTGGAATTTATGGATTGGCGCTGGGTGTCGCGCTGGGCGCTCTTATGCATTTTGGAATACAGGCCTTAGCATCACATCGTTGCGGATTTACGCCCAAATTTTCATTTTCTGTCAATTTTAAAGACATCAAACAGGTGGCCCTTGTTTCACTTCCTCGAACATTGGGTCTGGCTTTTAATAACATCGCCCTTATCAGCATCATCGCTCTGGCTTCATTTTTGAAGAGTGGCTCTATTTCGGTCTTTAATTTTTCGTTCAATCTTCAATCGGTGCCACTTAATATCATCGGCATATCCTATGCGGTGGCGGCTTTTCCGACTTTAGCCAAATCTTTTTTCAGTGGCCAGAAAGATGAATTTAAAAAACATTTAAAGGTGGCGGCCAGGGCAATAGTTTTTTGGTCCATCCCCGTAATATTTCTTTTTATCGTGCTGCGGGCGCAAATCGTGCGCGTCATACTCGGTTCCGGATCTTTTTCCTGGGATAATACCCGTCTAGTGGCGGCCTGTCTCGCAATTTTTTCTGTTTCAATTCTCGCCCAGGGAATGATTACTTTACTGTCCCGCTCTTACTATGCGACCGGCAACACCCGGCGCCCGCTGATAGTGAATCTTTCCTGTTCCATTTTAATTATAATTTTGTCTTATATGTTTATCCATTTTTTTGAAAATGTGCTTTTATTCCGTTATTTTATAGAATCGTTGCTTAAAGTGAACGATATTCCGGGCACAGAAGTATTGATGCTTCCGCTGGCATATTCTATCGGAACCATTTTAAATTTTATTTTGCATTGGGTTCTGGTGAAGAAAGATTTTATGTCTGATGAATCTTTTATCACAAAAACCTTTTTTCAAAGTCTGGGTGCTTCGTTTTTCTTAGGGCTAGTGTGCTACTTAAGTCTCAACATTCTTTCACCGGTTTTTGGCACAACCACATTCTGGGGAATTTTCTTGCAAGGCTTTATTTCCGGAATTCTGGGCATAGCTTCCGCCGTTGTGGTTTTGTATCTACTTAAGAGCGAAGAACTGAAAGATATCATAAAAACTCTCATGACCAAGTTCTGGCGCGCGAAAATTATCGCGCCATCCCAAGAAGGGCTTTAAATTTAAGATTTTTGGTTTTATATGGTATAATGAAAGTTGGACATAATTAAATTAGTCCTTTTTTTTATTTCATATGGATAAAGACTATTCAAATTTGCACCGTAAACTGGTGGTTAAATATTTTTGGCAAGTAATTAGGCATTTTAAGATGTCTTTTTTTACGATTGTTGTTTTTACGATAATTGCTTCTGCTTTAGATGTCTATATACCTCTTCAATATTTAAAACTTTGGAATGTTTTAAATACCAATAATTTTGTTATTATTTCAGTTGCTAAATCAATAATTATTTTAATATTAATGCTAAATTTGCTTCGCTGGGTTATTAGGAGAATTTCCGGATTTTCTCTTTCCTATTTTGAATCGGGAGTAATGGCAGGTCTTCGAAAGCAAGCTTTTTCATATATGATCGGCCACTCTCATTCTTTTTTTGCAAATAATTTTAGCGGATCCTTAACCCAAAAAATAAATAAATATGCCCGCGCTTTTGAAAAATTGACTGATAAAATGATTTCTGACGGATTGCCACTTATTATTCGCAGTGTCGGTACGGTTATTGCCATTTATACATTACTTCCCAAATATGCTTATATCTTGGGAATCTTTTGTGTTGTGTTTTTATTAACAGCTCTCATTTATACTCGATATAAACTCAAATATGATATTATTTCTGCTTTAGCTGATACTAAGACAGTAGGAGTTTTGGCTGATTCTATTGGCAATCATTCCTCAATTCAGATTTTTACCGGGCACTCATATGAACAAAATCGTACAGGGGAGACGATACAAAAACAACAAAAAGCAACCGTTTTTAATTGGTATTTATGGGAGGGACTTAGTGCTATCCAGAGTTTTTATTCAGTGGCTATCGAGTTTATTATTTTCTGGTTAGCTATTAATGACTGGCGGCTCGCTATTATTACTTTGCCTGTTATAGTATTGCTTCAAAGTTACATGATTCGTTTAATTGAGAATTTATGGAGTTTTGCCGGTATTGTTCGCACTTTTTATGATGGTTTTGCTGATGCACAAGAAATGGCTCTTATCCTTAGTACGCCCTATGAAATTGTTGATAGAGTGACAGAAAATGCTAAAAATATAAAAAAAGGAGAAGTTATTTTTAATAATGTAACGTATGTTTATAAAAATAACAATAATAAAGTATTAGATAACTTCTCTTTAACAATACCCTCAGGGCAGAAAGTCGCCATTGTTGGATCCTCTGGCGCCGGAAAAACAACTTTTGTTCGTCTTTTAATGAGGTTATTTAATCTAACGAAGGGTCAAATTACTATTGATGGGGTTGATATTAGTAAAATTTCCCAACAAAATCTTCGTGAACAAATATCTTTTGTTCCCCAAGACCCGATACTTTTTCACCGCACTTTATTGGAAAATATTCGTTATGGTAGGCGTGATGCAACCAATGAAGAAGTTTTAATTGCAGCCCATCTTTCACATTGTGATGAATTTATCAAGGCATTACCATGCGGTTATGAAACTTATGTTGGAGAACGTGGAATAAAGCTTTCAGGCGGGGAACGTCAACGCGTTGCTATAGCTCGGGCTATTCTTAAAAATTCTCCAATTCTTATTCTTGACGAGGCAACTTCTTCACTTGATTCTCATTCTGAATCCTTAATTCAAGATGCATTACATACACTTATTAAAGGAAAGACAACAATTGTTATTGCACATCGACTTTCAACTATTCGAGAAATGGATAGGATAATTGTAATTAAAAAAGGGAAGATTATTGAGAATGGGGTTCATGAAGAACTTGTAAATAAAAAAGAAGGACTCTATAAAAAATTATGGGATCTCCAAGCAGGAGGATTTAAAAACACAATCTAATTCATTCAATGGATTTAAAGCATATTAGAAATTTTTCTATCATCGCGCACATTGACCACGGCAAAAGCACTTTGGCGGACAGGATGCTGGAAATTACAAACACAATAGAAAAGCGCAAAATGCGCGACCAGGTGCTGGACTCTATGGAGCTTGAGCGAGAAAGGGGAATTACTATCAAAATGCAGCCCGTCAGGATGGAGTATGTTTTTCATGGAGAAAAATATATCTTAAACCTGATTGATACCCCGGGGCACATAGATTTTTCCTATGAGGTATCCCGCGCTTTAAAGGCCGTAGAGGGGTCTATCCTGCTTATAGATGGAACTCAGGGTATACAGGCCCAAACACTTACCACGCTTGCCATGGCGCGCGGAGAGGGCAAAAAAGACAGCAAGCAAATCATCCCCTGTATTTCCAAGATTGATTCGCCGTTATCCAGGATAAATGAGGTAAAAGAGGAGGTTGTGAAGCTTTTGGAATGCAATCCGGATGAAATTTTGCTGGTTTCCGGACGCACTGGAGAGGGGGTGGAAAATCTTTTGCAAGAAGTCATCAAGCGCATACCAGAACCAAAAGCAACATACCCGCTTCGCCGTAGCGATAGCGAGGCGAGCCCCAACGATAATAATTTACGAGCTCTTGTTTTTGATTTTAAATATTCAAATCATCGGGGAGTAATAGTTTTTGTGCGAGTGTTTGACGGTAAGGTGGCCAGAGGCGATAGTTTAATCTTTGCGGTCTCGGGCGAGAAATTTACCGCTCTGGAAGTCGGAACTTTTTCACCGGAAGAAACACCCGGAGATTTTCTTTCCTCGGGAGAAACGGGTTATATTGTCACCGGTATAAAGAAACCAGGCATCGCATCAGTCGGAGATACCGTTACTATGTTCAAAAATCCCTTGCCGGCTTTTGAAGGTTATATGCAGCCAATGCCAGTGGTCTGGGCTTCGGTTTTTCCAGAGAAGGCGCCTGCCCGCCATGCTTCGCAAGGCGATGCGGGCGGGGATGATTTTGCGGAATTAAAACTTGCCTTGGGGAAATTAAAGCTTTCGGATTCTGCATTTTCTTACGAAGAGGAGTCTTCCGGCTCGCTGGGTCGGGGGTTTAGATGCGGATTTTTAGGAATGCTTCATCTAGAAATTATCACCGAAAGATTGAAACGAGAATTTAATTTGCAATTGGTCGTTACCACACCCTCTATCACTTATGAGGTTGTGCTTAAGAATGGCAATCTACCAGCCGGCGGAGTAAAAATTTACCCACACACTATTAAGAATAGTGTGTGGGTTTATTCCCCGTATTTTTTTCCGGACGATGGTAATATCCAAACTGTATTTGAACCATGGGTAAAGTTAAAAATCATCACTCCGGTTCAATATGTCGGTAATATTATGCAAATTCTTTTTGACCACGAGGGAGAAATTGGCCAGACGGAAAATTTCGGAGACAATCGCGAGACAATATCCGTCAAAATGCCCCTGCGTGAGCTTATGCGAAATTTCTTTGACGAATTAAAAAGCACTTCATCAGGTTATGGTTCCATCTCTTATGAAATAGGAGAGATGCGCGAAGCGAATGTGACCAGATTGGACCTAGTAATTGCCGGTGAAATCGTACCGGCTTTTTCCAGAATTGTTTCCAAAAAAAGGGTGGAGGAAGAGGCCGAGAAAGCAGTTCTAAAACTGGCGAGCCTTCTGCCTCGGCAAATGTTCACTTTAAAAATTCAGGGCAAGGCGCTCGGACGCATCATCTCCTCTCGTACTCTTTCCGGCATGAAAAAAGACGTTACTCAGCATATGTATGGAGGCGATATAACTCGCAAAATGAAACTTCGCGAGAAACAAAAGAAGGGGAAAAAGAGAATGAAAGAAATGGGACGGGTAAACATTCCGCAGGATGTATTCTTGAGGATGATGCGGTCGCAAGACTAGTAAGATAAGAAATTTTTACTGAGGTCTAAACATTGGGGAGTACAGGAGAATCATACTTATTATAATAAGTATACAAAGCACCGCCCAAGTAATCTGAATTTTCTTTTGATGTTTTTTATTGAAAAGCATATACTTAATATATCATACCATGATAAATTTTCAACGGAAAAGAGTGTGGAGAAATATAGTGCAATCAAAACCCGTTTTAATACTTTTGGGAGTTTTAATATTATTTTTTGTTTGGAATATTTTAGGTTTTTGGAATAAAATGGAAGAAACCGGTAAAAACAAAAAAATGGTTGAAGATAAGGTTGCCGCATTAAAACAGCAAAAAGAAAAACTTTCATCCGATATAAATAGTTTAAAGACAGACCAAGGCAAAGAAAAACTTTTTCGAGAAAATTTTGGTTTGGCCAAGGAGGGAGAAAATATGATCGTGGTAGTAGAAGACAAAAATCCGCCCGCAACCCCGAAAACAGCCTCTTCTTCGGGCTTTTTTTCTTTCTTTCGGAATTTATTTAAATAATGATATAATGAAGGTATGAAAATAGCATTTTTTGAAATACCAAAAAGGCAGCAAGCTTTTTTTAGCCAGGCTCTAACTGGCGGGGAAATTGTTTTTTACGAAGAAAAACTCAGTCTGGACAATGTAAATATGGTAAAAGACGCTGATATTATATCAGGTTTTACCAACTCTGTAATTAATAAAGAAATTATTGACTCTTTGGCAAATTTGAAGTTGGTTGCTACGCGTTCAACCGGTTTTGACCATATTGATGTGGCTTATGCAAATACCAAGGGGATAAAAGTCTCCAATGTGCCGGCTTATGGTTCGGAAACGGTAGCGGAATTTGCTTTTGCTTTGCTTTTAACCTTATCGAGGAAAGTCCGGGAAGCGAGTCATTCCCTAAAAGAAAATGGAGATTATTCTATATCTGAAAACTTGCAAGGTTTTGATCTGGACAAGAAAACACTTGGAGTCATTGGTGCCGGTAAAATCGGGAAAAATGTAATTCACATTGCGCGTGGTTTTAATATGAATGTTCTGGCTTATGATTTATATCCTGATCTGGGTTTTGCCAAAGAAAATAATTTTACATATAAAACCTTGCCGGAAGTTTTAGCGCAGTCTGACATTGTCACCTTGCATGCTCCTTATACTAAAGAAAATTATCATTTGATTAATAAAGAAAATATTTCTTTAATGAAAAGTGGCGCGTATTTGATAAATACTGCCCGCGGGGAACTTATTGAGACCGAAGCGCTTGTTTCTGCTTTGCGCGATGGGACTGTCGCTGGCGCGGGACTTGATGTTTTGGAGGGAGAAAGGGGGTTTAAAAAAGGAGCCACCATTCCCATGCTTGAAATGCCCAATGTTATTATGACTCCGCATATTGCTTTTGATACCAGGGAAGCTGAAATGAGAATTATGCAAACGACGGTTGTCAATATTCAAGGTTTCATTTCTAATTTGCTAATTAATTTAGTCAAGTAAAAATGCAAGAAAGTTGGATTAAAAATTTTGCCGAATTAGCAACGACGGAAAATCGTAAAATAACATTAGAAATAATGGAGTCCGGGCTGAGCGCCATTGATACAGAAGGAGTAATATTGAATTCCATCAAATTGGAAAAAAATATTTTATCTGTTGGGGATAAAAATTTCGTTTTGGACAATTTTAAAAAAATAAAAGTTGTTGGTTTTGGCAAGTCTTCCGGTGAAGCGGCCCTGGCGTTGGAAAAAATTTTAGGGTCTAGAATTGAAAAAGGAGCCATGATTGGTCTAGAGAAAGTTGCCATTCAACATATTGAAACTTTTGCCGGCACTCACCCAAGGCCAAGTCAAATAAATATAGAGGCCAGTAAAAAAATATATGAAATAATTAAAAATTCCAATGAAGACGATTTGATTATTGTTCTTGTTTCTGGCGGGGGCTCGGCCCTTCTTTGCTATCCAGAAAGTGAATGCGAACAAGGAATAAAACTTTATGATGCATTTTTGAAAACGGGCAAGACAATAACTGAAATCAATACGGTCCGAAAGCATCTTTCTTTGCTGAAGGGTGGCGGTTTGGCCCAAATTGCCTATCCGGCCACAGTAATCGGACTTATTTTTTCAGATGTGCCCGGCGACAATTTTGCCGAAGTGGCTTCCGGTCCGACTTATAAAGATAAAACTACGATAGCTGATGCTCAAAAAATTATTACCGAAAATAATTTAGGAGAATTTGATTTAATTGAAACACCCAAAGAAGATAAATATTTTGAAAAAGTTTATAATTTTGTTCTTGTTTCAAATAAAACTGCCGTAGAAGCAATGGTCAGAAAAGCGCAAAAATTTAATTTGGGAGTAAATATCATCTCAACCGATTTGTATGATGAAATTAACGAGGCGATTAAGAAAATATTTTCTGCCCAAGAAAACAATACTGTTGTTTTGGCTGCCGGCGAACCAAGCATTAAGGTCAAAAATAAAAAAGGGAAAGGAGGAAGAAATCTTCATATAGGACTTCAAGCCATAAAAATGAAAATGATTGGCCAGAATTCTGTTTTTATATCGCTGGCGTCCGACGGCCTGGACAATAGCGATGCCGCTGGAGCTGTAATTGACAAAAGTACCATAGAAAAAGTAGAAAAACTGGGTTTGGACGTTGATGATTATTCAGACCGTTTTGATTCTTATCCATTTTTCCAAAAAACCGGCGATATGATTATAACCGGTCCCACTGGCGCCAATGTCTCTGATTTAATGATTTTGTTGACGAAAAAATAATGAATAAAATTACTAAAATTATAGCCGAGGAAATACAAGATTCACGAGAGAATCCGACTCTTAAGGTGACAGTTTTTGTTGATAATATGTCGGATAGTTTTTCCGTACCATCTGGCGCCTCTACTGGTGTTCACGAGGCGCATGAATTAAGGGATGAGGACGGCAAGAGTGTTAAGAAAACTATAGATAAGGTAAATAAAATTATTGCCCCCGTTTTAATCGGCAAAGATATTTTAAATCAGAAAGAAATAGACAGAATTATGATTGAATTGGACAATACCACTAATAAAGATAATTTAGGCGGTAATTCTATGATTGGCGTTAGTATCGCTTGCGCAAAAGTTGCAGCCAAGGTTTCTGAAAAAGAAATTTTTGAATATTTGCGAACACTGGCGGAAATAAAACCCTCACGTAAAGTACCGTATCTTTTTATGAATTTGCTTGAAGGTGGTAAGCATACTAATAATCATTTGGCTTTTCAGGAATATCATATTGTGCCCGATACTAAAGATGTTGCTGAGGCGGTTGATATTGGAATTAAAATACAAAATACCCTAAAAAAAATAATAATAAGGGATTTAGGCGAAGATTCCGTTGTTTTGGGTGATGAGGGAGGTCTGGCGCCAAAAATAAGCGATATAAGAAAACCTTTTCTATGTCTAAGTGAGGCCATAAGGCAAAATAATTTACAAGATAAAGTTCGATTAGCCCTCGATGCCGCGGCTTCTTCTTTTTATAATAATGGAGTATATAAAATTGATGGAAAAGATATTTCAAAAGAAGAGTTAACAAATATTTACAGTTCTTTAGTTAAAGAATTTAATTTATTTTCCATCGAGGACCCATTTGACGAGGAGGACTTTGATAGTTTTAGAAAATTAAAAGAGAAGAATAAAGGTCTTTTAGTGGTGGGCGATGATCTGACTGTTACTAATGTTTTACTTCTCCAGAAAGCGATAGAAAACGGTAGTATCAATGCAATGATTATCAAGCCAAATCAAATTGGCACATTAACTGAAACTCTTGAGGCAATGAGATTGGCTAGAGAGAATGATATAGAACTTATTGTGAGTCATAGAGACGGAGAGACGGATGATGATTTCATCGCTGACCTGGCTTATGCTTTTAATTGTTTTGGATTAAAAGCCGGTTCTCCACAAAAAGCCGAAAGAATGGTAAAATATAAAAGATTAATACAAATTACCCGCCTGCGCGGGTAGGCAAATTTATCATCAGCGTAAAATTTTAATTATTATGGCGAAAAGAAAAAAAGAAAGTTTTGTAAAATGGTATAGCGAGGTGGGTATCGCCGATGTTCCATCAGTCGGCGGCAAGAATGCCGCGCTGGGAGAAATGTATTCTAATCTTGTGTCACTTGGCGTGAATATACCAAATGGGTTTGCTTTGACGGCCGATGCTTATCGTTATTTTTTTAAAAAAACAGGTTTGGATAAAAAAATAAGGGAAATTCTTTCCGACCTTGACACAAAAGATATTCGAAATCTCCAGATTCGCGGAAAAAAAGTGCGCGAAATAATTCTAAAAGCTAATTTACCGGAAACACTTCAGAATGTAATTACAAAAGCCTATGGGGAATTAGAAAAAAAATATAGAAAAAATGTTGATGTTGCGGTTCGTTCATCAGCCACCGCCGAAGATCTTCCGGGTGCCTCATTTGCCGGACAACAAGAAACTTTTCTTAATGTGCGTGGTGTCAGTGATGTGCTTCTGGCGACAAAAAAATGTATTGCTTCGCTTTTTACCGACCGAGCCATTTCATATCGCACAGATAAAGGATTCTCACATTTTGATGTGGCGCTTTCAGTCGGCATTCAATGTATGGTGCGTTCCGATCTGGCATCTTCGGGTGTGGCGTTTACTATTGATACTGAAACAGGTTTTAATAAGGTTATTGTGATAAATGGGATATACGGTCTGGGTGAACTTGTCGTGCAAGGCAACGTGATTCCCGATGAGTTTATAATTTTTAAGCCAACGTTGGAGGATAGCAGTAAAAATTCCATTATCGGTAAAAATATTGGTCAGAAAAATATAAAACTTATTTATGCAAAAAATGGCACGAAAAAGCAAAATGTTTCATTGCCGGATCGGCAAAAATTTTGTCTGACTGACAAAGAAGCCATAAAACTGGCAAAGTGGTGCCTCCAAATAGAAAAATATTTTTCAAAAAAACACAATCGCTATCAACCGATGGATATCGAATGGGCCAAAGATGGAAAAACCGGCGAACTTTTTGTTGTACAGGCGCGTCCGGAAACGGTGATTTCCTCGGAAGACAAAAACATATTTAAAGAATATCAGCTAAAAGGCACCGGACAGATACGCGTCAAAGGTATTGCCGTCGGATCAAAAATCGGCGCTGGAAAAGTTCGTGTTTTACGTGACACAAAAAAGATAACTTCTTTTAAAAAAGGGGAAGTGCTGGTAACCGAAATTACCGACCCAGATTGGGAGCCCATTATGAAAATTGCGGGGGCGATTGTGACCGACAAAGGCGGGCGCACGTCTCATGCCGCTATCGTATCGCGCGAATTGGGCATTCCTTGCATTGTTGGTTCCGGCAATGCGACGAAAGTGTTAAAAAACGGCGAAGAGGTGACCGTAGATTGTTCTTCCAGTCAAGTTGGTGATGTCTATGATGGTATCATCCCATACAAAATAGTGGAACATCATCTAGATAAAATACCTAAAACGAAAACGAAGATCATGGTAAATATCGGCTCTCCGGATGAAGCATTTAAAAACCACTATCTTCCTGCGCAAGGGGTTGGATTGGGGAGATTAGAATTTATCATTATTTCATATATTCGTATTCACCCGAATGCCTTAATTGATTATAAAAAGTTGAAGCGGGGAAAGAAGACTCCCGCCATACAAAAACTGCTTAAAAAAATTGATAATTTGACGCCTCTATATAAAGATAAAGTGCAGTTTTATGTGGACGAACTTGCCTTGGGGATTGCTAGAATTGCCGCTACATTTTATCCTAAAGAAGTTATCATTCGTTTTTCTGATTTTAAAACAAATGAATACCGCACGCTTCTGGGTGGCGACTTATATGAACCACAGGAAGAAAATCCTATGCTCGGTTGGCGCGGCGCATCTCGTTATTACGATCCGAAATTTAAAGTGGCCTTCGGTCTGGAGTGTGTGGCAATGAAAAAAGTGCGTGAGGATATGGGTCTGACAAATGTGGTTCCGATGATTCCGTTTTGTCGTACGCCGGAAGAAGGAAAAAAAGTGATAGAAGTGATGAAGGAACATGGATTGGATTGCGCAAAAGATAAGAGTTTGAAAATCTATGTAATGTGCGAAATTCCTTCAAATATTCTTCTGGCGGATGAATTTCTTGAAATTTTTGACGGTATGTCAATTGGGTCTAATGATTTGACCCAGCTTACTTTGGGATTGGATCGTGATTCTGGTATTGTGACCCATATTGCAAATGAAAATAATCCCTCGGTAAAGAAATTTATTGCTGAAATTATTCACAAGTGCAAAGAGAAAAAAAAGTACATTGGCATTTGTGGTCAGGCGCCGTCGGACTACCCGGAGTTTGCGCGATTTCTCGTGAAAGAGGGGATAGAGAGTATGTCGCTCAACCCGGACACGGTCATTAAAATCATTATGGCACTCGGGAAAAAGAAAAAAAATAGTTAAAATTATTTTGTGCGAGTAGGGGGAATCGAACCCCCGTCTAATCCTTGGGAAGGACTCATTCTGCCACTAAACCATACTCGCGTATTATGCTATATGGATTACCATATAGCAATGACGCTCGGACATTAAGCAAATTTATTTGCTTATGCTCCTCGCTTATTGCTATAATAGCTCATTACAAATTATTTACAATATTTTTTATGCAGAACGTAATAATTTATTCAACTCCCACTTGCCACTTTTGCCATGTGGCAAAAGATTTTTTTGAGGCCAATAATATTGCTTATACGGAATACGATGTCGCCAGCGATCTTGAAAAAAGAAGAGAAATGGTGAAAAAAAGCGGACAAATGAGCGTGCCAGTTATAATCATCAGCGATGAGCTTATTATTGGTTTTGATAAGCCGAAAATTTCTAAATTGCTGGGTATTTAGTAGTGGTCGTTATATCTTCACCCGCCACTTTGCTTATGATATTGTGCCTTTACCCCGAGTCGAACGGGGATTTATTCCTTAGGACGGAATTGTTCTATCCATTGAACTATAAAGGCAAAGTTTGGCGGGCAGGTTTAACTACGAAGACCTTACCTATAATTTAGCACACAAAGGGGGTGTTTGGAATTGGATTTCTAAAATATTTATGCTAAAATATTTTCATGGATCAAGAACCCCTATTTGGCCCCGAAAGAAGAATCTCCAGTCCGGAAAATAGAATTGTTTATCAGACTTTTCAAGAATCAATAAAAGCCGGCTCTTGTGAGGCGCAAGAATTGCGTAATGCTCGTGCAGAAAAATTAATTACTCCGGAACAATGTGTTTTATTGTTATTTTTGCTGGCGGAAAAACTTGAAAAAAGGGCCAGTATTGATATTCTGACCAACGTATTGAACCGTGCCTTTTTAGAACCCAACTTGGAAGAATTAATTGAAGAACTAAATTCCAGCACAGAAAAACGCAGATTGCCCATACAGTCGGTGATGGTTATTTTTTTGGATATAAAAAAATTTAAAGATTTGAATGATAACCATGGTGGTCACAAGGTAGGTGACCGAGCATTGGTTGCCGTGGCGGAACGTTTAAAAAATGGAACCAAGAGGCAAGACATGATATTTCGGGTAGGTGGCGATGAGTTTGTAGTATTATTACCAATAACAGATAATAATCCCCAACTACTAGAGGCAATTTTTGAGAGGATTAGAAATAGCATAAATACTGATTTGTCGGTTGAGGGCAATAAAGGCATGAATGTCCCATTTTCGGTTTCTATGGGATTTGAGGTTTTAAATAAGGGAGATATAACAACTGCCGCAGAATTACTCAATAAAGCTGATCAAAAAATGTATCAAGACAAGAATAGCAAATAAAGTTAACCTGTATGTTTGTTTAGAGATTAAAGGTATCCCTTTTATTTTCTAAAATATTGTGCTAAAATATTGCAGTGGATCCTGAGTCAAAAAAATTATTGGAAGCTACCTTTCAACTGGCACAGGAGAATAATCATATGCTTCATAAGGTTAGGAGTGTTCAAAAATGGGCAACTTTTTGGCGGACGCTCAAAATACTTGTGGTGATTGGAATTGCGCTCGGATCATTTTATTTTTTGGAGCCATATCTGAATAAAATAGCAAATTTATATAATTCAATTTCTGGTATGGAGCAAAAATTGAATGGGGGTAGTAGTTCCTTTCAGGATTTATTAAAAAAATTTCAGAATTAAGCCTGGGTAGCTCAGTAGTAGAGCATTTCCCTGAAGAGGAAGTGGCCGGGTGTGCGATTCACCCCCCAGGCACAAAAACGAAGTTTTTGTGAGCCGGAGCGCGACGGTGCGAGGCGGGGTCGCGAGATTTTTCAGCAGAAAAATATTTGTGACCAAGATTATTTTCTAGATTGATCTCACTTTGACGGTATTTTTCTTTTCCTTGTCCACTTTTTTGATTTTAATGGTGATTAGACCATGTCTTTCCGTAGCTTCAACTTCTTCTGGCTCTACTTCTGCGGGAAGAGACATGGTACGAGAAAATCTTCCCCAAAAAAGTTCTTTTGTAAAGTAATTATCTTCATCAATAGTTCGGCTCTCTTCACGCTGGCCACGAATAGTAATCATATCTCGAGAAATGGATAGCTCCAAATCCTCCGGCTTAACTCCGGCAACCATTGTCTGAATAATGATATCGGTCGGCGTCTGGTAAACATCAACTGACAATTCCGCTTCATCATTCTCTTCTTCAATCCAATTGTTGCCGTTTTTTTTATCTGTTTTTTCTGACTTGATTCCTTTTATCAAGTATTCCTTTTTTGAATTTGGATGTTCTTCTTCTGTGCCCATACTTCCGGTTAATCTCTCAAAAAAACTTCTTTTTTTATTTTCCATAATTTTTTATTTAATTAGTAAAAGGTAAACCTTTTGTTTCGACTTCGACTCGGACGTCATGAACGAACTCGTTCATGCGTTCCTCGCTCGTCGAAATAATTTCCACTCATTCTTCTCACTTTTTCTAAAAGCAACATAACAATAATTGTAACGACCCACAAAAATGCAAACACTTTCAAAAAATCATTTCCACCATTCCTTATTATAAAAAAATTAAAGGCGCTATGCAAGGCAATGGCAACCAAAAAACCAATAAAAAGGGATAATTTCCTTTCAAATTCTTCCATATAGAATGAAATTCCTATCGCAATACCTATTGTCCCGCTTGAAATGGCATGCAGGAGGGTTGACCCCAGAAATCTGAGGTGGCCCGTAAGCAGGCCAACCGTTGTCTCGTTTATTAAAAATGGCTTAACCAAAAACAGAGTATTTTCCAATGCGGCAAAGCCCAAAGCTGCAGTGATGAGATAGATCGGCCAATCCATTGGCTGACCGGCGTTACTTGTCTTATAAAGAATGACCAGCACAGCAAGATATTTTAATATTTCTTCCGCACCGGCCCACAGGACAAGCTGGCCTTCGGGTGAGCTCAGATGGGCTTGTATGAATTTTTGAATCGGCAAAACGACCACGACCGCTATCATACCCATAATGAATATTATAGCGAGTAATCCTTTTGGCTTAGGATTTTTTTCTTCCTTCAGCCAAAACCACAGCCACAAAAGGGAAGGGATGATTCCGCCCAAGAATGCCAGAATTAAAATTTTCGGGTCGCTGGTTAACATTTAGGTGGGCCATTTTTCAACTAATAATAGATTTTTTTTATTTGGCTTATCTGGCAACGAGACAGGCATCACCGACCAAATTTCTTCCGTGATGAAAGGCATAAAAGGATGTAGAACTTTCAATAAAGTAATCAAGTGCGTGTAAAGAAGAACTCTGGCTGAGTCGGCGTTTTTATTTTCCAGTATTTTTTTCTTTGACCTTTCAATGAGAATGTCCGCGAAAGTGTGCCAGAAATAATGATAAAGCTTTTCCGCGACGATGTAGAATTTATATTCGTCCATTTCTTTTGTAATTTCCTTTATTAAGGTTTTTAATTCCTTGTCCGACTTTTTATCTTCTTCGTCATAAGCCGGAACAGGCGGAACAGTAAAATTTTTATCTCGCCCCGTATTCTCTAGAACAAAACGCGCGGCGTTCCATATTTTATTTGCAAAGTTTTTATATCCCTTGATTTTATCTTCGGAAAGAGCCAGGGATGTTCCCGGAGTATTGCCGACAACCAAGCCGATTCGAAATGCGTCCGTGCCGAATTTTTCCGTTAAGGTGAGCGGATCAATCACATTTCCTTTGCTTTTGCTCATTTTTTGTCCTTGGGCGTCTAAAACCATGCCGTGCATATAAACCGTATTAAACGGCAATCTATTTGTTATATAAAGTCCCAACATGATCATTCTGGCTACCCAGTGAAAAATATCTCCGGCCGTTTCTAGCACATCTGTCGGGTAGAAAGTTTTAAAGTCATTGCCATTTGGATAGTCCAGACTGACAAAAGGCCACTGGCTGGAAGAGAACCATGTATCAAAGGTGTCATTGTCTTTTCTGACGAGACCTCCGCATTGGCCGCATTTTGTGATTTTGTTTTCAAGGTCAACAAATCCTTTTTCGCACTGGTCGCAAATTTTTGCCGGGATTGGGATGCCCCAAACGATTTGCCGAGAAATGTTCCAGTCAATGATATTTTCAAGCCAGTGGACGGTAATTTTTTTATAATGCTCCGGGATATATTTAATTTTTCCCGCTTTTATTTTTTCCAGAGCTTTTCTTGCCAATGGCTTCATCCGAATAAACCATTGATTTTGAATTTGCGGTTCTATCGTCGTGCCGCATTTATAGCATGTATGGACAACATGTTTATAATTTTGGTCAATTTTATCCACTAGGCCCTTGGATTTAAGTTTTTCAATAATTAATAAGCGGGCTTTTTTAATATGCATTCCCGCAAACTCTCCGGCAATTGGAAGCAATTTTCCGTTTTCGTCAATTATTTGTTCTTTGTCCAGTTTGTGCCTTTCGGCAATTTCAAAGTCTGCGTTATCATGCCAGGGAGTTATAGTCATTACTCCGGTGCCAAACTCCATATCAATAGCTTCATCTTTTATTACAGTAGCCTCAATGGGGCCATTAATCCATTCGAGCTTTATTTTTTGGCCATATTTATAATCTTTATAGCGACGGTCTTCGGGATGCATTACAACATATTTGTCGCCGAATTTTGTCTCCGGTCGGGAGGTAGAGATGACAAATGGACCATATTTCAAGTAATAATATGGCTCAATTTTTTCTTCATCCTTTATCTCTATATCAGCAAAAGAAGTCTGGTGTTTGGGGCACCAGCTGACAATCCTTTTCCCGCGATACAAAAGATTATCGTCTGATAGCTTTTTAAAGGTAGCATAGACAGTTTTTATTATTTCGGGATCAAGAGTGAATTTTTCACGCGACCAATCACAGGACGCGCCAATTTTTCTAACTTGAGATTTAATGTTAACGGAATTTTTTAGGGTGAATTCTAAAATTTCTTGATACAATTTTTTCGGTTCAATTTCGAAGCGCGATCGCCCTTCTTTTTCAAGTTTTTTTTCATAAACCACTTGAGTTTCAAAGCCGGCATGGTCAAGTCCTGGAAGCCATAATGTTTTAAATCCGCGCATTCTTTTATAACGAGTCATAATATCTTCAATTGTCATAACTAAACCATGTCCTGCATGAAGAGAACCGTTGGCATTGGTAGGAGGCATAATCATAGAAAAAGATTCGGCATCGGATTTTATTATGCCTTTTTCCATGCATACATCCGGATTAAAAAAACCACTCTCTTCCCAGAGCTTGTAAATTCTCTCTTCGGTTGTTTTGGGGTCATAGGGCTTAAGCAGTTTTTTGTCCATACTCGAATAATATCATATTAAAGCCTTAAATTACCAGTTGCTTTGATGTTATCTATTTTAGGAACTTTCTTTTTGTTTTTTATATAATTCAAGTACCCGGCAATGCCGATCATTAAAGAATTATCCATTGCCAGCTCTTTGGTCGGAAAAAAAAGTTTTATTTTGGCGCTGGTGATTTTTTTTATTTCACTTTTTAAATGTTTGTTGGCAGAAACTCCTCCGGCCACGATGAGAGTTTTGATTTTATATTTTTCCAAAGCTTTGGCTGTTTTATAAATTAGGCATTCTATAGCGGCGTTTTCAAATTCTAACGCTATTTTGGATTTTATTTCTCTATTTAATGGGCCGATTTTTTTAATTAAATAAAGAACAGCTGTTTTTAATCCCGAAAAAGAAAAATTAAAATCTTTACTGTGAAGCATTGGTCTAGGCAAAGAGAAATTTTGCTTTTCCGAAGCGCGGATATTTTTCTGCTGAAAAATTCCTCGTGCTCGCGCCGTCGCGCTCCCAAGTCTCCGGAAAAGCAAAATTTCTCTTTGCCTTTCCATCTCCGCTAATTTCGAAATTTGCGGTCCGCCCGGATAGGGAAGACCGAGCATTCTCGCCACTTTGTCAAAGGCCTCACCGATAGCGTCGTCTAAAGTTTGCCCGATTATTTTATAATCCAGCCATTTTTTAATCAATACGAGTTCGGTATGACCGCCGGAAACCAAAAGAGCCAGCGTCGGATTTTTTATTTTTAGAATTTTAAATTTTTTCTTATCTTTTCCAAATACTGAAAACAAATGCCCTTCCATATGATTTACTGGCACAAGTGGTAATTTCCATTTTTTTGCAAGCTCTTTGGCAAAAACGATGCCTGCCCATAATGCTGGCTCTAATCCTGGTCCGTAGGTGACTGCGATAACATCTACTGGTTTTTTTTTCTTATTCAGTTTTGCTTCCTTCAAACTTGCCTCCAGAAGAATCGGCAAATTTTTCATATGCTCTCTTTTGGCGAGCATCGGATAAACTCCTCCATACGGAATATGAATTTCTATTTGCGAATTTGAATTATTTGCTAAAATTTTAAAAGTGGCATTTTGTATGTCTCCTTTTGCCTGCCTCGCCGAGTCAAGGCGGGCCTCTATTATGCTTATTCCCGTGTCATCGCAAGATGTTTCTATGCTTAAAATTTTCATGCTAAAGTGGGCGGTACAAGATTCGAACTTGTGGCCTTGTCTACGTCAAAGACACGCTCTACCGACTGAGCTAACCGCCCTATTTACATTAACGTTACCTACCAAAACAGCCAACCGCCCTATTTACATTAACGTTACCTACCAAAACAGCTAACCGCCCATTGCATATTTATAGCATTTTCCTTTGATTTTTCAAATATATTTAGAAAACGAATACCCTGCTTCTTCACCTAAAAATACTAATAACTCTGCTATCGCAGATTTCTTAGTATTTATGGTATACTATATCTGTGAGCCTTATTTATGAAATTTTAAAGGAATTGAACAGTAAATCTTTCAATTATAAGGGAGTCCGTGTAAATATCTTTGGCATTCCAAAATTTAAAAAATATTCTCAAAATTGCTTGAGTGGAACTTTGTCTTATATGCGTACATCTAGTCTTGTGGAAAATAGCGATGATAGACTGAAGATAACTAGCAAGGGTCAAGAATATATAAAAAAGAAAATGGATTCTTTGAGACAATTTTATTTTGACTTTGATAAAAATGCGCCGAAAAATCTAATAGTGATGTTTGATATTCCCGAGACTAAAAAAGCAGAAAGGGAGTGGTTGCGCTGGCATCTCAAAAAATTCAATTATTTAATGATTCAAAAGAGTGTCTGGGTCGGACCGTCGCCACTTCCCAAAGAATTTCTAGAATATATTGAAAAGATAAAAATAAAAGATGGTTTGAAAATTTTTAAATTAGCAAAAGGATATAATTTTGAGAAATAATCTATAAATATACTAAATCTTCTGCTATCGCGGAGTTATTAGTATTTTAAAGATTTGATATATGACTATACGGTTTTGGTTTGGATTCTTTCAAGCGCCAAGATAAAAGCGCCCATACGCAGACGTGTTTTATGTTCTTTCGCTTTTTCAAATATTTTTTGAGCAGCATCATTCATTAAGGGCAAGAGTTTTTCAAAAACTTCTTTTTCCGTCCAATGTTCATTTCTCAAATTCTGTTCCCATTCAAAATAAGATACTGTCACACCTCCCGAATTGGCCAAAATATCCGGCACGACAGGAATGCCCTTTTTAAATAAAATTTCATCGGCTTCCGGATTTATTGGTCCGTTGGCCAGTTCCAATATCGCTTTAGCTTTTATATTATTCGCATTAGCTTCGGTAATAACATTTTCAAATGCGGCTGGAATAAGAAGGTCGCAGGGAAGTTCTAATAATTCCGCATTTGTAATATTTTTAGCTAGGCGAAAATCTTTCAAACCGCCAGTGTTTTTCTTATGAGCTTCAACTTTTTCTAAATCCAAGCCATCTTCTTTTACTATTGCGTTCTTGGAATCAGATACGGCTATCACCGTATGTCCATTTTCAGCAAAAATACGCGCTGCATTTCCGCCCACATTACCGAAACCTTGAATCACAACCCTGCATTTTTCCGGAAGTCCAATCTGCGCGCGCAATGAATCAAAAACATAAAATCCACCGAGCCCCGCAGCCTGGCCCCGGCCCTCTGAGCCCTGCCTGCCGGCAGGCAGGCGCCCATTTATCGGCTTACCAGTGAATGTAGCACCAGATTTTTCTCCAGTTATTTTCATGAATTCGTCATTCATCCAATTCATTATCTCGGGTGTGGTATTCACATCCGGCGCAGGTACATCTTTATGCGGTCCTAAAATATCTGCAAGCTTTTGCACCCATCCGCGTGAAAGCCTTTCCAGTTCTCCCTTTGATAATTTTTTAGGATCAACTGTTATTCCACCCTTGCCTCCGCCCATAGGAATACCTGATACTGCGCATTTGAGCACCATCCAAAAAGCGAGAGCTTTTACTTCATTTATTTCAACTTCAGAATGATAGCGGATTCCTCCTTTATAAGGTCCCAAGGCATTATTGTATTCCACTCTGTAGCCCTCAAAGATTTTTAACGAACCGTCGTCCATTTTGACGGGAATTGAAATTCTAATATCCCGGTCGGATTGGTGAAGACGGGCGATAAATTTATCGTCAAAATTCTTAATTTGAGCAACTTTATCCAACTGCGCCATTGCGTTTTGATATGGGTTTTGCATAATTTTATTCTACAGCGAACCTTTCCAATATTCCAAGCTCTGCTTTAGTATTAGCGCCCAATGCCTCATAGGGTTCTATTTCTATTGATTCTGTTTCGATGCCATTGTCTGTTGCTATTTTTATCAAATCAGTTAAATAATACTCTTTTTGCGCATTGTCGTTTTTAAGCGTTTTAAGTTTACTCCAGAGCCAAGGGGCATCAAAGCAAAAATAACACGGATTCACTTCGGTTACTTTTATTTCTTCATCACTGGCGTCTTTAAACTGAATATCTTTTATAATTTTTCCATTTTTATCTCTTATAATTCTGGAAAAATTTACAAAGTTAATTCGCCAATCTTTAAAGTCTTTTAATTTAACCGTGGCCAGGGTTATTTTTTTTCCAGACTTGATATGTTTCTCATTTATTTTTTTAATAGTTTCAGCATTTACAAAAGGATGGTCCCCGTATAAAACTATAATATTTTCCGCCTTGTCTTTTAAATAATCTTTCGCCAAGTTTACCGCGTGCCCCGTACCAAGTTGTTCTTCCTGATATATATAATTATATCGCTTATTTTCCTTATCCAGCTCTTTTATTACCAATTCTTTCTTGTATCCGACTACAATAATTGGTTTTTCATCAATTCCTGATTCACTGACCGATTTCAAAAGGCGTCTTATCATGGATTTGCCTTTTACTTGCGCTAAGACTTTCGGCAAATCACCCCCCATTCTGATGCCTTTTCCCGCGGCCAGAATTATTATTTTTGTTTTTTCTTTTTCGGCCATGTCTGAAGATTATACACTATTTATACAGAATTGGAATTTTATTTTAGGTCAAATAAAAGGTTTTGTTTTCTTTTGAATTAAAAAACAGATTTTAACAGGGGTTTCTGCGATTTTGATGCACCGTATAGCTCTATAAATTTTTCTCTTTCTATGTAGGCATATCCTGGTTCTTGGTTTTGGTGGACAACACGATCACTTTTTCTTTCGTCGTACTCCGCTTTTTGTTTTTCAAGTCCGTCAAGATTATCTGCCACACTAAATCCGAAAGATTGAACAAGTTTTGGATTCTTGGATACAATCCAGGACATCCCAGATATTTTTTTCACATTAGCTAATTTAGGCTCTTCCTGAAGTAATTTAGCCAAAGAGTAAAGACCTTGGAGCAGATAGCCCCTTTTTTCACTTAAAGACATTCCCCGAACATCCTCTATATGCAACCACAGTTCGTCCTTTTCTACAAGTTCGCAAGAAAGCATTTCATTAAAATCGTGTTCGTATGGACCTGGTTCCGAAAATAAAGCTTTTATTTTTTCCATACGAAAATTATATCAATAATAAATAGAATTTGCGAATAACCCTAGTTATACAGAACCGGAATCTTATTTTTAATTAAATTAAGGGATTTCTCGTATTTATAGGAGATAGGTTTTATAAAAAGTGTCGCATTTGGGAGTTGGATTCAGGGTGATTAATGTTGACATAAATTAACATAAAGGTATAATAAAGAGCGGAAGTTCTAGATACCAGTTAGAAGGAGCTATGCTAGATGCTAGCCACGCGAGAGTTCTTAGACCAAGATCACTTGGATGATTTTCAGAACGAGGAGTCTCTCATTCCTCATAGGAAGAACCACTCCAAGGTCGTCTTCGTTCCGGGGGTGCTTCTGGACGAATTGTCCTTTGTGTCCCCCAACCAAGAGCAGGTCTCCGTTGCGAGACCACAACGGAAGGTTTGTCACCGCCTTCGCAAGCTCGTTCGTTCCCTGAGCGGACTGGAGCGGAAAGTAATCCGCTTCCTGTACTTCAGAGACTTGCCTCGTTCCAAAGTCTCCGAAAAAATGAAGTTGAGCGAGAATGAGCTGGAGGGCGTGCTCAACCACGCATTCGCGAAGTTGCGCGAGGGGCTCCGTCCACTACTCTCTCCGCAGTAGTCGCTTGGCGTCTCTCCCGAACAATAGGCCGAGAGTCCCATACTCTCACAATAATAGCCAGCACCTAGGAGGATGTCTGGCTATTTCAATTTCACCTTGACATGATTTGAATATGGTTTACCATTTAAGCTGGAGGTTGTGTTATGAGCGTTTACGACTACGACTACGGGAGACGTGATGATTGTCCTCCGGCTTTTCAGTCGGAACCCGTTATCTGTGGGAAACCGCTGACCGTCCGTGAGTTTAACGAGCTGGTCGAGCGGGCAATAGAGCGGGGCAACCGTAGAGGGGTGCAACACCCCAAAAAGCCCCTCAAAAAGGGGAGGTGGGCAAGTGCTCATTTCGGCCGGCACTAAGTTTCCAGGGGCAGGACTCACCACGTGAGACACCGCCCCATCGCCATTTTTACGCGTGACCCAAGTGGTCTCAAATTGGGACCTGATTTTCAATCAAATAAAGGGATTTACTATTTTAAAATCAAATTAAACAGGAAACCAGTAAACATGATTCCTACTCCCACAATACCAGCGAAAATTAAAATTAACCTGATTTTCATAACTTTTTTCAAAATCATAAATTCTGGTAGAGATAAAGCAGTGACAGACATCATGAAAGCAAGAGTTGTGCCTATAGATACACCTTTTTCGATTAAAGCGGAAACAAGTGGAATAATACCAGCGGCGTTGGAATAAAGAGGGATACCGACAAGAACAGCCAGTGGCACTGCATACCATCTATCACTTCCCGCATATTTTGCTAGAAAATCAGCTGGTATATAACCGTGAATCCAAGCTCCGACACCAATACCAATTAAAATATATAGCCAAACTTTTTTTAAAATATTTAAAGTGTAATTTTTTGCATAGGTAAGCCTTTCTTTTCTAGTTATTCTTGGCAAATTCATATTTCCATTTATTGTATTTTCATAAACAAAAGATTCTACCAAATTTTCCATTTTCATTTTTCCGATGATTATCCCAGAAAAAACAGAAATAAAAAGTCCGCTGACTATATACATCAATGCAATTTTCCAACCAAACATTCCCAAAAGTAATACTAAAGCTACTTCGTTAATCATCGGCGAGGCTACAAGAAAAGAGAAAGTTACGCCCAGCGGAACACCTGCCTGGATAAATCCCAAAAACAAAGGAATGGCCGAACAGGAACAAAACGGGGTGATGATTCCCAGAAGGGAAGCAATAATATTTCCCGTGTATTTATTTTTATGGGATAAAATTGCCCTTATTTTCTCCGGGGGTAAATATGAACGAATAATTGAAACAATAAAAATAATGACAGACAGAAGAACAAATATCTTTAGAGTGTCATAAATAAAAAAATTGGCTGCATTGGCAGGCAATGTTTCCGGAATAAAATTTAAAACTTTATATGTCAGCCAGTCGGACAATAATTGTATTGGATAAAAAAGATTCATTTGGTGACTCTACCGGGAGTCGGACCCGGATTTAGTGCTTGAAAAGCACTCGTCCTAACCGTTAGACGATAGAGCCAATGTCTTTCATCTTATATTATTTTTGGAAAAATCGCAAAAAATGCTAAATAATAGACAGGTAAAAAAATATGCTGCACATGGTATAATTTAGCTTGATTATGTTTAAAGACAGAAAAGAGGCGGGTCAATTGCTCGCGCAGCGACTTATTCAGTATCGCGACAAGGATGCGATTGTATACGCGCTTCCGCGGGGAGGAGTAGTGCTTGGTTTTGAGATAGCCCGATTCCTGCATGTGCCTCTTGATTTGGTTATTGCCAGAAAAATCGGGCATCCGGATAATCCGGAATATGCCGTTTGCGCCGTTACCGAAGAAGGCGAACCGTTTTGCAATGAGGAGGAAAGGGCAGCACTTGATCCGTCGTGGCTGGAGAAGGAAATAAAAAAAGAACGGGAAGAAGCCAGACGGCGCAGAAAAAAATATTTAGAAGGCCAAAAACACTGCTCGGCCAGAAATAAAATCGCGATTGTCGTAGATGACGGGGTGGCGACGGGGCTTACTTTGCGCTCCGCGCTCCGCTCGCTTCGCCAAGAACAGCCCCAAGAGCTTTTAGTGGTAGTGCCGGTTGCCCCGCATGAACTCGTGAACATTCTTCACGCTGAAGCGGATGGAGTTATAATTCTAAAAGACGAACAAAATTATCTCGGCGCGGTCGGGGCATATTATCAAGATTTTCCGCAAGTATCCGACGAAGAAGTGATTAAATTACTGGAACAAATCAAGTCCAATTGCGGAGGCGGTGAGATTTGAACTCACGATCGAGTTGCCCCGATGCCGGTTTTCGAAACCGGTGCCTTCAACCACTCAGCCACGCCTCCATGCTTAATAATCTACCATTTTTTTGAAATCATTTTATTTCGTATGTATCGCTAGATAAATATCCTCAATTGCGCGGACGGCGTCGCCGGCGGCGATATTGTTTTGATGGTAGAGAACATTGGTGCAATCGCCAGCCGCCCAAATGCCCGGAACTTCTGTTTTTTGAGACCAGGCATCAATTTTTACTCTGCCTATTTCATCCAGCGGCACTAATTCTTTTACAAAATCAGTATTCGGAATCTGTCCGATTTCCACGAAAATACCCGAAACTTTAAGCTCTTTTTGTTCGCCGGTAGTTTTATCCCCGCCTGCATCGCTATGCGAAGCATGGCGGGCAGGTTTATAAATAATTCCTTCTACAAATTTATCGCCTTTAATTTCCAAAATATCCACATTTTTAATTGCTGACATTTTCGGATTTTTCAAAACTTTTTCAACGATAATCTCGTCCGCGCGAAAAGCATTACTGCGGTTTATGAGGGTGACAGATTTGCAATATGCCAAAAGCTGTGCGGCTGTTTCAAAACCGGCATTACCTCCGCCAATGACGGCGACATCCATTTCTTCAAAGAGAGGTCCGTCGCAACTGGCGCAGTAGGTGAGGCCTTTGTGCTCCAGCTTGTCCGCATTTTTGGCAACGAGCTTTCTGCGTCCGCTCCCGCTGGCGACTAAAACTGTTTTAGTTAAAAATTCTTCGCCTGATTCAGTTTTGACTGAAAATACAGAGGTTAAACCTATGGAAACCATAGGTTTAACCTCTGTATTTATTTTTATTATTGAGATTACTTTTTCTCCCTCTTTCACTTTTAAGGTAGCATCGGGATTTTTCTCATTGGCTGAATTAGCCAGGACATGTTTTTTAAAATTTTCAGCGAGTTCATTTCCGGAAAGCGACGGAGTTCCAATCCAATTATAAATCTGTTCCGACACGACGCTCTGCCCGCCCCATTCCGAGATAATAAAAAGCGTCCATAATCTCTTGCGGGCGGCATAAACAGCTGCCGCGCTGCCGGCCGGCCCGCCCCCGATAATTATTAAATCGTAAGTCATAAAAATTCAGGCACTAGTCAACTAGGCCTTAGGCTTTAGTATATATCAAAAATATTAAAATTCAAAAAGCTAGAGCCTAGAGCCTAATGCCTAAAGCCTAATTCTTTTTGCGTCTCAAAAAGGCCGGAACAGCGCTCCAATCATCACTGTCATCTTCTATAATTTCTTCCTTAATTTCTTTTTTGTCTGTTTTCTTAATGAAATCACTCTGGCTGATGCTTCCGTTCTGGAGACTGCTATGTATTTCTTTTTTTACCACCGCTGGATTCTCATCTTTAAGAAGCTGGCCTCCAGCCGCTCCGCTAAAGAGATTTTTGCGAGGCAGATCAGCCGGGAAACTGGTAGCAATGACGGTGACTTTGATTTCTCCCTTTTTTAGCTTTTCGTCGCGGATTGTTCCGAAGATTACTTTTGCGTCTTTATCAATTGACTCGGTGATTATTTTTGCCGCTTCTTGAATTTCATTAATCGTTAGATCGTCTCCGCCGGAAATAGCGAAGAGTACTCCCTTGGCGCCGTGAATTGAGACCTCTAGGAGGGGAGAATTGATAGCTACAAGAGCCGCTTTTTCGGCTCGCTTTTCACCCGAGGCAATGCCGACGCCCATCAGAGCTGAACCGGCATTGACCATGATGGCTTTAATGTCCGCAAAGTCTACATTTATAATACCCGGAGTGGTAATCAAGTCGGAAATGCCTTCTAATGCTTGGCGTAATACATCATCGCATCTGGCGAAAGCATCTTTAAAACTGGTGTTTGTTTCAGCCAATTGAAGTAATTTGTCATTTGGAATAATAATTATGGCATCTACTTCTTTGGCCAGATCCTCAATGCCTTTCTCGGCTATTTTCATTCGATGATTACCTTCAAAGAAGAAAGGCTTGGTTATGACCGCTACGGTCAATATACCTTGCTCTTTGGCTGCGCGCGCGACAATCGGAGCTGCACCCGTGCCGGTGCCTCCGCCCATTCCGCAAGCCAGGAAAATCATATCAGCTCCCTTGATGACGTCTTGGATTTCGGACTTTGTTTCTTCAGCCGCTTTTTTCCCAATTTCCGGATCCGTTCCGGCGCCGAGACCTTTGGTCAAATTTTTTCCGATGTGAATTTTTTTCTCCGCCAGAGATTGATGCAAATCTTGCGTGTCGGTATTCATACAGATAAAGGAGACACCCTTGACTTTAGAATTTATCATATGATTGATAGCATTCTTTCCTGACCCTCCGATTCCGACGACCATAATACGAGCGAAACTTTCTATTGCTTGGTTTATTTTTGGCATAATTTTGTTTTAGCTTGCCCCGCCGTGGCGGGTAAAATTTAACTTATATATTCATACACTATCAGAAAGCAGAAAAAAGTAAAGTTTTTTAGAATAGGCACTAGGCTTTAGGCATTAGGCTTTAGGCATTAGGCGCTAGCTAGAGCCTAGAGCCTAGGGCCTGTATTAAATTATGGCATTAGCTGTCTGATGCTTGATTTTATTGTATTTTTTAGGTCTTTGAAAAGGTTTCTAAATGAGCTTTCCGAATAGTTCCTATTCTCTTTGCCTATGGTTAAGAGCCCTAAAGCTGTAAACCAAGACGAGTCGCGAAGTTTAGTTTTAATATTGCCAAAAATATCAGTTGTTCC
>Ga0315273_10001074_pt1 | contig 30324 bp, 22 predicted proteins | sample YL17G02_0_MG_FD_205753 | JGI IMG/M metagenome (GOLD analysis project Ga0315273, IMG submission 205753) | Sediment microbial communities from Yellowstone Lake, YNP, Wyoming, USA - YL17G02_0 | ecosystem: Environmental > Aquatic > Freshwater > Lake > Sediment | place: USA: Wyoming | collected... | reverse complement strand
CAAGCCGCAACCAAAGAGAGGTTCAAGCCGGATTTACCCAAGCGGCTTGCCGCGCTGCGTGAAAAAGGCGGCTTGAAGATTTCTTTCCGATTCGAGAAGAATCTGACTGTTAGCAGTACAGATAAAAATATCCGTGTTCATCCGTGGTTCATGGTTGCTGATTCCCAAACCGGGAGCCGTACTTGAGGGGGGTGCCTTTTTCCCAGGGTTTGTATTCGTTGCAGAAGTCGATGCGCTCGCCGATCGGGGGATGGGAAGCTCGCCAGAGCTTGTAGAGCCGGCCCGGATGCGGCACGCCGAGGTTCTCCTCCTGCAGCTTGACGAAAGCCATGGCCGCAGCATGATTCGATTTTGTTATCTCCAGCGCGAACCGGTCGGCCTCGTGCTCCTGATAGCGGCTGAAGGCGAGGGCGGCCGGCGAAATCAGGAGGGAGAGAATTCCCGTGATGAGGAGGATAAGCGGCAGTGAGGCGATGTCGGAGAGCTCCTCAAATCCGAATCGGTTCTTGTAGCGGCTTAGGAATCCTCCCGCCAGCCGGCACGCAAGATAGAGGGTGAAGAGAATGAGCAGGAATGCGAATGCGATCCCCTGCACCACATGGTTGAGAACATAGTGACCCATCTCGTGCGCCATCACGACGAGCAGTTCCTTTTGATTCAGTTTGACGATTATGGTATCCCAGAGCACGATGCGTTTGGTCCCCATGAATCCGGTGACATAAGCGTTGACGGCCTTGGTGTCCACGCTTTTGTCGACCTCAAAGACTCTGCCGCCCTCGATGCCCGCATGTTGAGCCAGCGAGAGGATCTTGGTTTCGAGCACCTTGTCTTTCATCGGGCCGAATTTGTTGAACAGCGGGTCGATCCAGACGGGGCTGACCAGCATGACGAAGAAAAGAAACGGCACCGCAGCCAGAGCCGTGTACAGCCACCAGCGCCGCGGGCTCCTCTTCAACAGCAGATAGGGCACCCATAGAAAAAGAATTCCAGCGATCAATCCCACCAACAGGGACTTGAAAGAATCGGAGAGCCATTTCTGGAGACTCTGGTTGGACAACCCGAAGGAATGCTGCCGGACAAATTCTTCATAGCAGGAAAGAGGCAGGCTGATCAGGAAATTCATCACAGAGAAAATGATCAGGTAGATGCCGATGACAAAAAACCACTTGCGCCCGAGCCTCTGCGCCCAGTTGCGGATGCGTGCGGAGAATCCGGTAAAAAGGAAGAGCGCCGGGATGAGGAGGCCCCAAACCTGGTCCACAATCCATAGGAAGTTCCCGCTGCGATAATACCGAAGCGCCTTATCTGTCGGTGGCGGCACAGACACGGGGCTCATGTCTTCGCCCGAAGAAACCGAACTGCCGGCCATGGAATTCGACCGGGAACCTGTCGGCACCTGTGCCGCAAGGAAGAGGCTGGATCCGATCAGGAGCGAAACAACAGCAGCAAAGATCGTTCTCATTGCTCTACCCTCGCCAAAATCATCAAGGAAATGATCGAGAAAAAAAGCCTCCACGAATTACACAAATTATTTTGTTAGTCTAATTCGTGGAATTCGTGGCAAGTTTTTAAGAGACTTCATCTTCTTTGGGTCCGAAACTTTGAAGGCGCACGCATTCATATTCACCCGCTGTCCGCTGAACTCCACGCCCTCCATCTCCAGCCGGAGGCGCTGGTGGAGCCCGGCTTCATCCGGCAGCAATATGCGTCCGCCCTGCCCGACCACCCGCTGCCAGGGAAGCCCTTGCGTCCCGGCTCCGCGCAAAGCCCAGGCGACCTGCCGTGCGGTGCCCGGGTAACCGGCGGCACGCGCGACCTCGCCGTAGGTCATGACCTTGCCGCGCGGGATGGCCAGCACGATCCTTTGAACTTCTTCAAAATATCCCATTTTCTTGCTCGGCGGTAGCGATGCTCGAAATCTCGGACATGGCAGAAACCACCCTTTCCGAAACAACCAAACACCCTAAAGAGGCTCGAACCGGGCCGAGAAATGCCGCAGGAATGGCGCCTGATGGGTGATGCGGACTCCGCGCAACGAGCTTCTGCGCTCATAAACTTCCAGAATCGCCTCGACCACATAATCGATGTGACTCTGGGTATAAACCCTGCGCGGGATGGCCAGTCGAACCAGTTCCATTGCCGCTGCGGATTCCTCGCCTGTCTCCGGGTTGTGTTTGCCGAACATGACCGAGCCGATCTCGACCGCCCGGATGCCGGCCCAGCGGTAGAGTTCGCAGCAGAGCGCCTGCCCGGGATACTGCAGAGGCGGGATGTGAGGAAGCAGGGCCTTGGCATCGATATAGATCGCGTGCCCGCCGGGAGGCTGCACAATGGGCACTCCCGCGGCGGAGATGTGTGTCCCGAGGTACTGGGTGGATACAATCCTGTAGTTCAGGTAATCCTCGTCCAATACCTCCCCGAGACCCACGGCGATGGCCTCCAGATCCCGGCCGGCCATCCCGCCGTAGGTAGGAAATCCCTCCGTGAGTATGAGGAGATCCTTTTCCTGCTCGGAGAGCTTTGCGTCGTTGGTGCAAAGGAAGCCGCCGATGTTGGCGAGGCCGTCCTTTTTCGCGGACATGGTGCAGCCATCGGCATGGGAGAACATCTCGCGCACGATCTCCGGTATCGGCTTTTTCTCGTATCCAGGCTCGCGCAGTTTGATGAAATAGGCATTTTCCGCAAACCGGCAGGCGTCGATGTAGAGCGGAATTCCGTGGCTGTGCGCCACCTCGGCAACCTGACGGATATTCGCCATGGAAACCGGCTGGCCGCCGCCTGAGTTGTTGGTCACGGTCAGCATGACGAGCGGGATATGCTCCCGGCCATATTCCGCAATCGCGGCCTTCAAGGCGTCTATGTCCATATTTCCCTTGAAAGGATGCATTGCGGAAGGCTGGCGCCCTTCCGGGATGACCAGGTCCAGGGCCCGGGCCCCGCGAAATTCGACGTTTGCGCGCGTCGTGTCGAAATGGGTGTTGTTGGGCACCACATCCCCCGGGCGGCAGATGGTGGCGAAGAGAATCCTCTCCGCAGCGCGTCCCTGATGGGTGGGGATCACGTGGCTGAATCCGAAGATGCGCCGCACGGCAGATTCGAAGCGATACCAGGACCGGCTGCCTGCGTAGGCTTCATCGCCCTCCATTATGGCCGACCACTGTTGCGCGCTCATGGCAGCCGTTCCGCTGTCGGTCAGCAGGTCGATCAGAACCTCGTCCGCCGGCATGAGAAACGGATTGTAACCGGCCTGCCTCAGGATTTCTTCCCGCTGATCGAGCGTGGTCATGCGGATGCGTTCGACGACCTTGATCTTGAACGGCTCAATGATGGTTTTCATGATTCATTTAAATGTCTGGCAAAGAAAAATCATGGACTCCTGCAGGTGCGCCGCTACCAGGGCCCAGCCATGCGGCTCTCCCGGGTATACCTTCACGGTATGCGGTATGTTCGCTTCGGTCAAGGCCTGGTCGAGAGCCTTGATTCCCTGATCGAGGTGAATGCTCTGGATGTAGCGGTCTTCTGTCCCGTAATCGAACAGAATTTTGAGTCCATCCAGCTTCCCGCTCTTGGCAAGCAGGAGTGTGTTGTTCTCATCCCACAACTCCTGGCGCACGGGATCACCCAGGATCGGCTTCAGGATCGATACAAAAAAGCCATAGAACCTGGACGTTTTCAACTCTTCGGGCACATCGAGCGGATTTTTCCCCAGGAAAATGATGGGCGAATGGCCTGCCGTCGCAGCATAACGGCCGGGAAATTTCATGGCAATCTTGAGGGCGCCATACCCGCCCATGGAGGTTCCACCGATCGCGCGATACTGCCGGCCCGGTTTGGCCCGATAGTGCGATTCGACGTAGGAAACCAAGTCCTGGGTGATGAAATCTTCATACCTTTTGCTGCCGTCGGCACTATTGCAGTAGAAGCTGTTATCGCCGCGCGGATGCACCATGATCAGTTCGGGCAAGGCGCCCGCCAGGATCATCTCCTCCAGTTTCCCGGGAAGATCGCCGTAGCGCGGAACCGTCCAACTGGTGTGGTCGTTGTTGAGCCCGTGCAAAAAGTAAATCACCGGGTAGGTTCGCGACGTCTCTTTGCTGAAGGAGGGGGGGAGAAAAATGCTGTAGGGCTGTTCTCCGCCGAGCGCCTTGGACGGCAAGGAATTGAACTCCAGCCGGGATCCGCCCGGCAGCGTCAGCGGGTTGAGATCCCCGCGGCGGCGTTCCTCTCCAAACTGCCCTTGAAAAGCCTGACCCACGGTCCCGACCGACAGCCATGCCAGACCGAGCAGGAACAAGACCGCCCAGGATTTTCCTGCGATTCGACGGTAACCCTCCATTCCACACCCCCTGATAGATTTTATTGAAACGGCGGTCGGCGGAAACCGATCCACCCCGGGCGGCTTCTCTGCCTCGAACCCGCTTGTCTGATTGCGGCAGCGATGATGAATACCCGATTATAACAGCCTGATGATGGCTTGACACTTTTCCCCGGTGATGGATTTGCCGAGAGTTGAACGAGTCCTCTCTATTCCGCGCAAGGCTGCTCCTCGATGCTGACGACGATTCGTGCCGGGGTAGTGTCGTCGATCCCCTTCAGGCGGCGAATCATTCCGCGGATGGTATCCCGTACGAGGATTTCTGCGAAACCGTGATGTTTATCGAGCACGATCGGCGTGGAGTCGACCTGGAGAATAATCCGGTCCTGCTCCAGGTCAAGGGTAATCCATTTTTCCGGGCGAGGCGCCTTCAGGGAGGATGCGATGCCGGAACAGACCGCGGCCACAAACCGCTCCACGAAGGTGTTTACCGGGACTTCAGATCCATTGCTGAAAAGCCGAGCGCGCATTGACCGGTATTCTACCAGAAATCGGCGCCGCAGTCGGAATCGGTTTCAGACATTGCAGCTTTGACTCCCGAGGCGGTTTCCGGAAGTCCATCCCGGCAGCGCTGGAGCGAGGCTCAAGACCGGACAACCCTTGCCTGGAAGGAGAGGGGTTCACGCTGTGTCCCCTGAAGCGCACTGACCATGGGCCACTGATCCCCACGGATTCACCTGGGACGTCCTCGATACAGCCCAAAATGCAAAATCTCTGCCGAGACAGAGAAGTTGAGAAAAGTGTAAGGATCCCGGATCTTCCGCCAAAAGCGCCATGCATCGCGTCCCCCCGGATTTCAAGATCGCCCACTGCCGGGCCGGGAGGTGTGCGTTGCGACTGCAGTGCAGGTCTGATAAGATAATGCGCTTTTTAGGGGTATACTGGTTGGTCATATTCCGCGGGTGAATCAAAAATGGAAAAAATGGTGGTAACGGGCGGCGCGGGGTTCATCGGGTCCAATCTTGCGCAGCATTTGCTTGCACAGGGCCATGCAGTCACGATCGTCGACGATTTCAGCAACGGCAAGGAACAAAATCTGGCGGGTTGGTTCAAAGAATCGCCAGCTCATGCCGTCCTGCTGAGAGCAGATATCAACGAGACGGATAAGATGCGCGAGGCATTCCGCGGGGCGCGCTATGTGTTTCATCAGGCAGCCATTCCATCCGTCCCCCGTTCGATCGCCGATCCCCAGGCCACTCACGCCTCCAATATCAGCGGCACTCTATCCGTCCTGGTGGCGGCGCGCGACGCGGGCGTGAAAAGGGTGGTCGTGGCATCCTCTTCCTCGATATACGGGGATGATGCCAACCTGCCCAAATTGGAGAGCCGTGTGGGCCGCCCCCTGTCCCCTTATGCACTGAGCAAAACCGTATGCGAGGAATACTGCCGTCAGTTCTCCCGGCATTATGGCCTGGAGACGGTCTGCCTTCGTTACTTCAACATCTTCGGCCCAAGGCAGGATCCGAAATCGGAATATGCGGCCGTCATCCCGCGCTTCGCCACCAGAATATTGGCGGGGCAGCCGCCGACGATCTACGGCGATGGCGAGCAAACGCGCGACTTCACATTCATCACCAACGTCATCGACGCGAACTGGGTCGCTGCCACACATCCCAAGGCGGCAGGCGAGGTTTTCAACATCGGCTGCGGCCGGCAGACCAGCCTGAATCAGCTTTTCGCGGAGATGAGCAAAATCACGGGAATCCAGCTGAAGCCTGATTACCAACCCGTCCGGTCGGGGGATGTCCGGCATTCGGTCGCGGATATCGGCAAGGCAAATAACCTGCTCGGCTATGCGCCGGCCGTCACGCTTCAGGAGGGTCTGCGCAGGGTCTTGGAGTGGTACAAATAACGAGGGGAGCATTCTGATGCCGCTTGGTGAAAAAATTGCAGATCGCACTGCAAAGATTGGGATCATGGGTCTGGGCTATGTCGGGCTTCCACTCGCCGTGGAGTTCGGCAAGGCCGGTTTCCGCACCGTCGGCATCGACATTGATTCATGGAGGGTGAATCAGATTCAAGCGGGGGCATCGTACATCCAGGACGTCCCTGGGGCCGAGGTTGCGGAGCTTGTGTCTAGCGGCAGGCTGACGGCCACCACCGATTCCAGCATCCTGCGCCAACTGGATGCCGTCAGCATCTGTGTGCCGACTCCCTTGAGGAAAACCAGGGACCCCGACATCCAGTATATCGTCGACGCGACCTCCAGGATCCGGGAATATCTCCATCCGGAAATGCTGATCACCCTGGAAAGCACCACTTATCCCGGCACAACCGACGAGATTCTTCTCACCGAGTTTCAGGACGCCGGCTTCAAAGTGGGCAAGGACTTTTACCTTGCCTTTTCACCCGAAAGGGTCGATCCGGGCAACCCGGTCTATGGCACCAAGAACACGCCGAAAATCATCGGCGGAGTCACGCCCAAATGCACCCGGATGGCCAAGATGCTCTACGAACAGGTCGTCCAGCGCGTCATCCCGGTAACCTCTACGAAAAGCGCGGAAATGGTCAAGTTGCTCGAGAACACTTTTCGCGCTGTGAATATCGGGCTCGTCAACGAAGTCGCCATCATGTGCGACAAACTGGGGATCGATGTCTGGGAGGTGATCGAGGCGGCAGCCACCAAGCCCTTCGGATTCATGCCTTTTTACCCGGGCCCGGGGCTGGGCGGACACTGCATCCCTATCGACCCGCTTTACCTGTCCTGGAAGTTGAAGCTCCTGAATTACAACGCCCGCTTCATCGAACTGGCCAGCGAGATCAACTTGCACATGCCCGAGTATGTCGCGGACAAAGTGGCGCGCGCGCTGAATCGCAGCAAAAAGGCCGTAAACGGCTCGAAGATCCTTATCCTGGGGGTTGCCTACAAAAAGAACATCACGGACATCAGGGAATCCCCGGCGCTGGACATCATCCGGCTGCTTCAGAAGGAGGGAGCCAGAGTTTCCTACTCGGATCCGTATGCCCCCGAACTGCGGCTCGAAGGCGAATTGCTCAAATCCCGCAGGCTGAAATCAGGCAGCCTGAGCGGCTTCGACTGCGTGGTAGTGGTAACCGACCATGACCGGTTTGATTACGACATGATCGTGCGCGAATCCGCTCTCGTCGTCGATTGCCGGAACGCCATACGTAAGCCCTCGCCCAAGGTAGTCAAACTTTGATCGCGGGGACGATGATATCGTTTCTGTGCGTTGACTCCGAACGCGTCTGGAGAGGAGGGCAGGACCAGCTGTTCACCCTCCTCCGGGGTCTGACTCTTCGCGGCCACCAGGTCAGTCTGATCTGTCATCCCAAAACCCTTCTGGAAAAAAGAGCTCGTGAGATCGGGGTGCGCGTTTTCCCGCTGGCATTCCGTAAAGGCGCCGGGCTTCTATCCCTCGTAAGATGTTGGTCCGTCTTGAAACAGGTCAAACCGGATGTGCTGGCGTTCAATACTCCCCGGCCCATCCTCCTTTGCGGGCTGGCCGCGAAATGTGCTCCGGTCCGGGTTCGCATTATTTTTCGCAGGGTCAATTTCCCCTTGCGAAGAAACATCATCACGAGGCTCAAATACACCTGGGGCATCGATTGCATCGTGGCAATCTCCGAATCCATAGGGTCTCAGCTGAAGGCCGGGGGTATCCCCGTTTCGCGCATTCACACCATTTATGAGGGAATCGACCTGACGCCTTATCCGCGCAATCGGCCGACGATATCGCGCAGGCCCGGAGATCCCAAGGTCGTGGGTACGGTGGCGCATCTCAGTCCCGAAAAGGGCCTGTTCTACCTGATCGAGGCGGCCGCCCTGATACCCAATATCCAGGCCGGCATACGCATTGTGATCGTGGGCGACGGAGAATGTCGCAACTCTCTGGAAGAACAGGTCCGCCGGTTGGGCCTTCAAAACCGCATTCAATTCGTCGGATTTCAGAACACCCCGGCGGAATTTCTGCGGGAATTCGACATCTTCGTCCTGCCCAGCCTTTCGGAAGGATTGTCATCGGCGATCCTGACTGCCATGGCGACTTCCCTTCCCGTGGTTGCCACCGACGTCGGAGGCATCCCCGAATTGATTTACCACGGGCAGAACGGCCTGCTGGTGCCGCCGGGGAACGCCGCGGCGCTGGCCGAAGCGATCATGAATCTCGTGGATGACGATGAAAAGGCTGTCCGAATGGGCCGCAAAGGAAGAGAATTGCTCGAAGAGCGCTTCACCCTGGATCGTAAGATTATCGAAACCGAACAGCTTTGCTTGTCCCTGCTCAAGGATTCATCCCGTGACCCTCGCAAAGCGGATGCTGGAACTGCTTAGGCAATCTCTGCCCTCTTCCCTGAAGAGTGGTCCGCAGCGTGCCGCGTTTCTCGCGCTCGCCGGCTGTGCAGCGCTGGTGTTGTCGGGCCTCTGGGTTTCGGAGCGACTGCTGGAAGCGGCGATTATCGCGCTCATCTGGATGTGGTGGCGTGATCACACCGCCTTCTCATTCCGAACGCCATTCCTTTTGCCGCTGGGATGTTTTTTGGTCTGGACCCTGATTGCCGCTGCCGTCGCGGGTGACAATCCGTTCCATCGGCACACGCTGGGGAAATTCTACCTTCTTTTGATTTTGTTCATCGTGCCGCCAATCGTCCGTGGAGCCGGCCGGGCCGCCTGGATATTCCGGGCTATATTCGTCGTGGCAGCGGTCGCTTCCATCCTGGGTTTGGCCCAGTTCTTCGCCGATCCTCACCGGGGGCTGACGGACCGGATTACCGGCTTCATGAGCACCTGGATGAATTATTCGGGTCAATTGATGCTGGTCCTGGTCGCACTTTCGGCGTACGCGTTCTGTTTCGGGCTCGGCCGGCGATGGTGGGTTCTGTTTCTCGCCTTGCTGATCATCCTGCCGCTGATCCTCTCGCTCACGCGGAATGCCTGGCTGGGCGCCGCGGTGGGGCTGGGAGTTGTCATTCTGTTGCGACGCCCGCGGCTGGTGCCGGTCTTTTTCGTGCTGCTTGTTCTCCTCTTCATCGCCTCCCCGTCGGGCATCCGGCAAAGATTCCTTTCCGCGCTGAATCCTTCGGATCCCAATACCGCAAATCGGATCGAACTGGTCCAGACCTCCGTCCGGCTGATCCGCGAGCATCCCTGGTTCGGGGTTGGACCCAACTCGGTCTATCGGGAGGCTTTGCATTATCGAGGCACGAGCGGCTACCCGAATTGGATGTACCAGCACATGCACAACAACTTCCTGCAGATCGCCGCGGAACGAGGCCTGCCGGGATTGATTTTATGGCTCTGGTTCATGGGGCGCCTCGCCTGGGATGCGCATCGCGTCTACCGGAAGGCGGGGAGCGGCTGCGCGCAAGGGAACGGCGAGCTGCCGACAGCCGAAGCCATGATGGCCTCCACCGCGGCACTCGGGGCATGGGCGGCACTGCTGACGGCAGGTTTGTTCGAGTACAATTTCGGTATTTCGGCGATCATGATCCTGTTCCTGTTCATTGTGGGAAGCCCCTACGCATTTCTCGATGACTCCGGTCAAAGGTCGTTCAGGTGAGGATCGCAATTCTCGGCACACGCGGTATTCCGTCGAATTATGGCGGGTTCGAGACCTTCGCGGAGGAGTGTGCCGCCGGACTCGCCTCCCGCGGGCATCAGGTCACGGTTTACGGCCGGTCTCATTACGTATCCGGCTCGCTGAACTCTTATCGCGGGATCAATATTGTGGTCCTTCCGACCCTGCGCTTCAAATATCTGGACACCGTGGTCCACACTTTCTTATCCGTAGCGCATTCGCTCTACCGGCGCTTTGACATCATTCTGATCTGCAATGCAGCCAATAGCATCTACGCCTGGATCCCTCGCCTGTTCGGCACACCCGTTGTCCTCAACGTGGACGGCATCGAACGTCTGCGCCGGAAATGGAATTGGCTCGGACGGAGCTATTACCATCTCTGTGAATACCTCTCCACCTTGCTGCCGAATGTCATCGTTACCGACGCGCGCGTCATCGAAAGTTACTATCGGGAAAAATACAACGCGGCTTCTGTCTACATACCCTACGGAGCCTCAACCGCCAAGTCCGATGGGGGCTCCACCCTGGAAAGACTTGGCCTTACGGCACGCGAATACTGTTTGTACGTCAGCCGCCTCGAACCGGAAAACAACGCCCTCCTGGTTGTTCAAGCCTTTGAAACCGTCAGAACAGCCAAGCGCCTGGTGATCGTCGGAGACGCCCCTTACGCCCAGGACTACATTCGAACCGTTAAGGCAACGCGTGATTCACGCATACTCTTCCCGGGCGCCATCTATGGAGAGGGCTACCGGGAATTGCTGGCCAACGCGTTCTGCTACATCCACGCGACCGAGGTGGGAGGAGCGCACCCGGCTCTCCTGGAGGCCATGGGACAGGCGAACCTGATCATTTTCAACGGCACTCCTGAAAACTCCGAAGTCGCAGGTGACTGCGGCCTGCTCTACCGGAAAAACGATGCGGCAGACCTTGCGCGCTGCCTCCAGATAGCGGTCGATTGTCCAGCTCGATTCGAGGGTCTGCGCAAGGCGGCTCTCGAGCGCGCCAGGACCCAATACTCCTGGGAGACCATCGTCTCCCAATACGAACAGCTCTTCACCGAACTTCTCTCGCCCAAATAGGAGGCGGGCAGCGCGAGTGTAGTGCGTCTCAAATTCTTAGACGCTCCCTCACGGTCGCGGCTCCGTAACCCATGGATTCAACAGAGCCGCGCGCGTAAGCAAGCGGCGGAATATGCGCCAAGACTTGCGACGCACCACACCAAAACCTCAAAATGCGTTCGCTCCTGCAGGGCACCGCTGCCCGCTTCACCCGGATTGGCAGATCCGTCCCCACAACAGATTCCTACAGCGCACCAAATGATCTCGAAGGACCACTTGCCGCTCTAAGGCGGCTTTTTTTGCTATAATGCGCGCCTTGCGAGGAGGTCGGCGATGAAAGCGGGCGCGCGGATCCACATGTTCCTGGCGCCGTGGATCATTTTGTCCAGTTTTCTCCAGAAAATATATGTCCAGAGGGGTCTGATCCGCAGTTTCGTCGTGCGGGATCTCAGAACACGCTACGTCGGTTCGCTGATGGGATTCTTCTGGAGCGTGATCCACCCGGTGGTGCTGCTGGTGAGCTACACCTTTGTTTTTCATTTTGTTTTTCACGTTCGCCCGTTGCCGGAAACGGATAAAACCCCGTTTGCCCTGTTCCTTTTTTGCAGCATCCTGCCCTGGCTTTTCTTTCAGGACACCCTCCAGCGATCCAGCACGATTCTGATCGACAATGCCAACCTGGTCACAAAAACCATCTTCCCGACCGAAATTCTGCCGCTGTCGGTAATGCTGGCGGGAGTGGTCAACCACCTGATCGGCTTTGCGATTCTCCTGGGAATCATCTTCTTCACCGGCGGGAAAATCAGCGTTTTTATTCTGATGGTGCCGGTCTATTTCTTCATACTCATGTTGTTCACCCTGGGCCTGGCGTGGATGGTGGCAAGTTTGAACGTTTTCGTGCGCGACGTCGCGCAGATACTCAGCGTCATCCTGACCTTCTGGTTCTGGTTCACGCCGATATTCTTCACCCCGGACAGGTTCCCTCGGGGGATTCTATTTCTGCTCCACCTGAATCCGCTGGCTTATGTCGTGGTCGCCTATCGGGACTGCCTCCTCCGGCTTCAGATGCCGAACTTGACGAATCTGGCGCTGCTCGCCGCGGTTTCCTTCGCGGTCTTTGCGGCGGGCGGGCTGTTCTTCCGTCATATCAAACGTGAATTCGTGGATGTGCTTTGATGCCCGTCATCCAGGTACAACACCTCTCCAAGAAGTATCAGATTTATGAGCGTCCGGGGGACAAGCTGCGCGAAGTTCTGCATCTGAGCCGGAAACCCCTGCACCGTGAGTTCTGGGCTCTCGACGATATCAGCTTCGAAGTCGAACCCGGGCAGACCCTGGGCATCATCGGACAGAACGGCTCGGGGAAGAGCACCCTGCTGCAGGTTCTGGCGGGAATTATGCGCCAGACAAGGGGCGACTGCCATGTCACGGGCAAGATTTCGGCCCTGCTCGAGCTCGGCTCCGGCTTCAACCCGGAATTCACCGGGCGGGAGAACGTTTTCATGAACGGCGCCATCCTGGGTCTTGATGCGCGTCAGATGCAGGAACGCATCGGCGCGATTGCGCGTTTCGCGGAGATCGGCGATTTCATGGAGCAGCCGGTAAAAACCTATTCCAGCGGCATGTTCATGCGGCTGGCCTTCGCCGTAGCCGTCAACGTCGACCCGGATATCCTGCTCGTGGACGAGGCGCTTGCCGTGGGGGACCTGATCTTTCAGCATCGCTGCATGCACCGCATGAACAGCCTGCGCGACAGCGGCAAAACCATCGTCCTGGTCACGCATGACCTCGGGGCGATCACCAAGTTCTGCGACCGGGCGCTCCTCCTCGACAGCGGCCGTCTCATCGAGGATGGAAAACCCGACCGGGTTGTCCAGAAGTACCGGGCCCTGATTTTCGAGCGTGAACGCCGTTACGGGGGATTCGAAGCGGGCGCAGAGGGAGGCGATGAAGCGGAAGTCCGGACCTCAGGGAAGGACATGCCGGTCGCGCAGACCATTCCTAATATCGATCACCGCTTTGGCTCGGGAGAGGCAAGCGTGCTCGGCGTGGATCTGCTGGATGCGCAGGGAAAGCCGACACGCGAGGCATTCGGCGGCGCAAAGGTAGTCGTGCGCATCAGCGTTCGGTTCAACCAGGATCTGGCCGCCCCGATCATCGGATACACGCTGCGCGACCGGATGGGGGTCGAGTTGTCGGCATGCAATACTACCTATGCCGGCAGGAGGCTGAGGGCAGCGGTCAAAGGGCAGATCTTCACCAGCGATTTTCAGGTTCTGCTGCCGCACCTGGCAGCCGGCAGCTATTCGATATCCCCGGCCGTGGCCAAAGGCGACGTCCTGAAGCACGACATGTGCGACTGGATCGACAACGCCCTGGTGTTCAGCATCCAGACGGATCAACTGGTTTATGGCACGCTGAAAATGGATGTGGATGTAAGAACCTATGTGTCCGAAAATTAAAAGATGCCACTATTCCGCCGCCTCATCCTGATCCTGCTCACCCTGGCCATCAGTCCATTTCTTGCTCTGCTCGCTGCGGTGCTTCTTGCCTTCAATCTGATCCGAAGGGTCGTGGAGCCCTTCCATCGGCGGCCGCCCGAGGCCGGCATGGCCCCCTCCGGACTGGCGTCGATCATTATCCTCAACTGGAACGGAAAGGACCTTCTCGCCCAGGGGCTCCCCTCGGTGCTCGACGCGGTGCGCGCCGACGGCCGGGGCCATGAAGTAATCGTCGTCGATAACGGCAGCGCCGACGGATCGCAGGAATACCTGGCGCATGAATTCCCGCAGGTGCGGGTTGTCCCTCTGCCGGAAAACCTCGGATTTGCCGAAGGCAACAACACCGGGGTCCGGGCAGCCCGGCATGACATCGTCGTGCTGCTCAATAACGATATGGTGGTGGACCGCGCCTTTCTTCGCCCGCTGCTGGAAGGATTCGGCCCCAATACATTCGCCGTGTCGAGCCAGATCTTCCTCCAGGACCCCGCGGCCCGTCGTGAGGAGACCGGAAAAACCGCTGCGGCCTTCCGGCGCGGGATGGTCGACTACTCCCATTGCCCTCTGGACGGCAAGATCCTGACGCGATCCTATTACCCGGCATTCTGGGCAGGCGGGGGATCCTCGGCATTTCACCGCGCCAGGTATCTCGAGCTGGGCGGATTCCGCCCTGTCTATTCCCCGGCCTATGTCGAGGACACGGACCTGTCCTACCGCTCGTGGAAACGCGGCTGGGAGGTTTTATTCGCACCGGCGTCGATCGTGTACCACAAGCACCGTGCTTCCAGCAGCCGCCGCTTTAATCCGCATGCCCTGCAGAACCTGGTTCAGCGCAATCAGCTCCTGTTCATCTGGGCGAACCTGCGCAGCTTCCGGCTTCTTCTCTCCCACTGCCTCTTCCTGCCCTGGAATTGCTATCGACTGGGCCGGGACCTCGGCATCGGAATCTGGCGCGGCATTTTCTCGGCGGCCCTGCGTCTGCCCGTTGCCCTGGCCGAAGGCATGAAAAAAACTTCAGGAGGAGCGCGCTCCGACGAGGAGGTCTTCGCCCTCGCCTCGCATCCCGGTCTGTTTTTTGCGCAACACTCGGGAGATGCCCGATTCGCAGCGCGCGCCGGCGGCGACCCCCGACCGCGCATCATCTGGATGACCGCCTATCTGCCGCACCTAGGAAAGCATGCCGGGGCCGGCCGCATGTATCACCTGTTGAGGAGGATCTCCGGCGATTACCGAGTTACTTTACTCAGCTTTTTGGAGACGGAAGACGAGAGGGAGATTCTGCCCGAATTGGAGACTCTGTGCGAACGGGTGGTCGTGATGCGCCGCCTGCCGCCGCCGCGCTGGCAGATTTTTCCCTACGAACCCTTCGACGAGTTCAGGACGCCGCAGATGCAGGAGGCTTTAGGCGACTGCCTGGAAAGCCTCGATTATTCACTCATTCAGCTCGAATACACCCAGATGGCCTCCTATGCGGACAAGGCCCTCGGCATTCCTGCCTTGCTGACCAAACACGAGGTGGATTTCGCGGCCTGCGCGCGGCGGTCCAGGATTGAATCAAATCCCTGGAAAAAGCTGCGCTGGTTCTATAACTATCTCCAGGTGCTCGATCGCGAGATCGGTCTTCAGCGCAGGACCGACGCGGTAATCTGCATGACAGACACCGACGCGGCGGCTCTGCGCCCATTCTGCTCATCCGTTCCGATCGAGGTCATCAACACCGGGGTCGATCTCGATTATTTCGTGCCGCCCCCCACGCCGGCTTCGTCTCAGCGTCTTGTCTTTGTCGGGGCTTTCCAGCACATGCCCAATGGCGATGCCATGACCCATTTCTGCACGAAGGTCCTTCCCCTCATCCGGGCTCGGGTTCCGCCGGTCGAACTTCTGATCGTGGGCAGCAAACCCACCCCTGAGGTGCTCAGACTCGGCGAGATTCCCGGAGTTCAGGTCACCGGCCTTGTGATGGACATTCGCCCGTATATGGCGTCCAGTTCCGTTTATATCGTCCCGCTTCGTCTGGGCGTCGGAATTCGCGGCAAGATCCTGGAAGCATGGGGAATGGGAATGGCTGTCGTCGCAACATCGCTGGCCTGTGCCGGTCTCCAGAAGGAGGACGGGAAAAATCTGCTGATTGCGGATTCCGACCAGCAGTTTGCCGAGCGCGTGGTTCAACTGCTCGGCGATCCGGCGCTGCGCAATAAAATGGGAATGGAAGGCAGACGCACCGTCGAGGCTCATTACGGCTGGGAGGCTTCAGCCCGGAAACTCGACGCGCTTTATCGCCGGAAATTGAGGGCCTCCCCTCGTTGCAATGCCGATCGAATCGCACTGGTGGGGAGTGGACGCCCTTAGTGCATGAACCAGGAAGAGTGCAGCGGTTTTTGGCAGCGGCATGATCTGGACCTTACACGCATTTCAAGCTTGCGGTGCCGCGCCTTCGGCGCTCTCTTGAGAGGCGGCACGAATCTCCCGGCCTCACGGCCGGGCCTATTCACTGGCGGCCCTTCGGGCCTCCCAGAAATGTAGAAAATCCAGGGCCCCCGGAGGGGGTAGAATGTTCCCCTTAAGACGAGCCCCGGAGCGGCGGCAGGCCGCCGCACTCCAAAAAACGTTGCGGCATTTATAAACGAAAGGGAAATGATGCAACGGATTTTGCTGGTTGAGACCGCGTCGCCCGCGAGGGTGCGCAAAAAGGCGGAGGAGATCGCGGCAGGGAAAATCTACGGCGATGCCGATCTCACCATTCTCTGCCGCGACAACCTCATCAGCGTGCGCGAACTCGGCTCCATCAAAGGGGCCCGTGTGATTCCCCTGTCCGGAGATCGGAGAAGCGGGATCCTGCGCCAATTGAAGCAAGGCAAATTCGATGTCGTCTGCGCCTTCTGGACCGGGGAAAAACACTACCGGGCAATGAAACTACACGCCTGGCGCATTCCCGCCGGGATCCGTCATATCGATATCGGCGACGGGCACGGTTTTCGCCTGTCTCCTGGAACCTTCGTCCGGTTTCTTTCGATCCGCTGGAAGTATCCCTTGCCGTCGGACCACGGGGATTTCGTTTTGCGCGCTCCGGTACCCGCGCCCGAAGAGCGGCAGCCGAAGCAGGAACCGTACCCTACCCCTGCTTCCGGGGCCGAAATGGAACCGCCCAGGCACGGCGGCGAAGAGATTCTGATCATTCAGTCCGCCGAGCCCCCGGTCCTTCTGCGCGCCATGGATCGGCTGAAAATCATGCCGCTCTTCCGCGATCCGAGGTACACCCTTTTCTGCCGCCAGCGGCCGGAGGCCATGCGGTTATTCGGCACTCACCCGATGTTCCACCGGATTATCGAGCATTCCGAGACCAAGGGCGCCCTCAGGCATTTGCTGGACCTGCGCCGGAAACGGTTTGACTCGGCGGTCGTTTTTTTTACTGGTGACCCCAGCTACTGGAAGATAAAATACTTTCTTTTTCTGCTGGGCGCTCGCCACAAGGTCATCTTCAATGAGAATAACGACTGTTTCTATTTCTCATGGAGGACCTGGTTTTCGCACGTCTCGCACCGCCTGGCGCAGAGCCTGGGCCCGAGCGTGGAGCCGCACTGGGTATCGCGCGCGCGGGTGCTGGCCATCGCGGGAATAAAGCTCGTTCTGTTTCCGCTGAGGTTCATCTACCTTCTTCTGGTCTGGCTTTGGCTGCGCGGGACGAATTTGAGGCAGGCCGACTGAACGTAACCTCGCCAAGGCTTGTGGGGGGATCGTCAGAGGCTGTCTCAAAACTTGAGCATCGACGCGCTGACGTTGCCCCGGAGGGACCAAGAGAGGTTAGCCCCGGGTGACCGAAGGGAACCCGGGGTAAGGAATCGGAGAGAGTGAGAGCCCCAGCAGGGGCGGCAGAACATATTGAGCGATAACATTTTCTGTCGCCCCTACGGTTTCACGTCAGGTGCGAGGCGATTGAAGTTGCTCAATGCGAATGACATTGGCAAGATGACCTCGCCATCCCCGCTGGGGACACTACTAATCTATGATTGTACATTTTGACTGCCGCCATTTCCTTGGACACAAACCGTGCCGGTTCCGCCGCGAATGCGACGGCTGCCCGCACCACGAGCCGTTCGGATTCCGGATACTGATCATAAAGCTGGCAGCGATGGGCGACGTCCTGCGCACCACGCCTCTCCTGCACGGTTTGAAAAAGGCCTATCCCCGATGCCACATCTCCTGGCTGACCGAACCCGATGTTTTCCCCCTGCTTCAGGGAATTACCGAGATCGACCGGCTGATCCCCTATACCCCGGAATGGGCGTTCCAGCTCGAGGGCGAGGTCTTTGACCAGCTTTATTGTTTCGACAAAGAGCCGAAGGCGACGGTCCTGGCCGGGAAAGTCCGGGCGGACAGGAAGGCCGGTTTTGGCATGACCGAGTTCGGCGGCGTCATGCCTCTCAACCAGGAGTCGGAGTACACCTTTGAACTCGGGATCAATGATCCACTCAAGTTCCGCATCAACACCAAGACCTACCCCGAACTGATTTACGAATGTGCGGGGCTGCCCTACCCTGTCCCGCAGGAGTACATTTTCTCGGATCTGAGTGCGGAGATTACCGAGGCGCGGAAAAATCTCGCCCCGCTGGGGGCGGGGCCCCAGGACCTGAAGATCGGGTTGAACACCGGGGCAGGCGAAGTTTTCGCCACGAAGAAGTGGACTGAAGAGGGCTACACGCAGTTGTCAAATCGACTTGCCGGCGAATTAGGAGCAAAGGTGCTGCTGCTGGGAGGACCCGCCGAGGTGGAACGCAACCAGAGAATCGCCGCGGCAGCGCGCCATCCCCTGATCGACATGGGCAATCGCAACCCGATTCGGAAGTTCGCGGGTATCGTCGGAAACTGCGACCTGATGGTGACCGGCGACACGCTGGCACTGCACATCGCCATTGGTTTGAAGGTGCCGGTCATGGTTATTCTCGGCCCGACCTGTCACCAGGAAATCGAACTCTACGGGCGGGGCGAAAAAATCGTCTCCGATTTCGAGTGCAGTCCGTGCTATCTCAGCACATGCCCGAAGGAAACCACCTGCATGGAAGCGACGCCTGCGGACCGGGTGTTTGAAGGAGTCGCCCGAATCCTCTCTCGAACGCGGCGCGGCACAGGTGTCCCCATCAAGAATGGTGGAAATCCTTTGCACTCCGGCGAAGGATAGGATGACGAAGTCGACGTACCCGACGAGCCAGGTTTGTTCGGCTCATTTTCACCACCAAGACTCCAAGACACCAAAACTCATGTGAGGCTCCACCCGCAGAGCGGGTGGCCTCAGGAAGCCTCCCCAAGGGAGGCGTTGGCCTGGGCGAAGCCCCAGAGGGGCGGTCAGACAATAGCCCCGGGCGAGCGAAAGCGAACCCGGGGTTGGCGTCGGAACGGCAGAGCCTTTTCGGGTCTCACCGCCAGAGGCGGTGGTTTACCCAAACGGAATTAAATCTCCGTCCCGATTCTTGGTGACTTGGTGGTGGATTTTATTGGGCAGCGGTACCGCGCGCATTCCTGGCTGGGATCGTTCAGTCGATGAGGCGATATTTCAGGATGAAGTAGAGAGCGGCGACGCCATCCTTCCAGCCTATCTTCTTCCCCTCGGTGTAATCGCGGCCGCTGTAGGAGATGGGCACCTCATAAATCCGGCACCGTGCCCTCGCCACCTTGGCGGTGAACTCGGGCTCGAACCCAAAACGGTTTTCGCGCAGGCGGATCTTCTTGAGCACGTCCGCTTTGAAAACCTTGTAGCAGGTCTCCATGTCGCTGAGATTCAGGTCCGTCATCATGTTCGAGATGGTTGTCAGCAGCTTGTTGGCCACGTAGTGCCAGAAGAGGTGAACCCGGTGCGGCCCGCTGAGGAACCGGGAACCGAAGACGACGTCCGCCTTGTTGGCCAGGATAGGCTGAATCAGGGCGGGATACTCCGACGGATCGTATTCGAGATCCGCGTCCTGAATCACGACGATATCGCCGCTCACAGCCTGGAATCCGGTTCGCAATGCGGCGCCTTTGCCCATGTTGTGCGGCTGGTAGAGAATCTTGAGATCATCGGACAGAGGGAGACTCTGAAGAATATCGCGCGTGCCGTCGACCGAAAAATCGTCGACGACGATGATCTCCTTCGCCAGCGGAACCTGCCGCACCTGGCGCAGGATTTCCAGGATGGTCTTCTTTTCGTTGTATGCCGCGATGACGACCGATAGTTTCACAGGATTCATTTCGGAACTTGAGTTCAGCAAACCAGTGCGCCGCAACCGGATTATCCCTCCAGGCTGCGAGGGAATATGGTGAACATATTTTTATGGCCTTTGAGTGTCAAGCGAAATGGATATAATCCCGGCAATGAGAGAATCGTCGGCGGCGCCACTCATCTCCGTGGTGATTCCCAACTACAACGGCGCGGGCTACCTCGAGGCCTGCCTGCAATCACTCCTGAGGCAGTCCTACAGCGCCGTGGAGATCGTCGTTGTGGACAACGGCTCCACCGATGACTCCGCCCACATCGTGTCCCGCGTCGCCCCGGGTGCTGTCTGGCGCAGCCTGGCCGGCAATCAGGGCTTCGCCGCGGCGGTGAATGAGGGCATCCGCACCGCCCGCGGCTCCTGGATCGCAGTCCTGAACAACGACACGGAAGCCGCCCCCGACTGGCTTGCCGAATGCGCGGCGGCGGCGGAACGCCACCCCGAGGCTTCTTTCCTGGCATGTCGCATCCTGGATTTCTCAAACCGGGACCGGATTTACGGGGCCGGCGACTGCTTTTTGCGCGCGGGGATCGGATATCGCCGCGGGCAGGAGCAATCGGATCAGGGTAAGTACCGCATCGAAGAGGAGACCTTTTCCGCCTGCGGCTGCGCCGCGCTCTACCGCAAATCGGCGCTGGAGGAGAGGGCGGGATTCGACGATCGATTCTTCGCCTATCTGGAGGACGTCGAACTCGGCATCCGGCTGCAGACCGCCGCGCACAGCGGCTGGTATATCCCCGGCGCGGTGGTTTACCATCACGGCGGCGCGACCAGTGGCGGTGAATTCTCCCCGTTGGCCGTGAGGCTTCGAACGAGAAACGCCCTGCTATTGATCCTGAAAAGCCTGCCCGGTCGCATTATCGGGCGCTGCGCCTTCAGAATCGCTTTTGCGCAATTGTTCTGGCTTGCGCGGGTCATCGCTCACGGCAGGCTTTGGAGTTATCTGCGCGGCCTCGCGGGCCTTCTGCCTCTGATGCCGGCCATGCTTGGCGCTCGGAAATCTTTGAAGCGGGTGGGCAGACGGCCGGCAGAGCGCCTCTGGGCGGCGATTCTGCGCTCGGAGTCTATGGCGCGCAAGGATGTGGTCGAACAGCAGGGGATTCGCACGTCGTTGTTTCTGGATTGGTATTTCCGGCTGTTTCCTGGAGATTAGTAGCCTGTAACAGTTGAAATGCGGATGGAGAACGAAGATATGTTGAAGGGAGCGCTGAAAGCGCGGAATAGGAAAGCCCAGGGCGGAGGCCGCGAAGCGGCGCAGCCCTGGGTTGGCATGGGCATAAGGCTTAGCCCTGAAGGGGCGACACATGTTCAGCGATCCTCAATTATGTGCCGCCCTTTCAGGGCTTGATGAAACCTGCATTTACCCAGGGTTCCGGATTCCGCTATCGCGGTATCCCCCACCCTGGGCTGTCCTGTTCCGCCCCTTCGGGGCTTCGATACCCCGCGATTTGAGGCGCGCGACAATCAATTCATTTGATACAGGCCACTCAATCGGGACTGGAACTAAAGACCGTGATGTCTGCGCTTCCCTTACCCTTCAGGATCGGAATGGGGACAGGATGATCTCCGTCGTCGTCGTGAACTGGAACTCGGGTCGCTTCCTGGAGAAGTGCGTGGTTTCCCTGTGCAATCACGCCGCGGAATGCGAGATGATCGTGGTGGACAACGCCTCGGATGACGGCAGTGCGGATTTCATCGCATCATCCGATCCGGGTTTGATCTTCATACAAAATGCGGAAAATGCAGGATTCGCGGCGGCAAACAACACCGGCTGGAGACGCTCCAGAGGAGACCCGATCCTGTTCCTCAATCCGGACGTCGAGTGCACCCGGAATGCCATCGGCCTGCTCGAACATGCGATTCTGCAGGAAACGGCGTTCTGGGCTTGTGCGGGAAGGCTCCTGCCGGCCGCAGGAGCGCGCCAGACGCATGATTATGTGCGCCGCTTGCCGACCGTTTCCAGTGTGGCCGCGGAAATGCTCCTGCTGGACGAAATCTGGCCGGGGAATCCGTGGACACGGCGCTATCGCATGACCGGCGAGGATTTTGGCCGAATCCGGGAGGTGGAGCAACCGGCGGCCGCCTGTCTGATGGTCAGGCGCAGTGCGCTCGAATGCATCTCGGGATTTGATGAGAGGTTCAGCCCCGCATGGTTCGAGGATGTGGATCTCTGCAAGAGAATTCGGGACGCCGGTGGAAAGATTCTGCTGCAGCCGGCCGCTCGCTTCTTCCACCATGGCGGTTACAGTCTCAACCGCCTCTCCTACGGCAAATTCCTCGAGCACTACCACACCAACCAGATCCGCTATTTTGCCAAGAATTACGGCCGGCGGGAGTCCCGACGCGTGCGAGGTTTTGTAATTGCGGGAATGCATCTGCGAGCGGGCATTTCCATTTTCCGTTCCCTTTTGAAGGGCTCCACTCGCGCGGAATCGTTTCGAGTGTTCCGCACAGCTGCGCGCCACTTCTCAACCCCGAGCGAGGGGACGACATGAGCCCCAGAGTTCTGGTCAGCATTGTCACGCATAACTCCGCCCGCTATCTGAGACACTGCCTGGATAGTCTCAAGACGCAGACCTGGCAGGATGTGCGGATCGACCTGCACGACAACGCTTCCAGCGACTCAAGCCTCGACATCGCAGCCGATTTCGCCGGTTTCCTGAATGAGATCCGCTCGTCAAACCAAAACCTGGGGTTTTGCGCGGCGCACAATCGCGTCATCGCCTCGTCGGCCTCGGACTATGTCCTGGTGTTGAATCCGGATGTCGTGCTGGAGCGGGATTTCATCGCGAACCTGGTAGAAGCCATGGACCGGGATCCGGGCGCCGGCGCGGCGACAGGCCGGCTCTGGCGCTGGCAGCCGGACAGCGACTCCCCCTTCGGCGCTCCGGCTCGACTGCGGATACTGGACAGCACGGGCATCTACTTCACTCCGGCCCAGAGGCACTTCGACCGAGGTTCAGGAGAAGCAGACCTGGGTCAGTTTCAAAAGCGGGAATACGTGTTCGGAGCGTCGGGAGCGGCCGCCTTCTATCGACGCCAAATGCTCGATGCTGTTAAAACCGGGCGCGAGTATTTCGACGAGGACTTTTTCGCCTACCGGGAGGACGCCGATCTGGCATGGCGAGCGCAGTGGCTGGGCTGGAAGTGTCTGTATGTGCCGGAGGCTGGAGGGTACCACGTCCGCAGAGTGCTGCCGGAGCGAAGAGCCCAATTACCGCCCGCAATCAACATGCACTCCTTTAAAAATCGCTTCCTCATGCGCGTTAAGAATATGGATGCGGGAACCTACGCCCGATTTTTCCTCCCCATCACGCTCAGGGATCTCGGAGCGCTGGCCTATGTCCTGGTGCGCGAACCGTCCTCCCTGCGAGCCTTCCCTGTGCTTCTCAAGGCGCTGCCCCGCGCCTGGTCCGTTCGCAAAGCGCTTCAGCGCCACCGGCGCGTTTCGGCTTCGGAATTGCGCAGTTGGTTCGCATACAGCCCCGTCGCCCGCCCGGCGTCTTCTCACCGGCAACCCCTGACGGACTGAAAATGCGGATCCCCGGCACCGGAATGCTCAGGATTGGGGTTGATTCGGGTTAGAATTGGAAACGATATGAAAATCGTGACCCTGCGCGCCTTCACCGACAACTACATTTTTCTTCTTCTCAACGATTCCGCACCGGAAGCAGCCGCCGTTGACCCCGGCGATGCTGGGCCTGTATTGAATTACCTCCAACGCAGCGGGCGGCGCCTGGCTGCAATTCTCAATACCCACCACCATAAAGACCACGTCGGAGGGAATCGCGCTCTGATTGAGCGGTTCCCCGGCATCCCGGTCTTCGGTTGCGCCTTCGACCGGGGTCGGATTCCGTGCCAGACCGGCTTCCTTGCCGATAAGAACGACATCGTCGTCTGCGGCGCCCAGGCAAATGTCATGGAAGTGCCCGGTCACACAAAAGGTCATATCGCCTATTTCTTCGGCGGCCGTGATTCCGGTCCGGAAGACCTGTTTTCCGGGGACACAGTGTTCGGTGGGACCATTGGAAATCTTTTTGAGGGAACACCAGACGAGATGTTCCGATCTATTCAAAAAATCCGGGAGCTGCCGCCGCAAACCCGGATCTGGTGTGCACACGAATACACCCTCCAGTATGTGCGCGAGTCTGCCGCCATCGATCAGGGAAATGAACGACTGGCACAGCGGCAGAGGACACTCCTGGCGGCGGAGCCATCCGGCGAACCGACAGTGCCGCTGAGTCTCGAAGAGGAGTGCGCCACCAATCCCTTCTTTCGCTGGGATGATCCCGGGCTGGCGGCCCGTCTGGCAACCGCTCCGGGAATCGAAACCTTCCGCCGTCTGTGCGAGATCACCTAACAGTCGGGTGGCAAGGTGACATAGCACGATCTGGTGCTCTATTTCGGCAGGGAGGAGTTCTCCGACAATTCCAAGTACCTGTTTCTCAGCGCCCAGGTTCGACCCTACGGTCACCGGCATGTCTGGTGCTCCTACAACAAGGGGCTGCTTCTGGAGCTGCGCGGGCTCGGTTTGGAAACATTCGATCTCGGGGAAGAGCCGAACCGGACCGTCCAGGTTTTGCTGAGGGCCAGGATCGCGGTTTTCACCGTGAACCCGTCGGAGTCGGTCAAATCCAGGATCTTTCTCGCTGCCCTGGCGGGAGCGAAAAAGGTGCAGCTCTGGCACGGAATCGGCATCAAGCGGCTGGAGATGCAAAACGTCGAGCACAAAAGCTTCTTCGACTTGCCCACCGTGGCGCGCATGCGATGGTCCACCGAAATCGACTTCATCGTCAGCCCATCCGGATTTTTCGATCGGCATTGGCAGGAGACATTCGGGGTTCGGGACGTCATTCGGGCAGGTTATCCCAGAAACGAGGCGCTCCTGAGGGAGCCTGGCAAACCGGAACTGCTCAACGCCCCGGCGGATCTGATCAGCGAATCATCAAAAAAGAAAATCCTGATCGTGCCGACATGGGGCACAGCGGCGGAGATGCATTGGTCCAGGAGCATGGAGTGCATACTCCAGGTCGCCCGTCAGAACAATGTGGAAATGTACTTGAAGCCGCACCCCAACGAGGCGGCGTCGATCAACAAAGATCTCACCGGTGTGAGAGGCCGGTTTACCGTGCTCCCGGCAAATATGGATATCTACCCCCACCTGAACAGATTCAGCTGCATGGTTACGGACCACTCCTCGATGGCGTTCGATTCTTTCCTGATCAACATGGACCTCATTTTCATCGAGCCTAACAACAGGCGGTTCTACATGATGGAGTTGCTCGAGCCGAGCGTTGGACCAACCATCGGCAGCCTGGACGACCTGGTCAACCTCCCCTCTTTGCTGGAGCGGTCCGCGGCCTGCTCGGAAAACCGGACACACGCCGCACGCAAGTTTTTCGAGACCCCTCCTCTGGAGGCGAGCCGCACGATTCACGAATTCATCGAGCATCTGTCGCAGTAATCGGGGTAGAGCTCAACTATTCAGGCCGGGCAATACGACGAGAACTTTCATCCAGTTCTCTCGCAATGCGCTGCCCGACGGCATCGATAACAGCCTTGTGGCGAAGTTGGAGCTGCACACGTGTGTTGGGTTCCGGTTTCTCAAAGCCGAACCTGATGGATTTTTTTCCCTAAAGGTCTTAAAAATGATAAATTAATAAGCGCTCATGCTGATTGTGCTGAAGGAGAGAATTACTGCCAATAAAGCCTGGGCCGAAGGTCGTTACGGCAGCTGTCACAACCCTGGATGACGCGTGCCAATGCTTTCGCTCAAGTGGTAGGGTATGCACCATTCATTAACACCAGGAGGATAAACGAATGAAGAAAGCAATTGGACTTCTGCTGGCACTGTGGTTGTGTGCCACCGGTCTCTCCTTTGCCCAGACAATTACCGGTACCATTACGGGCACGGTATCTGATCCCAGTGGAGCGGTGGTCCCGGGTGTCAAGGTGGTTGCCACCAACGCCGGCACCAACGGAGCGTTCACTTCGACAACAAACGAATCCGGCATTTACAATCTGGTATTTCTGCCTGTTGGGAATTATACGGTTGAGGCAGAACTGCAGGGTTTCAAGAAAACGGCTTTAGGGCCATTCAAACTGGAAGTCAATCAGATCGCCCGCCTCGATATCAAGTTGGAGGTCGGCAGCACCGCGCAAACCGTGGAGATCACGGCAGCCGGCGCTATTATCCAGACAGAATCGACGGCGACCGGCGACACGGTCACTTCGGGTAACCTGACTTCCGTCCCGCTTAACGGGCGCAACTTTGCATCGCTGACGCTGCTCATTCCCGGCGCCATCAGCACCGCTCCCAACGCCATGAACACCTCGGGCCGATTTCAGGGCAGCGGCAGCCGTCCCCAGGTGAACGGCAATCGCGAGCAGACCAATAACTTCCTTCTCGAGGGCGTGGATGTCAATGATTCGATCGACAACCGCATTGGCTATAACCCAAACGTGGACGCGCTCGAGGAAGTGAAAGTCATCACAGGCAATGGCGGTGGTGAATTCGGCAACGTGGGCGGCGCCATTGTTAACATGACGATCAAAAGCGGCACCAATAACTTCCACGGCAATGTCTTCGAGTTTCTGCGCAACGAGAAGTTGGACGCCAACGGCTTCTTCCGGAACCGCTCGACCTCAACTGCGAAGAGGGCTCCCTTTAAACGAAACATTTTCGGCGGAACCTTCGGCGGCCCCATCATCAAGAGCAAGCTCTTCTTCTTCATCGATTACGAGGGAACGGAACAGCGTGCAGCAGGAACCGGTACGGCCTCCGTCGCTCCCGCCACCTGGCGCAATGGGGATCTTTCGGATTTCCTCAAAACCGGCCAGATCGTCAAGGACCCGGTGACTGGCCAGCCGTTCACCGGCAATATCATCCCCTCGAGCCGCATTGTCAATCCGGCGGCCAAGTACCTGTTCTCCCACCCTGAACTCTACCCATTGCCCACTGGCACCGGGACAGGTTCTCTTGGTGTAACCGGCAACTACGCCTCCGGCACAGCCAGTCTGTTGCGCAACCATCAGGGGGATGCCAAGTTCGATTACCGTTTCAGCGACAAAGACCTTATCTTCGGGCGGTTCTCCCAGGCGTATTACCTGAGCTATACTTCCCGCACCGTGCTGCCCGTTCAGATGACCGGCGGGACCGAGGGTCCTTCCCTGAGCACCCAGATCGGCTGGACCCGGACTTTCAGTCCGCGCGTGGTCAACGACTCGCGCATCGCCTACAGCCGCATTGGCATCGACGATAGCGTGTACGATTGGTCCGGCCTATTGGGGGCAGACGGCAATTCCAAGTTCGGTATTGCGGGCGGCCAGCCCATTCCCGGGCTCAGCTCCATTACCGTCGGCGGCGGCCTGAGCAGCATCGGTTCCGGTGCCAGCATTGGCTCGACCATGGATAACAAGTATCAGTTCAACGATACTCTGACCTACTCCAAAGGCGTCCACCTGCTCAAAATGGGTGGTCAGCTGCTGCGCATGCAGCAGAACCGTTATTATGCCGGCAATAATGGCGCGCTGGGTATCTTCACCTATAACGGGAGCTATTCGGGCCTCGATTATGCCGACTTCCTGCTGAACCAGCTCGCTATAAAGGGACGCGGGGTGGTTACCGGCAAGTGGGGCCACCGCCAGTGGCGCAACGGGTTCTTCTTCCAGGACGACTGGAAGGCCAAGCGCAATCTGACCATCAACCTCGGGATGCGCTGGGAATATGTGACGCCCATTTACGAGGTCGCTGACCGGCAGGTGAACATCAATACTTATACCGGGGCCTTGCTCTACCCTGGAAAAACCGAATACGGGCGCGCGCTGTATAACCCTTACTGGAAACAGTTCATGCCGCGCATCGGCGCTGCCTGGACCCCTGAGTTCTTCAAAAACAAGCTGGTGGTGCGCGCAGGATATGCGTTTACCAGCTTCCTGGAGGGCACGGGTGCCAACCTGCGCCTGCCCATGAATCCTCCCTTCGCCATGGAGAGTAATGTCAATTATGGCGCTGGCGCCCCGGGCAACATCGCCGTCGGTTTTTCCGATGTCCCGCCGGGCCTGAGCTTCGACAGCCCGGGCGTTACGGCTTACTCAATGCAGGGACGCGCCTGGGATCTGAATTTGCGTCCGCAGTTTACCAGCCAATTCAACTTGACACTGGAGTACCAGGTGTCCCACCACACCTCGGCCACCGTGGCCTTTGTCGGCCAGAAGGGTACTCACCTGGTGGTCCCTCATGAAGCCAACCAGCCGGTAGCGGGTACCGGTGATCCAAAGACCTGGACCGCCCTCAACACACGCCGACCGCTGGCCAAGGTTCTGCCCAACCTGGGCAATATCGCCCTGACGGAGTCCAGCGGCACTATGAACTACGCCGCGCTGCAGACCAGCGTTCGCCACCGTCTAAGCAAGGGCTTTGAATTCATGGGTCATTACACCTTCTCCAAGACCCTGACCGATAACCTCGGCTACTATGGTTGCGGTTCGGTTAACGCCGAAGGTGCCTACTGGCAGAACGCTTATGACCGCCATAGCAATTATGGCCCAGCCTGTTTTGATTCCCCGCACAATCTTGCCCTGGGTGGTCTTGCTGCGCTGCCCTTTGGGAAGGGCCAGGCCTTTGGTGCCAACGCAGGAAAAGCGTTTGACCTGATTCTGGGCGGCTGGAATATCAACTACATGGTGTCGGCTCACGCCGGTTTCCCGGTGACCATCATGGATTCGGCATGGCAGGCCAATACGCTGCAGTCGGTGCGCGGCAACGTTCGCGCCAATAAATACCGGACGATGAACGTTACTGTCCAAACCGTCGACCGTTTCTTCGGGCCGGTGGATTCGACCACCTTCTGCGCCACCGGCGTTGATAACGGCACCTGCGCCTACGGTATTCCGGCGCTCGGCAGTTTCGGAAATTCCCCGGTGGGCGCCGAAAGGGCGCCGAGCTACTTCAACCTGGACCTGTCCATCGGGAAAAAATTCCACATGACGGAATCGAAGTATTTCGACTTCAAGGCGGAATTCTTCAACGCCTTTAATCATGTGAGCTTTGGGCCGCCGGGACGGGACATCAGCGCCCTGTCTACCTTCGGCGCAATCACCAGCCAAGTCACGCCAGTAAGGAGCATCCAGTTCGGCTTGAAGTACCGCTTCTAGGCTCCATCGGACTCAGCGTCCTGTCGAGCTGCACAAAAGAGGCCGGGCGAATTGCCCGGCCTCTTTTCTTTTGAACCGCAAAGATCGCGAAGAACCTGAATTAGTGACTTTGTGGTCTTCGTGGTCTTTGCAGTTCGGCTTTTAGATCACTTCCATAAATGGGCGAATCACCATGACCTCGTGAATTTCGTCGAATTTCATTGAAATCGGAACGATGTCGATCTTCAATTGTAATTCGCCATTTAGAAATTCCGGAAAATTGCGGAGGATGCCCAGGTGCTAAATTCCTTGAAAAACACTTTCAGAGTAAGTCGCCGCGAGCTGTTCAGCAGATGGCCGCTGCTTACGCTGCCCTCACTGCTGAGCAGACAGTCCCTCGCCGGCACGGCTGCGCAGGGCTTGCGCATCGGCCAGGAGATTTATCAATCGATCGGCGTGCGGCCGCTGATCAACGCCCGCGGCACATTCACCATCATCAGCGGCTCGCTTATGCTGCCCGAAGTTCGCGCCGCAATGGATGCGGCAGCCCAGCACCACGTCCACCTGGATGAACTCGCCGAGGCTATCGGAGCGCGCCTGGCTGAACTGACAAAGGCCGAGTGGGGAATGGTGTCTTCGGGGTGCGCTGCCGCGCTCACTCATGCGACAGCAGCCTGCGTGGCCGGTGGGAATCCGGATTTGCATGTGCGAATTCCCAACCTGCAGGGCTTCCCAAAAGATGAAGTCATCATCCCCAAACACTCGCGCAATGTCTATGATGCAGCGGTCCGGGCCGTGGGAGTGCGGGTGATCGAAGTGGAAACTATCGAGGAGCTCGAAGCCGCCCTTGGCCCGCGCAGCGCCATGATTTACATCCTGGCAGGACCGCAGGCCGACAAGAGCCCGCTACATACGCAGGCCATCGCCCGCATAGCCGGCCCAAAAGCGGTGCCCATCCTGGTCGATGCCGCGGCCGAGGTTCTGACCGTCCCCAACGTGCATATCGAAAGAGGCGCCGCCCTGGTGGGGTACAGCGGCGGGAAATGCTTGAGAGGCCCGCAAAGCGCCGGGCTTCTCCTGGGCCGGAAGGACCTGGTGCGCGCCGCGTGGATCCACAGCGCTCCGCACCACGGGTTTGCCCGCTCCATGAAGGTTGGGAAGGAAGAGGCGATCGGCATGCTCACGGCGGTAGAGATGTGGGTGAAGAGGGATCATCAGGCCGAATGGAACCGGTGGCTTTCGTGGCTGGATCACATTGCGAAGCGTGTCTCCGCAATCGATGGAGTCACGACCTCCCTCGAACAGCCTTCCGAGCTCTCAAACCACACCCCCACACTCGTGATCAAGTGGGACCGTAACCGGCTTGGTATCCATGGAAGGGCCGTCGCCAGGCAGCTTTTCGATTCCAATCCCCGCATCGCCACGCCTGGGGGCCGAGGAGCGGCCAACGCCGCCGAGACCAGTATCTCATTTACTCCA
>Ga0315273_10001073_pt1 | contig 30337 bp, 26 predicted proteins | sample YL17G02_0_MG_FD_205753 | JGI IMG/M metagenome (GOLD analysis project Ga0315273, IMG submission 205753) | Sediment microbial communities from Yellowstone Lake, YNP, Wyoming, USA - YL17G02_0 | ecosystem: Environmental > Aquatic > Freshwater > Lake > Sediment | place: USA: Wyoming | collected... | reverse complement strand
GATACGAAGGAAGAAGTCAGATGGCGGCAGTCTTTGAGATCAACGTGGTTCTGCAATCCGGGGACTCGGCGCTGTTTGTGGGTATCGAATACGGCAAGGCGCGGACAGAGACGGTTGGGGGGGTGATGCTGAAGTTCGGCGCCGCTCATCCGGCGCCGGTGACGGTTATCCCGCCGGCGGGGCAGGTCGTCAAGAGCATGGAGTACAACCTCCGCAGCGACATTAGAAACTACCACAACGTCATCATTCCCGATTCCGGGCGGTGGTTCATCAACAACATGCAGCTCGTCTCGTTCTGGCGGTACAACGGCGAGTCGGCCGTCAACGACGTCAAGATGCCGCTGTACATCTTCACCGGCCAGGACATGAACACCTCGATGGCCTTCGGCGTGGTGGGGGAGACCTACGAGACGACGTTTCGGACCCTGGAACCGAAGGTCAACCGCGCGCTGATCGTCTACATGCGTAAACTCTCGATGCAGATCAAGCGCGGCACGGACTCCTACCCCATCCCCGCCCGCATCGCCCGGCACAACGCCGACGGGTCCATCACCGAGCACCTGTATTTCCGCACCGCCGCCGACGCTCCGGACCAGCCCTGGTTGCTGACGCTGCGGGACTTCGCCGCCTGGCAGAAGAAGATTTACAACGTTCCTGACGTCACGGCCGAGGGCGCGCTGCATCCGCTGTGGTGCAGTTGGACCGACTGGTTCAGCGACGACGTGACCGAGGAGGTCGTCCTTCGCAGCGTCGGGGAAGGCGTGAAGCTGGGGATTCGCAACTACATCATCGACGACGGCTGGTTCGGACCGGGGCTGGACAACGATTACGACGTGGAGCTGAACATCGGCGACTGGGAGGCCGATCCGGCCAAGATCAAGGATATGGCCGAGCTGGTCCGCCGGGTCAAGGCCGCAGGCGGCGTGCCGATGATCTGGTGCGCCCCGCACGCGGTGGCGCCGGGGGCCAAGTGTTTCCCGCAGCGCAAGAACCTGCTGATTATGGACGAAAAGGGCCAGTTGGTCATGACGCCCAACAAGTTCCACTCGCTGTGTTTCATGTGCCGCGAGGCGCGGGAACTGATGGCCGACATCTGCGCGTCGTTTGTCACCCGCTGGGACTTCGAGGGCGCCAAGTACGACCTGTTCAACTGCGTGCCGAACGTGCCCTGCCGCAACCCCCAGCACGTCCACGATGCCACCAGCATGATCGAGGGGTTGGAGGCGACGTTGGAACTGATGGACCGCAAGTGCCGCGCGCTGAAGAAGGACTACATCGTCGAGCTGAAGCAGAACTACGCCACGCCGTTCCTGTCGCGCCACGGCTCGATGACCCGCGCGGGCGACACGCCTTACAACCCCGAGGGCAACTTCCTCCGCACGCTCTATGTCCAGGCCTATTCGCCCTACTCGATCAACGATTACCAGACCATCACCAACGAGGATACGCCCGTCGCGGCGGCCTGCGTGGTCATCAAGATGATCGCCGCGGGCATCCCCACGTACAGTATCGACTTCGACCGCCTCAACGACGACAACAAGAAGGTCATAGCCCACTACAACCACTGGTATGTCGGCCACATTGTCGCCTTTGGCGGTTATCGCATTCCGCTGGACGGCGGCAACAATGTTCTCAAGTTGCCTGCCAACGGCAGGGATTTCCTGTTTTTGGTCAACGGCGGGGGGCCTGTGCTGCTGGAGCGGTCCGCCACCATCCTCAACGGCACGTTCCGTAACTGCGTCTGCGTGTGTGCGGCCAAGCGGATGCCCGTCCGCGTGACGCCCTTCGACTGCATGGGCAGGGAGTTGCCCGGGTCGCAGGCAACCCTAGAAGGCCAGATGAGCCTGGAAGTCCCGCCCGGGGGGCGAATCGAGATCGACGCCTGATTCTTGCCGAGGCCATTCCATGAGTGAGGTGAAGTTGGAACTGCCCCTCTTGTCGCAGGAATACTGGTTTGGAGGCGTGGTGCGCCACGGTTATCAGATGCCCTTTGGCGCATCGGAGTACCGCTGCCAGTTGAACGGCAACCTGGTGGGAAATCAGGGTTGCCCGCTGTTGGTGTCCACCCGCGGACGGTACGTCTGGAGCGAAGAGCCTTTCACCTTCGAGTTCAAGGACCGCCGCTTGAGGATCGAGGAGGCAGCCGGTGCGGTCGAATGGGGCGAAGGGCACGCCCTCGAGAAAAACCTTCGCGGGGCCTACCAGGCCGCCTGTGGGAAATTCTTCCCGCCCTCGGGCCAATGCCCCGACGAACTGGCGTTCCTGGCCCCGCAGTACAACGCCTGGATTGAGGTCAAGTGGGAACCTACGCAGGAGAAAATCCTCAATTACGCCAGGGCCATCCTGGACCACGACTGGCCGCCGGGCGTGCTGATGATCGACGACAACTGGTTTCAGTACAACGGCAACTGGAAGTTTCCCCTGGACCGCTTTCCTGATCCACGAGGCATGGCCGACTGGTTGCATGAAAAGGGGTTCAAGGTGGTCGTCTGGATAAGCCCCTTCATCGCCTCCGACACATACACCTACCGCCTGCTCAATCAGAAGAAGTGTTTCATTTATGACGCCAAGGGCGAACCGGTCATCCGCCGCTGGTGGAATGGTTACAGCGCGCTACTGGACCTTTCCAACCCGGCAGCAGGGGAGTGGTTTGTCGAGCAGCTCGACTGGCTGGTGCGGAACTGCGGCGTGGACGGTTTCAAGTTCGACGGCGGCGACCCGTACACCTATCAGGGTAATGACGTGACGTATCGGCCCATCGGTCCCAATGGGCAGTGCGAGGCGTTCGCCCGGATCGGTCTGCGGTACCGCCTGAGCGAGTACCGCGCCTGCTGGAAGCTGGGTGGCCAGGCGCTCATCCAGCGTGTCCGCGACAAGGGCCACCGCTGGGGCGTTGACGGCATGGGCGACCTGCTGCCCACGGGGCTGGCACAGGGCCTGATGGGCTACCCCTTCACCTGCCCGGACATGGTCGGCGGCGGATTGGTGGGGGATTTCGGGCCCGGCAGCAATATCGACCCGGAACTGTTCATCCGGTACGCCCAGGCATCGGCGCTGTTTCCGACCATCCAATTCTCCACCATGCCCTGGCGCGTTCTGGACGATCAGCACCAGTCATGGTGCATGGAGGTCATCCGTCTGCGCAGTGAGCTTGGCGGGGAGATCCTTTCTCTTGCCAAGCAGGCTGCCGCGACAGGCGAGCCGATCATGCGCCACATGGCCTACGTCTTCCCAGACGCCGGTCTGGAGGCGGTCATGGACCAGTTCATGCTGGGCGAGGACATCCTGGTCGCCCCGGTGCTCCAGCAAGGCGCCAGGAGACGCGCCATCACCTTCCCGCCGGGACAATGGCACGGTGACGACGGCAGCACGGTGGAAGGCCCCTGCCGCATCGAGGTGGAAGCGCCGCTTTCCCGCCTGCCGTGGTATCGCAGGAAGAGGTGACCTGCCGCCCCGGCGCGGCTATCGCAGCAGCCACTCCACCACGCTGAAGTAGTACAGCAGCGTGACGATGTCGGCGGAGGCCGCACGATCGGACCGGCGGCGACCTTGGGGTCGCCGGCAGGGCTTGACTCTTCTTAGCGTCACGAGTGACCCACCTGAGTTTCACCAATTCCGACAATACCTGTCATTGATGGTCTTGCGGTGCTTCATCCGCCACATACTCCAGGAGATCACCAGGCTGACAGTGCAACGCCTTGCAGATGGCCTCCAGTGTCGAGAAGCGAATGGCACGGGCCTTGTTGGTCTTTAGGATGGAAAGATTGTTCATCGCGATTCCGGTGGCCTCGGACAGTTCCTTCAGTTTGGACTGATTATCCAGCAGCAAATAGCTGAGCCTTATGCGAATCATTCGGGCACCTCCTAAACCAATGTCCTTGACTCTTCAAGGATTGGAAGCGCCCGCCTGAGGACCAGCCCCAGCGCTACCAGAATGAGCGCGCTTGTGACGGTCATGGTGAATGATAATCCAAACGATGTATACAACCTGTAAACCGGAATGTTCTTGGGAAAGGCCTTGGCTTGGAGATAGAAAAGGAACGCACAATTCGCCAACCTAAGTGCAGCCAGCAGATAGAGCCCCATCTCGGTATGTTTCAGGACCCAGCCCGGCTGCTGCTTCGCTCCAAGGACATACCTTAGTAGACTCGCCAAGCCCAGAGCAAGGAAACCGGTGAGGCTTATTGTTCCGGCAAAGCCCAAGACATGAGCAAGAAGCCAATCGGTGGATTCGTTGTGAAGTGTAAAGGCGCCGATCACTCCGTAGGCGATGCCGACAATGAGCATGAGAATCCCCACGACAGAAATTGCCTTGCTATACCGAACAAGCCATAACCTGTTCCGCACAGAAGTTGCTGTAGTTTCCATACCTTATGATCCTTTCATGTTAGGCGTTATCTTGCAATCAGCTAATAATACACGATAACCGATATATTAGCAATGATAAAATAGATTTTTTATCCGATAGCAATAGACGCGGTCTCCTGCATCACGCACCCATCCCGCAAGTCTCCCTCCTGAGCGACTTCTTGAAGCATCATGTGCCGCCCCCAACCGGCTGAAGTCGCCGTAGCTATACACCCCCCTCGACGTAGGCCGCTGCGGGCAGGGCCACGCAACCGAGAACCGTTCGGCTGAGGCTTCGACCGTGATCTCAGCCGAATGGCTCACGGTCGAAGGCTTCGCCCGCCTGTCCCGGATCGCCCTGAACCTGTTGAAGGCCGAGAAAACCCACACCGGTGGCATAAAGACCAACCGCCTCTGCTGCGGCTGGGATCACGATTACCTGCTGAAGGTTCTTGCGGGGGGGGGATTCAGATGCGATTGCCTTGTCGGAGTCGCCAAGTGGCATTGCAGCCCATGCCGGATCGCCTATAATGATCCGTTGCGGGGATTCGAGAAGACATGCTCCAGGAAAGGCAAGCCAATGGCAGATAAGGTAAACGACACAGGATTGTTATCGCAGGTCAAGGCCGTGATCGAACATATCCGTCCGCTGCTCCAGGCCGACGGCGGCGATATCGAGTTGGTGGGCGTGGACGAACCGACCGGCACGGTTTCCGTCCGCCTCCAGGGCGCCTGCCGTGGTTGCCCCTCTGCGGCCATGACGCTGAAGATGGGCGTCGAGCGGCACCTGAAGGAAAAGGTCCCTGCCGTCAGGAAACTGGTGTCCGTGGAATAGTCCGCGCGACTGCCATCCCATGCAAACGACCCTTGGGGGCGGTACAAGCAGGAGTCAGTGCTGCTTGACCCACCTTGCCGCACGCACTACGATGCGGGCGTGATCCTTGTTCTAGACAACTACGACAGCTTCACCTACAACCTCGTCCAGCGGATTGGCGAGCTGGGCAGGGGCGACGACATCCGCGTCATCCGCAACGACGTGATGAAACCCGCCGACGCGGAAGCGGAGTTCGGGCCTTCACACCTGATTATCTCCCCTGGCCCATGCTCCCCTAACGAAGCGGGTTTGAGCTGTGATTACATCCGCCACTTCCATGGGCGGATTCCCATCCTTGGTGTCTGCCTGGGCCATCAGGCCATCGGGCAGGTTTTCGGCGGAAAGGTCATTCGCGCCCCGCGTCTCATGCACGGAAAGACCAGCGAAATCCGCCACGACGGTAGGACAGTTTTCGCCGGCCTGCCCAACCCATTCACGGCGACGCGATATCACAGCCTGATCGTCGATCCTGCCGGACTGGATGGCGACTTCGAGCAGACGGCTTGGACGACCGATCAGAACGAGTTGATGGGCATCCGCAGCAAGACGCACCCCACCGAGGGCGTGCAATTCCACCCTGAAAGCTTCCTTACCCCCGCCGGTCATCAACTCCTATCCAATTTTCTGGCGATGTGACGCGATAATAGACCCGCGGGTCGCGAGCCTGCCGCCCCAAGCGGTGTCCCTCTGGAGGTGCGGCTGCAATACGAAGGGAGCCATCAATCCAGCAGGCGCTTCTCGCCCTGAAGGTTGCGGATGTGCTCCACATCCTGGGCACATTCCATGCAGCCCAGGTACTTACCCGACGGATCGCGCAGGGCATGGAATTCGATCAGAACCTTGTGCTTCCTGGTGTCGCCGGGAACGGCCAGGTCGATCCAGAATCGGGCCATGTCCCGCCGGCCTTGTCTCATTTCCTTCACGATCCGCTCGACGATGTGGAGGCTCTTTTCGGGATGGCACTGGCGGAAGTTCAGCCCCATCGAACTCATCGGGCGATGGAAGAGCCGACGGTCGTGCTTGTTCCAGCCGACGACCTCGTCGTTGGCGTCGATGACCGTAATCTCCCCCGGCAGCGTCTCGAACAACGCCGTCAGCATGTCCGCGTTCATTCGGTCCACCAGCATATCGGTCTCCGCAAGCTAGAGGTTCGGCACGGTTACGGCAGACGTCTCTGCTTCTTTCCGCGTGGCGAAGGCGCCTTGGGGCAGGCTATTCCAGTACCCCCACAAAGTATCGCAACTCGTTCCCAGGCTCGACGCGAAGGCGGTCCCGCAACTGGGCCAGGCCGTTGACGATACATAATCGTTGATGACCCCGAGGCGGCACAGCTGGCATTGTACGGGCGCCCGACCGGCCCGCAAGCAGGAAGTGGGTACCGTATTCACACAAGGAGCGCCGGTGGCGAGTTCAACTGTCGCAAACCGGCAAAATGGTATTGACAGACGGAGCGGGGTTGGGTGATATACAGGCGGGTCGGCTTTTTCCCCCTTTGCCGGCCTGTAAAGACAGCAGGCCTAGTCCCCCCCCGCTAGGTCTGCTTCTTTTTTCCGATTAGCCACGTGCGCCTGGTTCGCGCGGCGGGGGGGGGACGGCTTATGCTGGCGGCGGTGCGCGTCCGATGGTTTGAAAACATGCGGCGAGTCCGAGTCTGCCAACTGATTACGGAGCTAGGCCCGGCCGGGGCCGAGCGGTGCGTCTATGAGCTTTCGCGGCGGCTTGACCGCGACCGCTTCGAGGTGCAGGTGGCGGCGCTGCGCGGCGGGGTGGTGGCCGATTGGCTGGCAAGGGCGGGTGTCCGGGTTACGGTGCTGGGCGTTCGAGGCCGATGGGACGTCCGGGGCCTGGGCAGGCTGGTTGGGTTATTGCGCCAGCAGCGGATCGACCTGCTGCACACGCACCTGTTCCACGCGGACCTGGTCGGTCGGCCGGCGGCCGCCTTGGCAGGGGTGCCGCACCTGGTGCACACGGTGCACACGGCCGAGGGGCGATTCCGTCCTTGGCAATTCGCCTATGCCCGCTTCCTGGCCGATTCCTGCGACCGGGTCGTCTCCGTATCGCCTTCCGCCCGCGATTTCCATGCGCGTCGCAGCGGTCTGCCCCTTCGACGATACGAGGTGATTCCCAACGGTCTGGACGCGCAGGCCTTCGCGCGTGATGAGGCAAGTCGCCGTCGGCTGCGCTGCCAGTGGGGGCTGGGCGAAGACCAGGTCCTGCTGGCTTTTCTGGGGCGTCTGGACCGTGAAAAGGGCCTGGATGTGCTGTTGTCGGCGATGAGCCACCTGGCCGCGCGTGGCAGACCGGTGGAGGCGATCATTGCCGGGGAGGGGCCGGCGAGGCAGATGATCGAGAACTTCATCGCCCATGGGGAGGGCGGCCGGTGCTGCCGGTACCTGGGTTTCGTTCCCGATGTGCGCGCGGTACTCAGCGCAGCCGACATCTTCGTGATGCCGAGCCGTTGGGAGGGCTTCGGCTTGGCGGCGGCGGAGGCGATGGCTGCGTCGTTGCCGGTAATTGCTTCGGACATCCCGCCCCTGCGCGGCCTGCTGGATGGTGGCACGGCCGGGGTGCTGGTGGAACCGGAAGGCAGCGTGGCGCTCGGCGAGGCCATCCTGCGCCTGGCGGAAGACGCCCCGTTGCGTGCGGCCTTGGGAAGCGCGGGGCGGCGACGGGTCGTCGAGGCTTACCCCATCGAGCAAAACATCGCGGCACATGAGAGACTTTATTCCCAAGTGACCCGCGAATCACCTTAGCGGCGGGCTTGGGACGCTCTACATCGCTCCAATGACATTGGAAACCAAACAGCCCAGACGGGTTCTTCTCTAATGCCGCCGGGGGCGCCGGGACGATAACCCATCCTGCGTTGGGGTGCGGAACCGCCTGGCGGTCAGGCAGAGTCGGGCGTTTTACAGGCTGATTGCAGAAATTTTTTGCTGCCGGGCTTCCCCCAACATCTTGTGGCTCACCTCTGGTAATGCGCCAATGAATTGGGCGGAGTAAGCATCTTGTTAGCAATAGGCACCTAGGCTTCCTCCCACAAAGGGCGAAGAATTCTGTTTGCTTTCTTCCCTTTGAGTGGAATAATTTCCCTGCAATTCCCACTCGGTGGTGAAAAGGTCCAAAAAATGGCGCTGCTCATCGGGGAATTCGAACAGACGATCGACGCTAAGCATAGGCTGGCGATCAGTTCGTCGCTCCGCGAGCAGATCGAGCCCAAAGAGGATGGAAAGGACTTCATCCTGGTTCTAGGTCCCGATCGCCACCTGTGGCTGTACCCGGACCAGTATTACCGCCGCTTGCTGGCGACGCTGAAGCGATCGCCCCTGCCGGACCGCCAGACCCGCCGCATCGACCTGCTGTTTGCGATGGCGAGGTTTATCAAGGCCGACGGGCAGGGCAGGGTGGTGCTGCCGGAGAAGTCCATGCAGCGGGCGATCATCTCGGAGAAAGTCACGCTGGTGGGCGTCTTCGACCACATTGAGATCTGGCCCGCCCAGGAGTGGGACACGCACGTTCGCGATTCGCTTCCGACCTATGGCGAGATGCTGTACGAGGTTTCGGAACGAGCGAGCGGTGCGGCAGGTTCGGGAGTTTCCTGAGTGCCGGCGGGACACGCTGCGACCCGTCGGAGACGAAGTGATATTCAGGCCCGGTAAGAAAGGAATCTTCGCATGCTCATCCCCCAGACTGTCCAGCGCGAGCTTCGAGGGAGGCAGGGACGCCCCCACCCGACGTTTGCCGAACTGCGGCGCGAGTTGGCCATGCCATCGACACTGAACGGTGGACACCGGCGGCGCCTGCTGGACTTGGCCAGGCGGTTGGCGCGAGTTCAGACGCTGGGGGATGGGTATGCCCGGGTTTGTCTTTCCCCGCAGGCGCGGGCGGCTGTAGAGGGCCAGCCTCCCTCGGCCTAGAAACCTTCGAGCCTATGGACGACGCCTCCGGACACATCCCCGTTTTGAGCCGGGAGGTAGTCGCCACGCTGGCTGCGGCGGGGCGGGAAGTGCTGGTGGACTGTACCGTGGGGCTAGGGGGACACGCCGAGGCCCTTTTGGAGGCCGCCGGACCGCAGGGGCGACTGATCGGAATCGACCTTGATCCAGGGAACCTGCGGCGGGCCAAGGAGCGCCTCGGGCGGTTTGGCGACCGCGTAAGGCTCTTCCAGGCGAACTTCTCGCAGTTGGAGGACGTCCTTTGCCAGGCGGGGTATTCCGCGGCGGAGGTGGTTTTGGCGGACCTGGGCGTTTCCTCCAGCCAGTTGGACGATCCAGCGCGGGGCTTGAGCTTCTCGCAGGACGGCCCCCTGGACATGCGGATGGACCCGCAAGGAGCCAGGACGGCAGCGGAGGTGGTGAACTCATCAAGCGAGCGGGAACTGGCCGATCTGATCTATATCTGCGGCGAGGAGCGTTACAGCCGGCGGATCGCCCGTGCGATCGTGCAGGCGAGGCGGCACGGCCGAATAGAGCGGACGGCGCAGTTGGCGCGGATCGTCGCCTCGGCCATGCCGGCGCCGGCCCGGCGCGCCCGCCGGGGTGTTCATCCGGCCACGCGGACGTTCCAGGCGCTCCGCATAGCCGTCAACGACGAACTGACGAGTCTGGAAACTTTGTTGGAGCTACTGCCTGGACTCTTGACCCCGCAAGGCCGGGTTGGGATCATCAGTTTTCATTCGCTTGAGGACCGACGCGTCAAACAGGCCTTCGCCGGCTGGGCGAGGCTGGGTGTCGCGAGGCTGTTGACGGAAAAACCGATCACGCCCTCGGCTCAGGAAGTGGCCGAGAATCCTCGGAGCCGCTCGGCGAAGTTTCGAGCGGCGGAACGAATGCGGTAGAACCTTTGGATGGAGCCTGGGATCATGGCTAAAGAGACACGGATTGGTCTGCTGGTGGGTTTGTTTTTCATTGTGATGTTCGGAGTGGTTCTGACGGAGCTGACCGGGGGCAACAAGAGCGCTCTGGCTCCCCTTGACACGGCCAACGAGGCGACGAGGATCGCGGCCTTGCCGGTCAGTGAGGACACCTCCCCGTCCGTTGCGGCTCCGCGCGAGTCCGTGGCACGGATAGGCCCCCCGTCTTCCAAGGTGATTACCCCGACCGTTGCCGCCCCTAGCGGGCAATCTCCCGCGGCGGCGGAAGGCAAGGCGGCGGAGCCTCAGCAAGTGGCCTCGGCCGGTCCGAGCCAGGACGCTGCGGCGGCTCCCCCTGACAAAGTTTCCGCTTTGCTTAGCGCCGTGGAGACCCCGCCCGCTCCCGCCGGTAGCGAGGAGTTGACGGCATCGTTAAAGACCATTGCCGCCAAGGAGCCTTCCCCGACGGCCGGGGCGGAACTGGCGGCCGCGGCGCCTGTGGCCAAGGAGAGGACCTATACCGTCCAGCCCAAGGATACCCTGCGGAAGATCGCCAAAACGGTCTATGGTCCCGATAAGGAAAAGGAATACCGCCGGATATTCGAGGCAAACAAGGGGACGCTCAAGAGCGAATCGGTGTTGTCCGTCGGACAGGTGCTGGTCGTACCGGCCTTACCGGGGCAGGCATCTTCGCCCGGTGCGGCGCAAGCCGGCACCGCAGGTGGTTCGGCGGACCGCAACGGGACACGCGTGGTGGGAATGGACCAATTGCAGAAGCAGTTGGCTTCCCAGGATGTTCCCCAGGCAAAGGCCACCGCCGACGGACCGCGACAAGCGGCCTCGGAGACCGCCAAGACCCCCAAGGCTTCGCGGGTCTATGTCGTTGCTGCCGGTGACAACTTGAGCAAGATTGCCCGCAAGACGCTTGGCAATGACAAGAAGGCGACGATTGCCAAACTTTGCGACGCCAACCGCGGCAAGCTGGGCAACTCACAACGTCTGACGGTCGGTACGAAGTTGGAGATTCCCGATTAGCGGAGCTCAGGAGCGGCGGGCGTGCGATTCATGGTGATCATCGTGTCCCTGACGGCGATAGCCTTGGGGATGATACACCTCCGCAGGGCGGAACTGGTAGCCCGTCACCAATACCAGCAATTGGAGGACCGCCGGATACAGTTGCGACGGAAGTTGTGGGACCAGCAGTCCCGTCTGGGGTATCTGGTTTCCCCAGGGGAGGTCCGTCGTCGCGTTGACGAGATGTCCCTAAACCTTGTGGACAAGGACCAGGCCGCCTGCGCGGCGCCCAAGTCCAGGCCCGCGGTCCCGCCGGCGGCGATGCCGGCTCATGAACGCAAGAGATAAGGCTGAATAGTCCGCCGGCAGGCGGAGCGGAAGGGATACACGTTGTCAGGCATATGGCGTTACAGGATTCTGTTTGGTCTGTTGGTGCTGTCGGCCGGGGCGCTGTTGTTTCGCCTGGGCTTGATGCTCAGCAACACACCCGTCCGAGAGGCCCGCGCCCGCCAGGCCGTCCGGCAGCAGCGGATGGTCATTCCGTTGCCGGCCCGGCCCGGAAACATCTTCGCCCACGCCCTCAACCGGTATGTGCTGCTGGCCGGCAGCAAGCAGGTACCGAGCTGCTACGTCGATCCGGGGATGATCAGCGATTCCGATCTGGCCGAGGCATCCATCCGCGTAGGCGAGGCGCTGGGAATCAGTCCGGTGGAGGTTCAAAACACCGTCATGATGCGCCGGCCTGGGCGGTTTGCCTGGGTCAAGCACGATATCACCGACAGCCAGGCCGAGAAGATACAGAAACTTGATATTCCAGCCTTCGGCATTACCTATGAGTGGCGACGGGATTATCCCAACGCAGCTCTTGGCGCCACCGTACTGGGGTTCCGTCGTCACGACGGCGTGGGCGGCGCTGGCGTGGAGCTGGCGCAGGAGAAGTATCTGACCGCCGTGGAAGGAAAGAAGATCGTCCTGGCAGACGCAGGACGCCGACCGATCTGGCCGGTTCTTGAGGACAGCATGCTGCCCCAGGACGGCAAGCATGTCTTCCTTTGCATGGACGTGGCCATACAAGGCTACTTGCAAGAGGCGGTGGTGGAATCCCTCGAGAAGTTCAAAGCCAAGTGGGGCGTCGGCATCGTGGTCAATCCGAATACCGGGCAGATACTGGGCATGTGTTCCATGCCTTCGTTCGACCCCAACGAGTTCGCCACCACGCCGATGGAGCGCATGACCAACAAGGCCATCTGCGCCCCTTACGAACCCGGAAGCGCGTTCAAATCCATCATTGCAGCCGCGGCCGTGGACGACGGCGTGGTGAATTATCAGACCCCGATTTTCTGCGAGAACGGGACGTACATCGCCCCGCGAGGCGGGCGGATCAGCGACCACGGCGCCAGTTACGGCGAGTTGCCGCTGACCGATGTGATCGTCTATTCCAGCAACATCGGCATGGCCAAGGTCGGCGAGAAACTGGGCAATCGCAAGCTCTTCGGCATCCTGGGGGCGTTCGGTTTCGGTCGCGACACCGGAATCGATCTGCCCGGCGAGAGTCCCGGTATCGTCCGGCTGTTGCACAAGTGGGACGGTTACAGCACACGGAGAGTGCCCTTCGGCCAGGAGGTGTCCGTAACCTCGCTCCAGTTGGTGATGGCCTACGCGGCGATCACCAACGGCGGGTTGCTGCTGAAGCCCCGGATCGTGGACTTCGTCAACGACGCCTCCGGGCGGACGGTTTGGAGGAGCCAGCGCGAGGTGGTCCGCCGCGTGTTGAAGGAGTCCACCTGCGAGGAGACACTGGGCGTCCTTCAGCAGGTGGTGGAACGAGGCACGGGCAAGGCCTGCAAGTTGGACCGATGGACCAGCTTTGGCAAGACCGGCACGGCGCAGATTCCCGGTCAGGGAGGGTACATTGACGGGGCCTTTGTCGGGACGTTCGTCGGCGGGGCGCCGGTGGGCAGGGCGGAGGTACTATGCCTGATATCGATATACTGGCCCAACAAGTCACTGGGGCATTTCGGCGCTACCGTGGCGGCGCCCTACGTCAAGAAGGTCCTCTCGCGGACGCTGTCGTACCTGAATGTCCCGCCGGATGTTTCCAGCGAGGCGCCCATGACGGCCCAGCGCCCCGGCGAGGCGGGCGAGGTCCTGGCTGCCGCCCGTGGCGATTGACCGGCCGGCTGCGGCGTCGAATGTGGTTGAACCTTCAAGGATCACAGGCTCACGAGCGATGCGGTTCAGCAAGTTACTGGAGGTCGCCGAGGTAGTCCCCCTTCAGCGCAAAGGCGATGCGGAGGTCGCCGCCGTCGTATCCGATTCCCGGCGCTGCGGGACGGGCGCCTGTTTTGTCGCCGTCCGCGGCTGGAATGAGGACGGGCACAAGTACCTTCCCCAGGCCCTGACCGCCGGCAGCGCGGCGGTCGTTTGCGAGGACCCCTCCGCCGTGCCGGAAGGTGTGGCCTGCGCGGTCGTCGCCGACGCGCGGGAAGCCCTGGGCCGGCTGGCGCAGGCGATCCAGGACTGGCCGTCGCGGAAGCTGGTCAATATCGGCGTCACGGGTACCAAGGGCAAGAGCACGGTGACGTATCTCATCCGCGCGGTCCTCAGCCGGGCGGGGCACAACCCGGGCCTGCTGGGCACGATCAGCTATGAGACCGGCAGCCGGGTGCTTCCCGCGGGCAACACCACGCCGGGACCGGCGGAACTGGCAGAGCTTTCCGCCGAGATGGTCCGCGCGGGAAAGACGCACCTGGTGATGGAGGTATCCTCGCATGCCCTGGACCAGCGCCGCACAGCCGGCGTGGGATTCACCGTGGGCGTGTTCACCAACCTCACCGGCGACCACCTGGACTATCACAAGACGATGGAGCAGTACGGCCGGGCCAAGCGGTTACTCTTCGAGCAACTCCCCCCTCAAGGTGCCGCGGTCATCAACCGGGACGACCCCGCCGGCCCGCAAATGGCCGAGGGGACACGGGCGAAGGTGATCTGGTATGGTCTGAGCACTGCCGCGGATGTGTGGGCAAGGATCGAGAGGATCGACGCCTGCGGGACGCGGTTCGCGCTGGTCCAAGGTCGGCGGGAGCATCCCGTATTTACGCCGCTTATCGGGCGGCACAACGTCCTGAACTGCCTGGCCGCCGCGGGGGCCTGCGCGGGCCTGGGAATCGACCTGCCCGTCATCGCCGCGGGCCTGGAGACCGTGGCTCGCGTGCCCGGCCGAACGGAGCGAGTTGACATCGCCGCCCCGTACCAGGTCTTCGTGGACTACGCACACACCGACGACGCGATGGAGAAGGCCCTCAGCGCCGTCCGCCCACTGACGCGAAAGGACCTCATCGTCGTCTTTGGCTGCGGGGGCGACAGGGACCGGACCAAGCGCCCGCGGATGGGCCGCGTGGCCGCCCGGCTGGCCGACAAGGTCGTCGTCACCTCCGACAACCCGCGCAGCGAGAAGCCCGAGGCAATCATCGAGGAGATCGTCGCCGGGCTGGACGAAAACGGACGCCGCAAGACCACCGTTGAGCCGGACCGCCGATCGGCGATAGAATCCGCCATTGCCTCCGCGTCGGAGGGCGACGTCGTCGTTATCGCAGGCAAGGGCCACGAGACCTACCAGATCATCGGCGACCGTCGCGTGCATTTTGACGACGCGGAGGTGGCTGCCGAGTGCATGCGGCGGCGAGAGGGCCGGTCATGATTGCCATAACGCTGGAGGAAGTCGCCGCGGCGATCGACGGACGCCGGTCGCCGCCTCGTGGCGGCTCGCCGCGGAGTGTCGCGACGATCCGGTCCGTCACCACCGACACGAGATCCGCCAGAACGGACGACCTGTTCTTCGCTCTGCGCGGGGCGAACTTTGACGGGCACGACTTCCTGCCCCAGGCCGCCCAGGCAGGTTGCGCGGCGGCGGTGGTTCAGGAAGGGCGGATGAGGCCGGAGATGCAGGCGGCGTTTCCCGGCGGCCTGATTACCGTGGCCGATACGACCGCGGCGCTGAACGCCCTGGCCGCCTGCCACCGTCGCAAGGCGCCGGCCAAGGTGGTGGCCGTCACAGGCTCCAACGGCAAGACCACCGTAAAGTTGATGATTCACCACATCCTCTCGAAACGCTTCAAAGGCTCATGCAGCCCAAAGAGCTTCAACAACAACATCGGCGTTCCTCTGACGCTCCTGGGCGCCGAGGCCGATGACGAATATGTCGTCGCCGAGGTGGGGACCAATGCCCCCGGAGAGATCGCCGCGCTGGCGGCGGTGGCGCGGCCCGATGTTGCCGTCATCACCTCCCTCGCCCAGACGCACCTGGAGAAGCTGGGAAGCCTTGAAGGTGTGGCCGCGGAGAAGGCCTCCATCGTGGGCTTCCTCAGCGAGGGCGGTTCGGCCGTCGTCTGGGCCGACAGCGACGTGTTGGAAGAGGCGTTGCGACCGTACGACCGGCCGATGGTGCGGTTCGGCGAAGGCCCGCGGGCGGACCTGCGGCTGACGGGATACTACGCCCAAGGCCGGCGGCAACGATTCGAGATCAACGGCTCCTTTTGGGTGGAGCTTCCGCTGCCCGGCAGACACAACGCCCTCAACGCCCTGGCCGCCATCGCCGTGGCGGAGAAGTTCGGCATCGCCCCGGCGGAGGCGGCGGGGTCCTTGGACTGTTTTGCCGGGGCGGACATGCGCCTGCAATGGATGCGCGTCGGGACCGTTACGATCGTCAACGACGCCTACAACGCCAACCCCGCCAGCGTGCTGGCCGCCGCGGAGGTGCTGACCGGCATCGCCGCATCGCGGCGGGTGATGATTGTGGGCGACATGCGCGAACTGGGGCCGGAGGAGCGCCGGCTTCACCTCCAGACCGGATCGGACATCGCCCGCCGGGGCGTTGATTTGCTCATCGGCGTCGGTTCGCTGGGTCGATATATCGCGATGGGCGCCGCGAAGGCAGGGATCGCCGTCGCCGCCTTTGAGACGTTCCAGGAAGCCTTGCAGGGCGTCCCGTCGTTGCTGCGCGCGGGTGACGCGGTGCTGGTGAAGGGTTCGCGGGCCATGGGCATGGAGAAGCTGATCGATCCGATTCGCGCGGCCTTCGCCGAAAGCGCGCCTTCCGCGACGGACCGAAGCTGACGAGGGCCAGGGCGTTGGTCTATTTCCTGTATCAGGGACTGCTGCTTCGGGTGGCCGCCGCGGCCTTGCTGAGCTTCCTGGTGGTGATGCTCCTGGCGCCGCGCATGATCCGCTGGCTGATCCGCCGTAAATTGGGCGACCGCCCTGAGTTCGACCACGCCGACCTCAACCAGCTCACCAAACACAAGTCCAACACGCCCACCATGGGCGGTATCCTGATCGTCATTGCCGTCCTTGCCTCCATTTTGCTGTTTGCCGACGTCACCAATTATTACGTCCTGGCGGCACTGCTGGCGCTGGTGTGGCTGGGCGGGCTGGGGGCGGTGGACGACTGGATGAAGCTGCGATACTCCGCCGGAAGCGGTTCCCGCGACGGGCTGAAGATGTGGGAGAAGATCCTCTTCCAGGTGGGGCTGGCGGTGATCCTTTCCATTGCCATCTATCACTACGGCGAGCGGAGCCACATCGTCGATGAGGCCGGCAACTACGTCAATCCCGCCCATAGCTTCTACTTGCCCTTCAAGGCCGCGCCGATCGCCCTGCCGCTGTTCGCCTATATCATCATCAGCATGTTGACGATGGTCGGGTCGTGCAACGCCGTCAACCTTACCGACGGCATGGACGGGCTTGCTTGCGGCTGCGCTGCCATCGTGGCGGCGGTGTTTCTGATCCTGGCGGAGATTGTCGGGGTGTTGGAGTGGGCGCGGCTCTTCCATTTGCCTCTGGTGGCCGGGGCAGCGGAAATGACCGTGCCTTGTGCGGCCGTGGTGGGGGCGTGCATCGGATTCCTGTGGTACAACGCCCACCCCGCCCAGGTGTTCATGGGCGACACCGGTTCGCTGCCGCTGGGCGGGCTGATCGGATACGTCGCGGTGGTCACGCGCCAGGAACCGCTGCTGGTGATCGCCGGTGGAGTTTTCGTGATGGAGGCCGTCAGCGTCATCCTCCAGATCGGCTACTTCAAGATGACCCGACCGGCCAAGGGGATGCCCGGAAAGAGGCTTTTCCGGGTGGCGCCCCTGCACCATCACTTCCACTTGGGCGGATGGGCGGAATCCAAGGTGGTGATTCGGTTCTGGGTGCTTGGTATTATCTTTGCCGCGATGGCGCTGGCGACGCTGAAACTGAGATAGCCTCACGATTTGGCCAAGGATGGTGGAGATGCGGTCCTCGATACGACACCTGCCCCTGCGGTGGAACCCCATCGGGCGGGGCGTTGTGCTGATCACGCTGTCGTTGCTTGCCCTGGGGGTGGTGATGGTCCATAGCGCCACGGTCTCGCTGGCGGCTTCCAAGGCGTGGTACGTTCGCGAGGAGTTCCGCCACACCATCCATGCGGCCGTGGCGGCAGCGGTGCTGCTGCTGGCCTGGAGGTTTGACTACCACCACCTGGCGCGGGGCAGGCGACTGCCCGTCCTGCCGACGCTGGCGCTGGCGTTCTCGTTGCTCCTGGGGCTTCTGGTATTCGTGCCAGGCATCGGCAGGCAGGTCGGCGGGGACGCCCGCTGGATTCGCATCGAGCCGGCGGGCTACGCCGTCAGCTTTCAGCCTTCGGAACTTGTCAAGTTGGGGTTGATCGTTTTCCTGGCTGCCTGGTTGTCGCGGACGGAGAAGGTCGGCAGCTTCTTTAGGGTCTTTGTCCCCGCGGCGATGCTCGTCGGCCTGTGCGTGGCGATCGTAATCACGCAGAACTTCGCCACGGCTGCGGTTATCGGTCTGGCGGCCTGCGCGACGATGCTGCTGGCCGGAGTGCCGTGGTATTACCTGGCGAGTTTGGTCCCTCCGGCGGTGGCGGGATTCTATATCTTCGTCGTCAAGACGCCGCACCGCTGGGCGCGGATCGAGGCGATGCTGAACCCCTGGGCGCCCGGCGCCAACACCTATCAGCCGCAACAGTCCATGCTGGCGATCCTTACGGGCGGGTGGTGGGGCAAGGGGCCTGGCAGCGGTATCCAGAAGATGGGCTTCCTGCCGGAGGATCACACGGACTTCATCTTCTCGGCCTTCTGCGAGGAGTGGGGGTTTATCGGCGCCGTGTTGCTGGTGGGGCTGGTGGTGATGTGGACCATCCAGGCGTACCGGGCTGCGGCCACCGCCGGCGACCGTTTCGGCCGGTTGCTGGTAGGTTCGCTGGGCTTTCTAATCTCCCTCCAGGCGGTGCTGCACGTGGCCGTGGATATCGGGGTCGCCCCGCCGACGGGGGTGAGCCTGCCGTTCATCTCCTACGGCGGCACGGCACTGCTGTTAATGGCCCTCGCGACGGCCATGATCGTCTCGGTGACGGCGCACCGAGGGCCGGAGTTGGCCGATGCCTGAGGGCGCCGCCTCGCCGAGCGGTCCGGCTTGCGGGATTGTCGTGCCTCAACCGGTCTACATCTTTGCCGGCGGAGGGACTGGCGGGCATCTCTATCCGGCCTTGTCCGTCGCCGAGGAACTCCTGCGGATTCAGCCTGGTTCGCGGATTGTCTTCGCCTGTTCGCAGCGCCCCATCGACCGGAAGATTCTGGATCCCCTGCCGTATGCGGTGGTGGCTCAACCGGTTCGGCCGCTGCCGGGGCGGTTGTGGCAGGTTGGCGGTTTCCTGCGGTCCTGGCGGCAGTCATCCTTGCTGGCACGGGACATGATAACGGACCTGAGGCCCGCTGCCGTGCTGGGGCTGGGGGGCTTTGCCGCCGGTCCGATCGTCTGCCGCACCGCCAAGGCGGGCCTGCCCGTGGGGCTGCTAAACCCCGACGCGGTTCCCGGAAAGGCCAACCGTTTCCTGGCCGCCAAGGCCGACGTGGTCTTCACGCAGTTTTCGGCCACTACGGAGGGCTTTCCCGCCAGGCTTCGCGGCCGGGTTCGCTGTGTGGGCTGTCCCACCCGCTCGATACTGCTGGGAGCAGACCGCGGCCAGGCCCTGCGCTACTTCGGACTGCGGGAGGACCGCAAGACCCTGTTGGTCTGCGGCGGCAGCCTTTTGGCCGAGGCGATCAGCGACGCGCTGGCGGCGCTGGCGGCAGAGCTTGCCCCGCTGGCAGGGGTCTGGCAGGTGCTGCATGTCACCGCCTCGCCGCGGGCCAGGGAGATCGAAGCGGCGCTGATCAGGGGCGGGCTGACCGTTCGCACGCAGGGATACTGTAATCGGATGGACCTGGCCTACGCCGCAGCCGACCTTGTCCTGGGTCGCGCCGGGGCGGTCACGGTGGCCGAGCTTTCCGTCACAGGGACGGCGGCGGTCTTGATGCCCTACCCCCACCATGCCGATCAGCACCAACGTCTCAATGCCGCGGCGCTGGCGGAGGCGGGGGCCGCGGTGGTCTGTCCGGACGTCAAGGACGCCGCCGCCAATGCCGCCTCTCTGCGGGAACGAATGATCCCGCTGATGAGGGATCTGCGGCGCCTGGATGCCATGCGCCGCTCGGCCGCGGGGCTTGGCAGGCCCAATGCCGCCGTGGAAGTGGCCCGGTGGCTTGCCGGGGTCAATCAGCCCAAGGGCGGCGATTAAAGAAAAAACCGTCTGCGGTGCGATAAGACACGTAGGAAGCCCCGGGTTTGGAGGCCCGTTTTTGCGCCCCCGGCGTGTGTTTGACTTGGCAGTCAGGGAGAGATACGATGCCAGAAGGTATGGAGACCCAGCAGCAGATCGGCCTTTGCGCCCGCCCCGTCACCGGCCGGTACACGGGCCGGCGAATCCATCTCATTGGAATCGGCGGCGCCGGGATGAGGGCCTTGGGCAGGATGCTCCTGAACCTGGGCGCCTGCGTCAGCGGTTCGGATGCCTGCGCCGGTGCGGCGGTGGAGCGGCTCATCAAGCAGGGCGCGACGGTTTCCGTCGGTCAACGCGCCGAGAACATCCCGGACGTCTGCGACACGGTGGTCTATTCGGCGGCCATCCATGACCAGAACCCCGAACTGCTGGCCGCCCGCCAACGCGGTATCGAAATGCTCAAGTATAGCCAGATGCTGGGGAGGTTGATGTCCGAGCGGGTCGGTATCGCCATTGCCGGCACGCACGGCAAGAGCACGACCACCGCGATGGTGGCCTATGCCCTGACGGCTGCGAATGCAAGCCCAAGCTACGTCGTGGGCGCCACCGTGGAGCAGCTCGGCGGGCCTAGCGGGGCCGGGACCGGCAAGCACTTCGTCGCCGAGGCCTGCGAGTTTGACCGCAGCTTCCTGAACCTCTCGCCCCGCTACGCGGCGATCCTCAATATCGAAGAGGACCATCTGGACTGCTATCGGGATATCGGCGCCATCGTCGAGGCCTTCCGGGCGTTTGCGGCCCGGGTGGATTCCGACGGGGTGATCGTGGCCAACGGAGAGGACCGCAACGTCGCCGAGGCCCTTCGCTCGCCGCTCTGCGAGGTGCAGACCTTCGGCCTGTCCGAGCCTTGCACGTGGCGCGGCGTGGACCTTGCCTCCGACCGGGGGCGGTACTCGTTCCAGGTCCAATTCGGCGGGTCGTTCTTCTGCCGTCTTGCCCTTCGCCTGCCGGGCCTGCACAACGCCTACAACGCCCTGGCCGCCGCCGCCCTGCTGCATCAGGCGGGGCTGGAAGGCACACAGATCGCCGAGCACCTCGGCCACTTCGCCGGCACGCGCCGGCGGATGACGCTCAAGGGCCAGGCCGCGGGCGTCACAATCGTGGACGACTACGCGCATCATCCCACCGAAATCCAGGTCACCTTGCGGGCGATCCGCGAGTTCTACCAGCCGCGACGCCTGTATTGTGTCTTCCAGCCGCACCAACACAGCCGCACGCGGTTCCTCTTGAAGGACTTCGCCCGCAGCTTCGCCGCCGCCGACGCGGTCCTGGTCCCGGACATCTACTTCGTGCGGGACAGCGAGATGGAGAAGGACTACATCTCCTCGGAGGACCTCGTCGCGCAGATTCGCCTCAACGGCGGGGAGGCGACGTACCTGAAGTCCTTTGAGGCAATCATCCGCTTCCTTTGTGAGCAACTGACCGACGGCGACCTGGTGGTCACCATGGGCGCCGGAAACGTCTGGGAAATCGCCGATGAAACTCTTTGCCGGCTTAGAGGAAATAGTTAAGTACGACGAGCCGCTGGCGGCGCACACGTGGTTCCGTATCGGCGGTCCGGCGAAGTTTTTCATAGAGCCCAGGAACGTCGATGAGTTGGCGGAAGTCGCTCGACGCTGCCGGGAGAACGAAATCCCCGTCTGCGTTCTGGGGGGTGGGGCCAACCTCCTGGTGGATGACGCCGGCGTCAAGGGCGCGGTGGTGCGGCTGTCCCAGGGGCAGTTCGCCGAGGTGTCGCTCATCGAAGGCGGCGTCCGCGCCGGGGCGGGGGTGGACATGGGCAAGCTGGTGCTGCGGTGCGTCCGCGACGGTCTTTCGGGCCTGGAGTGCCAGACGGGTATCCCCGGAACCGTGGGGGGGTGCGTCAAGATGAACGCCGGCGGGGCCTTCGGCGACATCGGCAACGTGGTGGAGGCCGTGACGGTCATGTCGGAGACCGGGGAGGTCTTTACCCGCCACCGGACCGAACTTGCCTTCGCCTACCGCTCGACCAACATCACCTCCAAGTTCATTCTATCGGCGGAATTCCGCCTTTATGAGGAAGACCCCCAGACCATCCTCAAGCAGATCAAGCAGATATGGATCTACAAGAAGAACACCCAGCCGCTGGCGAAGCGCAACGCGGGGTGCGTCTTCAAGAACTCTCGCGGGCTGTCGGCCGGGGCGCTGATCGACCGGGCGGGGCTGAAGGGAAAAAGGGTGGGCGGCGCGTACGTCTCGCGCAAGCACGCCAATTTCATCCTGGCCGATCCCGGGGCCACCGCCTCCGACGTGCTGAAGCTCATCAACATCATCCGCCAGGAGGTATACAAGAAGTCCGAGGTGTACCTGGAACTGGAAATCGAGGTCTGGTGAGATGCGAGCTGAGACACTTAGCGGCAAGAGGAAAACAGCCGCCCTCCCGACGGCCAAGACCGTCCTGGACATCACGGTCCTGATGGGCGGGCCTTCCAGCGAGCGGGAGGTTTCGCTGGTCAGCGGGGCGGCGATCGCCGTTGGGCTGGAGTCCCGTGGGCATCGGGTCACGCGGGCGGATATCTCGCCGTCGGACGCCTCCTCGCTGGACAGACCGGGTATCGACGTGGTTTTCATCGCCCTGCACGGTGAGTTCGGCGAGTCCGGGGGCGTGCAGGAGCTTTGCGAGGCTCGCGGACTGCGATACACCGGTTCCCCTCCCGACGCCAGCGCCCTTGCGATGGACAAGGACGCATCGAAGCGAACCTTTCGCGCCGCGGGCGTGGCCACGCCCGATTGGGTTGTCGTCGAGACCTTCGCCGGGGGCAGCCAGGCGCGGATGGAGGCGCTGGGCCTTCCGGTGGTGGTCAAGCCCATCGACGGCGGATCCAGCGTCGACGTGACCATCGCCAAGGACGCAGCCGCGCGCGACGCGGCGATAGGGAGGCTGCTGGACAAGTACGGCAGGGCGATGGTGGAGCGATTTGTCCGCGGCAGGGAGTTCACCGTTGGCGTTCTGGGCGAGCGGACGCTGCCGGTCCTGGAGATCATCCCCTCGCGGGAGTTCTATGACTATACAGCCAAGTACGCCGCCGACTCCGGGACGCGGTACGTCTTCGATCATGGGCTGGGCGAGGAAGTCGTGGCGGCGATGGAGACGGCGGCGCTGGCGGCACATCGGGCGCTGGGCTGCCGCGATATGTCGCGCGTGGACTTTATTGTCCCGCCCAACGGTCGGCCGGAGGCCCTGGAAGTCAACACGATCCCCGGTTTCACCGGGCATTCGCTGCTGCCGATGGCGGCGGCCAAGTCGGGCATCGGCTTCGCTGAATTGGTCAGCCAGATCGTCAACATGGCCATGAGACGCCCCATCTCCCGGGGTCCGCGGAGGGGCCTAGAGCACTTCACGCTTGAATGTACACCTGCCGGCCGTCGCCGAGGACGAGCTAGGCAAGGAAGCCGAAGCAGCCGATGCCTTCGCATCGGTGATGCAGGCTGACGAAGCCTGGCGACGCCGCAGGCAGGCTGGCAGATACAGGCGAGCGTGAAGTGCTCTAGGCGTGTGATTATGTTCCGAAGGAAGAACAAGAAACTGAGTCGGCCCGAAGACGGCGTCGAATCTCGCCGCGGCCGAGGCGGCATGGTTGCCAGGGCGTTCGCCTGGCTGGTGATCCTGGCGGGCGTGGTAGCCGCCGGCACGCTGGGGATGAAGGCGCTGGAGAAGCGTGTCCTAAGCGGCAAGGCCGTGCGTGCGCCCATCCAGGCCGTGCGGGTGTGGTTTACCCGTTGCCCGGCGTGGCTGCCGCTTTCCCTGGCCAGGGAGATCGCCTATTCCCTGGTGCCGCAGAATGCACAGTTTTATGACGCGGACCTGACGGGCAACGTCTATGCCCGCGCCTCGATGAATCCGTGGATTCGCCAGGTCAAGTGCGTGACCAAGCGCAGGACCAATGAGCCGACGATCGCCGGCGTGGAGGTGGACTGCGAGTTCCGCAAGCCCATCGCCCGCGTGGACCTGGGCAACCAAGACGCCTACGTGGACATCGACGCGGTGCGCCTGCCGGCCCGTGACGTGCCGCAGTGGGTGATAGAAGTTCCCTCCTCGGCCGTGCCGCTGTGCCTTCAGAGGCAGCAATCGCCTAATGGCACGGCGCAACTGTACTTCCGGGACAACGACGCCCTGCCGCCCAATCGGCCCGTCAAGGGCGTTCACTACCTGACTATCGCGGGGGTTGCAGCCAGCCCGCCGGCCGTTGGAAAGCCCTGGCAGGGCCAGGACATCCGCGAGGGCCTGCGCCTGGCGCAATTGGTGCTGGAGAAGCCTTACGCCAACCAGATCATCACCGTGGACGTCCGCAACTACAACGGCAGAATCAGCCGGCGCGAACCATATCTGTCCATGCGCGCGCAGGTCGGCGATGGCCCATACACCGACATCCGATTTGGGCGTTTTCCCGCGCCCGAGGGCGGTGACTACGAGATATCCTCCCAGGACAAAATGGCCAACCTGGACCAGTATTGGGCCGACCACAACGGTATGCTGGCAGGGCTAAGTACTTACATCGACCTGCAATACGACGAGCTGCACTACAGCGTCAACTGAAGCATCCAACTCGCCGCGGCCTGTCACGGTCCGGCAGGTTCCTCCCCGATGAACCTCGCCGAGGTCTTCTTATACTCAACCGTTGAGAAAAGAACGTCGTAATTCATCACACCTGCTTCCCGCGCGGCGGCATCCACTCGTGCCTGTACCTCGTCCTCGCCGCGGCCATGGAACATCGCAAAGAGGTTGTACCTCCAGCCCGGAAACGGTTGTCGGCGGTAACAGTGCGAAACCTCCGCCATGTCTGCCAGGCGCTGCCCCACGGAACCGACGCGGGCCTCCGGTACGGCGAATACGGCCAGGCCGTTGGCGACAAAACCCAACCTGCGGTGGGCTGCCACCGCGCCGAACCGGCGGATGACGCCCGATGCCAGCCAATCGGATACCTGGCGGATGACTCGCTCGACGGTCCAACCAAGGCTGGCTGCCACCGCGTCGAAAGGTTGCCGCGAGACACCCAGGTCGCCCTGGAGAACGCCGATGAGGCGCTGCTGGTCCTTGGTCATGCCCGCTGTGCCGGAGGATCCCTCGGCGCCGGACTGGCGGGTGAGTTTCCTTGGCGGGGGGGGCGATCCGTCCAGTGCAAAGACCGCGTTGATCTTGTAGGTCGCCAGGGACGGTAGGAGGCGGAAATCCACGCCCGTGGCCCGCGCCAGGTCCTCGACGGCCTGGGCGATCCGCTGCGGCGACTTGGCGGTGAGGGTGAACCACAGGTTGTACTCGTGGCGGCGTGCGTAATTATGCGTCACTTCCGGCAGGGCGTTGACTGCCTGGGCCACCTGCTCCAGCCGTTCCGGCTCGACGCGACCGGCCGACAGGCAGGAGACATAGCCCAGCCTGGCGGGTTCGAAGACCGCCCCGATCCGGCGGATGAAGCCCGTCTCCTTCAGGCTGGAAATACGCGCGAGGACTTCTTCCGCCGTGGTTCCCAGCCGCTCGGCCAGGATGTCCGCCGGTCGGCGTGCCAGGGGCAACTCAGCCTGGAGGATCGTCAGCAACCTCCTGTCGGTGGCATCCAGACCGGCGGCGCCGGTGACCTTCCGGTCCATGCCTTGCGATCTTGTTTCCGCCGACCCTGACGGTTGGTATGCGCAGAGCGGTTCCTCGGCCAGGTAATCGCCCGTTGCCTGGTAGGCCCGCGCGCGGCATCCGCCGCAGACGATGCGGTATTCACAACGCCCGCACCGCCCGCCCAGCGACTCAGGCCTGCGCAGCCGGCCGAAGACCTCGGAGGTCTCCCAGATGCGGCGGAAGTCATAACTTTCCGCACGGAGGTTGCCGCATTCGATGTCCAGGAACCCACAGATCTGCACCTCCCCGCGATGTGAGATGAAGGCGAAGGCCCGCCCGCCCAGGCATCCGCCGGGGCCTGTCCCGGCCGCGCCGCCCTGGCGGAGGACTCGCTGGTAGTGGGGCGCGCACGTTACGCGGATCTGGATGTCGCGGCGGTTCAGCTTCACCAACCAGTTCAGTGCCCTTTCGTATTCCTCCGCGGAGAGTTGCCTGCCGGTCAGGCTGGCCCCCCGACCGGTGGGGACGAGGAAGAAGGGGTTGAAGGTCGTCGCTCCAAGTTTGGCGGCCAGGTCCAGAATCGCAGGCAACTCATCGACGTTGTCTTGTGTGACGGTGGTGTTGACCTGCACTCGAAGGCCCGCCTGGCGGGCCGATTCGATGCCGCCCACGGCGGAGGCAAAGGACCCCTCGCGTCCGCGGAAGGCGTCGTGTGAGGCCGCCGTCGCTCCGTCCAGCGACACCGAGACGGCCTCGATGCCGGCACGTACGATCCCCCCGGCAGACTTGTCGTCCAGCAGCGCCCCGCAGGTCGCCAGCACGGGGTGCAGTCCGCTCCGCCGGGCGTGGGCGGCGATGTCGCAGAGGTCCTCCCGCAGCATCGGTTCCCCGCCGGTGAGGATCAGGATCGGCTGGGCGAAGGAAGCGATGTTGTCCAGCAATCGAAGGCACTCGCCGGTGGACAGATCGCCGCCGGCGTCCTGGAGGCCCGCGGCGGCTCGGCAGTGCCCACAGGCCAGCAGGCAGCGGCGGGTCAGCTCCCAGGCGATCACCCGAGGCGGGGGGACGGGGGGCTGGTGTTGCCGTGATTCCTCGGCGGGCATTGCTTGTGCAGTCCTTAGGGGGAGATTTCCTCGTCGGTAAGGTAACAGGCCGGGTCGGCTCCCCAGATGTCGCCCGTCACCGCCTCGGCCCGCGCGCGGCTGTTGCCGCTGCAAATTCCCAGGAACCGGCAGGTGGCGCAGCGGCCTTTCAGGAGGGAGGACCTTTGCCGCAGGGACGCCAGCAGCGGAAGGGTCCGATCACTCCAAATCTGCGAAAAGGGCCGCTGCTTCACGTTGCCCAGTCGGACCGTTCTCCAGAACTGGTCGGGATGCACCGAGCCGTCCCAGGACACGCAGCCGATGCCCGTTCCGGAGGCGTTCCCGCCGGTGCGTTCCAGCAGCGCCATCACTTCTCCGGCCCGGCCTTCGTCTTGGCCGGAAAGGCGGAGATACAGGTAAGGGCCGTCGGCGTGATTGTCCACGGTCAGGATTTCCTTGGTCAGCCCCTGGCGGAACAGGCCGGCTGTCTCGTCGATGATGCAATCCACGGCCTTGCGGGTGCCCTGGTGGTCCAGGTCCTCCCCGGCCATCGCCGCGCCCCGGCCGGAATATACCAAATGGTAGAAACACGCTCGCGGGATGTCTTCGTCTCGCAGCAGCGCGAAGACCCAGGGGATGTCGGCTGCGTTATGGCGGGTGAGGGTGAACCGCAGACCCACCTTCAGTCCCGCCGCTCGGCAGTTGCGAATTCCCTTCATCGCGGCCTCATAGGCCCCTCGGCGGCAGCGGAGCCGGTCGTGGGCGGGCTCCGCGCCGTCCAGGGAGATACCCACGTAGCTTGTGCCCGCACGGCGAAGTCGCTCGGCCGCGGCGGCGTCGATGAGAGTCCCGTTGGTGGAGACCACCGTCCTCATCCCCAGCGCGGCTGCACGGGCGATGAGTTCCATCAGGTCGCCCCGCAGCAGCGGTTCTCCGCCGGAAAAGAGCACCACCGGCACGCCGAAGGCGGCCAGGTCTTCCAGAAGCGCCTGGGCCGCTGCGGTGGTCAGTTCATCGGGGGCGGCGGCGTCACTGGAGGCCGTGTAGCAGTGCCGGCAGGCGAGGTTGCATCGCACAGTGCAGTTCCATACGACCACGGGCTTTCTGTCGCCCATGACACGGGGGGGATGGGAAGGACGGTCTTCGCCGTCTGTTGCGTAGCGGAGCCGGTCGGATGCCTCCGGCTGGCCGGACAAAAGTCTGGATATCCCGATCACATGGAACCTTGCGCGGTCTGGTATTCCATGATAGCGGCCAGCAGGCCCGGAATGGTATGTTCCCTCGCCTCGGCTGCGGGTTGGAACCCCAGGCGGCGTATCGCCTCGGAGGTTCGCGGCCCGATGCTCGCCAGGCGGGCCTTCTTTCCGCGAAGCGATTCGGCGCCGACGGCGGCAAAGAAGTTGGTCACGATCGAGGCGCTGGTGAAGGTGATCCAACCAATCTGGTCGTCCCGCAGCAGCTCCAATAACGTGTCCGTCTCGCCGCCTGCCGGTAGGGTCCGGTAGGCCACGACCTGGCGGACCACCGCGCCGCGTGCGGCCAGAGCATCCGGCAGATCCGCGGGGGCGACATCGGAGCGTGGGCAGAGAACTTTCAAGCCCGACAAGTCCCCTTTGGACGCCAGCGTCTCGATGATCGCGGAGGTCAGGTACTGCCTCGGCTGCGCGTCGCTGCGCAGACCGAATTCGCGGAGGCGGGCGGTGGTGGCCGGGCCGATGGTGCAGACCTTGGCGCCGCCGAAGGCACGGGCGTCTCGTCCCAGGCTCTCCAGGGCGGCGAAGAACCACTCCACTGCATTGGCGCTAGTGAAGACCACCCAGTCAAACTGTCCCAGCGCCGCGATGGCCTCATCCAGGGGTCGCCTGTCGGCGGGAGGTTCGAAACGGATGACCGGATACTCGATAACCTCCGCGCCAAGGCGGTTTAGTTCCCAAGCGAGTTGGCCGCCCGCGCCGGGGGCACGGGTGACTACGATCCGACAGTTCGCCAGGGGGCGCCGCTCAAACCACGCGATCTTGTCGCGCAGAGACACCACCCTTCCCACCACCAGGACCGCCGGGGGGCGGATGCCCGCCTGCGCGGTCTTGGCGGCGATGTCGCCGACGGTTGCCACCAGGGTCTGTTGAGCCGGTGTGGTCCCCCAGTGGATGACGGCGGCGGGCGTATCAGGCGGCATGCCGCCTTCCAGCAATTCCCGGCAGATGGTCTTGAGATTCGCCACGGCCATGTAGAAGACCACCGTGCCGTCGAATCGCCCCAGGCAACGGTAGTCGGTAGGGGCGGCGTCCCGTTCCTGCGCCCCCTGTCCGGCGACCAGCGCCACCGCACCGGCCAGGCCCCGGTGCGTGACGGGAATCCCAGCGCAGGCAGCCGCCGCGATGCCGGCGGTGACGCCGGGGATGACTTCGAAACGGATGCCCGCCTCGGCCAGTGCCATCGCCTCCTCCCCGCCCCGGCCAAAGACAAACGGATCGCCTCCCTTGAGGCGGACGACGACCGCCCCGGCGACTGCCCGGTCGATCATCAGCCGGTTGATTTGCCCTTGGTCGAGCGTGTGGGCGGCGGCCTGCTTGCCTACATAGATGCGTTCGGCGGAGGATGGGGCGTGTTCCAGGAGTCGGGGATTGGCCAAGTGATCGTAGATCACCACCTCGGCGCCCGCCAGCGCCGCTTGGCCGGCCAATGTCAGCAGCCCCGGGTCTCCAGGTCCCGCGCCGACCAGGTACACCACGCCCTTGCGATGCGTGTCTCTGCACATGACTAGTCGTCTCCCTGCGGCGTGTCTCCTGGAGCCTCCCGGAGGATTTCGTCCGCCCCATCGGCCAAAAGCTGCCGTGCCAGCCGGCCTCCCAGTTCTTCCGCAGCACCCTGGCCGAAAAGGGGCGCCGCCAACGTACGCTTGAGGAGCAGGCTTCCGTCCGGCTTGGCGACCATGCCCGTCAGGATCAGTTCCCTGCCGTCGGCGGAACTGCGGGCGTAGGCTCCTACCGGTAGGCGGCACCCGCCGCCCAGGCCCTTCAGCAAGGCCCGCTCGGCGGTGGCGGCGGCACGAGAAGGCGGATGATCCAGGGGTTTGAGGAGTTCCAGCACTCTGCCGTCGTCGGCGCGGACCTCCAGGCCCAGGGCGCCCTGGGCGGCGGCGGGCAGGAAATCCTCTGGGTCGAACCGCTGGGTGATCTTTTCAGCCAGGCCCAGACGGATGAGACCGGCGCAGGCAAGGACCGTCGCGGCGGCATCGCCCCCCTCCAGTTTGTGGATTCGCGTGTCCACGTTGCCGCGAACCGGCACAATGACCAGATCCCCGCGGCGGGCGAGCAATTGCGCGACCCGCCTAGGCGAACCGCAGAGCACCTTCGCCCCACGGGGCAGCTTCTCCAGCGCCAAGGCGTCCTTGGCCATCAGTGCGTCGGCGGGGTCTTCCCTGGCTGGCACCGCCGCCAAGGCCAGCCCCTGGGGAAGCGACGTAGGCAGGTCCTTGAGGCTGTGGACGGCCAGGTCGATCCGTCCGGCAAGCAGCTCCCCCTCGATTTCCTTGGTGAACATACCTTTTTCGGCCGGGGGGGCAGCCCCGCCCGCCGAGGGGCGGTCGCCGGAGGTGGTAATAGGCCTAAGTTCGACTCGTAGGCCCTGCCAGGCCCTCTCCAGCTCGGCGCGCACGAAATTCGCCTGCCATACGGCCAGAGGCGACCGGCGGGTACCGATTATCAAGCCAGCCATTCGTGCCATCCGGGTGAGATCGTGTTGCCCACCCTCAGCGTATTGGATAGCCTCCGGCAATCAAGACCAAAAACAACTCCCCGAAGTAGCGGGCCTGTCTGAGGTAGGCTTGCTGCCAGGATTATTGGGCGCACCTGGGTTGTGTCGTTACCGTAGATAATGGAAGCGGGTCTGAAATTGAAGATGCGGGAAAACCGCCGGCGGACTCAAGATGTCAGGCCCCCGCACCGAAGATTCAGTCAGT
>Ga0315273_10001072_pt1 | contig 30339 bp, 21 predicted proteins | sample YL17G02_0_MG_FD_205753 | JGI IMG/M metagenome (GOLD analysis project Ga0315273, IMG submission 205753) | Sediment microbial communities from Yellowstone Lake, YNP, Wyoming, USA - YL17G02_0 | ecosystem: Environmental > Aquatic > Freshwater > Lake > Sediment | place: USA: Wyoming | collected... | reverse complement strand
GAGGCCGGCAGCTTCAGCCGGCCCTTCTCGTCGAGTTTTGCGAGCGAGCTTCCTCGCAACATCGCTCCGCCTTCCTTCCGCCGGCTCGGAGAGAACGGGGATCGCGCGAACCAGCGTCGCGCTCGTCGGACCTCGCCTCTTTGACCCGTGCCGCCCGTGGGGGATCGGTGAAGTGTTATGAGGCTGCTATGCCCACTTCACTCCACTTCTGACCACCGCGCGAATGGTAAGAACCTTAACAAATGATGTCAAGAGGTTTATGAAGGAGTTTGCGTCGAATGACTAGCGAAAGTCAAGCGCAAAACAAGGCCGGACGCGTAACAGGATTCTCGAACCGCGAACTACGGGATGGGAGTGCTCGAATTCGCAGGCACGGGGCCATCGCGCATGCCGCTTCCTTTCGCGCCGAGCGGATCGACCCCATCAGGGCCGTCCTGGATCCCATAGGTCTGGTTCCCGGTGCCTACGGTCGGGAGGTCCACCATCCCGACACCTCGCACAGCCCGGAAGACGTTGAGCAGGCGATCACCCACGAAAAACAGCGCTGTCATCGGCCCGTCGAGTTGTGGGATGTGGTTGGTGACGATTGGGCTCTTCGCCGCCGGTCGGGTAACCGAGCCTCCGGCTGCCAACGTGGCAGATGCAGAACCCGCCAGCGCGGTTGCGAGCATCAGGACGAGGAACGCGCGTTTCTTAACCATCGCTACGCCTCCTTTCCACGAAAGCATCGAAGGTTTCGACCTCGAGGAATCGGCGCTCCAAACTGGACCGCAGGGCCTTCAGGCGCCCGAATGCGATTTTTTCGCGGGTTGGATTCCCCTGGTTGGTCGCCATCTTCCACTCGTAGAACGCATTGAAGAAGAGAATGTCCGTATATTTTTCGGGGGCGCCGGCAAGCGTGTCGGACTGGCGGATGCAGGACTGCGCTTGATCGGTTTCGCCCGCACGGAAATGCGCTTCGCCCAGATTGCTCCACGCCTGTGCTTCAAGGCGCCGGAGTCCTGCGGTGCGCGCGTCCGCCAGGGCCGAGCGCAGGAGGCGGACCCCCTCTTTCATCTTGCCCAGGGCGACGTAGCAGTCCCCGACGTTGATGCGGACGCGCACAGCTTCATGCTGTTCGCCGCATGTTTCGTAGAGCGAGCCTGCCTCGCGATAACGGTCGATCGCGGCCAAATGTTGCTTGTTTTGAGCCAGCACGCGTCCGAGCGTATGGAGCGCGCGCGCTGCCACGAGATTCAGTCCCGCGGCCCTTGCCAGAGCGAGCGCCTTCTCGGCTTCGACCTCGGACAGAAGCAAGTCCCCTTGGTCCGCGTGGAGGTTCGACAGGATCAAGAACGCCCGCGCGATGAGGGTGGGTGAGAGCTTGCCCGACGAACGCAAAGCATGACGCAACTCTTGCTCAGCCAACGCGAGCTTCCCGAGCCGAGACAGGGCCATCGCGAGGTTGATACGCGTCTGGGCCATTGATTCCTGAGCGCCTGCGAGGTTGTCGCCATCGTGAAGTTGGTCGAGTGCGAAGTCGTAGTAGGCGAACGCTTGCCGGTATTCGCCCGCCTTGAGCGCGGCGTTTCCCTCATTGACGAGCTCCGTGGGTTCGCCATCGTGGGACTTCGAAACCTCGCAGGCTTCAAGGTCGACCACGTCCGAAAACGCCTGGACCGAGACGTTGAAGACGCTCGCGAGCACGCGCAGCTTGTCAAAGGAGGGATAGCAAATGCCCTTCTCGTAGCGAGAAAGCTGCGAATTGTCGATCTCGCCGCCCTCCGCTTTCGCGCGCTCTTCGACGCGCCGCAGCGAGTAGCCGTAGCCGACGCGCAGGCGGCGGAGGTAACTACCCAGCCGAACACTGCCCTTGAGAGCGCTCTCCGCGTGAGCTTCCATGGCCATACCCCCCATCGGCTTCAACATCTGGCCGTCCCCCATTGCTCCATACAGAGTCTACTCCGTGGAATTCACTCTGCCAGTGAGTTTCCGCCGATATCAGGGTGCCGGCAAGCGGGGATCCGGTAGAACGGCATCGGCTGCGGGGAATGTGCAGCACCCAAATCTGCGCCTTTGGCGGTGTGTAACTTCCCGGGATCAGGTCGAGATCCCCTGGTCCCGGGATGAAATATCCCCCTAGAATCCCCTGGCGATGGTTCGGCTTGGCGGAAGGAGGCGGTTCCTGCCTCCCCTCGGGGGGGGAGAGACCGCGCGCGCATTCACGATTTTCGCCATGCTGGCGGTCCTTCTGGCAGGTCTGGGTTGGGGGTCCCATGCGGCGGCCCTTCAGGACATGAGTCAACGGGCCGGATTCGACCACATGCTCCGAGCGACCCAAGAGGCCCGGAGCGTGGCCGAGGCGGTGACTTCTCTCGGCCGAGGTCCGGCGGGCATTAACTTCTACCTCCTTCGCAAGAACCTGGCTCCCTTGGAGAGGTTCCTGGCAGAGCGGCTCGCCGCTCGGCCGGACCTACGCTTCGTCGAGGTTCGCGACCGCTTCGGGACGCGGGTCGCGGCCGTTCCGTCCAACGTGATCCCGAACGCCGCTGGAATTCCAAGAGCCCAGGTGACGCTGATGCTTGGCGGCGTCCCACAGGGGGATGTCCGCGTCGGTGTTTCGACGGAAGCGATCGACCGTGACATCGAGGCCCTTCGCCGATCCCTTCGCATCAAAATCGCGGCTGCCGTGACGTTGGGGATCGGCCTTCTTGTCGTTGGCCTCTTCTACTCCTTGCGCCTCATTCGGAAAAACCGCGAGTTGGAGCATGCCCGCCAGTCCGCAGCGCGGGCGGAGTATCGCGTAAATCTCGGCTCGGGTCTCGCGCACGAGATCCGCAATCCGCTCAACTCGATGAACATGAACTTGCAGATGCTCGAAGAAGAGCTCCAAGGCGTGCCCGAGCTCGAAGGCGGCGAGCATGTCGAGATGCTTCGTTCGATGCAGGGGGAGATCAAGCGCATCGCGAACTTGATCGACGTGTTCTTGCAGTACGCCCGCCCCGCAACACCCCAACTCGAGGTCAAGGATCTGAACGACGTGCTGACCGCAACCGCGCGGTTTCTCCAGGCCGATTTTCGTCAGAGCGGAGTCGACCTCGTCCTCGATCTCGAGCCTCTCCTTCCTTCGGTTGAGCTGGATGAAGGGCAATTGCGCCAAGCGCTCCTCAACATCCTCGGTAACGCGCGACAGGTGATGCAGCCCGGGGGGCAGGTGCGGGTCGCCACCCGTGCCGGAATGGGTGGAGAGGTCGTCGTCGAGATTGCCGACACCGGTCCCGGGATTCCGGCCGATTCGATAGAGAAGATCTTCGAGCCGTTTTTCTCGAAGCGCACCGGCGGAACGGGTCTCGGTCTCGCGATCGCGCGGCAGATGGTGGAAAACCACAATGGGCGCATCGAGGTCGACAGTCAGCTCGGCAAGGGAACCACGTTTCGCATCCGCCTCCCGCGTCGCCACAACCGTGCCGGAGTCGCCGCGCCGGGGACCAAGGCGTCGCGATGAACGCGTCGAAGGAGGACCCGAGGGCTCGCGCCAAGGTGCTTCGCGAGCAGATCGCCCACCACCGGAGGACGTACTACGTCGACGACGCTCCGGAAATCTCGGACGCCGAGTACGACGCGCTCGAGCGAGAGCTCCGAGCGATCGAAGCGGAGCATCCGGAGCTCGTCACGCCCGATTCGTCGAGCCTTCGCGTGGGCGGAGAGCCCAGCGACGCCTTCGTCAACGTGCGCCACCGCACCCCGCTGCTCTCGCTCGACAACGCCTACTCCGAGGACGACCTGCGTGCCTGGGACGACCGACTGACGCGCGCGGTGGGCCGGTCGGTCGATCGCTACGTCGTTGAGCCGAAGATCGACGGGCTTTCGATCGCGCTGTGGTATCGGGAAGGACTCTTGGAGCGTGCCGTGACCCGCGGGGACGGGATTGTCGGAGAAGACGTGACCGCGAACGTGCGTACGATCCGCTCGATCCCCGACCGCCTTTTGCGCCCTGCGCCTTTCGTCGAGGCCCGCGGAGAGATCTTCATGCCCCGCGCGTCGTTCCAGGCGCTCAACGAGGCGCGGCGAAGTTCAGGCGAGCCCCCGTTCGCCAACCCGCGCAACGCCGCGGCCGGCTCACTGCGCTTGCTCGACTCCGGGATGACCGCGTCACGGAAGCTCGACGGTTTTTTCTACGTGCTCGCGGAAATCGAAGGCGAGGATCCGCCGTACACGCACGTTGAAGGGCTCGCTCGCCTCGAGGCTTTAGGGTTTCGCGTGAATCCCCTGAACGCGATCTGCCGCTCGTTCGACGATGTGATGGCCGGCATTGACGCGATCCGTGGCCTGCGGGACCAACTCGAGTACGAGATCGACGGCGCCGTCGTGAAGGCGGACGATCTCGACTTGCAGCGGCACGCCGGCTCGACGAGCAAGTTTCCACGATGGGCGGTGGCGTACAAATACCCGCCCGAGCAGGCGCAAACGCGCGTGCTCCACATCGTCGTCCAGGTCGGACGTACCGGAGCGCTCACACCGGTCGCGGAACTCGCGCCTGTCGCGCTCGCCGGAACGACGGTGTCGCGTGCAACGCTCCACAACGAGGACGATGTGGCGCGCAAGGACGTGCGGGTGGGCGACACGGTCGTCATCGAGAAGGCCGGCGAGATCATCCCGCAGGTGATGCGCGTCGTGACCGAGCGGCGTGCGAAGGGGGCCAAGCGATTCAGCATGCCGAAGGTGTGCCCGGTGTGCGGCTCCCAGGCGGTGCGCGAAGAGGGCGAAGTCGTCACCCGCTGCACCGGGGTGTCGTGCCCGGCGAAGCGCCGCGAAGCCCTCCTGCACTTCGCCTCGCGCCCCGGCATGGACATCCAGGGATTGGGCGACGCGCTCGTCGATCAGCTTCTCGGCAAGGAACTCGTGCACGATGTCGCCGACGTCTACGGATTGGACGCGGGCGCTCTGGGGGATCTTCCCCGCATGGGAAAGAAATCGGCGGAAAACGTCGTCGGCGAGATCGAGGCGTCCAAGGTGCGTCTCCTGCACCGACTGCTTTTCGCACTGGGTATCCGCCACGTCGGCGAGCGAGCGGCGCGCGTTCTGGCCTCCTCGGTCGGATCGGTCGACGCCCTGGAGAAAGCGCCGCAATCGTCACTCGAGGCGATTCCCGAGATCGGCCCTAAAACCGCCGCGGCGGTCCGGATGTTTTTCGATCAGCCTAGGAATCGCGAGCTGATCCGGCGTCTGGCGCAGGCGGGGGTGCGCACCGAAGCTGCGGAGGAGGAGCTCGCTCCGATTCGACCGCCGGACTCCGCGTTCGCGGGTAAGACCGTGGTCCTGACGGGAACACTGCCCGACCTGAGCCGGGACGAGGCGAAGGCGCGGATCGAGGCGCTCGGGGGCCGCGTGTCGGGGACCGTGAGCAAGAAGACCGACTTCCTGATCGCGGGGGACGAGCCGGGGTCCAAATTGGACAAAGCCGTGAAACTGGGGGTGCGCGTCGTGGGTCCCGAGGAATTCGCCCGGATGACGGCTGCTACAATCCCAGACAGGGCATGAGCGAAAGCATCCACGTCGTCGTCATCGAGGACGAAGCCGCCAATCGGGAGAGCTACGACCGGGCTCTCTCCAAGATCGGTTACCGGGTCGCGGCGTTCGCCGAGGCCGAGTCCGCGTTCCGCCACCTCCGCGCTCACCGGGACGTCGTGCTCGTCATCACCGACCTGATGATGCCGGGCACCGACGGTTTCGGCGTGCTCGCGGCGGCGCGCGAAATCGATCCGGACGTTGGCCTCTTGATGATCACCGGCCATGGCTCCGTCGAGTCGGCGGTCGACGCGATGAAGCGAGGAGCGGACGACTACCTCACGAAGCCCGTCGATCTGTTCGAGCTCCGCAAGCGGGCGTCGGCGATTGTGGAGAAGCGGCTCCTCTCGCGCCGCGTTGTCGAGCTCGAGAGCCGGCTCGGCGAGAAGTTCGGGAAGCTCATCAGCCATTCGAAGCCGATGGAGGCGCTTTTCCGCCAGATGGAAATGGTCGCGCCGACGCGCTCGAACGTGCTGATCGTCGGCGAGTCGGGGACGGGGAAGGAGCTCGTCGCGAATGCCCTCCATGAGAACTCGCCGCGCAAGGACGCGCGTTTCCTCCCGATCAACTGTGCCGCCATTCCTTCGGAGATCCTGGAGTCCGAGCTGTTCGGGCACGAGCGGGGGTCCTTCACGGGGGCGACCGGGCGCAAGATCGGAAAGTTCGAGCTCGCCGACAAGGGAACGCTCTTTCTCGACGAGATCGGCGAGCTGCCGCTCGAAATGCAGGTCAAGCTCCTCCGCGTGTTGGAGACGCGGGAGTTCATGCGAGTCGGCGGCACCGAGACGATCAAAGTGGACATCCGCCTCGTCGCGGCGACGAACTCCGACCTCGAAGCGGCTGTCGAGCGAGGAGCCTTCCGCAACGATCTCTACTACCGCCTCAAGGTCGTCACCCTCCGCATCCCGCCGCTCCGCGAGCGCCGGGAAGACATACCGCTTCTCGCGAACCACTTCCTGGCGATGTTCGCGAAGGAAAACGATCGCGACGGGATGAAGTTCGCCCCTGACGCGATGCGCGCGATCGTCAACGCGCGATGGGAAGGGAACGTCCGCGAGCTGCGCAACGTCGTCGAGAGCCTCGTCGTGCTGACGCCCTCGACGGAAATCCGGGTCGCGGATCTTCCGGAAGAATTGAAGCGTTTCGCGAACGGCGAGTTTCATCCCCGAGCAGCGGAGCCGACGGCCGCAACGTCCGCGGCGACGGGTCCGAGTTCGAGCCTCACGATGGACGAGATCGAGCGGCGGGCCATTCTCGGCGCCCTCGACCGGACCGGAGGCAACCGCACCCAGGCGGCGGAATTGCTGGGAATCGGCCTGCGCACACTGCAGCGCAAGCTCAAGGAATACAAGCTCGCCGGGAACGCGGAGTCCGAGTCGTGACAAGCCGGGATGCGGTCAATCCGGCCGGGCGCCCGCGTCGGAGCGCCAGTTTGGCACGAGGGCTGTTGCAGAACTGCTGGGATCCCGCGGCTTTCCGATCCGTCGGGTGCCTTGCGATCAGGCACGACAATTGCGATTGCAATGGATCGGCATGACACCCCTCGGGCACCATCGCTACACCGTTCTCGTCGTCGATGACGACCCCTCCGTGCTCGACTGCTACCGGAAGCTCCTCAGTCGCGCCGGCTACAAGACGATCACCGAAAGCGAACCCCGCCGAGTTCTGATGGACGGACGGAATCTCGAGGACGTCGATCTGCTCCTCGTCGATTACAAGATGCCGGAGATGGACGGTCTCACCCTGCTGGCCGAGCTGCGGCGCAGGGAGTTCAAGGCGCGCTGTATTCTGGTCTCGGCTTTTCTCAACGATGGGGTGAGGCAACAGGCGAGACATCTCGGCGTCGATCATGTCCTCGACAAGCCGGTCGACGTCGGGGTTCTCCGGAGCGCGGTCGCCGACTTGCTGCCGACGGAAGGCGGACGCATCGCCGGCCGCGCCGTTTGATCGTCACCCCATTTTTCGGAGGTCACCCGTCATGAGTCGCAAGTCGAGTGTTGTGGCGCTGCTCGGCGTCGTCGCGGTCAGCATCGTCTTCGGAATGATCCTGGGAGGGCGTCTGAACGCGCCCGCCGTGATGCACGCCGCACCTGCGGTGGCGACGGCGGCTTTCCCGGCGGCGACGTCGGCGCCCGAGCGCACCGTGTCCCTCCCTGACTTTTCGGAGATCGCCTCGGATACTCTCCCCGCGGTCGTCGGCGTGCAGAGCACAACGGTCGACAAGAACGGCGACTCTGACGAAGGGGGAAACGAGAGCCCGGAAGATCCGTTGTTTCGGTTCTTCTTCGGCCCCGGCGGACCGCAAACTCCGCGGGGTCACCCCCAAATCAACCCGCGGCAGCGACAACCCGAGCGCCGCGTCTCCTCGGGCTCCGGATTCATCATCACGAGCGACGGCTACATCCTGACCAACAACCACGTGGTCGAGGGCGCGACCAAACTGCAGGTGACGCTCGACACCGGGGAGAAGTTCGAGGCCGAAGTCATCGGGACCGATCCGATGATCGATCTCGGACTCATCAAGATAGACCCCAAAGGAAAGAAGCTCCCGACCCTGCCCCTCGGTGACTCCGACTCCCTCAAGGTCGGGCAGTGGGTGATGGCGATCGGAAACCCGTTCGAACTCGAGCGCACCGTGACCGTTGGCGTCGTCTCCGGCAAGAAGCGGCAGGTTTACTCCGGCCCCACAACCGTGCCCGGTCTCGCGAACTTCATCCAAACCGACGCTGCGATCAACTTCGGCAACTCCGGCGGACCGCTCATCGATGGCCAGGGGCGCGTGGTTGGGATCAGCACGGCGATTCAACGCGGCGAGATGGCGGAGGGGATCGGCTTCGCGATTCCGATCAATGAAGCGCGCAAGGCGGCGGAAGAGCTTCGTGCCGACGGCTCGGTGAAGCGTGGCTATCTCGGCATCACGATGAGCGCAACCGGCATGAACGACAGTGCCAAGGCGTATTACAAGCTCACCGACAATAACGGAGTGATTATCTTGGGCGTGGCCGACAAGGGCCCCGCCGCGGACGCCGGCATCCGGAAGAATGACGTGATCCGCAAGATCGACGGCAACTCCGTAAAGGACAACCAGGATCTGCTCGCGATGATCGCCTCGCGCAAACCCGGCGAGACCGTCAAGCTCGAGATCCTGCGCGGCGGCGCAACCATGAAAGTCGACGTCACGCTCACCACCCGACCGAATTTCGATTCGGGGGGACCGGAGGCCGAACCCAAGCCGGAAGACGACGCAACGGTATCGGTCTCGAGCGAGGGGCTCGGCATCAAGGTTCAAGCGATCCCGTCGTTTGCACGCAGGCAGCTCGAGATGGACGCCGATGCTCCTGGAGTGATGATCGTCTCGGTCGATCCTGAATCCGATGCCGCCGCGGAGGGCCTGTCTCAGCGGCAGGTCATCACGTCGATCGACGACGTCCCCCTCAAATCCGTCGCCGAATGGAACCGCATCGTGAAAGATCTGAAGCCGGGCGAGTCGGTGAAAGTCGACGTCGATCTCGGCGGCCGGATCGAGATCGTTTTTCTGACCGTCCCTCAGCCGAAGTCCAAGTAGATCGAAACCTCCCGCCCGCGTCGCGCGATCCCGAGAGGGTCGCGCGGCGTGTGTTATTTTGCGGGCACCATGGCGCCGCGCCGAAAACCGCTCGTGCTCGTCGTCGATGACGAGAGCGATATCCGATCGTCGCTCCGTATGATCCTCGAGTACGAGGGGTACGAGTTTTCCGAGGCGTCCTCCGGCGAAGAGGCCCTGAAGCGACTCGACACCGAGCGCCCCGATGTCGTCCTTCTCGACATCAAGATGCCGCGCATGGACGGGCTCGAGATCCTCGCCCGGGTCAAACAGTCGGATCCCGCGCTTCCCATCGTCGTCATCTCCGGGCACGGCACGATCGCGACCGCGGTCGAGGCGACGCGCCTGGGGGCTTTCGATTTCATGGAGAAGCCCCTCGAGCGCGACCGCGTCCTTCTCGTCGTGCGCAACGCGCTCGAGAGCGGCCGCCTCGAGAAGGAAAATCGCGACCTGAAACTCACGTTCGAGGAGCGGTTCAAGATGATCGGCGCTTCGGCCGCGATGAATGCCGTTTCCGGCCAGATCGCGCTCGCGGCGCCGACGAAGGCCTCGGTCCTCGTCACCGGAGAATCGGGCACCGGCAAGGAACTGGTCGCCCGGGCCATCCATCGGAACAGCCCGCGCGCCGGAAAGGCGTTCGTCAAGGTCAACTGCGCGGCGATTCCCGAAGAGCTCATCGAATCCGAGCTGTTCGGCCACGAAAGGGGATCGTTCACTGGGGCTCTCCGCAACCAACCCGGGAAATTTCTGCAGGCCGACGGCGGGACGATCTTCCTCGACGAGGTCGCTGACATGAGCCTGAGGGCGCAGTCGAAGGTCCTCCGGGCGCTGCAGGACGGCGAGATCGAGCCGGTGGGCGCCGCCAAGTCTTTCGTGGTGGACGTTCGCGTGATCGCGGCCACGAACAAACGCCTCGAAGACGAGATCGCGCACGGCCGCTTCCGCGAAGATCTGTTCTTCCGCCTCAATGTCGTACCCATCCGCGTGCCGCCCCTGAGGGAACGCCGCGAGGACATCGCCCAGCTCGTCGCCTGGTTCGCGGAATCGTTTTGCAGCGAGAACGGACTCAAGGCCAAGGTGATTGCGGAAGACGGGATCGAAGCGCTCTCTCGACTTCCCTGGCGCGGAAACGTGCGCGAGTTGAGAAACGCGATCGAGCGTCTCGTGATCATGACGCCGGGAGGAGCCGTTCACGCCGCCGACATCCCGGCCGGGCTGGGCTTGGCCCCCCCGGGGAAACCCGAAGCCGAAGGTCAGCCCGCGGGATCGGGATCGGCCACGCTCCAGAATTTCAAGGATGCCGCCGAGCGCGCGTTCATCATCGCCAAGCTCGAAGAGCACGACTGGAACGTCGCGGCCACGGCGAAGGCGATCGACACGCCAAGGTCCAATCTGTACAAGAAACTCGAGGCGTACGGCATTCGCCGGGAAACGGACGGCTAGCATGATCGGAGATCGCGACGTCGTCGTCGTGGCAGGAGCGCGCACGCCGTTCGTCAAGGCGGGCACGCTGTTCCGGAGGGTCGGGGCCGTCGAGCTCGGCCGCGCGGCGGTCCGCGAGGCGATCGAGCGCGCCGAGATCGACGCCGAGGCGATCGACGAAGTCATCGTCGGGAACATCGCCGGGCCCGCCGCCGCCGCCAACGTCGCCCGCGTCATAGCGCTCGAGGCGAAAATTCCCGGAAAAGTCCCCGCGTTCACGGTCAGCCGCAATTGCGCCTCGGGGATCGAGAGCGTGGTCGAGGCCGCCTACCGGATCCGGTCCGGGGACGCCGATCTCGTCGTTGCCGCGGCGGTCGAGTCGATGTCGCGGATACCGTTCCTCTTCGGTGACGAGGCGCAAGACATCTGGACGTCGATCGCCCGCGCGCGCAACCTCGTGTCGCGGCTGGCGGCCTTCGCTCGCTTCCGCCCGCGCCACTTCCAGCCGGTCGTCGCGCTCGAGCTCGGACTCACCGACCCCGTGTCGGGCCTCAACATGGGCGAGACCGCCGAAGTGCTCGCCCGCGAGTTCGGGATCGGTCGCGACGAGCAAGACGCCTTTGCGATGCGGAGCCACAGGCTCGCGGCCGCGGCGTGGAACGAGGGGCGGATGCAGGGTGAGGTGATCCCGTTGCCGGTCCCGCCGAGATTCGACGAGAGCGCGGAGCGGGACAACGGCGTTCGCGAGAATCAAACGTTAGAGGCGCTCGCGAAACTGAAACCTCTTTTCGACCGCCGGTTCGGAACGGTCACCGCGGGCAACTCGTCCCAGATCACCGACGGCGCCGTCGCGCTCGTTCTCGCTTCGGGCGAGAGGGCGCGTACGCTCGGCCTCCCGGTGATGGGGAAGATCCGATCGTGGGGATTCGCCGGGTGCGATCCGGAGCGGATGGGGATCGGGCCGGTCCTCGCAGCGCCGATCGCCCTCCGGCGCGCGGGCGGGCTCACGATGGCCCGCATGGAGCGCGTCGAGATCAACGAGGCGTTCGCGGCGCAGGTGCTCGCGTGCCTGAAGGCGTTCGATTCGCGCTCGTTCTGCGAAGACAATCTCGGCACCGGGGCGGTGGGCGCTCCGGCTCTCGAACGCGTCAACGTCAACGGCGGCGCGATCGCGCTCGGCCACCCGGTCGGCGCGTCGGGAGGACGGTTGATCCTGACGTTGCTGCGCGAAATGGCGCGGGCGAATGTGTCGCTCGGCCTCGCGACCTTGTGCATCGGCGGCGGTCAAGGCGGCGCCGTCTTGGTCGAGAGGAGCTAGCCGGATGAGCGATGCTGCCGGCATGAATCACTGGATCGACCCGAACGGGATCATCCACGTCGTCTTCGATCGGCGCGACGACAAGGTCAACCTGCTCACGCCCGACGTGCTCTCCGACCTCGGCGAGTTGCTCGAATCCGTCCGCGGCCGCGAAGACGTGCGCGGGCTGATCTTCAAGAGCGCCAAGGCGGGAAACTTCATCGCCGGGATGGACATCGAGGTTATCGCCTCGTTCACCGACGCCTTCAAAGCCGCGGAAGGGGCTCGGTTCGGACAGATCGTCTTCCAAAGAATCGCCGATCTGCCGGTCCCTTCCGCGTGCGCCATCAACGGCGTCTGCTTCGGCGGCGGCACGGAGCTCGCTCTCGCTTGCACCGTGCGGGTCGCGTCCGATTCGAAGGCCGTGAAAATCGGGCTTCCCGAGACGCAACTCGGGATCATCCCCGGTTTCGGCGGCACGCAGCGGCTGCCCCGCCTGGTGGGCCTCGTGCCCTCGCTCGACCTGATCCTGTCCGGCCGCACGCTCGACGCCAAGCGCGCGCAGAGAATGGGACTCGTCGATCTCGTCGTTCCCGAGGCGTACCTCGAGCGCGAGACGATCAAGCTGATGTTGAAGGCCGCCGTGGGCCTCAAACGCCACCGATCTCTGACCGCGCGTCTCGTCGAGATCACGCCGCCGCTTCGCCGCTTCGTCATCGGCAAGGCGCGGAAGGCCGCGGAGGCCAAGGCGAGCCCCGAGAGCTATCCGGCTCCGTTCCGCGCGCTCGAGGCGATCGACGCGGCGTTTTCCATGCCGATGTCCCAGGGGCTCGATCTCGAAGCGCGCATCGTCGGCGAGCTGGTGCCGACGAGGACGGCGAAGAACCTGATGTGGCTCTTCAAGAGCCAGTCGGCACTCAAGAAAGACGCCGGAGGCATCGTCGCCCTCCCTCGGAAGGTGCGCCGCGCAGCCGTGCTGGGGGCGGGAATCATGGGAGGGGGAATCGCCCAGCTGATCGCCGACAAGGGGATTCCCGTTCGCCTCAAGGACCTTCGCGGGGACGCTCTGCTTGCGGCGCTGCGGCAGGCGTCCAAGATCTGGCGCGAACAGGTGGAGCGTAAACGCCTCTCGTCGCGCGAAATGCGCCAGAGGCTCGGCTTCATCGCGCCGACGCTCGACGAGACCGGCCTGTCGCGCGTCGACATCGTTCTCGAGGCCGTGGTCGAGAATCTCGACGTGAAGCAGAAGGTGTTGGCCGCCATGGAAGAGCGGATCGGAGCACGCGCCGTGTTCGCCTCCAACACGTCGACGATCCCGATTTCGGACATCGCCGCGCGAGCGGTCCGTCCCGAGCGCGTCGTCGGAATGCATTTTTTCAACCCCGTGGACCGCATGCCTCTCGTCGAGGTGATCGCCGGGCAGCGCAGCTCGCCGGAGGCCGTATCCACCGTCCACGCCCTTGCGCTCGAGCTCGGGAAGGTCCCAGTCGTCGTTCGCGACTCTCCGGGCTTTCTCGTCAACCGCATCCTGATGCTCTACTTCAACGAAGCCCTGCGTTTTCTCGCCGAGGGCGTCGCGATCGAAGAAGCCGACCGCTCGATGCAGGCCTTTGGAATGCCGATGGGCCCCTTCGCGTTGATGGACGAAATCGGGCTCGACACCGGGCAGCACGCGGCCGCGGTGCTCGAGGGGGCGTTCGGCAAGCGCATCGGGGCGGCGACACCCATCCTCCAGGCGATCGTCGCCGGCGGCCGCCTCGGCAAGAAGAACGGGAAAGGGTTCTACCACTACAAGAACGGCAGACGGAACCGTCCCGACGCTGCGGTTCCGAAGCTAGCCGGCGCCGCGACCGCGCTGCAGCTTCCGGTCGAGACGCTGCAAGAGCGCATGGTTCTCGCGATGGTCAACGAGGCCGCGATCTGCCTCGAGGACGGTGTCGCGCGCGAGCCGCGCGACGTGGACGTGGCGATGGTCTACGGAACCGGTTTCCCCCCCTTCCGTGGGGGGCTCCTGCGCTACGCCGATTCCATCGGGCCGGCCGTTCTTGTGGATCGACTCTCGAGGCTAGCCGACGCCCACGGCGAGCGGTTCCGCCCCGCGGGTCTCCTTCGCGACATGGTTCGCGAGGAGCGACGGTTCTATTCGGCTTGAGCCGCGCGCGACCCCGCGCTGGGATAGAATCATTGATCCAGATGTCTCCCTAACCGCTCCGCAGGGGGTTCGCCATGTCGTACCGAGTCGTCCGCCGTCTGATCAAGCTCTCAGTCACCGCCTGTGCTCTGGTCGCGGTGCTCGCGATCGTGGCAGCGGCTCCGGCTCGCGCGGCCGAAGACCCCGTGCCCTACCTCGATCGTGAGGCGATTGAGGGTCTCCTCAAGGCGAAGGTCGCCGAACTCGCGAACGCAAAAGACAAGGACGGCATCGGCTACAAGAGGGGAACGTATTCCAAGTCCTTCAAGAAGGTCGACGCCTCGACCTATCTCGTCTCGTTTCACGAGGCCACGGTCGAGGAGAAGACCCAAGAATCGACCGACCAGGTCAAGACGGAGCGCTACGAGCTCACGGTCAGCAAGGGAAGCGACAAGAAGTGGACCATCACGAAGCAGGAGCTCAAAGACACGTTCGTCGGCCTCTATCGCGGCTATTTCGGCGGGGAGTGGGTTTACAAGTTCGACGCGCTCCACTTCGAGAAGGAAGGTCTGAAGGTCTCCGCCACCAACGGCTGGACTTACGGGTTCCGCCGCTTGGGGGAACCCACGGGGTTCGTCGTCTTCGCCGACGATCTCAAATTCGCTTACACACCGCCCGCAGACACCGCCGATACCAGTCACTACTCTGCGCTGATCAAAAAGATCGCCAAGGACCACCCGGACGATCTCGTCTTCAAGCCCCAGAGACTCGGCATCCGGTGCGACGCGAAAACCTGTGCCGAGTTCATGACGTCCGTCTTCTCCGGCCTCCAGAAGGTGGGCGTTCCGGAGGGGGGCGGTTCCGGCGGCGGCGCGTCGCCCACCGGCGCCCAGGCGCGCATGCTCAGGCGGCTCAAGGAGGCCACGGACGAGGACAAGAAGGACCGCCGAGATAATCCGGTCACCGGATTCGCCCGCGTGGACGACCCGGACAACCGCTACTGGTGGTTCACCTTCAAGCGGGACAGCGCGACAGAACACTACGCCGGCCTCAGGTACGACAACCTGGAACCCTGGCAGATGTCCTTCTTCGCCACGGACTACGACCAGATCTTCGCCTATTACAGCGAGGACACGCGCAACAAGGGCATCGATCCTCTGCTTCTCGAGGAGCGTGGCGACCAGGAGGCTCGCGACTACGATTTGATCGGCCTCAAGGGCACGGTCGATCTCGGCCTGGAAGATCCCGCGGCCTACTCGGGTGACATCAGTTTCAAGATCAAGATCAAACGGGAGCTCAGAACGCTCCCCTTCTTCATCGCGCGCGTCAGGTTTCCGGGTGAGAAGGAAGCCGAAAAGAGCCCGAAGCTGTTCATCAACTCGGTCCAGGATGGCGACGGGAACGAACTGACATGGAGCCGGTTCAGCTCGTTCGGCGGGCTCGCGGTGCTGCCGAAGACCGCGCAAGCCGGCGATGTCATCACTGTCCGGGTCCAGTTCCTCAACTACGACGCGATCTATTCGTTGAACCCTTCCTTCTTCGGTCTATCGCGAGGTGGGTGGCTACCGTTCGTGCGCTTCGGCGATTTCATCGACGAGTTCGATCTGACGACCCGCGTGTCTGAAAAATACGAAATCCTGGGCGTGGCTAAGAAAGAATCGGAGACCATCAAGGACGGTATTCGGGTCACCCGCTGGACCTCTCCAAGCCCGGTGACGTTCCCGACGGTCATCTTCGGCGACTACATCAGCGACGACGCCGGGAAGTACAAGGCGACCAAGACCGACGGAACCGTGATTCCGGTCCGCGTGTACGTCGATAGGGGGACCCTCGGCGGTCTGAATCAGAACTTCCAGAAGATCGAAGATGTCAAGGACACCGTCAGCCGCCTCGGAGAAGGCGCACGAGATATTCGAGGAAAGCAACTTCAAGCGATCGCGACGCAAGCCTCCGTGGCTCTCGATCTCTACAAGGAGATCTACGGCGTCGACTACCCGTTCGCGAAGCTGGATCTCGTCGCGGACCCCGCGGGATCGTTCTACGGACAGGCGCCGGCCTCCCTCATCTACCTCGGGTTCGGAGTGTTTCGCGGCGAGGGCGAGGTCGCGTCGGCGAAGGCGATAGAGCTCAGTACGCGCGGTGGTGCGGATCTTACCAAGTTCAACAAGGATGTCGTCGCGCACGAGACCGCGCACCAATGGTGGGGCGGTCTGGTGACGAACGCCAACGATCGAAACTACTGGTTTGTCGAGACGATGGCCGAAGTGTCGGCCGGGCTGTACGTCGAGCAGACTCAGGGCAAGAAGAGGTACCTCGCGAAAGTCGCCGACTGGCGCAAGGTCATCCTGGACAACGATCCGGTCTCGAGTGTTCAGAACGGCTACACGACCTGGGCCGGAGACGCGGGAGACAGGCTCCGCCCATCGGTTGCCAACATCTACAACAAGGGTCCATACGCGTTTCACATGTTCCGTTCGACGTTCGGTGACGAGAAGTTTTTCGCGCTCCTGAAGGCGCTCGCGCACGACCTCCAGCACAAGGAGATCGTCACCCGCGAAATTCAGGACGTGATGGAGAAAGTCGTCGGCGGAAACATGGACTGGTTCTTCGATCAGTGGATCCGCGGCGTCGGCACCCCGCAGTATGCGATCTTCTGGACGAAGAGGAAGAACGAACAGGGCAAGTGGGTCGTCGAAGGATCGATCAAGCAGCGCGTGGTCATGGGCGAAGACAAGACGGAGCTGAAGGGCGTTTACTATCGCGGCGTCGCCCCGTTGACGTTTATCGATCTGAACGGCAAGGAAGTGAAGTCCGCGAAGCCGATGCTGGTCCAGGGTCCGGAAACACCGCTCCGCGTCATCGTCGCGGAGGAGCCGGCCCAGGTGTTCTTTAATAAGGACGGCGAGATTCTCGCCGAGGATTTGCTGATCAACCAGAGTTGGTAGGCCGGCCCTGATCAAGATCTACCATCTGACGAAGAGTTACGCCGAGGGCGCCACCGCGCTCAGGGACGTCAGCTTCGAGGTCGGCCGCGGCGAGTTCGTTTTCATCACCGGGCCCTCCGGGGCGGGGAAGTCGACCCTCCTCCGCCTCATGCTGCGCCGGGAGCTTCCCACAGAAGGTCAGATTCTCGTGAACGGGAGAAACGTCGTCGCGATGCCGCCGGGGAAAATTCCCGAGCTGAGGAGATCGATCGGCGTCGTATTCCAGGACTTCAAGCTGATCCGCCGCAAGTCGGCGCTCGAAAATGTCGCGTACGTCCTCAACGTCGCCGGTGTCTCGCGCGGGGAACAGAAGCGTCGCTCCTACCTTGCGCTCAAGGGAGTCGGCCTCCAGCACCGCTTGAACGTCACGCCGGACGTCTTGTCCGGCGGCGAGCAACAGCGCGTCGCCATCGCGCGCGCCGTCGTCAACGACCCCGAGCTGCTCCTCGCGGATGAGCCGACAGGAAATCTCGATCCCGATCTCGCCGTGGAGATCATGCGCCTCTTCCGCGAGATCAACGCGCGCGGGACGACCGTCGTTGTCGCCACGCATGATCGCGACCTGATCCGCCGCATGCAGCGCCGCACAATCGTGCTCGAGCACGGCAGGGTGAGCGATCCCTTGGCTACCGCGTGAGTCCAGTCATCGCCCATCTTCGGTATTTCGTCTCCGATGCGGTGGACGAGTGGCGGCACAGCCCGGGCCCGAACCTCCTGGCGACCGCGACCCTTGCGGCCGTGATGTTCGTCGCGGGGTTGAATCTCCTCATCCTCGCCAACCTCAAGGCGCACGTCGGTCGCTGGAAGAACGACCTGCGGGTCTCGGTCTACCTCGTCGACGGCGCGCGCTCCGCGGACGTGGACGCCGTCTACGCGAAGGTTGCCGCCGTGTCCGGCGTGGCGCGCGTGGAGCGCGTCGACAAGGACGAGGCGCTGCGTCGCTTCCGCGCCTCGTTCAAGGACCTGGCGGATGTCCCGTCGGAGCTCGGGACGAATCCGCTCCCCGCCTCCCTCGAGGTCGTGCTCGATTCCGGGCCGCAGGCGCGCGATACGGCGCGGGCCGTGGGCGCGGCCGTCGCCGGAGCGACGGTCGTCGAGGAGATCCGCTACGACCAAGCGTTCCTGGACCGGGTCGACGCGCTTCTCGACATCGCGCGCTGGGGCGGGGCGAGCCTTGGGCTCGTCGTGCTGACGGCGGTCGCGTTCGTCGTGTCGGGGGTCTTGCGCCTGACGGTCTATGCGCGACGTGACGAAATCGACATCATGCACCTCGTCGGCGCGCCGCCGATGCTCGTGCGCGGACCGTTCCTCGTCGCAGGCGTCGCGCAGGGGCTTGCGGGGGGCCTGCTCGCGCTGTTCCTGGTCGAGACGGCGCGGCGCGCGGCGCGCGGTTACGCCGGGGCGATTCCCGGCGGGCTGCTCGATCTCGCCGCGGGGAGTCCGCTGCCGCTCGGTCCGTCGTGCTTCGTCGTGTTCGTCGGCGCGGCTCTCGGATTCGCGTCCGCCTGGTTCGCGGTGCGAGAGGCGAGAGACATTCAGCGCTGAGGCCGCCGCCTACCAGTCGTACGCGATGAAAAACTCGCTGCGGACGCCTTGCACATTGGCGTTGACGGGGACGACGTTGATGCCGCCCGGCGTCAAGGGATCGTCCACGTAGACGTAGCGCGTGTACGGCAGGCGCTTCGCCCAGGTCCAATTGAACTGCAGCCCGCCGATGAGGAACATCTGGAAGCCCGCGCCCCACGTGGCCCGCAGGTCTTGCAGGCGGTTGTTCGTGCCGTCCCACCAGCTGAACGGGATGTTCGCGTACGTCGTCGTCCCGTTGGGGTCGCGGATTGGTTGCGCGCGCACGAACTGCAGGTCCGGATCGTAGAACTGGTCGTTGGGGAGCCACGCCGTCCCCGCGTCGAGGAAGACGAACCCGCGGATGTTCCGGATCGGCCCGAACGGGAAGCGCAACTCATCGACGAAAGGAAACCGCAGCTCGAGATTGGCGCCCGCGACGTTCGATCCATAGAAGTCGCGGAAGTTGTAGCCGCGCAGCGTGTTGAGGCCGCCGACCCCGTAGAAGATATTGCGGCCACCCTTGTTGACGATCCCGACGGTGCGAAACGCCAGCACGGAGCGCCGCGTCAGCTGCTTGTACGCGCGGAAATCCAGGTGGTACTCGACGACGTTGCCGGGCAGGTCGCCGCCGAGATTCAAGCCGTAGGTGGCTCCCAGCTCGAAGCGCTTCCCTTGGTACGGACCGAACGATTGGTAGCGCGTGGTATCGCCGACGAAGGAGGGCTGGAGCGTCAGGAAACGATCGTTTGCCGAAACGAAATTCGACACGACGAACCCGCTGGCGTCGGTACTGTAACCGGCGAAGACGTCCTGCGCGGTGTCGGACGCCGTGACGGCGGCGTCGATTCGGTAGTAACGGTTGAGCGGGAACTGGGCGAAGAACTGCACGCCCGAGTTTCTCTGCGATTGGGTGGAGCTGCCGCCAAACCCGCCGCTGGACAGGTAGTAGTTCCGCAAGTCGAACGCGGTCACGCCCCAGCGGTTGCGATGTTTGAAATTGGCGTACGTGGCCACGAAGTTCGAAAAGCTGGCCACGCTGTAGTACTGCACGCCGATGCGATGGTCGCCGAGCAGATCGGAGAATTGCAGCACGACGTTCGACAGGAACGTCCCGTCGTCCGCGACGCCGATCGTGATCGACGGCGCTTCGAGGTCCCATTTCAGTTTGTACGGCTTCATGTTGGCGAGGTCGACCTTCAGGTTGAGCGGCGGCTCGAAAGGGACCGCTTCGGGGGCTCCGGCAAAGGCCGTCTCGGCCGTCGCGATCGCTTCCGACTGCCGCAGCTGCATGCGATACAAACGGAACGTTCCATCGAAGTAGGCGGTGAAGACGAGGTACGGCTCCCCCTCCCGTGGCGCCATCTCAACCGGCGAGAAACAGCCGCCAACCACGTCGGTGTACTGCCGCGTCTCGCCCGAGGCAAGATCTAGAGCGAAGATGTTGAAGACGCCGTAGCCGCCGCGGTCCGATGAGAAGAACACCGTCTTGCCGTCCCGCGAGTACGACGGTTGCAGGTCGACCGAGGGTCCGAACGTCAACTGGGTCTTTTGCATCGGGTCCGAAAGATCGACAGAAAAGACCTTCCAAGAAACCCCGATCCGCCGGTTGTAAAGCAACGTGACGCCGTCGGGGGCATACCAAGGGTTCCCGTCGTAGTCGTCGTCCTGCGTGAGGTTGCGGATCGCCTTCGTCTGTAGGTCCAGTTCGAAGATATCGACCACGCCGTTCTTGTTTCCCTCGAATGCGATGCGCCTGCCGTCCGGGGAAAACGCCGGACTCGCTCCCTGCGCGATCCCGGGAAGAGGGATGATCCGCTCGAGTTTGCCGTGCAACGAATCGTAAATCGCAATCTTCCGCGTGTTCTCCTTGCGCACGAAAACGGCGATCTGGTCGCCGGCCGGCGACCACGAAAGGTCGCGTCGCCCGGAGAACGCTTCGGTGACGAGATAGCGGTACTTGTTGCTCCACCCCTTGGTCAGGTTCTTGACCTTCTTCCCGTCCTCCGCGGAGAGCACGACGAGGTCCAGATCCATCTTGGGATTCGCGAGCGCGGCGATCAGCTCGCCCGAAGGCGAGAGGGTCGGCGAAAACGTGAAGACGCCCTGCTCGTGAATCCCGATCTCCTTCCCGTAGTCGTCGGGACTCTTCTTTTCCAGGAGAACCGGGAAGTACTTCTTGCGGAGGAATCGGGTGAAGTTCCGGTTGAACGTGTCGATGTCGGTGCCGAACGCCTCTTTGACCGCCTTCTCGATGTTGCCGGTCAGGAGGACCTTGCGGTACTCGTAGATGAAATTGCGAACTCCTTCCGTGCCGTAGTCCTGTTCGATGAAGTCGAAGACGGCATGGCCGAAGCGGTAGTTCAGATACGAAAGCGAGTCGAGCGCCTGGATGGGCGGGATGAAGTTGTTGACGACCGCATCCCTGATGACCATCCGGTCCAGGCTCTCCTCGTCCTGCCCGAAATACGACGCCATCCCCTCGACGAGCCACGTGGGGATGCGCGCTCGCAACGCCCGCCCGAGGTACCCCTCGAAGAAGAGCGAGTACTGGAAGATATGCGTGAGCTCGTGCGAGATGAGTTTGTAGAGTTTGTCCGGTGGCTGGTCGATCGGCAGGACAATCCGGTTTTGAACGTATTCCGCGAACGCTCCGACCGCCTCGGGGAGCTCTTCGAGGACGACGTTCGTCTCCTCGAACTCCCCATGGGTCTTGTAGATCACCATCGGGATGCGGAAACGCAGCTCGTGATCGAGCTCCTTGCTCAGTCGGACGTAAGCGCTCTCGGCGTCCGAGACGACCTCGTCGAGAAACGGCAGGGACTCAGGGTAGAAGTAGACGTCGAAGTGCGGCGACTTGTAGACCTTCCAGTGGAAGTTGTCGTACGCGATCTTGTTCTGCCCGAAGGTGGGGTTGTACTGCGCAATCGCCGGGAGCGCGCTCCACGCCGCGAGAACCAGGGCGAGCACTACGGTCGCCGCACGCCTCCGATGCGGAATCGTCATAAAGGGCTCCGAGTTCATCCCTTGAAGAGCAGCCGTTGGTCCGTCCGGGTCCGCGAGGCGACGACGGAAAGTACGTCGCTCGCGATCGAGTTCCCAAGTTCGTAGAAAGCGCTTATCGGGTCGTTCGCCTTGCCGCGGAAAATCGCTTGCCGCCGCAGCCGGTCCCGGAACAGGAGCGATCCATCCGCGCCGCGGAAGTAAAGCGCATCCAACTCGAACGTGAATTCCTCTTGCTCGACGAAGCGCGTCTGCCGGACCTTCTGCCCCGTCGATTCGCTCACGATGTCGACATCCTCGAACCCGGACGCGTCGCGCTTCGTGAAGCGCACGGCGCCGGTGACGATGACGTCGGATCCATGCTCGTGCCCGAGCCATTGGAAAAACTCCGCGTTCTTCGCCATGTCCTCGAGGGTCTGCTCCGGAACCGCCGGGGGCGGCGTGATGTTCTGGATCGTGAACGCGGTGTGCTTCCGGAACTCGTTGCGGAGGAAGCGGACCACCTCGCGGTTGACGTCCACCAAATCCGAATCGTTGCCGAGGAAGCTCGCGACGAGGACGGTCTTGACGCCGTCGAGCTTGAGTCGGGGCGGCAGCGGTAAGGATACGGCCACTTCGACGACGTCGCGCCCGCGCTTCTTACGCCACTCGACGGATGCCTCCGCGGGCGGGACGGCGGGGCCTTCCGCATCGGACGAACGGCCCCAAAACAGAGATGAGCGCATCGCGTTGTCGTGAATGCGCGAGTCCCTGGTCCCCGCGGCGAGGGCCCGCTTGTAGAGCTCGCCGGCGCGGTCGGGTGCACCAAGCGCCTCTTCGGCGATTGCGAGGTTGTTCAGGAGGCGCGGATCGGCCGGGTCCTGTCGCAGGGCCTGTTCCCAACGGAACTTGGCCTCGCGCCAGTTGCCGCCACGGGCCATTTCAGTACCGAAGCGGAGCAGCTCGTCGACGGTGGCGCCGCCCGCGAGCGCGGGCAGGCAGGACCCGATCACGACGACACCGGCCGCGAGGAAAAGGCGCCACCGCCGGTGCCGGATGGTCATTCTCGTCCCTTGCCCTCGTCCGATCCCCTCGATCCTTTTTCTCGGCGCCGGGCCTTCGCATAATACACTCGCTCGGTATGGCGACGCGCTGCATCGAACCCGCAAAAGGCCCGGTAGACGCGGACTTCCTCGCGATGCCGTCGAAGAGCGCGACGCACAGGGCGCTCGTTGCGGCCGCCCTCGCGGACGGCCTCAGCGAGATCCGCGAGCCGCTCGATGCCGACGACACCCGCCGCACGCTACAGGGTCTGCGTGGGTTGGGAGTTCGCGTCGAAGAGCGGGAGCGCGCCTGGATGGTCCACGGCGCGGCGGGAGCGTTTCCTGGTGGCGCAACGATCGACCTCGGTGCTTCCGGAACCTCCGCGCGTTTCCTCACCGCGTTGGCGACGCTGGGCGAGAGACCCTCGATTCTCGACGGGTCCCGGCGCCTGCGTGAACGGCCCATGGAGGAGCTGATCCAGGCGCTCTCCGCACTCGGCGCGACCGTCGATGCGTCGGACGGGTCAGGGTTCCCCCTCCGCGCCGGCGGGTCCCTGGTGCGTGGTGGAGCGGTGGTCCTGTCCGGGGCGCGCAGCAGCCAATTCGCGAGCGCTCTGCTCCTTACGGCTCCGGCATTTCAGCAGGGTCTCCGCCTCGAGGTCGCCCCACCCCGCGTGTCCTTTTCCTACGTCCGGATGTCCGTCGAAATTCTCGAGGCTTTTGGCGCCAGCGTCGCGACGGAGGGAGAGGCGGGGTTCGCGGTGCCACCGCAACGGCTCCGGGCCACGACTCTCACGATCGAGGGAGATCACTCCTCGGCCTCGTACCTATTCGGAGCGGCGGCGATCCTCGGTGGCCGGGTCCGTATTCGCGGGCTGCGTGCGGACAGCGCCCAACCCGACGCGAGATTTCTGCGCGACCTGGGGACGCTCGGCTGCCGGGTCGGCTGCGGTGGCGACGGTATCGTCGTCGAGGGATCCGGGCGCGTGCCGGCATTTGCGTGGGATCTCGCGGACGCGCCCGACCTCGCCCCCACGGCCGCGGTGTTGGCGCTCTTCGCGGAAGGCCCGTGCGCGCTGTCCGGATTGCAGCACCTGACGCTCAAAGAATCCGACCGCCTCGCGGTGCTCCAGGAGAATCTCACGCGCCTGGGCGCGCGTGCCACGGTGGAGGCTGCAACGCTCTCGATCATCCCGCCGAAGCGAGGCGTGGCCTGCGGGGGGACGATACGGGTGGCAAACGATCATCGCATTGCGATGGCGTTTGCGGTGGCTGGGCTGGCTATCCCAGGCGTGATCATTGACGACCCGGGGGTAGTGGCGAAATCGTACCCCCGATTCTGGGACGATCTCGCTGCGCTCGTCAGAACTGGAAGCTGAGCCCCAAGTTGATCGATGACACGACGAAGTCGCGCGATATGAATCGCGCCGTCGTTCCAAGATTGCGCTGCGCGGCGTTGTCCGGGATCGACAGGTCTGTCGGAATCAGCATGGTGTCGAGGTAGCCCGTGGTGTTCCAGTCGACGATCAGATGGAATCCCTCGAGGAGTTTGACGCGGACGCCCGCCTCGAATGTCGTGTTCCACGTGGACTTGGAGACGCTGTCCTGAATCCGTCCGGGGCCCACGAAATAGCCGTCGACGTTCGCGGCGCCCGGGTCGCGTGAAAGGAACGTGAACGTCCCTGAATCCGTCTCTAGCGACTCCAAGATGAACGCGGCCTGCACGAGGGCGTAAAGCGTGAGGCGCTGCCGGAAGAAATTGAACTGGATCTCACCCGATCCCACGGGTCCGAAACCGCTCGTCGACTGTTGCATGAGGATCAGATCGAGTTGCGTGCCGTCCGTGTAGCCGAAACCGGCCGTGCTCGAGGCGCCCGTCACCCAGGCCGGAGTGGCGATCGTCCCGTCGAAGGTCAGGTAACGGATCCCGACCGTCCAACGCGAGCGAATCTTCACTCCACCGAACTCGCGGCGGTAGCAGAGATCCCAAGTTTGAACCCTGTTGCCGAGGCTTTTCGGAACCGTTGCCGAAAGGTTGACGGTCGTCGTTGGGTACCTGAACTCGTTCGGGTCCGGTAGATGATTACCATTTCCGCCATTTGCAGGAAGGTCGTAAACCAAATCCCAAACGGGCGGTGTTTTCGTCGTCGTGAGTTGTCCGTCACGGACCGTGACTTGCCACCAGGGAAGCTGAAATTCGAGCTGTTTTCCCCCTGCCGTACCATTTGAATTTTGGTAGCTCCGTTGCATGCCCGTCGCGTCGAGCTCGAACGTGCCGTCCGCGACCCCGGTGTACGTCAGCAGGTACTGGCCGCGACCACGCGGGAGGGTCCAACCGGCCGTGAACTGACCATTCTTGGTCCCGCTGAAGTTGAGATTGGTCGAGGAATTCGACCTGAAGCCGCTGTCCAACGAATTGCCGATGGTTCGAATCGACGCCGGGCCGCCGCGTGTCTCGAGGTACATCGCGAAGTGATTCCCGAAGAACGGGTCTTTCGTCTTGGGCGCTTCCGTGGGTGCGGGCAGAGCGTCACTCTTTGGGGGGGCGGGATCTTCGGCTCGCGCCAGTTGCGATGCGACGCCGAGCCCTACCGTGAACATCGCTGCTGCCAACCGCCGCTTCCAACTCATGTGCCGACCCCCTGCAACTTCGATCAGCCGCACGGTACGGCATTCGAAGCGGTGCTTCACGTCTCGATAGACCGGAAAGCTTGCTTTTATAGAGAAAAGCCAGACGCACGTCAAGCGCTGTACGCTCTAGAACGATCTTGGTGCTGCATCAGTGCAGAACCGTCACCGTGCTATTATCCCGGCGCTGAAAACAGTCGGGCGGAGGGGGATTCGGCCCTTTCGGAGCCCAACTAGCCCGTCTTGGAGGATCCAAGCGCCATGAACAAGCGAAGCCTATTGATTCTGGCCGTGATCGTTGCCTTGGCCGCTGCTCCCACCTTCGCCTCGGGATTTGGATTCTACGAGCAGGGCGCGAAGGCCTCCGGCCAGGGCGGAGCGTGGGTCGCGCGGGCGGACGATGCGTCGGCGAACTGGTACAACCCGGCGGCTTTGGTGCGCCTGACCGGTCGTGAAGTCCAGTTCGGGATGAACTACCTGCAGCCCGGGAAGGACACGCAGTTCAGCCCGACCGCAACTCCCGGGGTTTCAATCGACGCCGTGGCGAACGGCGTCGCGACCGCGCACTTCTACTTTTCCCAAAAGATCAACGACCGCGTGGCTTGGGGCGTCGGGCTCAACAGCCCGTTCGGGCTCGTTTCGGAGTGGGATAACGCCGGCGTCGCCCCGTTCAGCAAGCGGGCGGAGCTTCGGACCTTCCTTCTCAACCCGAATGTCGCGGTCAAACTGGGCAATTACTGGTCCGTCGCGTTCGGAGCCGACTACATCGCGACGGAAGTTCGAGAGTTTTCGCGCGTATTGAGTGCGACGTCCTCGGCCAACCTCACCGGTGAAGGCGATGCCTGGGGTTACAACTTCGCCCTGCAGTTCAAGAACAGGTACTTCTCGATCGCCGGGCAGTATCGCTCGGCGCTGAAGGCCAAGCTCGATGGGAATATCAGCGTCACCGGCCCCCTGGCCTTCTTGAGTTCGGCAGCAACCACTTCCCTGGACCTGCCGGGGCAGACGATGCTCGGCATGGCCTGGACCGGTGAGCGCGTCGACCTCGAAGTTGGGGCCTATTACACGCAGTGGAACTACTTCAAGAGCCTCGACGTCGAGACCGGAAATCCCCTCAGCGACATCAATCTCGCCGAGAACTGGCAAGGAACGTGGTCGTGGCGACTTGGCGCTGCGTTCCGTCTCGGAAAGGAAATGAAGAACGAGCTCCGCGTCGGAGCTGTGTTCGACGAGACCCCGGTGCCCGTCCAGTACCTCCGTCCATCGATTCCCGATGCCGACCGGAGCGGTTACACGTTGGGTTACGGCTATTTGTCCAAGAAGTGGGGCATCGACATCTACGCCATGTACCTTGATTTCAACGACGTGACGGCGGTTGGATCGGAAACCGGCGTGATCCCAGGGACCTACAAGACTACGATCATGCTCGCCGGCGTGACCGCCAAATACCGCTTCTGATCTCGGACTCAGCGGCACCAGGCGACGCCAAGTCGCTCGGTGCCGTGCCGATTTCCATGGGCCTTAACGCCCTTTCATCCCTCATCGAAAGCCCGGGCGCGGATGCGGCGCCGGTTGTTCTTTCACGCGAAAATGGAGCGTGGATCGGGCAGGGGGCACGCTTCGGCGACGAGGTCCGCGGGCTCGCCGCGGCGCTTTCCGGCTACGGTTTGGGATCAGGTGCTCGCGCGGCGGTTCTGGGATCGGAAGGGTGCGGGACCCTGCGCGCCGGGCTTGCGGTGATCGCCGCCGGCGCGACCCTCGTTCCGCTCGATCCCTCGCTCTCCGACGACGGGCTGCGTCGAGCGCTGGCGTCCACCGGTGCCGTTCACGCCATCGCCTCCGACGAGCGGCAGCTTGCCCGCGTTCTTGCGCTGCGGCCCGACTTGTCCGCGCTCGAGCTGGTTCTGCTCATGTCAGCGGCGCCTTCCGAACGAAAGCCGGCCGCGCTGCTCGTGGAAACCGCGATGGCGGTCGGACTGGCGAGCCTCGCCTCCGATCCGGGCCAACTGCGCCGGGCCCTCGCCGAGAGCGAGAGTGGTGCGGCTTGCCTACTCGTCGACGCTGCAGGAGAGATCCGGGAGGTCGGGCGCACCGCCCTTCTCGTCCTCGCGGACGTCATCGCGCAGGCCCTGGGTCTTGCGCGAGGGAAGACCGTGCTCGCCGCCCTCCCGGTCAGTGGGGTCGCGCGGCTGGGTGCATCGTTGGCGGTGTTGAGCCACGGGGCCACGCTCCTTCTTCCGGAACCCGCCGAACGGCCGGACGCGGGACTCGGCCAGTACCCCGCGGACGCCGTTCTCCTGGAGCTCACGGGCCTCGAACGTCTCTTCCGCGCGTGGAACGAGGACATCGAAGCGAAATCTTGGTTCGGTCGAGGCGTGACGCGGTGGGCGCTGCGAAAAGGGCGAGGGGCGGAGCGCCACGGGTGGAAGCATCGTCTTGCCGACACTCTCGCCCTGCGCGACTTGCGCGACAAACTGGGCGGACGAGCGGCCGGGCTCGACGTGATCGTCAGCGGCGGGCGCAGCGCGTCCTCCGAGGTCGACGCTTTCTTCGCGGCCACGGGGTTGTCCCTCCGTTACCTTTCCCCCGACACCGGCCCCCCCGCTGGCCCGATGATTGCAAGTTCGTGATTTGGGGAGAGTCTCGCTCATGCGCCTGAACCGTGTCGTTTTGACCTTGGTCTGCGCGGGAGGCCTGGTCGGCACCGCTCCGATCGCGGCGGGTGGGCCCGGGGCGATCTCGGAGGGTCCCGCGGCGGAGCGCAAGCTCGACAATGCGATGGTCGAGCGCCTCCTGCGAGTTCAGGACGAGCAGGAAGTCGCCGTGAGGCTCGTGCTCTTGCCGGCCAGCGTCGAAGACAGGCGAGGCCGTATCGTCACCGGGCTCAAAGCCGGGGACTTCAACTTGACCGATGAAAGCGTGCCGCAGAAGATCAAGTACTTCTCGGTCGAAAGCGACGAGCCGGTGGCCATTGCTTTCGTACTCGACGTGTCGGGAAGCATGCGCCAGAGCGGGAAGATCGAGGCCGCGAAAGAGGCGATCCGATTCTTCGTGGAGCAGCTTCGTTCGCAGGACCGCTTTGCGCTCATCTGCTTCGCGGACGATCAGGTGTCGTGGGTCACCGAGTTCACCTCGGATCACCAGCGGTTTATCGAGCGTCTGATGGTTCAGGAGGGGTACGGCCAGACCGCCTTGAACGACGCGGTTGCGGCGATTCCGAAGCTCGTCGACGAGAGCACGACCGGCCGGAAAGCCATCGTCCTCATCACGGATGGCGTCGACAATGCGAGCAAGCTCACGATGGAACAGTCGGTCGTGACCGCCCGCAAGGTCGAAGTCCCGATATTCACGGTTGGCTTTTCGACCCTCCCTTGGGAGGACCGGAAGCGAGTCAAGGACCTTGGGTTCAACATGGCGGTGCTGCAGCTTTTCGCGGACGAAACGGGCGGCGCCCTCTTTGTCGTTCAGGACCCCGACGAGCTGAAAGAGGCCGTCGCCCGCATCTCGACCGAGCTCCGACATCAATACCTGATCGGATACTCCCCGGGTCTTCAGCACTGGGACGGCAGTTTCCGCTCCATCCAACTCCAGGCACGCAGCGGCCGCTACCTCGTCCGGACTCGCAAGGGGTACTACGCTAACCCGTGACCCTACGTGCCCTGGTCAGGGCAATGTAAGAACGACAGGGCAGGACCGGCTCGATCGCGAAGTTTTCACCCTCGCAACTGCGCGAAATCAAACGAATTTGTAAGTAGGCTGGCGTTTTCGTGATGGCACGATGATTGACTCTCTCCCCAGCCGAGCTACGGTCTTCACCCCCATTGCGGGAACGGGCCCGACTTTGTAAAGTCAGGTCGGTGATTCCGGAGCGGGCCGATCCCGGGGGATGCCGGGTCATCATTCACCGTTACGCGATGGTGCCCTGAGGCACTGGCAACGGTCAGAACAACGAAGGAGCGGAGGCTATGCAAAAGAGGTTGAGTTTGGCGGTCGCGGGGGTGGCAGTGCTGTCGCTGATCGTGGCCAACGGTTGCGTCACCAAAAAGGCGTGGCGCCAAAACGTCGAGGCGACGGACACCCGCGTGAAGGGCGTCGAGAGCGGTCTCGAGTCGCAGGAGAAGCGCACGTCGGATCTTGCGAAGGACACCGACACGCGGATCACCCAGGTGAAGGGCACCGCCGAGCAGGCCGTCGAAATCGGCAGCCAGGCGATGACCAAGGCGGAGACCGCCGAGAAGCTGGCTCGTGGGAAGATCCTCTGGACGACAACCCTGTCGGACGACAGCGTCAAGTTCTCGTTCGATGGCGACAAGGTCCCGGAAGGCGCCCAGGCGATCCTCGACGATCTTGCCACGAAGGTGAAGGGCCTGGACCGGACCGTGTACCTCGAGATCGAGGGGCACACGGACAACATCGGCAGCGACGACTACAACCAGCGTCTCGCCGCGATGCGTGCGGAAGCGGTCCGCAATTATCTCGCGGAGAAGGACGGAATTCCGCTGCATGCGATGAACATCATCTCGTTCGGTGAGACGAAGCCCGTCGCCGCCAACACCACGTCGGAAGGCCGCGCCAAGAACCGGCGCGTCGTCGTCCGCGTGCTCGAATAAGCCGCGTTTCGAAAGCTCTTCGAGGGGCCGGTTCCGCGCGATGACGCTCGGAACCGGCCCTTCGTGTTTCGGGCCCTGGTAGACTCCCGTCGCATGAAAAAGAAGGACTTTCTCACCGTTCTCTGCGAGCAGGTCGTTGTCTTCGACGGCGCCATGGGAACCCGGCTCTACGAGTTGGGGGTATTCCTCAATAGGTGCTTCGACGAGCTCAATGTCTCGAATGGGGCTCTCGTCGAGAGTGTCCATCGGTCCTACGTCGCCGCCGGAGCTGACGTGATCGAGACGAACACCTTCGGCGCCAACCGTCTCAAGCTCGACAGACACGGGTTGGGCGATCAGGTCCGCGCGATCAACCACGAGGGCGCGGTTCTCGCGCGCAAGGCCGCTGCCGACCTCTTCGTCGCGGGGGCGATCGGCCCACTCGGCGTGCGCATCGAGCCGTGGGGCCCGACGTCGGTCGATGAAGCGGTCGAGATCTTCGCCGAACAGGCGGAAGCGCTCTCCGAGGGGGGCGTCGATCTGTTCTCGGTGGAGACGTTTTACGATCTC
>Ga0315273_10001071_pt1 | contig 30352 bp, 34 predicted proteins | sample YL17G02_0_MG_FD_205753 | JGI IMG/M metagenome (GOLD analysis project Ga0315273, IMG submission 205753) | Sediment microbial communities from Yellowstone Lake, YNP, Wyoming, USA - YL17G02_0 | ecosystem: Environmental > Aquatic > Freshwater > Lake > Sediment | place: USA: Wyoming | collected... | reverse complement strand
TTTCCGAAGCTCGACGGCACGAGCGACAAGCGGCGCTTCTTTCTTCGTTCGGCGCCGCACTACGCCGCCGGTCGTTTCATGTGGCAGTTGCGTTTAGAGAAGGCTCACGAAGATCGGGCGCGCAACGGGGATCCCGAGTGATGGCGACCATTACCGTCAACATGACTCTGGAGCAGTGGCAGGCGTACATGCGCGACCTGGGGAAAGGTTTCATTCCGGCGGCGGTGCGCGGGGTGCAATCGGGAGCCCTTCGGTGTGTGAAAGTCATGCAGGACCGTACGAAAGAGGCGCCACCCGCGAGCGAGCGCGGGAAAACAGGGGCTTTCAACTATGGTCGATACCACGCGTCATGGCGATCGAACCCGCTGCCGAACGGCGCCGAGGTTCGTAACGACGCTCCCTATTCGTCCGTGATCGAGTACGGACGTCGGCCCGCCGCTGTGAGTCGGCAGGGTAAAGTCAGTCTCGAACGATGGGCGCAACGAAAGCTCGGGTTGAATGCCGTGCAAGCGAAAGACGCCGCGTGGGCCATCGCGCAGACGTTGAAAACCCGACCATTGCGGGCGCGCAAAGTGATGTCGGGCGGGTTGGATCAGATGGTCAAGATCGTGAATGACGAGGTCGATGCCGAGATGCAAAGGGCGCTCGGGAGGAAGCCTAAATGAGCGACGGGGCACAGGTGCGCGCCACGCTTGTCACCTCTTCCGAGGCGGCGCCGACTGTCACGGACGTGCGCGAAACCGATGTTCGCACGGCGTTGACGCGAGGGCTCGCCGACTATCTCACCACGTCCGTCTTTCGTGCCCCCGGAGGGCGAGAGATCCGTTTCAAGAAAGTGTTGTCGACGTGGGCCGAGCCGGAAGATCCGGCGGCGTATCCGGCGGCGGTTGTCTACTCTCCCGAGCCGGGGTTGTACGACGCTAGCCGTTTGACGCCGTCGATGCCGAACGCTCGGAATCGGATCGGCACCTCGAATTTCTATCTCGTGAGTTCGTGCGAGTTCGTCATCGATCTCCGCGTGGAGATTTGGGCGAACGATCCAAAAGAGCGCATGGAGATCGTCGCCGGGCTGGAGCGATCCCTTAGTCCGGTCGACTTCATGTATGGGTTCAAGGTTTTGTTGCCGTACTACTACGGGCAGCTTGCCGTCTTCGAGCCGAAGTCGATGCAGTATATCGACTCGGAAGAGGACGCGATGCGCCGCTACCGCCGTGCGGTTTTCGTCATCACCGGCCAGTTGCCCGTCGGGAACGTGTTCGAGTATCCGATCGCCAAGCCCAAGGTACTCTTGGACGAGGTCGGTCCGGATGTGATAATTACAGGACCGAATGTCGTGGTGCAGGATTGCTAGAATCTTTGGAAAAACGTACACTGCCGTTGCCAAATCGGTAGGCTCAAAACTGTAGGAGGCCGTCGTGGCTGGTTTCATCAGGCGCTATCAGACTTTCCCGGGTGTAGAAGTCATCACCGCAATCGAGGGCGTAGTGATCGTCGATCTTCCGCCGCCCGGAAACATCAACGGTGTCGGCGTCGGCACGGTCGCCATTGTCGGCGAGTTTGCCGACATGACGTTCGCAACGTCTGTCGATTCCGTCGGCGTCGTTTCCACCAATCCGATCCCCGTCGAGGTTTTGACAGGGCAGGACATGCTCAACAAGGTGGGCGGTTTCGATTCCACGATCGGCGACACCGGCATCTCGGGTGGCAACGGCTTCATCGCGCTGCGCAACAAGAAGTTTTCGCGGCTCGTCTTGGTGCCGATCAATCTAGCCTCGCCCCTCGGCGTGCGGCTCGCACGATTCCTGCCGACGAACAAGAGTTCGACCAATCCGACCCCGGCTGTGCCGATCGCGGCTGCGACGGTGGCGGCGGGGCGCGAATTCAAATCGTCGACCAACCGCGTGCGCCTCGGCGCTCGCGTGGTCTTCACGGACACCGGCCACTACAAGCAAGGCGTCGACGGCGCCGTAACCGTGGCGGGTGCCCCCGCCGCGACGCAACTTTTCACCGCCGCCGGCGGCGCATTCACTACGGCGAAGAATGGTGGACCGGTTCAAGAGGGCGACATTCTGGTGGTCGGAGTCATCGGCGCGGCTGGTGCGCAGGGCACCAACGCCGGCGCCGGTTTGAACTACGGCAATTTCAGAGTCGCCGCCGACGCAAGCTCTGCGACGCAACTCACCGTCGAGATGATCGACGGCATCAACTTCGATTGGGCGACGTCGGGCGGCAGCCTGGCGTGGCGCATTCATCCGTCCACCGACGCCGACACCGGCCTCAACCATCAGATGTCGGAAGCCGCTGGCTACACACTGCCGGCGCGGCCTCTCGATTCGACGATCGCCGCGAGCATCACTCTCGGCCCGACTCTCTCTCCACCCGTGCCGACCGCGTCGTCGTGGGATCCGCTGTCGGGCTTGCTCATGAAGACGTCGCCGACGTCTCCCGGGCTGGCGTACGACGCCGATGTGCAGGCTCCGAATGCCGTGAGTCACGCGAAGCTCACGGCGCTCTATTCGACCGCGATTGACGCGTTGCTGACCGACGATCTGCCGGCCCGCGATGTCAACATCGTGGTCGCGGCGAGACACAACTCGGACATCCGAACGAAGCTCAAGTCGCACGTGCTCACCGCGAGCACGCAAGGCGTTGGCCGAGTGGCGGTTGTGTCGCCGGAGCTGACAACCCTATCGATCGATACGGTGGTCGGCGACAGCGATCCGGGCGTCGGGGCCAATCGCAACGAGCGCATTTTCTACGATTGGCCGGGCGCTCTCACCTTCATTCCGGAGGCGGTGGGCTTCAACATGAAGGGAGCCGACGGCAAGCTCTACGCCGACGGCAACATCGACACGCATTTCGACGCGTGGATGGCGAGCATTTTGTCGGTGCTCGCGCCCGAGCGCAATCCCGGGCAGGCGGCGCCGCCGATTCCCGTGATTCTCGCCCCCGTGAAGGGCGTGCAGCGTGGGGTGACCAAGTTGCAGATTGGCGATTACACACTGCTTCGGCAGCGTGGCGTCGCCGCTTTGCGAATTGATCGCATGGTCGGGCCGATCGTTCAGTCCGGAATCACTTCGTCGCTTATTTCGGGCGAGAAGAACATCAACCGTCGGCGCATGGCGGACTTCCTCGAAGACTCCATGGCGCAACGGCTGGTGGCGTTCTCCAAGCTGCCGCTGACCCCGGCTCTCAAAGACACCATCGTCGGTGAAATGGATGCGTTTCTCGCGGGTCTGTTGTCGATTAACAACCCGCCGGCGCAGCGCATTGCCGGGTACATCATCGACGACAAGAGCGGTAACACGCCGGATCTCGAAGCCAAGGGCATTTTCGTGGCGATTGCGAAAGTGCGCACGTTGGCGACGGCCGACTTCATTGTGCTCCAGGTGGAAGCTGGCGAGGGCGTGAACGTCACCGTGAAGTAGGCTTGACTCTGTTCGTGCGGCAGTGGCATTCTAGCCACTGAATCACGGCTTCACCCTCGCGTTTCGTGAGGGGATAGGGCGCGTGAAGAGGCTTCGGCCACTTCACGCGCCTTTTTGTTTTGAGGGCGGCATGTTTGCTCAAACCCAAGAATCAAACACCAAGCGAAGCGCTTCGTTGAAAGCGCATTGGGCGCGTAAAGGGCGAACAAGCAGGCGCTTGCCTGGGCTCCCGGCCGAGTGTGAAGCGTGCCATCAAACAAAACCGGCAGACGCGTTTCGCGTGCGTACCGTTGGCAATCATGAATACCTCCGTCCGTTATGTCGCCCGTGTGAGCATCAGCAACCCGAGCTGAAGAATGCGATCAAAAGATGGCAAGAGAAGCATCGGGACGTAATGCGGATCACGGCAGCTCGATACCGAAGACGCTACCCGGAAATCGGGAAAGTGCGATACGAGTCGTGGAGAGCGCGCACGTTCAACACTATCGATGCTGTGAGTCTCTCAGATTGGGAAACCATTCTTGAGCAATATGGGTGGCGCTGTGCCTATTGTGGGTGTGGTGGTCGATTGACTCAAGATCATATTTTTCCGTTGACCCGTGGTGGGAAGCACGAAGTTCTGAATGTTGTTCCGGCGTGCAAACGCTGCAATAGCTCGAAGAGAGATAGAACCCTAGAAGAGTGGGGCAAACCACTCAGGAGCATTGAAGATGGCAGATCAAAGAATCAAGGGTTGACACAAGCGGCCCCCGACGCGGGCAACCGCGCCGTTCACACTCGGCTATTTGCTGGAACACCCGAGAATCCGACGGTACTCGAAAAGAGTGACAATCCGTTCGGTGCGGGCAATCAGCAGGGAAGGCCGATCGAAATCGATCGGAACCCTCAGAGGCCACACGCCGAGCACCCCTAGTGGGTGATGATATGGTCCGCACCTCGCGGCGACGCGAGGAGCCAGGCGGAACAAGAAACGACCTGGCCGCCGGCGATAGCCGGAGGTAACAGACGGCAAGAGGTTGAAGTGCTACTCGTGGTCGACGGTGATGTGCAGGACACCGTCACCGACGTGCGCTCGTTCGAGGTGGCAGCCAAGCTCGAATTGAAGGAAGAGGGCTACCTCGGCGAGAAGACGAACCGCTACGACGAAATCTTCAACGGGGTTCGCGGTCGCGTCGAGCTGCATTTCGAGAACAGCGACGTGTTCAGCACGATCCAATCGATCATCGACCGTGCCAAGCGGCGCACCCCGGGCACTCAGATCAACATCAAAGCGACGCTCAACTTCCCCAACGGGGACCGGCCTCGCGTGATGATCTCCGACGCGTTTTTCGGCGAAGTGCCGATTTCGTTCGGCAGCCGCGCCGACTACGGCACGGTCGGGCTCGACTTCTCGGCGTCGGACATCAGCATTCTGTAACCCAAGCCATTCACTTAAACGGAGGGTGCCATGGCAAATGCGATTAGAGAAAAGGTTGAAGCGGCGAAAGTGACGAGGCCGGTCTACGTGTACGAGATCCCAGAGTCTCTCGGCGACGAGGTCAAGACGATCGGGCTCGTGCAGCTCACGGCTCACGAAGAGATGATGTGCGCCAAGCGGTCGAACGGCGACACGTTCAAAATGGCGTACGAGCAGTTGAAGCAGGCTCTCGTGGAAGTGAACGGCGAAGTCGTGAAGATCGCCGACGGCTCGGCCGACGCCGCGTTCGGGAAGATGAGCCCACCGGTGCGACAGCTTCTCATGACTGCTCACGCGAAGCTGCACGCGCCGCCGGAGGAAGCGATCGAGGGTTTTCTGGCGAGTCGGCAAGTTCGAGTGGGCTAGTCCACTACGGGGCGTTCCTACTCGCCACGAGCCGACTCGGGAGCGTGGACGAACACATGCACCGGATTTGGCGTCTCGTCGCCTTTCTCGGAAGATACGGGCACCAGCCGGTCGAGGGCTGTTTGGGCATGACGTTTCCCGACCTGTGCAGTCTCGCCGAAAGCGTCGGCGAATTGCTTCGAGAGGAAAGCGACGCGATGAGAAAGGCCGCCGATGGTTGACGTAGTCAACAATGTCTCCACCCGATTCTCGGTTGTGGATCAGGCGTCGCAACCGCTCGCGGCGATGTCCGGAGCCGCCGGTAGGGTTTCTAGCCTGTTCAACCGCGCGTCTTCGACGCTCGGCTCGTTCGGAATTCTAGCCGGAGCCGCCGCCGGTGCCTTCTCGGCCGTCGATGCCGTAAAGGGCACGATGAGTTTTTTGGAGTCGGTGAAGAAAGTTCGAGACTTCACGAAAATGTCGGCAGTGGAAGCCGGTGGATTGGTTGATATTCTCGACGACGCCGGTATTACGGGGCAAGAAGCCGTGACGGCAATGAACCGTCTCGCCATGGCTGGCAACAAGGCAAAGACGGCGGCCTCTGGGTTTGGCGGACAGACGAAGGCGGCGTTGCATCTCTTCAAGCAATTCGGCTTGGCGGGGAAGACGCCGCAGCAACAATTTATGCAGCTCGCAAAGTCGGCACAAGCCCACAAGCTGTCGATTCAAGACTTGCAACGGCTATACCGATTGCCTCCAGAGAGCGCCAGAAAGTTGATCGACGTTCTCGGAGAGGGACCGGAGGCGATTCAGAAACAGATTGCGGCATTCAAAAAATTGGGGATCGCCACTGACGACAACGTCAACCGGGTGTACAACATCCAAAAAGCCCAACGCCGAATCGCAAGCGGGTGGGACAAAATCAAAATGGCGTTCGTGACGGCGCTGCTACCGCACATCGAACACCTCATGAAGTACGTCGAAGATCACATCGACAGTTGGACCACTGCCGCTTCGCATTATGGCAAGGTGTTCGGAGAGTTTTTAACCGACCATCTTGATCTTGTCCGAGCCATAGGCAAGGCGATGATGTACAATTTTTTGCTGCAAAAAGCGACGGGGACGGGGCTTGGCGAGTGGGCATCGAAAGCCGGCGGATTGGGCATGAAGGGGGGGCGCGGGTTGTGGGGGATGCTGTCGAGAGGGGGCCTTACCGGAAACGCAGCGACGGCCGCGCTAGGGGGAAAAACAGGCGGGGCGTTGTCGACGATCATTTCTGGAGAAGAGGCGTTGCCTTTCAAATCCCAATATGGGGGTCTGCTAAAAAAATCTTTGCTGTCGAGAGCCGCAACCCGTGCCGGATACACCGGTGTTGGTGGAGGAGGGGCGGCGTCGTTTTTTGAGATGATCAAGTCTAAGCTCACCGGCACTGCGGTGTTGTCGGGTGAGTCGATGCCGTTGGCCAAAACGGCTCCGATGTGGTCGAAGATCGTACCGATGTTGACGCGATCCGCGCCGACTCTTTTGAAGTTCGTCATGGGTGCGTCGAAAATCAACTTGGTGGTTACCGCCATTCTGGCGGTCGTCTACATGGTGACAAAAGCCGTGTCGCTGATTCGGTCGAACTACGAGGGGCTCAAGACCCATTTGATGCTCATGATCGACACGTGGAAAGCACGTTTGGCAGTGATTGGGGATCTGCTCTCCCCCGTTATCGACACATTCAAGAGCATGTGGGATTCGACGTCGGAGTTTTTCAGTTTGTTCGACGATTTTTTTGGGGAGCAGATGATGGCGACGGTCATGGTTCTTGCCGATGCCATAGACGGAATTCTGCACGTCATTCAAACAATCGTCTACGTGATAACCCATCTAAGCGACGTGGTGAAGGGTGGGTGGAGGCATGGATGGGGGGAGGCTTTTCAAAAAGGGTGGTCCGAAACCGCGCGTTTGACGGCCGAGAAAGAGAGAAAGATCGGCATTAGAAATGCAGAAGAGTTGGGGAGAAAGAGGAAAGAGGCGGCTGCGGCTGCTACCTCGGCGAAACCTCCGGAGAACTACAACGATTTCCGTGGCAGCAAGTTCGACATCACGCAAACCTTCGCCGAGGGTTTCGATCCCGATCGTATCGCCGTCGCTTTCTCGAACGACTTGGCCGCGCTTGCTGATAAAAAAATCGGCCAGGGGTTCAATCCGTTGTTTTCGGGAACGTGAGATAGGCCATGGGTAGCCCGAGTTCATTGTCGATTAAGGAGCTGACCGGAGAAAGGCGAAAGCTGATCTTGCAGGGGCGGGCGCTCCCCTATAGGCCGCTCAAGCTCTCTGGAAAAATGCGTGCCGAATTCACGTGGTATCCCGGTAATCCGATCGCTTCGATTCAAATGCTCGGTACGCAAGAGGACGCGACTACGATCAACGGCATGTGGAAAGATCGCTTCTTGAAGACTACCACGGACAGCGGTTTGCCCGTGTTCGGACAGACTGCCGTGGCTCTCTATGAAGGGGCCGCAGTGCGGGACGTTTCCGATCTGGCGAAGGTGGTCGACGGGTTTCGCATGCGCGGACAGCTTCTCGAAGTGAAATGGGACGAAATCACCCGTCACGGCATCATGACGCAATTCGAGCAGACGTGGCAGCGGCGCGAAGACCTAGAGTGGTCGATTGAGTTTCAGTGGTCGAGTCGTGGCGAATTGGTTTTGCCCGTGGGTTTTGGCACGTCGTTGTCGATCGTCGACATCATCAACAAGATTCTTAACGCCGTTCAGGCGCTTTTAGACGCCGTGCAGGTGATCAAAGACGCGTTCGCCATGGTGGCGTCGATTATCAACCTCGTGAACAACGCCATCGACGCGATCGCCGATGCCGCCGCCGAGCTTTCGTCGATGGCGCAGCAGTTCGTCAATCTGGCGATGTCGGGTCCGGAGACGTTTCGCAAGGTCATTTCGACTCTGGAAACATTCAAAGACGAGGCGCAGTCGATCGTTTCGGCGTTTCAAAGTATTCCGGCTCGGGCACAGCGTGCCGTCACCGACGTTTCAACGGTCACTCAGGAGCAAGCAATCGACTCGGAAGAGAAGACACGCAAGGCCCGTCTTGCCGCCCGCAAGTTGCAGCGAGAAGCTGCTCGCCAGCAACAAGAGATGCTCGCCAACTCGTATCAACAGGCCACGCTCGCCGCGTTCGTGGCGCGCGAGGGACAGGACTTGCGCGACGTGTCGTCGCAATACTACGGCACCGCGAACGAATGGCGCCGTCTCGCGACGTACAATCACATCAGCGGGAGCAGGCTCCATGCCGGCACGGTGGTTTTGGTGCCGAAACTCGGAACGGAAGGAACCTAGTCGTGCCGAGCCCGATTTCCGTTGCGTCTGTCTACTACCCGAGTCTCGTGGTCAACTGCCAGATCCGCTTCGACAGCAAGCTCACGATCGCCCAACCGATTTCTGCGGACGAGCTGGCAGACAAAACCGGAGACACGGAGCCCTCGTCGGTGCCACAGCCTCTCATTCTCTCGAAGTCTGGCAAAGACGACATGAGCGTCGTGGTCGGGCTCGTGCCGGTATCCGCCTCCGTCGAGATCCCCGGATACCGCAACGCCGGGTCGTTCGAGCTGGAATTTCTGTTTCGAGACTTCCCGATTGATCCGCGTGCAGTTCGAGCGATCGGCGTGGCAATTCACCTCGACGCCGTGCCGGCTCTCGAATGGTCTTTTGGCATGACGGGGCACACCAGTCTCGGGCGCCGACGATCGATTGCTCAAACGACCGTCGACAATCTGCTCTTAGCCGGTGTAGTCGACGACATTGTGACTGAGTACAACGACAGCGGCAGTCGCGTGAAGCTGTCGGGGCGCGACTTGCGCGGGATCCTGGCCGATACGAGCGCGACTGAGAAAACACTGAAGCAAATCGATCTGCGCGAGCCGCTAGACAAAGTGATCAAGCGGCTCGTGAACGAGCTGCACCCTCTCGGCAAGGGCATTCAAGTCGAGATCGATCCAAGCGAATGGCCGGATAAAAAGGTGCCGACCCCCTATGTCGAAGGGGATCTCACCCGTCCAAATTTCGACGCCGCCGGCCCTACAAAGCAGACGTCAAAGAAAAGCTCCGGCTCGAAAACCCCCTCTAAAACGAAAGGAGAGGCTGGGCGGATCAATTTTTGGGATCTAATCGTTCAGTGGTGTTTTTTGTGTGGCGCCGTGCCATATTTTGTTGGTTCAAATCTTCGGCTCCGGCCAACCCTCAATCTCTACGATCAACGCCGTCTCGACAAGGCTTTCGATCCTCGCTTCCCGACTCCGTTTTCAGGGGGTCACCCGAGAGACTTGGATCCGCCAACGGTGAAAGAATCGGAAACATTCGGATACCGGCGACTCGTTTTCGGTCGAGACATTGCCTCGTTGAAGTTCGATCGCAAAATTGGTGGCGTCAAGGTGCCTGTAATCGAGGTCAGTTCGATCGATACGGACAACACTACAAAGGGGGTGAAGCAGAGATGGATCAAGGCGCAATACCCATCCGAAGAGGAAATCGAAGCCCGAGCCACGACCGTCGGCCCTAGCGGGGAAGCTGCCGAAACCTCTGTTTTGAGAGTGGCATACCCCGGTTGCAAAAATCAGGATCAGCTCTTGAGAGTCGCCAAGTCTCTACACGCCGAAATCGGGCGCCAGGAAATCGGCGGCTCGTGCGAGACGAAGAACCTGGCGAGCTTCGGAGGCTCGAACCAAGATGCCGACATGCTCAAGATTCGACCTGGCGATCCCATCGAGATCCGCATGGATGGCTCAGGTCTCGGGACGTACCCGCCGATTATTTCGGAGCTGAACCAGCACTCGGCGCGGAGCTTCGAGGAAGAGGTCAAAGAGGTGGCGGCGAGACTCGGTGACGAGAATTTGGCCCGCGTGCTCGTCTCCACCAATCGGAAGATGATCACGGAGTTGCAACAGACGTTCCGCGTGGCCAACGTCCGATTCACGTGGGATTCGAAATCGGGAGCCAAAGTCGAGTTCGATTTCCAGAACTACGTTGAAGCCCGTTTCACTGATCCAGACGACATGCCCGCACTGGTTTCGATTCCTCCGGCGTTGGTTCCGATTCCTCCGGCGTTGGTTTCGATTCCTCCGGCGTTGGTTCCGATTCCAGAGTGAGGCTCGCGGTGCAGATTTAACATGAGAAAAACCCGCATATCTCGCACTCCGGACGTTCATCGCATGGGCATGGCGATGTCGTATCCCGGCATCGATCCGCGCACGTGGGTCTCGCTCGCCGTCGCTCTCGGCGACTCCGTCGTCGACAAAGATCACGGCGTCTACGTCGACGTGCAGCTCTTGCCGACGGGGGAAACGATGTCGGCGCGCGTGTCGGCAGACTACGTCGGCCAGGGCTTCGGCTTCTACGCAAAGATCAAAGATAACGACGATCTCGTGGTGGTCGTGCCGTCGGGAGACTCGGCACACGGGCCCGTCGTGGTGGCGCGACTGTGGTCTGCCGCCGATACGCCCCCGACCGAAGCTACCGACGATCCGACCGAAGTGATGCTCGTGATCGAGAAGGACAAGAGCTTGCGGCTCAAGGTAACTGGTTCTGGCAAGCTCTTCCTCGATGCGCCGGATGTCAGTATCGGGGATGTAGAAGCTGACGATTCCAAAGTCACGATGCTCGACGGCTCAAAGAGCGTCACCATTGCCGAGAATCTGCAAGATCTCTACGAAAAGGCTCTTGTTGGGATCAAAGCCATTTTCGATAACCATACCCACTCGACAGGCACCGGACCGTCCGGCCCGCCACTGGCTCCGAACGCCGCATTCCCCGCATGGGATTCCGCTATCAACTCCACAAAGATCAAGATGCCGAACGGGTGACAGATGCCGGGCAAGGTCGCAAACACACTCATCAACGGGCTCGCGAGCATGGGCATCTTTTCTACCGAGCCCGCTGCGATCCAAGGGTGGACGAACGCTTGGAATACCTACTTCATCGACGCGGTGTGCAACGGCATCCCGATCAATGCGGCAATTTTGCCAGTAGCGAAATCCGCGATGATTGGCGCGCTAGCCGGGCTCTCGGGCTCTATGGGCACGCCTATTTTGCAGGCTGCGATCTTTGCCTGGTGGGGAGCGCTCGCGCCGCCGGCATCGGTCTTTGCCGGTGCGTTGGCGATTGTTCCGCCACCGGGGCTTGCTGCCGTCAAGGCCGACATCGAAGCGGCGGCGAACTACAACCGCGACAACAAACTGTCGACGAATGCGGCATTCACGAACATCGTGAGCGGCGGGGTTCCGCCGCCACCGGGTATGCCGAATCTTGGCTTGCACATTTTGAACCTAACCGGAGCATTGGCGACCTTTCCTCTCGGAATCACGGCGCCGATTTTATAGGAGAGACCGATGACGTTACAACTTGGTTGGGGTCTCGACCCGTACGGCACCGGAGGATTTGGCTCGGCGCCGTCAGTCGTCGGCGTGAGTTTCGTTTCGGCGGTAGCTTTGAGCACGAACGAGGTGCGCGTCACGCTGTCGGCCGAGCCTCTTCACACGGTGTCAGTGGGAGAGGGCGACGCCTTCAACCCGAACACGTGGACGGTGCAGCGTCTCGACACGCTTGAATTTTTCAACGTCGTTCGCGTCGACGAAATCTCGCCGACCGTCTACAAGCTGACGGTGTTGCAGCCGTTCGGCTCGGCTCTAGTGGCTCACCAAGTATCTTCGGCGACGCTACGCGACGCCGGCGGCGGGATCCTATTGCCTCCTCGAAAAGCGAATTTTGCGGGGGCGTTAGCAGAAGAGACCGCGACACCAGATGCGAAACTCGCAAGCCAGAACGCGCAAGTACGAGACGTCGCCAATCCGCCGCTTCCCGTCAGCGCTCCGGATTTGATCGGTGGCACGCTTGTGGTCGGCGCGTCCGGCGACTACGAAAACGTGTCCGGTTCGGACCTGCTTCGGAAGCTGATCATTCGTAGATTGATTACTATGCCCGGAGACTTCTTTCATCTCCCCGATTACGGAATCGGGCTACGAGTGAAAGAGCCGATCCCGTCCGGGGATTTAGTGAAGCTCAAGGCCGACATCGATCAGCAAGTGTTGGCCGAGCCCGAAGTGAATAACGTGAACACTTTCCTCTCCCTCACAACCGATAACGTGCTATACGTGCAGGTTCGGGCGCAGTTGAAAAACACGGGTCAACAAATAGAGATCGGCGTGCCGATACCTACCTCCGGAGTTGTACTATAGGAGACAGCCATGCCGGACTTTCCGTCGTTCAATGACTTGTTTCGACTCGGGCGCGATGAAGTGCTCGTGCGCAACGCGCGCATCTCTCGTGAAGCAGTCGAGCGAGACGGCATGGACGCCAACATTCTTGTGGCTGCCGCCGCCGCCATGGCTGACGAAGTCGTGGGCCAACTCACCGATTTGTCGGCCGCTCTCTATCTCGATTCCGCTACGGGTACGGCTCTCGATCGTCTCGTGTTCGATCGATACGGCATGACCCGCAAACCGGCGGCGGCGTCGTTCGTGTCCGTGTCGTTCTCGACCACGGTGGCGAGCCCGACCACGTTCACGATTCCGACCGGAACGATCGTGCAGACGGCGCAAGGCGTGCAATTTGTAACCATCGAAGACTCTATTTTCTTGGTCGGCACCGTCGGTCCGTTGGTTGTCGGAGCCCGCAGCGTGCTCGCTGGTGCCACACAAAACGTCATCATCGGTTCGATCAACAGCGTCGTGAGCACGATTCCGAGTGCCGCGAGCGATCTCGTGGTCACGAACCCTCTCGCCTCTGCCGGTGGCGACGACTCTGAAAAGGACGAGGCGCTTCGCGATAGGGCGCGACGTTTCTTTGCCGCCGCACGACGCGGCACCAAAGACGCCGTTGAGGCGGCGGCTTTGGGTGTTCCAGGGGTGCGAAAAGCGAGCGCGTTCGACGTGATCGATTCGCTTGGGCGCCCGGCGCGGTTTTCATTGCTGTCGGTCGCCGACGCGTACACAGAGCAGTTTGCGGACTACAGCACGGTGCCGCCACGCTATCAGTTGCAAAGTCAGCTCTTGACGTCCGCCGTCTACGACGCTCTCAACAAATATCGAGCGCTTGGGATTTTCGTTCAGGTGACGGTTGCCAACGTCATTTTGCAGCCTGTGCAGCTCGCCCTCACGTTCTTAGCCGGAGTCGATGTCAACCTCGCGTCGCTTCAGGCCCGCGCCGCCATTGTGACCTACATCAATTCGTTAGCTCCAGGGAAGCCGTTTCTCGTCGTCGACGCGAGCGCGGTGTTACGAACCATTCCCGGTCTCGTATATACCGGTACAGAGCTTTTGAGCCCGGCGGGAGACATCGTCGCCAAGCCGCTTCAAGTGATCCGCGCTTCTCTCGGGTTGGTGAGCGCTCTCGCGGCGCAAACCAATCTTCCGATCATCACCGGGACCAATCCGGATGCGTACTCGCTCGCGTGAGGATTGAATGGCCGAGATTTCTAACCCGATCGTAGCCCTTACGGAACAGGATTTTTTGGACCTGATCGATCGGGTGTTTCCCGAGCACTATCTTGCGCCGTTGAAATCTCCGGGGCCGGGATATGAAATCCTCCAAGCCTACGCAAAAATTTTCGCCCGAGCCTCTCGCGCCATCGAAATTGCCGGCCAGAACGCGCAAATTGCCACGGCTGCGAGCGGTTCAAAAGCGACCGGGACGGTGTTTTTGTCTCGGCCGTCGCCTCATCCGGACGGGATCGCGGTAGTGGTCAAAGCAGGTTCGACCGTCACGTGCAGTATCGGTGGGCAAGACTTCGTGACGCTGCAAGATGTCGCCTTCGGGCCGACCGACTTGGGTCCGTTCTCCGTGCCAATTCAAGCGATCTCCGTGGGCTACGAATGGAACGTAAAGGGGAGCGTGCTGACTGCTTCCGGGGAGACGCTGCCGGGGGAGATCGATACGATCAAGGTGTTGATCGAAGCGCCAGACTACGGAGACACCACGATCACCGTTTCCCAAACCACGGACACGACTGGCGGAACCGACGCCGCTCTCGATGCGCTCGGAAGCGATCGCGGATTGTTGCGTCTCGTGAATGAAACCGATGCCGCCTACAGGGCTCGTTTGCGAGCGCTGCCAGACACCGTCAGTCCCGAGGCTTTTTTTCGTGTGATCACCACTCTGCTCGGAACGTATGGCGCAGGTTTCGACATTATCGAGACGTGGCAAATCGCCTACCAAACCTGTTGGGACGCTCCGACGCAAACAATTTCCGGGTCTCTTTACGATCCGAATTTGTTCTGCTACGACGATCCTCGCAACCCTTATCCGTTTCGCAACCGATGGCTTGACGAATCAGACTTCCGTGGCGGAATCGTTGTCGTGGTCGAGTCGATTCAGCCCTTGATAGACACCGGAATGGTGTGGGACGACGCCGCGATCAACGCGGCTGCCTTGATGAGCGTTGCTTCTGGTGGCAAACGCTCCGTCGGTGCGTGGGACGTGCCGAGCAATCTCGGCTTCGGCTTCCTTCAGGGGGGCTTCGATGGGTTCGACCTTCAACTCCAATCCGTGTATAAAGGGCTACTCGACACCCTTCGTCAAATCGTGGCGGCGGGGGCGGCGGTAGCAGTAGAACAGAGAGGGCAATAATGGCAAACAACGCTTTTGACCGTACCATCATCAACACGAGAGAGCGCCCGGCGTCTAGCGACATCAACCGATTGGTGTCAGAATCCGATCGCACTCTGCGCGAAGTGCTCACTCAAATCTTCTTGAGTCGCGCAGTCATCTACCCCGACGATGCGGCAGCCCCGATCACCGGATTCGTCGGTGGCGGTTTCAAAACAAGACCGGCAGGTCCACCGGCTATGGCAGCCGTAGTCAAGGCCGGAATTGGTTTTGTCTATGATCCAGCGACGGCATCAGACATCAACGGCATCTCGGGAGTGAATGACCTTTCGCAGTGGAAGCCCATCACTCTGAACGCCGATCACCAATTCAACTTGCCTGCTGCGCCGTCGGCGCCCAACACTCGAATCGACATCATTGAGGTCAAAACGAACCGCTTGGTGGGCGAACCAAGTTCCAGAGACGTCCTCAACATCAGCACAGGCGTGTTCGATCCCGCCTCCGTTAATAAAACCCTGTCTTGGAGTCTCGACAACAATATCGGACAAGTGACCGATCCGGCACAGTCGACAGCCGCCCTCAGTCTCAAAATAGGAGTAGCAGGAAACCCGGGCCTGGAGCCGAGCCCGTCCGCTGGTTACACTAAAATTTCGCGCATCAATGTGGGGAGTGCGCCAATCACAACACTCGATGCCGACACAATAGTAGACTATCGCCGGATGCTTTGCCCCGGAGGCACCGGACAATTCGCAGCCATGATCACTATGGCAGCAGGGGGAATCCCTGTGATTATGACGCGGCTCCACGCACCGCCAGGATTGGTGGTCTCTGCGGTGGGCATCAGCAACAACCCTGTTTCTGTCGAGTTGTATTTCTTCCCCGGTGACGCCACAATCGCGTCCCCTTTGTGCGTTGCGAACGCGATTGCTGCGGGGACTATTCAGACAGCGACCATAGGATTGTCCGCAACCGGGTTGGTGGATTCTGTCATTCAATCGGCGGTGGCGGGCGTGAACGCTTCGCCACAAGTGAAGGTCGCCATAGGGCAACCCTACTGGAAATTCCTACTTTACTGCGTCGCAAACGGAGCCGCTACTCTTAATTCGTTTCAAGTCGTCGGCCACATGATGCTGTAACAGAGAGACATACCCATGACGCAAGCTCGCATTGAGATCAATGGCACACCCGGAAGCAACGATGCGTTGCCGATTAACGCACTCGTGCAGCTTTCCAACGACGACAACCTCGGCGAGCTGACATATTTGTGGTCGATCCTCGATCAGCCGCCCGGCCCTGTCGATTCCTTGAGTGCGACGAACATTGAAAACCCGACGTTCACACCAAAGAAAGAGGGTTCGTACCTCCTTCAGTTGATCGTCAACTTCGGCCTGCCAGACGAGAAGATCGATAAGGCCATCGTTGGAATCCGACAACTCAAGACGCTTGAGCGCATTCCCGCAGCCGGCGAAACGGTTGAAGTGGATCTTGCGGACGGGTGGGCCTCCGCGATGAATTCCCTTCTCCGTCGCATCGACGCGCTACTTTCCGATCCCGGCTCCCTCGTCGGAGAGAACACGTCGGGAGGGGTGCTCACGCACGGCGATGTGGTTCGCGTCACAAGCGGAGCAGTCATCAAAGCCGGCTTGCCCGGCCAAGAAACGGTTCCCGGCTTCACAAAAGCGCTCGCCAGCTCCCTCGACAATATGGACGAGTTGTTGTGCGTGGTGGAAGGCGACGTTGCCGGCAATCTCAGCGTGTCGGCCGGCGAGCTTGCCAAGGTCCGATACATCGGGCGCATCGCAACTGTTCCCCTCGGCTCCGGTGCGATAGGCGATCCTGTCTACGTGAGCAACACCGCGACCTTGAGTGTCTCCCCGGGTTCGTACCGCCGCCAGGTTGGCAGCATCATGTCGGTAAGCGGAGGCAACCGCGACGTGTGGTTCGATGGTGTGGGCGGCGCGGACATCACCCCTATTGACCGTGCGTACATGCTTTATGGTGCTCCTTCCAGTGGAATGTTAAACGCCCATCGGTTTGATGGGAACAACGCCACGCCAGGCGCTACCGTAGGCGTCCCCTACGTGTTCAAGGCCGGTGACGCGGCAACTGTCGCGCTCGTGGCCAAGCGGTTCAACGCGGGCGGGGCAGATCCTTTCCAGGTACAGACCGAAGCCGGTGTGCCACTCACGTGGTTCACGGCAGCGGGCAACCTCGATCTGAACCTGAAAGAGCTGTACCGTTCAGTGATTCGCTCGCCCGCTGATGCCACTGTAGCAAACATCGTCAAGCGTTGGAGCGGTACGCAAACCGCCGATCTCTCGCAATGGCAAGATGAGCTTGGCACCGCGCTTCTGAAAGTAACCTCGTCCGGGGCCTTGACCCTCATCGCGTCCGACTTGGACGCCAACACGAAGCGCGTGGTGAACCTTTCGGATCCGGCGCTGGCCCAAGATGCTGCGACGAAAGCCTATGTCGATTTACGCCCCGTTCAGAACTACATCGAGAATGGCGGCTTCGATTTCTTTCAACGGTATGAGAGGACAACTTTGAGTTTGACCAATGTGCGGGCGGTGGGGTTTCACGCGGATCGCTGGTCGACGTTCAACGCCCCTACCGTTGCGGTTCAAGGTGGCGATAGTGGCCCTTATGTGCTCTCGTCCGTCGAACGGGACGGGTCGGGAGACTTGCAAGGGATAGCCGTACGATGTACGGGCGGCACGGTGCCGAAAACGTACTACACCACGCAAGAAATCAATCGCGACTACATGAGCAAGTTGGCGGGGCAGCCGACAATTTTCACATTCAAAGCGCGGCGCACGTCGGGAGGCCCCACTACAATCACGGCGAGGGTCGCGTCGGCCACCGTTTTCAACCCGTCTGCCGCCACTCCGGACTACCCCACCACTCACCAGCAAGACGCGCTCGCTTCCTTCACGCTGACGACGAGCTGGCAGACGTTCTCTTTGGTTGTTCCGGCATTTCGCGCCGGCATTTCCGGCGTGTCGATTCAGCTCTACTACACATTCGCTACCACGAGCGCCTCTGAGTACGTGCAGATCCGGCAGGCGATGTTGGCAGTGGGTGCGCTCGTGCAGCCGTGGGTGAGGTGTGCTCGCGTGTATAGAGAAGAGCTAGGGCTGTGCATGGCGTTTTTCGAGAAATCTTTTGAGGCTGCCGATTGGTACACGGCAGTAGCGAGCTACCCCCCTCCATACTCAAACAATGAGTCGATACACGAAACGGTATTTCTACCGATCGCAATCGCAAACGGGCAAATCTTGCCTATCGTTCCCCCGCGTTTCCTCGTGCAAAAATCGAGACCCCCGAGCGTTGCCGTGTACTCAGCCGTTGTCGGTTCGGCGAACACCGTGTACGACGTCGGCGGCGCTGCCACTCGGGCCATAATAGTGTCGAACATCAGTCGAAGAGGATTCAATCTTCTCAGTAACCAAGGCCCTCCGTCCTACACGCCCGCATCCCCGAACATTTGTCGATTCCATTGGACCGCTTCGGCCGAATATGTGTAGGAGGCTATTGTGAAAATATATTGGCGGTACACTGTGACGGCTGACGGCGCCATTGCCGTATTGGACGTCGATGCAAACGTCTGGTTTTCGGACAGCTCGGACTTCTACGATCAAATGCTGCGGGAGGTATCGGAGGAAGAAGCCTCCATTACCGAAAAGACTGTGCCCCCCGAGGAAGAATAGCGAGCCATGCGGATCACACTCACCGGCATCTTGGCAGACGGAACGCCGCCAAAAGCGGGCGTACCCACCGATCCACGAAAGACTCTGAACGTGCCGAAGGGCACCGACGTGGAGCTGCGAGTGAACATCGTCGGCCAGAACGGGGCTCCGGTAGACCTGTCGAGCGCCGGCACCGAAGTGCTGCTCACCATCAAGAAGAAGCCGCGTCAGGATTGGCCTCGCGTAGTCAAACAGGGATCTATCTCTGGCAGCATGGCGACATTCCTGATTGAGCCCGGCGACTTCGCACAGGCACTTCCCGGCCTGTTCGCCTATGATGTTTGGCTCACGAAAGATGGCAGTCGAGATCCTGTGATCCCGACCTCGCCGTTCAACCTGTTGCATAGCGTCGCCGAGACACCGATCCGCCCGCCGCCGCCGACTGTGCAACTTGTCGCCAACGACACCGAGCCTATGATTCTCGACTTCTCGGGAGTCAACATCACGGGTTGGGTCATTGAGGCGCACATCGGCTACATCACGCCGCTCGTGCGAACCGCTGTGCTCACCGATCCTGTCAACGGCATCGCAGAGGTGCAGTGGCAGGTTGGCGACTTGCAGCAAGGGGTGTGGGGCGGCGAGATCCGAATCACCAAGCCGGCAGACGGCACGCAAACCTCGGATGAATTCATCTTCGACATCCGGCAGTCGATCACAGGCACGAACTATCTGTACTTCGGCGCGAGCTTGCCAGGTGCCGATGATGAGGCGTTCATCAAAGCTCTGGCGAATCAGCCTCTCTGCTCAAGCCGTCAAGTGGAGTTCAACGTCACGGCAGGCGTCGGAGAGTACATCTACTATGCCGCGCCGATAACCTACGGGTCGCCGGTGTTCGTGGTCGATGGGTTCGTTGGTGGCTTCAGCCAGGTGGCGACCGTGATGGTGACAAACCTTTCAGGCACTCAGAATTATGGGCTCTGGAAGAGCGACTATCCGAACCTCGGGCTCACGAATGTGAAGGTGCTGTAGTGCCTGTTGAAGTCATCAGCACAATCATCCCGAAGAATGCCGGCAGCTTCCCGGTTGTGGAGGACGTCAACATTCTTGGTGGCTGGCACATTGTCGCCACGCTCACAGACCGAGATTTGATCCCAAGCCTTCGCCGCAAAGAAGGGATGCCCGTCTACGTGGTCGCCAACGGGCTCGTCTACAAGCTCACGGGCGGGATTGCGAACACGAATTGGGTTTCGTGGCTGAACCTCTCGGCTATCAGCGCGCACCTTGTCGATGTGAACAACCCGCACGTCACGACGCTGGAACAAGCGCGAGTGGCTGGCGCGACCCTGGCCGGCGACATCAACATGGGGGCGCACGGTGTCGAGAACATCGGCATCGGTTCCAACGATCAAGCCGCAGCGCAGCGGCGATGGGTGCTCGACCGGCTGGCTGGTGGCTACGCACCGTCACTGTCACCGCTGAATCGCGGGATGCAGGCGACCGTCACCTTGGCCGACAACAGCCTCGCGTGCATCACGCCAATTCTTGCCGCGCCGCCTGTGAACGCCTGGCTCGTCGTGATGGTGAACGGCGTCGGCTACCCAATCGGGAACGGGACAAAGGCGGGCGTGCCGTGCTATTTCAGTCACGACGGTGGGCTCACCGCAAGAGCGACAGGCGCGATTGTGACAGGTGACTTGCTCTATTGGAACGGTTCTGTGGCCGGGTTTCAACTTGGCGTGACAGACCGAATTGATTTCATCTTCGAGGCCCTGTAGGAGATTCTGATGGCAATCCAAGGCAAACAACTGGCAGACCTGGCGATCTCGACCGCGAAGATCGCGGATAATGCAGTCACGTCCGGCAAGGTCGATTCGTCCGTCATTGTGGCGGGCGGCGGGAACCCGCTGACTTCCGATTGGGCTGTGGGGAACAAGAAGATCACCGGGCTCAAAGACCCCGACAACGATCAGGACGTGGCGAACAAGCGATACGTTGACGCTTCGGTGCAGGGGCTCGACGTCAAGCAATCATGCCGCCTGGCAACGGCAGCGGCCCTGCCGGCCAACACGCGCACGGGCAACATCCTCACGGCGTCTGTCAGCGGTTCAATCAACGTCGTAGGCATCGACGGCAAGACCGACATCGCGTTGAATCAGCGCGTCCTGGTGAAGAATGAGGGCACCGGCGCGAACAACGGGCTCTATTTCGTGAGTGACGTAGGTTCTCCGACAACCCCCTGGACCTTGACGCGCACGACCGACGCCGACACGTCGGCCAAAGTCACGAGCGGCGTCTACACCTACGTCGAGGAAGGATCAGCAAATCAGACGTGCGGGTACATCCTCTCGACACCGAATCCGATCACGCTCAACTCTACATCCCTGACCTTCACGTTGTTCAGCAAGGCCGGGATCGTAACCGCTGGCGCGGGCTTGTTGATGTCGGGAAGCACGATCAACCTCGTGATCGAAGCCACTTCGGGTGGGTTGACTGCGAACACCGACGATCTCCAAGTCAACTACGCTCTCGGAACCGATCTCGCGGCTACTGACGCGGGCGCGGCCGATGCGGGCAACGGGCAAAAGATCCCGCGCGCCAATCACAAGCATCAGGTGTCTACGGCAGCGCCGAGCGTCGGGATCTCGGGCGGCACGACAGCCGACAGCGGCTCGGCCACGACCCTGCTTCGCTCCGATGCGCAGTTCGGCGTTACGCTCGGCACGCCTGTCAACGTCGGCACCTCCAACACGGCGGGTTCGGCGGCGAACCTCGTTGGCGCGAACCACGTTCACGCGGTTCCTGTAGTCACACCGTCGAATAAGAACATGACGGCGAGCGTGACCGTGGCCGATGGCGATCAAGCGACGGCAACAACTGTCGTGAGTGCCAACGCTCTCGGTGGGCGCATCGCCGTGACCGTGAATGGCGTGCGCTATTCGGTCGGCAACGGCACGAAAGTCGGCGTGTGCTGCTACTTCTCGGGCGATGGTGGCACGACGGCGCGGGCGTTCAGCGCGGTTGCCGCTGGCGACACGCTCCGGTGGAACGGCTCGGTTGCCGGCTTCCAACTGGCAGCGACCGACGCTATCGACGTCGACATGGATACCTTCTAAGAGGGGCGCATGGCGGGAAAGCTACACCCGAAACAACTGGCGCAAGCCGGCGCGACGAACGGGCAGGTGCTCGGGTACAACACGACGAGCAATCAGTGGGGACCGACCACGAACAGCGCCAGCATTTCGTCTTCCTCGGCTTCGGCCACCGGCTCGACCACGACAGCGAGCGCATCGGATGCGCAAATTGACAGCATGACGCTCACGCCAGGTGCCGGCACGTATCTCGTCATGTTCTCGACTTCGGTGGCACACTCTGCGACGCAAAGTCTCTACGTTTCTATCTACGCGAACGGTTCTAAGGTGAATGAATCGGAGTGTCGATTGACGGTGACTGATATGAAAGTGCAGGCCAGTGTGTTCCCGCTTTCGACGCAAGCGGTGGTGACCGTCGCGGCAGGACAAGTGATCGAAGTGAAGTGGCGCACGACGGGAGCGACCGCGACCGCGTATCAGCGCATCCTGACGCTTCTCAAAATAGGGTAGGTGGCCAATGGCGATTCGACGGAAAGACTACGACAGGCCCGACGCCCCACCGTCGCCTGCTCCCGTTTACATCACCGATGAAGCCAAGAAACCGGCTACCATCGACGCCGATGGCACGTTGTATGTAGCCATGTTGCCGGGGAAACAGGGGCGCAAGATGTGCGTCACCGGCATCATGTTCGACGCGCCTGCCGGCGAGGAAACAGACGGCGATCTCACGTTTCCCGAGACGCGGGAGATTCAAGGATCTGGGATGGAGGTCGCCAATCACCAACCCGGCGACTACGCCGAGTTGCACATTTGCGCTCCAGATGGAACATCGGTCGGGCAGTTTGGCGAGACGGTCTACATCCCGCCGAGCGGCAAGATCGATCAGATCGTGTCTGAAGGCACGGTAGGGTTCCCGCCAGGCTTCAGGTTGCGTCTTCGGTTCGTAGCTGCTGAGGCGGGCGGTGTGCGAACAGTCTACGCCTGGCATCGTTTGAGGAAGTGACTCGCACGATTGCGATACGGCTCAGAAAAGTGTAGTTTGACACCCAAGCTCAAGGAGACACCATGCTAGTACATATCTACAAGGAATCAGTCAGTCGCAACGGCACCGGCACAGAGGCCTTCGGCTGGGAAGTCAAAGACAAACACGATCACGACGTACAGGGGCAACTTCTCTTCGAGTGCTCGCTGTGGGATGAGCCCGAGTGTGTCACGCCGTCCACGACCGCCACGTTCGTCGCTGGCGCACAGCGCGGGCAACTCCTGGCTGGCGCTGCTTCGACGGCCGCCAAAGTGCTCACTGACAACGAGGCAAAGTTCTACGGTCAGGTGACGGGCACGGGCACGACTTACCTGATCGTGAGTATGACCGAAGCCGGCCCGCTCGTGGAACAAGCCGAAATCATCCCGATCAAGCTGTCGTAAGGAGAGTTGACCATGTTGCATCTCATCGCAAAGAATCTGAAAGACCTCGACGTGCTCGGCAAGGTCCACACTGGCGGCATCCTCAAGCGGCTGCGGGACGTAGAGACCGGCACAGGCGGGCAGAGCAAATGCTCGCACTGTCTGACACAGGCGTTGTCGGGCAGGCTGCTCCTCAAGGCCGTCCCTGCACAGTCGGTGGACATCGACATCGCGGAAGCGAACGCCGCTGCCGTGGGCACACTCAAACGGCAATTCGCCGTATCGCTCGAAGACACGGGAGGCATGGTTACCGAGTGGGCGGCATTCGCGCCCGTCATTTCGACCGCCGAGGTCGTGACTGATGCGGACGTGGATGCTCCGGTCGTGACCGGGACTCCGACGTTCAACAAAGGTCGGATGCTGATCGAGATCACGCTCGACACCGACGAGGGCGACGAAAAGGTTTACGCGGACGGCGACAAGGTATCGGTGACCGTCAAGACAACGGCGGACAGCAAGCTGTTGGGATGGCCGGTCGCAGATCTTGTGTGGGAAGTGAATTTCGTTGACCTGACCTAGCGCATCTCCGGGCGGTTGCCTGGTTGACCGGAGCGTTGGCTCCAGACGATAGAACAACAACGCGAGCCTAGCTCGCAGGAGAACGATCATGAAACTGATGCTGGAATTTGACCTGGCCATGCAACCTGCCGAATTGACGCTCAGTCAGCTCACGGCGAAGATCAATGCGTTCGTCGTGGAGCACGAGATCAACTCGCTGCAAATCCATGAGGTGCGCCGCACCAAGAGCAAGCGGCTCGATGAGGCGTTCCTGACCTGGGGAGTGGGCGAGCTGGACGAGGAGCATGTCGCGCAACTGATGGCGATCCTGGCCTCACAGTTTGGGCTAGTCGGCTACACCAATCCCATCCCTTCGCCGCTCGTGATGGTGGGCGGCGCGAACCCCACTGCTGGCTTGATCGTCGCGGCTACTCTCCCGGTGGGCGGGGACGTTAGCGGCGTGATCGTTTCGGTCGGCGAGTCACGCGGCGGTGGCAGCTACGGGGCCTCCGGCCTGGTCAAGAACGTGGGCGCTGGCAACGTCTACGAGTTCATCCAGGCGCTAGTGACTGGGGCGTACCCCCTGGCCATCCAGATCGAAAACTGGTCGTCCAGCCCGTTCACATTCCCTGCGATCCCAACCGCGTACACGGTCAAGGACACGGCCCCGACCACACAACAGTTGAAGTTGGCGAACGCCCTCACGATTCCTGCGTCAGTGCCGTGGGGCGGGAGCGTGTTGGCGGCGTACAAGGGGCTGTACCTGGCTCAAACCGGCGATCTGTACCTGGGCTACCAGTACGGAGCGTATCAGCAGAGCATCTTCTACACGTTCGACGAGGCCGCGCAGTTCCCGGCTCTGTAGTCTGATCTGAAGTTGTGAAGGCGGGCGCGGAGACACAATCTGCGCCCGCCCTCTCGCTTGTGAGGCTTGAATGGCCCGCATTGTCCTGAAGCCGACAACCGAGAAGCTCTCGCTGGTTTCGCTGTGCAAGCTCGGAACCGCTGGCGGCCTCCCTACCGTGACAGGTAATGACGGCTACGCCGTGATCGAGGTCGGGAGCGTCGCCGCGTTTCGACCTATCAAGCAAAGCTACATCGTTGCGTCGTTTGCAGTCTCGGCATTCGGAGGGCCGAGTACGCAGGAGGTCGGGCAGACACTCACGAATCCTGCCTTCTCGGCCAGCTACAATCGGACGCCCGAGACGGCGTTCGTGCAGGACGATCAGGGCAACCCGGTGCTCGACGTGAGCACGACTCCGACAGCGTTCTCCTATCTGCACGCCTACGCCAAGACGGCAAACAACGCGACCGTGACCTGGAATCTGGCGGCAAGCGAGGGCGGCGAGATCGGTACTCGTGCCACGTCCGCCGCTTGGCGACCGCGAGTGTTCTACGGCATCGGAGTTGCCGGGCTCTCGACTGAGGCCGACATCGAAGGGCTGGCCAATCAACCGTTGCTGCCGAGTCGTGCCGTGACGTTCACGGTCGCGCCCAATGTTGGTGAGCATATCTACTTTGCCGCGCCAACCAGTTATGGTACGCCGACGTTCACCGTGGGCGGCTTTGAAGGCGGCTTCGATTTCGTTGGTACAGTGTCGGTGACGAACATCTATGGGGTTACTCAAAACTATGACCTGTACCGTAGTACCAACAGTAATCTTGGTGCTACGACGGTTCAAGTGAGTTGATATGGCGGTGACGATTATTGACACTCTCCGTGCCAAGAACGCCGGCACGTTTCCCCTCGTTGAGGATGTCGATCAACTTGGCGGCTGGCGCGTTGTAGCTGATCTGACTGCTCGAGACGCGATTCCTTCCAGCAAACGTAAAGTAGGGATGTGGGTCGCTGTCATCTCCGATGGAAAAGTCTACGAGTTGGTCGGCGGCATCGGGAATCCGAATTGGGGCGAGAAGACGTTTGGCGGTGGGGGTGGCGGCGTCACCACATACGCGACTGAGGCCGCGCTACTGAGCGCCGCGCCGGCCAATGGAACGCTCGGCTACGCCACCGACTCCAAACATTTCTGGGAGCGCGCGGGAGGACAGTGGCAGCCCTTCGATGGTAGAGGCCTCACGACATACCCGTCAGAGGGGGATCTGTTGGCCGACACACCGGAACCGGGCGCTCAGTCCTATGACTACGAGGCCGATCTGCTCTCCGACATGCCGCCTGTGGGCACAATCGGCTTTGCGCTTGACACCCTGGCGTTCTGGATACGCGGATCATCGTCGTGGGCGGTCATGACAACGGGCATATCCTATACCACCGAGACGGACCTATTGTCAGCGACGCCCCCTGGTGGCACCGTTGGGTTTCCGCTCGACACGCAGATATTTCGATACCGCCGCCGCGCCGCTTGGTTCTTCTTTCGCGCCGACTCGCGCTGGGGATTGGCAGAGAATCCAGTAGGTGCGAGTGCGATCTACTACTCGACCGGCACACTCTGGAACAATCTCTATGGACGAACGGTACTAGGAGCAAACGCCGACGATCCCTACGGTGGTGTCGCCATCGGCTTCTTCGCTATCGGCAGCGGCGGCGTCGTCATCGGGAACAGCGCTTCGGGGCAGGGCGTCGTCATAGGCAACAGCGCGGCATCGTCTGGTGGCGTCGCTATTGGTCCGTCAGCAGCAAGCGGCATCGATCAATCGTCGGTTGCCATCGGCAGCGCGGCGGCAGCGTCAGCAGCATACTCAAATGCAGTCGGCGCGAATGCAGTGGCTTCGGCACAGTATGCGACGGTGCTGGGCTACGGAGCGAGCGGAACCGCAATCAGAGCCACCGTACTCGGGGCGAACGCACTCTCCACATTCGGAGACTCTTTGGTCGCCGGATATGGGGCAGCGGTCCGCGTCCTTGGTGGTATCGCCATCGGTTACAACGCGGAGGTTCGGGCGAACTGTGCGGGCAGCATCGCGCTGGGCTACAACTCATACGTCTCAGGCGTAGCTACGAGCGCAATCGCAATCGGTACTAGCGCGCACACCAATGGCAGCACATCAGTCGCGTGCGGCGTCAGCGCCAACGTGTTCGGAGACGGCGGGGTTGGCGTCGGTGGGAGTGTGGAGTGCGAAACCACCGGAGTGTCGATTGGTACGTTCTCTCAAGCCCAGGGTATTGGAGCGGTGGCACTCGGTTACAGTGCATCGAGCTGGGCAAATTATGCAGTCGCTATCGGTCGCGGAACGACAGTGGCACTCAGCGCCATCCTGCAATCAACAGCGAGTGTCGGTATCGGCTACGGGGTGTCGGTAGGCGTGCGCTCGCCATATGCTGTCGTGATCGGCGCGGGCGCATACACGTCCTACGGGCTCGACGGCGGTTCCACGGACTGCACTGAGGCCATCGTGATCGGCCACAACGCCACAGCACAACACATGAGGGCCGGCGCGATTGGCAACGCTGCGGCATCAACCGCGAACGACCGCATTACCATCGGCAAAGTGGGCGGCTCGGCAACAGAGCTTAAAGCGTTGCAGGTATCTGGCGGCTTCGGCATGGGGGGCGTTGCGCCTACCGCGCAACGAGCGCACGTTGCAGATCCGAGTGGTGGTGGGTTCGTTGACGCGGAAGCGCGCTCAGCGATCAATTCGATTTTTTCGTCATTGGAAGCGCTAGGATTGCACGCGACATCATAACAGGAGAGCATCATGCCCTGGACTCTGACTACTCCCATCCCGACCGGCGATCTCGATCCAACAGGCCCTTACACGCAGGTGCGGATTGTGCGGCAGCTTCACGACTCGCTGCGCTCGATCATCGGAGTCGATCTGGAGTACGGCAACACGATCAACGCCGCGTGGGTTCCTGGTCTGCCTGTCCGCTCCAGGCCCATGAACGTGACGGTCCAGGGGACGGAATACTCCGACCTCATCGCCAACTCGATGCCGGAAGAAGACGAAAGCACCTACGAGGCCGTGAAGCGCGGGCTGTACGAGTTTCTGGCCGCACGGAATGTGATCGGCCCCGGAACACTGACATGACCTGGCGGCAAAAGACAGGACTCATGATCTCGGCAGCGACAGCCGGGCTAATCATATGGGACGTCATCGCAGTATCGGTAGACGGCTCTCGCGCCACCGTTTCCAACGTCCTTCTCGCCGCGTCCTATGGGCATCCCGTCATTCCGCTGTTCCTCGGCGGCCTGATGACGCACCTGTTCTGGCCGGGCAGGGCGTGGGGAGCCGGCTGGGTTCGCGTCACGGTCGGCGCGCTGCTGCTCGCCGGCACTGCCGCAGCGGGCTTCGTCGCGCATCTCGTGATTGCGCCGATGTTTCCTTTGGCGATTGGCATGGCGCTCGGGCGGCTGCTCGTGCCGCAGAGCTTGTCAAAGACGTGACCCATGACTATCACTGACACGACTGCCGATTTTCCCGCCCCGCAAAAGACCCCGACTGTCTACAATCGGATCATTTCGTGTCGCTCGCAAAACGCGAACAACAACTCGAAAAAAGACCCCGCGAACCTCGCGTATCTCGTGATCCACAAAACCTCTCTCGCGCTGCGCGATCCGGAAGCGAATCCGTTTCCAATCCCGAACGAGCTTCTCGACGGGCCGTCGCTCGCCGGCCGCTTCACGAATCCCAAGCTCGGCACCGGCGGTCTTATTCCATACGAAATTCTCGTGCGCGGGAACGAAGCGGCGGCTGCCGAGCAACTGTTGCCGCTCTACATTCGCGGCGCGCACGCGATAGGGTACAGTTGGAGATCGATTGCGATTGCCGTCGTCTGTCAAGACGAGTTGACGAACCCGGACATCACGCCGGCGCAACGCGACCGACTCGTGAAAATCTGCACTGCCCTCGTCCCGCTCGGACAAGGATTGAAAATAGTCGGGCACACCGATCTCCCGAGCGCGAGCGCTGATCCGCGCAAAGTCTGTCCCGGCTCGAAATTCGCTCTCGATATGTTGACGAAAACCGTCTATCAATCGTTGCCCGATGATTGGCGCGCGTGGTCTCTTGCGCAACGAGAAGAACACGCGTCGAGCGCCGGGTTCCAACTGCTCTAGCGCGTACCGGTTGCCCGGTATTGCGCGCAACGCACCAAGGGTAGGGCAAGACAAGGGGGGACCGCGCCACGCGCGTCTATGGCCCGCCGCCGCAATTTTTGCACGGGCCGATCGTTTTCGGTGTCGCGATCTTTTGTTGTGTGGTTTTCGTCTTCCATTTATCAGGCCGAAGCGGCGCCAGAAAGCTCTCGCATGCGATCAACGAGATGTCGGCTTCGCGCAAAGCGTCGAGCGCCTCTTCGACTTGATTCACCCGCACTCGACAATACTCGGCTCCGGCGCGGTGACCGATCACTCGACCGACCCCGAACGCCAGCCCGAGCAAAGCGATCAACGCGAACGCGGCGACGGCGACAGTCGTTGCGTCGCCCCGACGAAGCTCCCCGTCAAGAATTATTTGCGTGCCGAAAAACCGCCGGAGCTTGGGTTGACAACGTCGCCACACTCGCCGAAATGCACCGCGTGCCAGGCGCCACACGCGCACCGTCGCACTTCGAGCGTGATCGATCCATTCATGGGATAGGCGCGCAACAAACGCAAGCGCTTGAAGCCGTCGAGATCGTAAGTCGCGCCGCACGTGCATTCGGCAACCGGATCAGTCAGGGCTCGGTTCGGACGTTACAACAGGTTCTCGAAGAGGAGTTTTTTGGGCCCACCATTGCCCGACGAGGGTCAGCCAATCGTCGAGGTACATTATCGCCACCGGACGCGATCGGTTGTCTTTGCAAAGGGCCACGGGCCAGCGTCGCGGTTCGGATCCTGGCGGGCGCGTTGCGACGAAATCCTCTTCCGCTTTGTGAGCCTGTTCGAGCGCCGCGCGGAGGTTCACCTTGATCCCGTGTTTGGCTTCGACCCACCATCCCGGCACGTTCGCGCAGTCGGGAGCCTCGCACGCGCCGAACCGCGTTTGCGCAATCGCGCCCCGACAAACCAGATCCCCGAAGATCGGCTTGAGAAGTCGCACGCACTCACGCTCCCAAATTTTTCCCTTGACCCGACTCAGCAATCCCATTTTTCAATCCTCTTCCGACTCGACTGCCGCGTGCGCGGCGTTTTCTACCGCGCGCACCATCCGAGCAATCGACCCGGCATCGTATCGCTTCGGATCGATCTTGAGAAAGACCGCGTTAGGTCGATCCGGATGGGCCGCTTTCGCGGCGCGCTTCTTTGTCGAGCCAGACCGGAGTTTTTGCTTCGAGGTCATAAATCGCCCTTTGGTTGTGCTGTCGCCCGAGAGCGACAGCGGTTTCGCGATCCTCTTCCACTTGCACCACGTCGAGGAACCATTTTTGCACGTCGGGATCGTAGAACGCACCGAGGCATTTTTTGGGATCGGCGAGAGTGTCGGCATGCTTCACGATATAGGCTTCGATCTCTTTCTCGCCGAGCTGCCCTTTCTCGTGCCGCTCTTCCTTGTCCGTGTGCACGGACACGACGAAGCCCTTCGTCGGGTAGACGTCGTGCAACGCATCGTATGTAAAGCCCTCGGTCGCGAATGCTTTTTGAAGCATTTCTCCTACCTTCGCTCGCCTCAATCGCACGATCGCCTCTCGTTCCGCCTTCGTCGATTGTGCGGCAATGCGATCGGCCGCACCCGCAGCGCTGCCAGTCGATGAAAATTTCCCGCTCGCGTCTCTCGGATGCTTCTCTGGATCGAATTGCCCAGCCATAGGTGCGATCTCCTCGCACCGAAATACCATATTGAAAAGCTCTCGTCACGCTGCCTCTTTGTCGATTTCGATCGCCTCTCCCCATTTCGCCGGCCGGCG
>Ga0315273_10001070_pt1 | contig 30361 bp, 26 predicted proteins | sample YL17G02_0_MG_FD_205753 | JGI IMG/M metagenome (GOLD analysis project Ga0315273, IMG submission 205753) | Sediment microbial communities from Yellowstone Lake, YNP, Wyoming, USA - YL17G02_0 | ecosystem: Environmental > Aquatic > Freshwater > Lake > Sediment | place: USA: Wyoming | collected... | reverse complement strand
CAGGGGGGATAATACTTCCGGCGATGCCTGCGTTCTATTTCAAACCGGGCAGAATCGAAGATCTTGCAGACTTCATCGCATCCAAGGTTTTCAATATAATCGGCATCTCATCAGACTTTGTCAAACACTGGACGGATGAATCGAAGTAAGACAGTTGACCGGCAGTCATGAAAAAAAATGTTTCAGTTTCTTCCGATAAAATGAAAAAAACCTCTGAAATAATAGGAATGTTCGATGAAATTGTTCCAAGTTATGATTTCCTCAACCATTTTCTAAGTTTTGGTTTTGACTATGGCTGGAGAAAAAAGGCGGTTAAAAAGTTTAGTCCAGGGATTAACAATGGAAAGGTGCTTGATTTATGCTCAGGAACCGGTGATCTGGCTTTTACACTCTTAAAGCGCCAAAATTTTAAAGGTGAAGTGCTTGCCCTCGATGGCTCGATGCAGATGCTTATAAAGGCAAGAAAAAGAGTCGCAAACCGTGGCAAAGAAGAACGGATAAAAATTCTGCAAGGTGACGCAGAAAAACTGCCGCTGAAAGATTCTTCAGTCAATGCAGCAATGGCAGCGTTCGGAATAAGAAACTTGCCCGATGCGAGAAAAGGGTTGGAGGAAATATTTCGGGCGCTGAAACAGGGCGGAGAACTTGTGATCCTGGAGTTTTCGGCGCCGAAAAACAGGATCGTAAAAATCCCGTTCGGATTATATTTTAACAGGGTACTTCCGTTTTTAGGTGGTCTTGTATCGAAACGCAAATCCGCTTATTCATATCTCGTAAGCTCCGTTTACAGTTTCAGCGGGACTTTTGATATCTACGCAGAATTGAAAGAGATTGGATTCGAAGATGTAAAAAAGGAAATGCTTACTATGGGAATTGTAAGCATATATAACGCCAAAAAAGGATATTAACCGGTTTAGAACGAATATCGTGTGTATCAGACGCTGACGATTTTCTGAACACGTCCGCTTTTAATGCAATTGGTGCAAGCCTTGATCTTCTTGCGTCTTCCGTATCCTTCGACGCGTACAACCTGAAGATTGGGGTAAAATACTCTTTTCGTTTTATTATGCGCATGGCTGACTTTATTGCCACTCATCGGCTTCTTGTTACAGATATCACAAACCTTTGCCATTTCCACACCTCTCTCAGTTTCATTAGAAGAGCAGATTCTACATATCTTTAGAAAAAAAGCAACACTATTTTATGCTGTAAACGATACATGAATTGATATTTGCCAGATACACGCGCCCGGCATCGATAAAGCTTTGCCTTGTGATTCCTGAATATGAATCGAACCAGGCTCCGATATCCGATGGTTTGGGAAATAACAGAAGAAACCTCGAGATCGTGTTGGTGTAATTCGAAGGACTCAGGGATTCATTATTATGGGCTTGAGTCCGGCGCTTTGCGCGAATGAATTCTTCGTCCGAGAACTTGCCATCGGTAATTTCTTTCAGGTTTTCGTTAACTATGTCCGTGATAGAATCAAAATAAGTCGAATCGGGAAGATAAAAGACGGCTCCCATCAGGTTCGGGCCGCCGCTGTCCGTCATCGTATTATAATAATCCTGAATAATTTTCGATGCTTCGGAGTATTTTCCAAATCGCGATTCTTTACCCGCGAAGAGAAAATTGTAGATGATCTTGACCGCGGGATAGTCCTGGTGATTGACCGGGGGAACCCTGTAGGAAAAAGAGATGGCGGGGTTTTTGATCTGCGGTTCTTCATACTGCAATCGGATTATATCCAGAGATAAAGCGAAAGCCACCGGGCTTGATGGAATGATATTACTTTTTGGAATTACCGAGAATAGCTCTTTGATTTTAGCGACGATCTGGCTTTTTTCGACAGGGCCTTTGATTACAATAGCGGCGTTTGAAGGAGAATAATACCACCTGACGAATCGTTCGATATCCTGAATTCTCGCAACCTGAACATCCGTCTCCTTGCCCTCGAATTTATGATAATACTCCCAAAAGATGTTATTTACGCCGTTCATATTATATCGGATTAAATTTTCCGGCTGCTGATTCTCCCATTTAAGGAATTCCGCCATTTTGAGTCTTTTCACGGATTCAAATTCCTCAGGGTCAATAGTTTCAAGAAACATCCGCTGCAATTCAATTTTCAGAACACTATCGAGGTTGCTCTTGTTGAAAATTGTAGTAAAAGTCGCGGTATTTCTATCGAATTGAGGGTAATATATTGCTCCGTCTTCACTCAATATTTTCTGGTAATCATCCTTAAAGAACCGGGATATCATCCTGTCCACTACCATGAATGTATAATGAGCGAAGCCTTCTTTGCCTTTGATGTCATATGCGGCTCCGAACCTGAAGGCTGCGGTCAATGAGATGTTGCGATCTTTAGTATCTCTTTTTATTACGACTCTTAAACCGTTGTCTAATGTAAAATAGTCATTTTTAACATCGAACGGGTTATCGTCTGCGGACAATGAAACGCCTGAATATTGGAAAATAAATAATAATCCGAAAACAATGATGAATCCCGTGATTTTTTGAAGAAATCCCATAATGAACCTCCGCGTTTGTTATTTATCTATAAAAAGACTGTCGCTCAATTCTTTGAAAGAAGGGGGATATTTTGTTAATTTTGACTTCGAGAAAGGAGTCAGTATCTTTTTATTATGTATATCAATTAGAAATGGAGGAAGGACACCGAACGTTTCGAAACCAGCAAGCTTGGACCACTCCTTCTGCCAGCCGGGAATCAAATCGCTGTTTTTGCTGATCCCGTTTGCCAAGATGATCGCAATATATCCCTTCGGGTAGGAATGAATTTCAACCTTGGGCCAAATCGTGACCTTCAAGACGCATTTCGTGCAATAAGGAAAAAACTCTGAGACATCCCGGTTGAACTTCCTGATCAGGTTTGTGAATCCACTCTTGGCGACGTCCTTCTCCAGAACGCTTGCGAACAGAACCGGATAGACAGACCAGAAGCCTAAGGTCAATAATCTATAATTCTTGCGGACAGCATTGAATCTCTCGTCGAGCCCCAGTAGAGTCGGCGGCATTCCTCCCGAATACATCCTCCTCCGAATCTTATGATATATCGTCGAATTTCTCAGGCGGGGGAGGATGCGCGGATCGTCGGAATAGCCGATCTCCCCCAGCTTTTTCTCAAGCCGGTCCAGAATATTCTGATAAACAGAGTCACGAGAAGTTTTTTCTTTTTTCATTTTCTGATAGTCATTTGGGCTTTTTATGGCAGACCTGTGTTCCGGCTATTATATCGTGAAGAGCTCTTTTATCTTTTTTAAAGGCAACGATGATAAAGCCTATCAATATTAATGATGCGCTGACAATGTACGAAAAAGCTCTGAGTATTGCCTTACCCCAACCAATAGGCGCCGTCATGGAAGATTTACGGAAGATGTACAATCCGAGAATTCTTTTACCGGGTGTGCCACCTTTACGGGCAGTGGATGCGACGAAATAGAGCAAGCCGAGTAATACTGCGCCGGCTGCCAGGAAGTAGTAAAGCTCGACCCTTATATTTTTGTGAATCTCCTGCATAAGTTTCAAGTTAAACCCATTTGAAAAATCCAGTTTGAAGGGGTTTGTAAAATATGCCGGCGCTACGAAGAGGATGGAAAAGAGGATCAGGAAGAGTATGGCATCGAAACACAAGGCGAGTGATCTAATCCAGAATCCGGCAGGTTTCGATGCGGAGATCAGCGTTGGTTTTTTCCCTATTTTTGGGACCGATTTAATATCTTCAATTTTGATCTGTTTTTTATCTATTCTCAAAGAAGGGGTTTTCGTTTTTTTAGAATTCATTTTTTCCTTCTTTGCCTTCGACGGTTGGTTTTTAACTGTCCGTTGCGCCGCAGGGGCGGATGATTTCGCCAATTCATCGAGTGGAATAGTACTCAATTCACGCTGATCACTTCTCACATCCGGAGCAGTCATAAAGACAGGGGTCATATCAGTCAAGTCGAGATCATAGGTCTCTTCGGAAAGATCCACGCCGCAGTGATTGCAGTATTTCGATCCAACTGGGATCAATTTTCCGCATTCCGGACAAGGCAGGGCATTCTGTCTAACCAATTTTTTTACCTGGGCGCCACAGAAAACACAAAAACGGGCTTCAGGACTAACCGTCTTCCCGCAGCTTGGACAGCTGATTCCGTCTTTTATAGCCCCCGATTCGAGCGCGGGATATCTTCGAGTCGGAACCTCAAGATCAATTTTCAGCACAAAGCTCGAAACCTGGATGACATCTCCTTCTTTCACCTTTTTCTTTCCAGCGACCAGTTTGTTGTTGAGATATGATCCGTTGCTGCTTTTGTTGTCCTCGTAAAATAAATCATCCCCCTTGCGGGTGAACTTGCCGTGGTATCTTGAGACCTGCTCATCATTCAGATGGATGTCGCAATCGGGTCCTCGTCCGACTGTGATTACTTCTTTGTCCAATTTGATTTTTTTCTTATCGAAAATAATGATTTTATCCATTTTGTCCTCGGGAACTTTATAAAGGAATATTATATCCTTAAGTAGATTTAAGCTCAAGTTGGAGTTTCTATATAATCAACTATTTGTCAGAAACACGGATGAAGTATGAGCGGTGAGCGGAGAAAATGTAAATGATAAAAGCAGAAAATTGGAAAAAGTATTTTTTTATCAATTTCTGCGGATGCTGCTCTTAATCATCTCATCCGCAAGCATCCTGTAGGCAGCAGATCCGGGGGTATAGTTATCCTCGAGCGTGAGAGGTTTGCCGTACTTGAAGGAAGTTGAAAAACTTTCGTCGTATGGAATTATGATCTCGATTACTGTATTCTGCGGAAAGTTGTTAACAACTTGTTGTAAAACCTCTTTGGATATGGGGGAAGACCTTTCATATTGAGTTAGGAGGATTCCTTCCAGTCTCAACTGCGGATTAACACTTTTCGTCGTTCTTATAAGTTTCAGCAGCTCGGGCAAGGTCTTTAAGGCGAGAGGTTCACATTGAAGCGGAATTATAAGGGAATCCGAGACTTCCAGCGCAAGTCTTGTCATCGGGCCGGATCCGGGAGGGCAATCCATCAGGATAAAATCATATTTCTGAGAAATGTTCTTTATTTCGTTTATAAAATGCCTGGAATCTTCATCGTCAAAATTATAGAGTCTTTTATAGTCGGTGTTCTTGAAAGAGCCGAAAGGTATGAGGTCAAGCTTGGAGTAAGACGTGAGATGAACGACAAACTGAGCTTTCGTTCTTCCTTTCAGAATATCGTAAACACCGCTCAATACTGCGTCCTTTTTCAATCCGACTCCGAAGATAGTGCCGCATTGAGGGTCCATATCTATTATCAGGACTTTTTTCCCAAGCTGGATGAGCGCTCCGGCGAGGTTTATTGTCGAGGTTGTTTTGCCTACTCCGCCTTTTTGGCTTGCTATCGCAAATACCTTACTCAATTCTCTCTTCCTTATCTTTTTTCTTTATTAACCTGGAAAATAGGGATTTCAGTTTCGGTTCCTTGACGGGTTCTTCTTTGTCTTCGATGACCAAGGGAACTGAATTATATTTCAAATCCTCGATTTCGGCCGCTGAAGATTTCAACGGCAAGTCCATCCGGCTCTTGTCGGCGGAATCCGGTTCTATTATCGGGAGCATTCTGGCTATATCCTCCGGCACATGCGGCGTATCAAGGGCGGGTCGAAAAGGATGATCATCGAGCGCTGAAGGGATTCCCGAATCTGCGCTTCCTTTGGGCTTCAGTTTTTCTTCGTCGGCCTGAGTTTTTATTTTAGCGAGAAATTCACTGAAGGATTGCCCGTCTTGTGGCTTCGAGTCGGATTCTTCTTGTCCGGTTTCTTCCGCAGCCGTTACAGTTACTTCCTTTTGCTTTTTTTTAATTTTGTCTTTAATAAACTCTTCGGCTTCTTTTTGGGCCTCCGCCAGTATTTTATCGTAGTCTTCCAATTCTTCTTTGTTTTTTAGAATCTTTTTTTTCTTCGCTGCGGGTTGCTCAGACTTATCTTCTTCCGAAGGAATTTCAAGTTCGGGCGCAACCTGGCTTTCCTTACGGATTTCAAACGGAGGTAACTGTGCCTCCTGGAATTTTTTACTATCCTTGAATACCGTCTTGATTTTGCTTTCTTCGAATGGCAAAAGGGTCGGAACCAAATATTCTTTTTCGGCCTGTTTTTCGCCGGCAGTTTCGAGAGGCGGAAATTCTATCTTTTTTTGCTCTGAGGGAATTTGAGATTTTAAAGAAACGTCGGGTGAGATCAGTTTATCAATCTCCACACCGCTGGGCGCAGGTGTTTTATCATCGAGAGGTTCCTTCGTTTCCTGCTCACCTTTGTCTTCGGAGAAGGCATCGTGTTCGGTATTGGATTCTATCAGAAAATGCTTTTCCTTTTCTTTTACGCTATCGAAAGAGATCTCTTTTGATACAGGAAAAGCTGACACCGCTTTTTCTTCAAGAATTTGTTCTTCAGGTTCATATTTTATTTCTTTTAGCGGTTCGATCTTTATCGCCTTGTTTGTCATTTGTATGTTGTCATCAATCATGGAGGGTGAGCCTATCTTTCTTTCCTCTTCCGCTTGCACCGGAGCTGTATCATCTTCGAAATAGGCAAATTCCTTTCCCTTCCTGTTTTCATCAGCAGTAATAAAAGCATCGGACTCAGTTTCGGTCCCGATCGTTTTGGCAACCTTTCCCTCGGGAACCTCGCCATGCAATGTTATTTCAGTGTAAGGTCCCCCCGGCCGCTCAGCGATGGATACCACTTTTTCATCAATATTGCTTATTTTATAGCTGTCTGTATCTTTGAAGCTGTCTGCGACATATTCCTTCCCGATTTCTGGTATCATTTCAGATTTATTAATATTGTCGTCATATTTTTCGGCAGTATCTTCTGATCCCTGCAAGGCAGCTTGATCAATCATATAAAAATCTTCTTGCGAGTGTGGAGGTGTCTCCAACGGGAGATCCAGAACGAATTTCGAAGTATCAGACTGCGCGGCGTCATAAGCATAATCTTCTTCGCCGGCGGTCGTGGCTTTTGCGATAGGTTTGGGTAAAATTTCTGACTTTTCCATCTTCAGCAGCGTTTTTTCTTCGGATTCAAGGCTCGGCTTGAAAACTTCAGGTGTAACCGAAGGTGCTATATCATCTTCTTCTTTCAGGTATTGCTTGAAATCTATTTTCGGGAGGGTTTGCTCGATAACCATCTGCTCTTCGAACTTTGCGGGTTCCTGATCTTCGTTGTAATAGAAATCTTCGACGGTCATCTGTTTGGGTTCTTTTACGACATCATCCGTGGTGACAATTTCTTTCGCATATTGCTGTTGAGAATCGAGCGTATGCATTACAAATGGGGTTTCCGGCGTAACACTCTCGGATTCAGGAGAGGATTCCTCAATGGCCATAGGCGGTTCGAATTGAGGAACCAAAGAATTAAATCTCTCTTTTTCTTCATCAGCGAAAACAGGCTCCATAGGTTCCGGAAGGATAGAGGAGAAGTTTTGCGCGACAGCTTCTTCTACCCGTGCGGTAACTATTTCTTCATCAGAATCGGACTCCGTGATTTCTGGGGAAGGAGGCAACACCTCTGAAAAAACCGGAAGAGCTTTAACCGGTTCGCTGGGTTTAATTATGGTTTCATATTTTTGTCCTGGGACAGAGGCAAGCTCGACAAGAAGCATGGCGGCTTCGTGAGTTTCCTCGTAGGGTTCCATATTTTCAAAAAAATCGAGCTTGTCCATCAAATTCCTCCCGGGATTTGAATTAATATGTATAAGCGGTTGATCGTAATTTCTTCAAAATCAGGTATTCTTTGTATAAACTGGTAGGTTGCCAAAGATAAAAAATATTTTCTGTCAACCATTAACGAACCTCAAATTATGTTTGCAAAAAACAGCTTCACTAATGCTGATGCACTGATGATAACAAAAGTAATATGAATGGTCAAGAATTTGATTTTTCCACAATTATTTGAAAATTTCGACTTTTTGGATTTCAATTTCGTCTAATAATAAAGATGAACAGAGATTTGAAAAATCTGAGCGATGAGACGCTATGTCTTTCAGCGAGCTTAGGGAATACTTATGCTTTCGAGATGATTATTGACAGATGGGAGCGGAAGATATATTCACTTGCGTCACGGTTCTTATCCAATAGGGAAGATGCCGAAGATGCCACGCAGGAGATATTTTTGAAAGTTTATACGAAAAGCCACACTTTCAACGGGAACAGCAGTTTCAAAACGTGGCTGTACAGTGTAGCTCTGAATTCAATAAACGATCACAGACGGAAAACCAGAAGGAAACATACACTGATCGACGAAAAAATTATAGACGATGAAAAAGCCAATAACGTCGATTATGGTAACCCACACGACCCCTACGAAACAGTGCATAAAAATCAGTTTATAAATCTATTAAAGACTTCGATGAGCAAGCTGCCGGAGAAACAGAGAACAGTTTTGATGTTGAAGGAATATAATGATCTGACGTTCGAAGAAATAGCCGATGTCTTGCGCTGTCCCGTCAGCACAGTAAAATCGCGACTGTATAAAGGTTTGGAAAATTTGAAGCTATTTCTTGATGGAGCAGGGTAATATGGAGGTTTGCAATGCCGGGTAAGAGAGAAAGAATAAAAATTATTGATTATCTTTACGCAGAGATGACGTCAAAGGGAAGAGAGGCATTTGACGCCGAGCTTAATAACTTTCCCGATCTAAAGGAAAGTATCAGTAATTTTAAGAACCTAAGAAATTCGATGCGCAAATGGAAGGGATCCGATGTTCCGAAGAGCGTCGTGGATTCCTTTGCAATATATAGCGCCGCTAAAAAAATGGGGAAAGCAGGCCGATCAAAGTTGCCGTTATGGTCCAAAGCTGTTTTTGCAGCTGCGTTTTTTACGGTTCTTCTCGCTATTCTTAATTTGAACGTCTCTTTTTCGAAAAGCGGGTTCAGTATTAGATTCGGTCTATTGTCCGGTCAGACTTCTGGTGTTATACCAGAAAAATTCTCCGGCGAAATAGACAAAAACAATCAACAGCTTCTCCAGGTTGTCAGGGGATATATTCTTGAGCGTGATCAAAGACAAATAGACGAGATCATCAAATTGATTAAGACGTCCGAGATTCAAGCCAATGAAAGACGCAAATACGAATTGAAAGCGATATACGCTGAGCTGGCTAATTTAAAGCTGAATACGAACAGATATCTCGTAAACGCAAATCAGGCGATTCAGGGTCTGTTCCAGTATATGTCAGATATCAATTCGCGTAGCCCGAATTCTTCCGGAAACGGCATTTAATTCCAGTTCTTCTTTCTGCGAATGTTGCGACAAGGAATTTTCAAAAAATCGCATATTTATTCTTTCTGATATAGCATCTATTATTGCCGGATTATAGCACGGCAGAAAGCGTATTTATTTCTGTGGATCAACAAGGGAAGAGTTCAATGATAATAGACAAATTCAGGATTGAGCATGACAGTATGGGTGAAATGAGTGTTCCATCTGAAGCGTACTACGGTGCGCAGACAGCGAGAGCGTCGGGAAATTTCCAGGTCAGCGGACAACGCTTTCCGGCAATATTTATAAAAGCACTGGGTTTAATAAAATGGGTGGCCGCTGAAGCGAATATGGAGCTTGAAATTCTCGATAAAGTGAAGGGGAACGCCATCTCGAAAGCTGCCGAAGAGATGTTTGAGGGGAAATGGGACGATCAATTTATCCTGGATATATTCCAGACCGGTTCGGGGACATCGGCAAATATGAATGCCAACGAGGTGATTGCGAACAGGGCGTGTGAGTTGTTGGGCGGGAAAAAAGGAGATAAATCTCTTATCCATCCGAACGATGACGTAAACAAAGGGCAATCGAGCAACGACGTCATCCCTACGGCGATGCATATCTCCATTATTGACGCCTCGCTTCACCTGCTTCTGCCATCGCTGAGAAAACTCGAATTCGAGCTGGAATCGAAATCGAGCGAATTCGCCGATGTTATCAAGATTGGCCGAACGCATTTGCAAGATGCCACTCCCATTCGACTGGGGCAGGAGTTTAGTGGATATAAAACCATGATTTCAAAGTCCATCGAAAGGGTCGAGCAGGCGTTGGAAGGACTTCGCGAGATCGCGCTCGGCGGGACGGCGGTCGGAACGGGGATAAACACCCACCCGAAGTTTGCAATGTCCGCTATTCAAAAAATGAATGAACATACTGACTTTAGCTTGCGGGAGGCGGATGACCATTTCGAAGCCCAATCTTCAAAGGATGCTGTTGTTGCTTTCAGCGGATCGCTGAAAGGTCTCGCGGTGAGCTTGATAAAAATTGCTAACGATATTAGGTGGCTTGCATCCGGGCCTAGGGCCGGTATAGGAGAAATAATCCTTCCGGAGCTTCAACCCGGCTCTTCGATTATGCCGGGAAAGATAAATCCGGTGATTCCTGAAGTTGTGCTCCAGGTTGCAATCCAGGTTATAGGAAATGACGCTGTCATCACAACCGCGGGATTTTCAGGAAATTTTGAACTGAATGTCATGATGCCTGTTATGATCCGCAACATTCTTGATTCAATGCAATTGCTCGCCCGCTCCAGTGAAGCTTTTGCCTCCAAATGCATATCTGGAATAAAAGCAAACAGGGAGAGATGTGAAGAGCATATTGAAAAATCGCTTGCATTGGCCACTCCTCTTGCTGTAAGGCTTGGGTACGATGAAGCTGCGAAGATAGCAGCGGAGGCTTATAAAACAGGAAAGACGATAAGGGAAACGGTTCTTGATAAAAGAATACTTACCGGGGAGGATGTAACAGAAATATTGAAGATCGAATCCATGACTGCTCCGAAAAACCTACAAGCCGCTCCGGAAGTCAAGCGATTATCACCGGATCAATATTATTCCGTTGATAAGCATAAAAAATAGGTTTCGAAAACTTTTATCATTGCTTCTGCAAGGAAAGGGTCCCAGTGATAGTCGTTACACCGTCTTCGATAACCGTCAGGCTGGACGTGTATATCCCCGTGCCAAGATCAATCTGTCCTTCATCGTTGATGACATATGATGTTCCGAGATCGTTTATCCCGGAAAAAGCAACAGTAAAATTGCCTTGGTTATCTATACGTCCGCCAAGCCCGAAAGAACCGAAAACTGTCGCATAGGTAGAGACAATATCCTTAAAATTGCGTTCTATCACGACTGTTGCGCTGGTTTCCAATTCATAGGTATAGGTCTGATATGTAATCGTAAAAACACCGGTGTATGTTCCTTCGAACTTGGGGAACTCATCGCAGGAGGAAAATAAAAACAGGCTTAACAAGAATAATCCGAAAAATTTCAATGCTTTGCACATATTCACCTTCATTTTTTTTTATATATCAATGTTTTAAAATGAATTCTCTTTCCTTAGTAAAATCACATTTTTTGATATCACTGATTTTTCACGAAAAAACTGTTCTTTTATTCCTTTATGAAGCATATTACCGGTACACCCACCCCGTGTCCAGAGACGGTTCACACTTTCTTCATCGGAACACCGCAGCAGTTAAGAGTTCCGCTGCCGCTTTTTTTGACTTCGACGGTGTTTCCGCATTTCGGGCATTGATATTTTTCTCCTTTTTCCGAAGGCATATTGCATCTCCCATTCCTATTTATAGTTCATATCCAAGAATTTTCCAATAAAAAATTGCGAACAGAACCGTTACAGCGATACTTAAAACAGTACAGATAATCCCTGCCTTCAGAAAGTCTTTTGTTTTCACATATCCGCTGGCATATATCAGCGTATTCGTGGGCGCAGCAATTACTGTTAAAAAACCGAAGGAGCCGGCGAGCGCAGTTATCATACCGATCAAGAGGACATTTAGATGCGATATTTCAGCCAGGCGAATGAATATCGGTCCGGACACAGCGACGGATGGCCCATGCGATAAGATATTGCTTAAAAGAGCAGAAACCAGGCATACAGACGATAAAACGGCAGGCTGGCTGTCGAGGTTCAATTTATATGCCATATCTGCAATCCAATCAGCAAAAAAAGCAGTGACACCTGTCTGTTTCATGGCAAGCCCCAGAGACAGCGAACTTGCATAGATCAGAATGATCCCCCAGTTGGTTTTTCTGCTTATCTCACCCCAGTCGGCGGTTCCCGTGACCAGATAAAGCATAACGCCGAACAGAGCGATCATTCCCATGCCCAATTTGTCGCTGAAAAAAATCCATAACAGAAGAATTACTATAAAGATTTCGATAGTGCGAAATTCACCTGGAGACATCTTGCTTTTCTCGCGACCAGGAAGCAGTTTCTCCTGAAACTCCCCGGAGAGGATGATGGAATTCGCACGGATTCTGAAAGCCAACCGCACAGAAAAATAGATGACAGGCAAGAGTGCGATGGCGATAGGCATCGCCATAATCATCCACTGGAAGTAACTTACCTTGATGCCGGATATCCTCCAAAGGTATTCGATCATCAGGGGATTCCTCGCTCCGCCGGACGGGGTGGCCATTCCTCCCACCATCGAACTATATGTCAAAGAAAAAAGCATAAGTGTCGCTACTTTTTGCTTGATATCAGCCTCGGCATCGAGCCCCGAAATAATCGTCATTACGACAGGAAAAAGAATTGCTGCGGCAGTATGCTGGCCGATGAAACCAGCGAGTAATGCGCACATCACAATCAATCCTATAATCAATTTTGACAATTTTAAACCGGTGACACCGAGGAGGAACCTTGCAAGACGCCTGTCAATTTTTTGGATAATTAAGACATTTGAAATCAAAAGAATTCCAAGGATAAAGAACATAGAATCGCCGGCAAAACTTCTCGCGACCTGCTCGGGTCTGTTGACCTTGAAAAAAACCTGGAAGAATGCGATCAATAATGCCGTCGCGGGCAGCGGAATGGCAGAGCTCACGAATAAAATTATCGCCATCACAGTTATTCCGATCACCGCCAATGCATCTGAGTTTAGGCTTATAGTGGGGCGTGAATATGTTATGAGGAACATCAAAAATATGGCGAGGAAAAACCATTTTCTGCGTAAAAAAATGAAAAAAATATATCGAAACATAATGTTTCAAGAAGAAGAAAAATTTATCACACTTGGAGGCAAATTACATCATGTATTTCTTTTTGATACAATTTCCGAATTGATAATTATGCGGTAAAAAGCTATTTCATTTGTTTAATAATTTTACTGAAGGCGAATACGACGTTCGGATCATAAAAGGTGCCGGCCCTTTCATTTATCAATTTCAAGGCAGCTTCGGGAGTGAACTTCTTATTATGGTAGCCTTTCTTTATCATTATATTATAAACTTTAACAACTTGAAGGATTCTCGTGGTAACGGGGGTTTCATCTTTCTTCAACCCGTAAGGATATCCCTTGCCGTCCCATCTTTCGAACTGATATAAGACGTTTCCTGCAATTTCGCTTAATTTGCTTTGGGTATTAATGATGTCGGCTCCTCCTTCGCTTATTTTCTTCAACCGGATTTGCTGTTCGTCGTTCATTTCCTGTTCGATGATAAGGTCACTCTGTTCGATACCGGCTGCACCAATATTCAATAGTAATGCCGTTGTGCGCAATCTCTCAAGCTCATCATCGCTAAGATTCAATTCCCTGCCGACCGCCAATGCCTGAGATAGGAAATCCGCAGTTTTGTCCGGCGGATAGGCGGGGGATTTATCCAGCGCATATGACAAAGCATGGATGGCAGATTCGTTGATGTTCCTGTCCCGGTTGATTTTTTCCTTGAGGGCTTTGATCTCATTTTTTAATACGTTGTTCTCTTTTTGAATAGATCCAACGTTTTCCGACATTTCCTTTATTTGCCTGCTGATAATTTCATTGGTGGCTTTAAACTGGATGAGTTCCTTGTCTCTAAGCGCCTGCGCGTTATATTTCTCAAAATCCGCTACTATCCGGTCTTTAAGATTTTTTATATTATCGTAATCCTTGATTATGTAGTCAATAACCCCTCTCTGGAAACAATCCACGACGACAGATTCATCACCCTGGCCTGTCATCATAATGACGGGAAGTTTGATCCCCTTGTCGTTCATTTCGATTAGGATTTGAAGGCCGTCAATATCCCTGAGGATATAATCGAGTATGACGAGGGAGTATTCTTTCGACATAAATTGCTTGAAGAAAGCGACTCCGGTTTCGATTATATCCACTTCTGTCACGGATTCGATGCATAAGAGTTGTTCTTTACAAATGTTTGCAAAGTCCAAGTCGTCGTCCACAATCAGTACTTTTTCAAGTTTCATCACCAAATACCTGTACCAATCAACTAAAGAAGATTATAATTTCAAAGATAGAATTGTCAAAATCTAATTCAGCTAAGAAGCTTTCGGTTCAATGCGTTTTTACGCACTTTTTCGAGATTTAATGAATCGGTTTGTCAATGTTTTATAAAATGAATCAATCAAAATTTATGGCGGAGGGTGTAGGATTCGAACCCACGGGCCTTTCGGCCAACGGTTTTCAAGACCGCCGCCATCGACCACTCGGCCAACCCTCCGCTCGCGTTGAATGATAGATAATTCCTCTTCTTCTGTCAATAATGATAAATAGTGCTTTTAACGTTTAGCGAACAGCGGGTGCCCACTCTTCATCAGCATTTATCTATTAAAGGATAGATTTTTTATACACGGAACTGCATTTGACATATTCGTTAAATATGTCAAAATTTATGCAGTTATTAAGGAGAATTGATGCGAAAAATCTTTTTTATATTTGGAATGCTAATAATATTATCTAATATCTGTTATTCCCAGGAATTTCCGATCATCGGCGCACGCGCCATGGCGATGGGGGGAGCTTTTGTCGCATTTGCGGATGATGCCACTGCGGCTTATTGGAATCCTGCGGCTATTCCGACGAGAAGATTGAATGATATAAATATAGTATTCGATGCGAAATGCTCCCAGACATCCGACCTGCTGACGAGGATGCAGGATATAAATGATCTCGACCTCACACAGAATCCCACGAATGCGGTGGCCTTCGGTAATATTCTGACTTCCATTCAAACTGATAATCCGTTCCTTTCGGGAGGCAAAGATTATGGTATTTTTTACACGAATGATATTTTTTCAGCCGGTTATCTGGAGTATTCCCAGATTACCGGAGATTCCACTATTGATATGGCCAGGCTGGATGTAAATGCGGCGAGCGGGAACTTTGTCCTGAATAACGAAAGCTCGTTGAATTACCAGCGTATACAATTCAGCGAATATATATTCGGCGGCGGTTATCCTCTATTCAGCGAAGATTCGTTCATCGGCGTAAGCATAAGATATGTCAAAACCTCCACCGCTGGCCTTTCAAGGAAACTGGTGAGCGATATCGAGCTGAACTACGATGAAATTGACTTTGCATTCGAAGATTTCAGCGAAGGCGCATATTCCGACTCAATCATTACCTTCGATGCAGGGACTCTGTTTTACCTGGCGCCTACAGTAAGGATCGGCATTATGGGAAGGAACCTGCTTTCTCCCTCATTCGATATTTCTAATACTGAAGCGCTCACTTTAAAAGCACAATGGAGAGCCGGCCTTGCGATAACGATCGCAAATTCCGTGATGCTCACAGCCGATATGGATATCTCAAAGAACCGATACTTTGGCGAGGGTTCGAGCTACAGACAAGCAGCCGCCGGATTGGAAGTCGGTTTGTTCGAAAATTCGGTTTTCATTCGGGCTGGAGTTAACAAAAATACGGCCGAGTCCGGTACACCGCTCATCTTTTGCGGAGGTCTTGGAGTGAGATATGACACGATCGTGCTTGATGTATCCGTACAATATGCCCCGGACCGACAGCAATTAGTCGCCGGTGCGCAGCTTCACATTTATTATCAGGAGATGTAAATGAGCAGATTTATCCGATTTTTCTTTTTGTGTATTTTTACTCTATTGATCGCCGGAGCGTTCCTTTTTTCTTCGGACGACGGACTCCAGGTCCTGACACCTGCTGTCAAAGATAAAAGTCAATTGTATGTCCCCGGAGAGGTCATCGTCCGCTTTAGGTTGGATATTCAGATTGCCGACATCGAATCGGTTCTTTCACGAGTTGACGGGAAGGTAAAATATACAGCCAAGAGCGGGGATTACCACGTGATCGGGCTTCCGGACGGGATGACCGTTGAAGATGGGGTTCGATACTTCTCAGCGCAGGATGGGGTAAGGTTAGCGGAACCGAACTACCTGAGATACCTCCATTTCAAGCCGAACGATCCCTATTATACGTATCAATGGCATTTTACACAGATTGATATGGAATCCGCCTGGGACCTTTCGACTGGTGATCCGAGCGTTGTTGTGGCGATAGTGGACACGGGCGTGGCATATGAAAACTATGGCGCATTCCTGAAAGCCCCTGATCTTGTCGGAACGTCATTCGTTCCAGGATATGATTTTGTAGATAATGATACTCATCCGAACGATGCGGGGGGCGATGGATTCGGCCATGGCACTTTTGTCGCGGGGGTGATAGCCCAAACCACCAATAACGGTCTTGGTGTAGCCGGAATGGCCTTCAGCGCATCAATTATGCCGATAAGGGTTTGTACTTATCAAGGTCTGTGCCCGGTTGCATATATAGCTGACGGTATCAGGTGGGCAGTGGATCACGGCGCTGATGTTATTAATATCAGTCTTGGCGGACCCACCGGTTCGGAAGTGGAACAGGATGCCATTACATATGCTTATAACAACGGGGCGGTGTTGGTCGCTTCATCTGGTAATGAAGCGGATGAAGCTGATTTCAGCGGCGATGTTGGGTATCCCGCGCGTTATCCTCAGGTTCTTGCTGTGGGAGCTACAAGATATGACGAAACGAGATCATATTATTCCAGCTATGGACCAAACCTCGACGTTGTGGCTCCGGGGGGAGATGTAACCGTGGACCAAAACAGCGATGGCTATGGCGATGGTGTTCTTCAAAACACGTTCAACGGTGACGTCACCAAATTCGGATACTGGTTCGCTCAAGGGACGTCATTCTCCGCACCACATGCTTCAGCGCTTGCTGCTCTTCTTGTATCTAAGGGTTTAAGAGATGTCCCGTCTGTTGTTTACGACGTAATTCGCTTCTCCGCCCGGGATATCGGCGCAGTGGGTAGGGACAATACATATGGCTACGGTATCATTGACCCGGTGCACGCGCTCCTGGGTCTCGGACTGTTTGAATGAGGATAAGGAACGAGATGAAAAAACATACAAATATCCGGTTTTTTTGCGGAATAATCATTTTTATACTGCTTGGTTCAGTTATTCTCTCCGGTGCGCCAAAAGAATACACGAAAGGTGCAACGCAGAGCCAAACCCTCAGCTTCTTTGTCGGGGGAGGATACAAGAGTTTTATGCCCGCTGCTGATACCTTTAAAGCATTATATGATTCCTCCGGAGCTCCGGTATTTACCGCAGGAATGAAATTCGATCTCGATAGCGGTTTTTTTCTCGGGGTCGAGGCAAGTTATATTTCGAAATCTGGCGAAAGAGTATGGGTGGCTTCCGACGGAACTGCAATTAAAACTGGTATCGCTGAAGACCTCAGCATCATTCCCTTGACGGCCACTTTAGGCTTTTATTTTGTCCAATTCGGGGATGTCCGTGTATATGCAGGAGCGGGGGGCGGATTTTATCTTGTCAAGATTGATTGCGAAGTGGATAGCTATGACAGAAACGAAAGCGGTTTCGGTTTTTTCGGAGCATTGGGAGCGGATTTTAATTTGAGCGAAGCAATTTATCTTACGATTGAAGGAAGATACGATTCTGTTACCGGCCTCATCGGCGGAAGCGGAGTTCCGGCGCTGTTCGGAGAAGACGACCTCGGAGGTCTATCGGGGATGATGAAAATTGGTTTTAGAATATAATAAAATTCAACCCTCTGAGATTTTATAATTACTATCAATGGATTGTTAGAATTGATTTGACAATTTACTCAGGATAATTTTGCAGTATTCTCAATAAATGCCTCAACGTGAGAAAGCACAGTTATATCCTCCAAATAGTGAGAATGATTTTTAAGGAGAATGAATGAATAGAAAATCAGATTCTGTGATCTTTATCTGCTTATTTTTAGTCACTTTTTCAACACTTTTGGTTGAGCTTCTGTTGACAAGAATATTCAGCGCCACGATGTGGCATCATTTTGCGTTTCTAAGCGTTTCAGTAGCGATGTTTGGAATGACAATAGGCGCTATGATCGTTCAATACATCAAGAATTATTTCAGCACAGAAAATGCCAGAGAGAGGATGATGAACTATTCTATTCTGTTTGCCATTTCAATCCCGCTTTCTTTCATCGCGCATTTGACGATCCGGGTGGACTTCGCTTTTAATTTTATGGCTTTGTTCTCGACATTTTTCTTTTTTGTCATTATTGCAGTTCCATTCATCATAAGCGGCATCATAGTTTCATTGGCGTTAACCCGCTATAAAGCATCGATATCCAAGCTATATTTCTGGGACTTGGCAGGAGCGGCGCTAGCCTGTATCATCATTATACCTTTGTTGAACTCACTGGATGCACCGAGCTTGATGATCCTGACAGGTATTTTTCCTTTGATCGGCTCTTTGATTATTGCTCTCAATAAGGCATCGGAAACCAAAGAATCTGCGTTTAAGAAGCCGGTTGCTGCCATTATAATAATCCTATTACTTGTAGTTTTCGCATTCTACAATCATTCAAATCGCCTTGTCGCGATTAGTTGGTTCAAAGGGAAGTTAGAGAAAAATCTTGAATATGAAAAATGGAATTCATACTCTCGAATCTCGATATTTCCCTCCGGTCCGAAGCCTTTCGGTTGGGGCATCAACCGGGATAAGATAAGGGGAATGAAAGCCGAACAGAAGAGGCTCTATATAGACAGCAACTCATTGACTGTCCTTACAAAATTCGATGGAGATTTCAATTCTGTGGCATATCTTGCCCTGGATATCAGTAATCTCGGTCATTATCTCAAAGCGGGTGGTGATATAGCGATAATAGGCGCCGGTGGAGGACGGGATATCCTGTCAGCGTTATTGTTCAGTTATAAAAATATATATGCCATTGAGATCAACAGCGCCATCATAGACCTATTGAAGAACAAATATGCAGAATACACGGGGAATCTCCAGAAATATCCGCAGGTAAAATTGATTAATGATGAAGCTCGTAGCTGGATTATGCGAAGCGACAAAAAATTCGATCTGATACAAGTTTCATTTATTGATACATGGGCTGCAACATCGGCTGGAGCCTTCGCCCTCACCGAAAATTCGCTTTATACCGTCAACGCCTGGAAAAAATTCCTGAATAAATTGAATACGGGCGGTGTACTCTCTTTCACTCGCTGGTCTGAAGGGGATTATTCACCTGAATCTATGAGACTGGTTATCCTGGCGATAGAGACATTGAAGCAATCAGGCATAAGTGAACCACAAAAGCACATCCTGTTCGCTCGAAGTTACACAGATGTCCGTAATAGCAGTAATCCCTGTGGAACAATATTGGTCAGCAGTACGCCATTTACGAAAGAGCAGATCGAAACCATCAGAAATACTGCAAGCAATAACGGTTTCAGCTTGATCGTCGAACCGGGAAAAGTTTCGCTTTCTTCATATCAACAGCTCTTTGCGGGCGACTACAAAGCATACCTGGAAAAATCTCCTCTCAACCTTGCGGCGCCGACCGATGATAAACCATACTTTTTTAATTTTCTGAAGATCAAGGATGCTTTCTTCAGCTCAGGGCTAAAAAGCATTGATATAAATACGAAAGCAAAACAGGCAGCGATTTACATCCTCGGGAATCTGCTGATAGTGGTTTTGATAATTTCCATTTTTTTTATCATTCTGCCTCTCCTTTACACTCACGGAAAGAAAAACAGCGCTACCGTCAGAGCGATCCCAACAACACTGTTCTTCGCTTCGATAGGATTTGCATTTATGCTGATCGAGATATCGCAGTTGAGCCGTTTGACTACTTATCTGGGGCATCCGATTTATGGACTTGCCGTTGCGCTTTTCCTTATGCTGCTCTCAAGCAGCCTCGGCGCATACTGGTCGGATGGTTTTATGCAGGATCGCAAAGCCAGACTGAGGAAAATGAATCTGATCTTTGGAGCGCTTATCCTGATCCTGGCTCTGTATGCGCTACTGACGCCGATTATTATAGATAAGACAGATGCCCTTCAGACACCTTACCGAATTCTGATATCGGGTCTTATGATTGTCCCGATGGGTTTTTTAATGGGCGTGCCGTTTCCGTTCGGAATGACTATGGCGAAAGAAAGGAAAGAATCTCCGACTGCGTTGTATTGGGGCATTAACGGAGCGGCCTCGGTGACTTCATCGGTGCTGGCAGTTGCGATCTCGATACAATTCGGAATTACCGCCGCTTTTCTTACTGGAGCTTTTTTCTACATTGCAGCCTACATATGTTATTTATTTATGAAAAAATGAAGATGGTTTAAATCCGTTAAAGATCAACGAGGAATGAACCATTATTCATAATATCTTTTCCGTCTAACGTGAACGACGGTTTCAGGACAAGGCCATCTATATGTATCTGCACATTGAATGTGCCGCCCATGGACTTGTTGTTCCCGAATGCGAAATGAATCGTTCCCATGACTTTTTCATCTTCCAGCATATCACCAATGAGCTTAGCTGAGTCATTCGTGCCGACACCGAATTCCGCGATGTTACGGCCGTCTTTTCCGAAGGGTTCGAGAAGAGCCTTTAATTTTTCCGCTGTCTTTCCTCCGGTGATTTCAACTGCAAAACCTTTTTCAACTTTGACCTGAACAGGATCATTTTTCTCAACGACTCCGATATCCGCTATAGATCCGTCGATAACAATAATTCCCTCGGCAGTTCCTTCAGCCGGCATCATATATGCTTCGCCCGACGGCAGATTGCCGAATTTGCCCGGGGTATCCACTATTCCCGTGCTTGCGATTGCATTGATGCCTTCGATGGAAAATTTCAAATCCGTCCCCGCGGGGGATGTAACGTGAACCTTTGATGCCGTCGTAAGGAGGCGGGTCATCTCTACGGTCCTCGCGGCAATCTTTTTATAATCGGCTTTGAAGCATCTTTCCATTGTGTCCTGTGTGATACCGGGCAATGTGCCGATCCTGGCGCCTGCAGCGCATGCGTTTATGCGGGCATCCGTGTGCGTCGCGGATTTTGTCGTTGGAATGACGACGACATCCGCTTTTTTCATAGCCTCTTCCACTAACGGCGGAAGATTTTCCCCGCCCCGGCTTCTGGGATTCATCGTTATCATAAATGGCTCTTTGCAGAGTTCTCTGCCTGCATACCAGAATGCCTGGCCGATCAGGTCCTTGCCGAGGTCTGTTACAACCAGAAGGGTTTCATCTTTCTTCAAGACCATGCAGTCCCTGAGCGCTATTCTTGCAGCTTCCATCAGATCTGCGGAGATATCGTCCATACACATAGCGGTTTCTCCTGAAAAAAACCCCTTTCCGGACAAAAACCGGAAAGGGGTGCAAAAAATATAAGTCTATTTGCTCTGCCAGTTTTTAAATCTGATCAGCTCTTCCTTTCTCATTGTAAAAAGAAAAAGGTTGAGTCTGTCGTAAACCGGCTCCACCTTGTCTCCGAAATGATTTTTCATTTTCTCGCTTATCATTTCCACTTTCGTTCTGCCATCGATCTGATCCCATACAAAAGTGCCTACTTCATCGAGATCGAGCTTCCAGGTCGGATGTCTCAATCTACCCGTGAGAAATTTGCCGAAGCGCTTTCCTCGAAACTTCGGAACGACAAGGTGCGTTAACCCATCGCTGGTTTTATCGCATTCAACCAACCTCTCGGGAATCAGCTCGAGAAGGTTCGGAATTTCCTCGCTATTTTGCCTTTTTTTTGACATCTCTGAGGGGGATACTTATCAACAAGTATGTAAGAATGGCAAAAATAATCAATCCGCCCCAGCCGCCAAGCGATGGTTTCTCAATTCCGAAAATGCTATTTCCGTGGTTCAGGGCGACAGTGAAGGCTATGATCATTCCCATCAAAGCTTCACCGGCAATCAAGCCTGATGCAAGGAGTACTCCCTTGTTTTCGACCGTTTCCGAATCCGCGGCTGAAAGCTTCCTCTTTTCTTTGATAGAATCGACTATCCATTTGATAATGCCGCCGATGAAAATGCCAAAAGTTGATGCCAGCGGCAAGTACATTCCAACAGCGATCAGCATCGGAGAAGGGGATTTGATCAGGATCATTCCAATCGTAAATCCGATGCCTATGATGATTAAAGGCCAAGCCATATCTCTGTTAATGATTCCCGTTGAGAGCATTGCCATCAGGCCGGCTTGCGGAGCAGGCAACGTCTCGCCGCCGATCCCGCCGGTCTTCAGGGCGCTGTCGTGCAGAGCCTGCATCGGGATTACCATAAATAATGCAGCAGCAATAACACCGATTATAACCGCGATCTCCATTTTTTTCGGAGTACCGCCGATGATTTGTCCGACCTTGAGGTCCTGCATAATGTCACCGGCAACAGCAGAAGAACAGCAAACCACCGCTGCCACTCCAAGAACAGCCGCGACGCCGAAATTCCCTTTAACACCGACAATCAGCATCATTCCCGCAGCGATGATTAATGTTGTAAGCGTAAGGCCCGATATCGGGTTGTTCGAACTCCCGATGGTTCCAACAAGGAAACCCGCAACGGCGGCGAACAGGAAACCGGCGATCGTCATCACGAGCGCCGCCATAATCGCTCCCATCAGACTCTTGCAGAAGAAATAATATACAATCGCAATCGGGATGACCATTGCGATAATGCCTGCAACCACGAGACCGTACGGAAGGTCTTCATCAAGCCTGCTAACCTGTTTAGGACCGCCCTTCTTTCCCATTCTGATGTCCTGAACAACGCGTGCGATGCCCGTAAGAAGGGATTTGCGCATCTTGTAAAGTGTGTAAATTGCGCCGAGAAGCATCGCGCCAACTGCCAGGGGACGGACAACAGAGTACCAGATTGCATTAGACAGGTTTGCCCAATTCGCTGTGCCTGAAGTTACGCCTGCGATTGTTTCTATCTGAGGACCATATATAAAATTCAACAGTGGGACGAGCAGCAACCAGGCGAAAACACCGCCTGAGAAAATCACTGAAGACAGCTTGGGTCCGATAATGTATCCGACACCAAGCATCGCAGGAGAGGCGTTCGGTGTCTGCAAGTATAACCCACCCGTAAATGATTGCTCACCGATTCTCTGCCCCTGAGATGTCATGAATGTGATCTTAGACTTTGCGAAGGTGAAAAAACGGCCGACTGTTTCCTGGATCATATATATGCCGTTCGAATCCTTGAGCAATTGCATTAGCGCCGCGAGACCGGTTACTCCAAAGACTATTCCGGCGCCGCTTTTTCCCTTCTGTCCGGCTTTTACTATTTCAGCGCAAGCGACGGATTCAGGGAATTGAAGACTCTTATCTTCTATCAATGCCCGTCGCAGGAAGATGACGAAGAGCACGCCGAGGATGCCGCCAAGAAGCAACAGGGCGGTGCTTTCGATGTAGTGAAATTTTTCCCATACGCCTGAAATTATAAACGCTGGAAGCGTAAAGATGGCGCCTGCGACAAGCGCCTCCCCGACTGCGGCTGTGGTCCTGAAGATGTTCTCTTCAAGAACGGTGCCTTTAAGTGGTTTGAGAATTGCCATTGCCATAACGGCAGCAGGGAAGGTTGCCGCAACAGTGAGCCCGACCTTTAGACCTAGATAAGCGTTAGCCGCGCCGAGGATTATCGCGAATATAGCGCCAGGCAGAACAGCTTTCAGGGTGAATTCTTTCAGATCGGTTTTAGCTGGTACGAAAGGCTTGAACTCTTTATCAGCCATAGAACCTCCTTAAGTGTTTAGGATTCTGACAAGACTAAAATTGTGTACCGCATGGTTTTTAACGGATGAATTCTATTATTTTTAACAATCCAATACAAGAAGAAAGAAATGTTATGGAGGGAAATAAAAGATAAAAAATATAAAAAAAAGGTTGACAAACCTTGAAATAAATTTATATTAATGAGTGAGCGCTCACTCATTATGGGGGTGTGGAAGTGGCCCGGAAAAAGGATGTTGGTCTGAGAGAAAGAATCCTTCAAGCGTCATTGGAAATGACCGCGGATCCGGATTTCGTGAATTTTACAACGGCAAAAATAGCGAAGGCCGCAGGTGTATCGGAAGGAACGCTGTACAATTATTTCGAGAATAAAGGCCACCTTTTTCAAAGCCTCTTCGAATATTCCTTCGATCAATACTTTGAAGAGTTGAAAGAATATATATCCAATGAAAACGATATCAGAGAAAAACTAAAACGAATATTAAAATATCATATTTCATATTTTGCCGAGACTAACAAAGTTTTCCGGCTTATTTTTCTTGCAGGGGATAATGCCACATCGCCATTCAAAGTGATTACAAAAATACTGCCGGCATATAAGGATTTTATAAGCGAGACATTAAGCAAACATAAAGACGAGCTGAATAAAAATATTAATCCCGATTTTATCGCAAGTTTTATCCTTGGTTCGGTCCAGATACTGGTTCTGCAGGAGATCGTGTATCCAAAAAAAATGGATTTGGACAACGCAATCGAGCATTTGTACAGGATGCTCTCGCAATATCTTTTTAAAGTGGAAAAGTGAGGTTTAAATATGACTCAAAAAAATAAAAAGAAAATTATCCCTGCTATCACCCTGGTTGTCGTGGTAATTGTATTCTTGTTTCTGACTCTGTTTAAAAAGGACAATAATGCCTATCTCGTCTCCGGAACCGTTGAAGCGCGGGAGGTTGATATAAGCCCGAAGCTGGCAGGACGAATCGAAGCGATTTATGCGGATGAGGGAGATCATATAAAGAAAGGCAGCCTTTTACTCCAGATGGACGATCAGCAGCTAAAAATTCAGGTGGAACGCGCAATATCCGCACAAAAGGCGGCTAATGAAACATTGCGGGACCTCGAAGCCGGAGCTCGCAAAGAAGAGGTAGCTTCGGCGGTTGCATCTTTAGAGGCAGCGGAGGCGACTTATAAAAAATCATTCGATGATCTGAAAAGGGCGGAAGAGCTTTTCAAAGAAGGAGCGGCATCGAAAGATTTTCTTGAAAAAGCCTTACTGCAGCTCGACACAACCAAAACAAACCGGGATATGGCGAAAGAGAAACTCGATCTGTTGAAAGCAGGCACAAGGGTCAACGTTATTGAAAACGCGAAGTATGCCGTCCAGCAGGCGCAGCATTCAGTGGATGAACTGATGTTTATTAAAACCGATTCACGAACCTTTTCCCCGATTGACGGAATCATCACTTTAAGATCGGCAGAGCCGGGCGAAGTCATTGCATCAGGGACGCCGGTACTGACGGTTATCAATCCAGCTGATTGTTATGTGAGAATTTATATCAGCGAGAAGGTTCTCGGACAAGTCTCAATCGGCCAGGAGATCGAAGTATTTACCGATTCTTTTCCCGATAAAGCCTTCAAGGGAAAACTAACATACATTTCAAGCGAAGCCGAATTTACTCCGCGTAATATTCAAACCCAGGACGAGAGGGTGAAACTCGTATATGCCGCCAAAGTTACGATTAAAAACGATGATTTGATGTTCAAGCCGGGTATGCCGGTTGATGTAAAAATAAGATTGAAAAGCGATCCGGGAAAATGAATGCCGTTGAAATACGACAGATAACAAAGAATTTCGGTGCCATCGAAGCATTGCGCGGGATATCTTTTGATGTGAAAGAGGGGGAGATCTACGGTCTGGTGGGACCGGACGGAGCTGGAAAAACAACCCTGATGCGGATTCTGACAGGGATAATGAGCGCCGGTTCCGGTTCCGCGACCATCGGAGGCGTTGATGTTATTAAAGATCCGGAATCGGTCAAAAATATCATCGGATATATGAGCCAGAGGTTTTCTCTCTATGGAGATCTTTCAGTCAGCGAAAATATGGAATTCTACGCGGATCTTTTTGAAGTGCCCCGAAAGGAGAGGGAAAAAAGGATCAAGAAACTCCTCGAATTCAGCAAGCTCGGCGAATTCCTGAACAGAAGAGCGGACGTACTTTCAGGAGGGATGAAGCAAAAACTCGGGCTTTCCTGCGCTCTGATTCATACGCCCAGAATTCTCTTCCTGGATGAACCGACCGCAGGTGTTGATCCGGTGTCCCGGCGCGAGCTCTGGATGATACTTTATGACCTCTGGAAAGACGGGATGACTATTCTTGTTTCGACGCCATATCTCGATGAGGCTGAACGGTGTGGAAAAGTGGGATTCATCAACAAGGGGAGATTGGTTCTTGAAGGCACGCCGGATGAAATCAAGAAGAAAGCGGATTTTTCCGTTATCGAGGCGAGAATATCCGATGTGATCAATTCGCGGAAGAAGCTGCAAGAGACAAAGATTATCGGAAATTATGTCCTTTTCGGCGAAAATATGCACTTCGTAAGCTATAATACAAATAAAGACATGAAAGCAATAAAAGGAACATTACAGAAATCCGGAATAGAGTGTCTGGAAATACATGAGATCGAACCGACGCTCGAGGATATCTTTTTATTCCATACAAGAGAAGGGAAGGGTAGGGAGTAGAGATGGAATATGCTGTCATCGCAGATAAACTCGCAAAAAGATTCGGGGATTTCACGGCCGTTGATGGAATCAGTTTCAGAGTGGAGCGGGGCGAGATTTTCGGTTTTCTCGGTCCGAACGGAGCGGGAAAGACGACCACTATAAAAGTTCTTTGCGGTTTGATGAGTCCGTCGGACGGCAGCGGCAGCGTCGGAGGTTATGACATTGTTAACGACCAGAAAAAGATAAAGAGTATAATCGGTTATATGTCCCAAAAATTCTCTCTCTACAGCGATTTAACGGTTCGAGAAAACCTTGAATTTTTCGGTGGAATATATGGTGTGAAAGGTCAATATCTTGCCAAGAGAATTCAGGAAATATCGTTGTTTCTGGATCTTTCAGAGATTATAGATAAAAAAACCGCGGATCTTTCTCTTGGTTGGAAGCAACGCCTCGCCCTTGCCTGCGCGATTCTTCATCAGCCGAGGATAATTTTCCTGGACGAGCCTACCTCCGGAGTAGCTCCTGATGCCCGAAGAAGATTCTGGAACCTTATCAATAACCTTGCAAGCGTTGGTGTTACCGTTTTCGTTACCACCCATTATATGGACGAAGCGGAACATTGCGACCGTCTTGCCTTCATTGATCAGGGCAGGATAATCGCGCTCGGAACAACAAGGGAAATCAAGGGGATGATGAAGGATGGGACGATACTGGAATTGAAATGCGACAAACTCATCGATGTGTTGAAGATGATAGAGAGCGAGAAATATATCAGTGAAGCCGCCCCGTTCGGGAATTCGATACATTTATCCACGCAAGAAGAAAAAACGGCTATCCGGCAAATCAAGTCGTTCCTTTCCGGAAAGAAAATCAGGCTGTATTCCCTGAAAGCCATCGAACCTTCGCTCGAGGATGTTTTCGTCAGATTGGTGAAGAAACAATATGAGAATTAATGTTATCAAAGCTGTTGCGAAGAAAGAGGTTTATCAGATAGTCCGGGACAAACGGAGCCTCATCTTCACATTTCTGCTTCCATTGATGTTAATGTTTCTATACTCATACGGCATCAGGTTTGACGTCAACAATATCCGGATGGCTATATCCGACCAGGATTCGAGCAGCTATTCGAGAAATCTCATCGAAAGTTTTATAGGTTCCGGATATTTCGAGAGGGTAGGAGGGAGCGTAACATCCGCGGAGGCTGAGCGGATGATTATGACTGGAGAGGCGAGCGCGGCGTTGATAATACCAGTGGACTTTTCCCGGAATCTGAAAAGGATGAAAAGCAGTTCTCTACAGGTTCTACTCGACGGGATGGACAGCAACACGGCGAACATTTCGCAGGGATTTATCAAGGCTATACTTCTGCAATATAATCTCCGCCAAACTAAGGCGATGTTAGGAAATTTACTTGAGATGAAAGGGATCAGCATCCCTCCCGTTTCATTGGACCTGCGTATTTTTTACAACCCCGAGCTTAAAAGCAATCACTTCATCATCCCCGGCATCATCGTAATCATTATGATGTTGATGGGTGCAATGCTGACGACTCTATCAATCGTCAGGGAAAAAGAATTCGGCAGCTTCGAAAATATCATATCCACACCGATTAAAAGTATGGAATTTATAATCGGCAAGGTATCTCCGTATGTCATACTTTCCTTCCTCGATCTTGTCTTGATAATTATCGTCGGTTATATTGTCTTCAATGTCCCGATAAAAGGCAGCATCCTGCTGTTGCTTATAACATCCGTAATTTATCTTATGGCGACATTGGGCCTCGGAATATTGATTTCCACGATAGCCAAGACACAGCAGATCGCATTGATAGCTACGATGCTTGTTACGCTTCTTCCATCCATAATGCTTTCCGGTTTTGTCTTTCCCATCGAAAGTATGCCTCCCTTTTTAAAATGGGTATCAGCCTTGGTCCCCGCGAAATATTTCATGACGATAATAAGGGCGATATACCTGAAGGGGACAGGCTTGGCAAGTTTTTGGCAGGATCTGCTGATAATGACAATATACTCCGGTCTTCTCTTGGTGGTCAGCGCGGCTAAATTTAAAAAGAGGCTGGATTGATGACTGATAGAATTTTCAATGTCGCGAAAAAGGAGTTCGTTCAGCTCAGAAGGGATCCGAAATTTCTGAGGATGATCATATTTTCTCCATTAGTTCAGCTGATAATTTTCGGTTACGTGGCTACGCTGGATGTAAAAGAGATCCCCCTCGCCGTGTGCGACCAAAGCAGATCCACGGAATCGAGGGAGATTGTAGAGAAATTTACGGCAAACGAATATTTTTTATTGAAGGGCTACATCGCCAATGTTTCGAAATGCGATGATTTATTGGATCGGGATATTGCCGATGCTGTGCTCGTGATCCCGCCGGATTTCGCCAGGGATTTGAAGAGGGGTAAAACAGCGCATATTCAGATGCTGGTCAACGGCGTCAATTCCAATAACGCTTCGATTGCCGCCAATTATGCTTCTACGATTATTCTCAGTTATTCGGGAAAGATATTATTGGATAAAATCGGCGGAATGGGTGGTAAAGGATTTTCAGAGCTGGTAACAAGCCGGGACAGGGTGTGGTTCAATCCCGAACTGAAAAGCATCAACTATATGGTGCCTGGGATAATCGCCCTTATCCTTATGGTTATGCTCGTCCCCATGACCGCCATGAGCATCGTTAGAGAAAAGGAAACCGGGACTATAGAGCAATTGAATATAACCCCGCTGACCCCGCTTGAGCTGATAATCGGCAAAATAATACCTTTTATCATAATCGGCTTTATCGATATAGCGCTTGTGACATTTCTCGGATTGATATTATTCGGCATAGTGATGAAGGGTTCTCTCTTGTTGCTTTATTTTCTATCCGTCTTTTTCATCGTCGGATCGTTGATGCTCGGAATATTGATCTCGACGATAAGCGATAATATGACGCAAGCGTTTATGGGAAGCCTGTTTTTCCTTGTGCCGAATATGCTTTTATCGGGATTCATCTTCCCGATCAGCAGTATGCCCGAGATTCTGCAATGGTTTACGTATTTAATACCAATGCGATATTTCCTGGTGATAATAAGAAGCATCTTCCTGAAAGGCTCCGGCCTCTTCGAACTGCTGCCTGAAACAGCCGGATTGGTCGCTTTCTCGTTGATCGTCCTTACGCTAAGCGCAATATTTATCGTCAGAAAAAACAGAAGCGTATGATGAGTTCCTGAGCTTTAAAAAGGGCTGCTTAAACCAAATTCAAGCGGCCCGCCGGAATCTTTCTATAAATATAAAAGTGATATCTTCTCACGCGTTACTGCGGCTCGTTGCTTCATACACCACCGCTTACATATCCTAATCGAAGAAGTCTTTTCATCCATCACTTTTTTTTCTTCGATAATGACTTTACTGCTCTGCGTTCAAATCATGAGGCTTCCCATGAATTTCTTTCACCCTGGACTTTCTTCTTTGACTTTCGTTTTATATAATCAATATCACATTAAATGATGATTGATCATATATAGATAGGAGTAAAAAATGAAAAGATTCCGCTTTTTGTTTTATTTGATTCTGGTTGTCGTTCTATCCAATCTGCTGGTCGCCGGGGAAAATGCAGAACATATTCAGGTACCGGCGACGATTATAAACGACGGAATCCCGCCTGTTCCCGTAGAAATACAGCAGAAGAGGAATGCCTATTCGGAGATGAAATCCGCCGGATTCGTAAGTTGGAATGCTCAAGGTAACGGAATGATCATCGCGACGAGGCTTGGCAATACAACGCAGCTCTACTGG
>Ga0315273_10001069_pt1 | contig 30372 bp, 29 predicted proteins | sample YL17G02_0_MG_FD_205753 | JGI IMG/M metagenome (GOLD analysis project Ga0315273, IMG submission 205753) | Sediment microbial communities from Yellowstone Lake, YNP, Wyoming, USA - YL17G02_0 | ecosystem: Environmental > Aquatic > Freshwater > Lake > Sediment | place: USA: Wyoming | collected... | reverse complement strand
TTGACCACGCCCGAGGCATCGGTCCCCGGGATGTCGCAGTGCAGCCACCCCTGCGTGTGCGCGATCATCGACACCGAGTTGCCGGTGCCGCCGACCGGGAAGCCGCTCCGCTCCAGTTCGCTGATCAGCGGCGCGACCTTGTCCCAGCTCGACACCATGAATTCGATGTTCGAGCGGATCGTGAACCGGACATGGCTTTCGGCGTAGGCATCGGCGATGTCGCACAGCTTGCGGATCGTGTGCACGTCCATCTGCCGCTGCGTGCCGGCACGCACCGTCCAGATTTCGTCGCCGCCATGCGCCACGTGGTGCAGCACGCCCGGCCGCGGCCGGTCGTGGTACTTCCAGTTGCCGTAGTTCTTCGCCAGCAGCGGGTGCAGGAACTGCTTGTTGTCGGGAACGCCGCTTTCGATCGCCCGGCGCATCTGCGGTTGACTCATGCTTTTCTCCTCAGCGCCCGCCCGGCCGCGCGAAGGGCGCTGAGCGCGGCCTCCGCACGGTTATAGCGGACGCGATGCGTCGTGGGGTCGGCCGCCACCCGCGCGCGCAGATGCGCCCTTCGGGCCTGGGCTTCGCCCTGCTCGCGTGGGCGTCCCTCGGGGAGAGGCGAACGTAGTGAGCTTCGGGGGCCCATCAGCGCCCGCCCGGCCGCCCGAAGGGCGCTGAGCGCCCCCTTGGGGGGAGGCGAACGTAGTGAGCTTCGGGGGCCCATCAGCGCCCGCCCGGCCGCCCGAAGGGCGCTGAGCGCCCCCTTGGGGGGAGGCGAACGTAGTGAGCATCGGGGGCCCATCAGGCTGCCTGCTTCTTGGCGTTGATCTTGGCCACTTCCTCGTCCCAGCCGTCCATGCGGACGTAGGGATTGGTGCGCGGCGCCGCGACCATGTTGGGGTCGACGTCGATGCCGAGCGCGTCGAGGAAGTTGACGATGCCGATGCGCTCGATCATCTCGCCGGTGCGCTCGTGCTCGAGCGCGTTCTCGGCGAAGAAATCGATGATCTGGTGCCCGAGCTCGACCAGCTTCTCGCGGTCCTCGTCGGTCTCGAGCTTCATGAACGGGATGACGACGGTGCCCATCAGGTCGCCGATCTTCAGCGTGCGCTTGCCGCCGACCAGGATCGTCGCGCCCTTGTCCTTGCCCGGCGCCAGCGCGCCGGTCATCACGTTGATGCAGTGCATGCAGCGGACGCAGTCGCTGTTGTCGATCTCGAGCGCGTGCGTGGCGCTGACCGCCACCGACGACATCGAGGCGGTGGACCGGACGTCCTTGATCTCCTTCAGCTGGATCGCCTTGGTCGGACAGCGGGCGACGACGTCGTTGACTAGCTCGTTCATGCCGTGCTTCGCGAACCACTTCCTGGCGAGCGCCTCGTCGGTGCGGATGTTGTCGCGCCAGGTGCCGATGATCGCCATGTCGGCGCGCTGGATCGAGTTCATGCAGTCGTTCGGGCAGCCCGAGAACTTGAACTTGAACTTGTACGGGAGCGAGGGCCGGTGGATATCGTCGAGGAAGCTGTTGATGACCGTCCGGTGCGCCGTGCCCTCGTCGTAGCAGGACTGCTCGCAACGGGCGGCGCCCACGCAGGACATCGACGTGCGCACGGCGGGACCCGCACCGCCGAGGTCGAAGCCCAGCTCGTTGATGGCGTCGAACGCCGGCTGCACGTTCTCGCTGGTCGCGCCCTGGAACATGATGTCGCCGGACTGGCCGTGGAAGGCGATCAGCCCCGAACCGTGCGTCTCCCAGATGGCGGCCATCTTGCGCAGCACGTCGGTGTTGTAGTGCATGCCGGCGGGGGGCATCACCCGCAGCGTGTGGAATTCGGCGGCGGCGGGAAACAGCGGTTTGTTGTCCGCGTCCTTCGCCTCGGTGAAGCGCGGAATCACGCCGCCGCCGTAACCGAAGACGCCGACGGTGCCGCCCTTCCAGTAGCCCTTGCGGGTCTTGTACGAATGCTCGAGCTGGCCCAGCAGGTCGACGACATAGTCCTTGTCCTGCGCGAGACGCTTCAACCCGGTGACGAAGCTGGGCCACGGCCCCCCTTCCAGCTGGTCGAGCATCGGTGTCGGATACATCGCTTTTGCCATGGCCTCTCCCCCTTGATTCCGCCCAGAATACTACGGCCGCCGCAACCAGCGGCGCCATTACTCTACCCGGTTATCCTGAATAAGCCCTATGACGGGGATTGGAAATCACCCAGAGGGAGTACTGGGCCATAGCTCCCCGTGGCTATGGACGTGGAGGCGTGGAAACTCGCCCAATACGCACTCCGAATGGGGATGCGGCCGCGGTGGTGCCGGCCGCGGTCCGGAACGGTCGATGGCCGCCCTGCGCGATGCCGCCGCAAGGCGCACAATCGTGCGCGACGGGCGCCGCCCGTCCGCGATCGCCGCCGTCCTGACCCATCGAGCCCGCATGCAGATCACCCGTCTGGAACAGTTCAAGGTGCCCCTCGGGGGACAGGAAATCGAGTTGCAGGAGCTGGTGCACGACGGCGGCGGCATGAAACTGCTGCGGATCCGGATCCGGGAGCGCGCGCGGTTCACGATCTTCGACGTCGATCCCGCCACCGCGCGGCAGTGGGGCGACGCGATGGTCCGCTGGGCGGCGACACAGCCGGGCAGCGGTCATGACGCAACCGCCTGATCGCCGGGCCGAGCTTGTCCAGGAGCAGGGAGCCGTATTGCGGGAGCCCGATCTTTCAGCCGTGGACATGGTGTTCGACGTCGAGGGCACCAGCCTTCCGGCCGACCACGCGTGGCCGCTGCTGCAGGCCATCGAGCGACGGCTGCCGTGGCTGGCGGCCGAAGCGCGGGCCGGCATCCACCCGCTGCGCGCCGTACCGACGGGCTATGGCGTCGTGCTGCTCGCACAGCGCGCCAAGCTCGTGTTGCGAGTTCCCGAGGCACGGCTCTCCCACTGTCTCGAACTCGCGGGCGCCCTGCTCGACATTGACGGAAACGGGCTGCGCGTCGGGGCCGGGAGACCGCGCGCGCTGCAGCCAAGCGGGACGCTGCACGCGCAGCGGGTCGCCGCCGAAACGGGTGACGAGCGGGGATTTCAGGACGAGGTGACGCGGTGGCTGCGCGCGCTCGACGTCGACTGCCGGTTCATCTCGGGGCGGCGCCGGACCCTGGCCGCCGGCGGGCGGGAGATCGTCGGTTACGCGCTGGCGCTGCACGGCCTCGGCGCGGCGGATTCGCTGCGCATCCAGGGCGCCGGGCTGGGCGGTGACCGGCGGCTCGGCTGGGGCATCTTCGTCCCGGCCAAGGCCATCGTCGCCGCGGAATCGTGACCGCCAGCATGGCGGGGGTCGCAACGCAGTATATTGATGTCGAAGGAGATGTGTGATGGGATATAGGGTGGATGGCGTCGACCTCGCGGCCGACAACGAAGGTTACCTGCTCGAACCCGACTTCCGCGATGAAGTGTCCGCTGCGATTGCGGCGGCGGACGGCGTCGCCCTGACGGACGCGCACCGAGAGGTGATCGCGTTCCTGCGCGACGAATATCAGGCGAACGGGCATTCGCCGAACTTCCGCAACATGCTGAAGGGGATGCAGGCCATCCGGCCGGAAGTCGACAGCAAGTATCTCTACGACCTGTTTCCGATTGGTCCGGCGAAACAGGGCGCGAAGATCGCCGGGCTGCCGCAGCCCTATGGCAAGGGCGGCTACTGACCCCATTTTCTGCCGCCAGGAGAACGACGATGACTGATGAGACCACCACCCACCCCGTCGTGACGCTCGACATGCGCGGCACGAGCTGCCCGGCGCCGCTCCTCGGGGCGAAGAAAATTGTCGACGACCTCCACGCAGGGCAGGTGCTGCTGCTGTACTCCGACTGCCCCGGCACGCAGGCCGACCTGTTCGCCTGGACCAGGTACACGGACAACACCATCGTGCGCACCGAGCGGCAGGCGGACGGCAGCCACGCCTACACCATCCGGCGCGGGCGGGCGGAACACCTGGTGCCGAACGCCGTGCTCGATCTGCGCGGCGTGGTCTGCCCGGGCCCCGTGGTCGAGGCGAAGAAGCTGCTCGGCAGCATGCGTCCCGGCGAGACGCTGAAGCTCGTCAGCAACTGCCCCGGAGTCAGCGACGACATCGCCGGCTGGACCAAGGCGACGGGGTACCGGCTGCTCAAGACGGACGAAACCGGGCCGGGTGAATTCGAGTTCTACATCGGCAAGGCGTGATGCGCATCAAGAGCAACTGGTTCAGGACCGAAACGGAGAAGACCCCGGAGGAGATCGCCGGCGCGGCGGCCTTCATCGTGTGGCGCGTCGCGCAGAACGCACTGAAGACGATGCGCGCCGCGCGGTTCGAGCTGGCGCCGGGTCCGCAGTACTTCGCGTTTCTGGCGGAGTTTCTGATCTTTCTGACGCTCGGTGCCGACCGCATCGCCTATCGAAGCGGCGACCCTGCGTGGCGCGTCCGCTTCACCACCGCGGCGGCCAATCGCGTGGGGGAGATCCTGGCCGAGAACGAGTCCGATCTCCTCGGCGCCGCCAGCGCCGGCGACATCAAGCGCCGCTTCGTCGCCATGGTCAACGAATGCGCCGGCGAATGCGCGGGTTTCGCGTGGCCCGAAGAAGGGCCCGACTATGCGTTCCTGCGCTACCTCGGCCATCGCGTCGCCGACGTCATGGAACAGCACGACAAGACGTGGGCCGTCTCGCAGGTGATCGAGGTCGAGGCGCCCGAGGCCGCGGAGACGCTGCAGCGGGGAATGGCCGGCCTGCTCGGCGCAACGCCGGGCCGGCGGGAGCGAGGCGCGCGTGCCGCCACCGGTGAGTGACGCGGTAACCACCGCCGCGCGCGCGGAGCCTTCGCGGCGTCGCGCGCCGGGACCGTTCGATCTCGACGCCGACACCGCCTATCGCGAGTGGCGGGGGTCGAAGCTGCGCGAAGCTCCTGCCGACCTGACTGCCCTGCGGGTTCGCGTGGGCGATCCGCGCGCGCTCACCCCGGCGGAGCATGCTGCGCTCGCCGAGTGCTGCCGGCGCGCCAACATGGTGGTGTACGAGAGCCCGATGGTCGACGCCGACAAGGATCTGCCGCGCCTCCTCGCGCGTCAGTTCGGCCTCACCCGCCTCGACCGCAACTGGCTCGCCGACGACGACGGCATCAGCAGTGTCGCGGTCGCGGACGGCGGCGGGCGCGGCGACTACATCCCCTATACCGACAAGCCGATCCGCTGGCACACCGACGGCTACTACAATCCGCCCGCGCGGCGGATTCGGGCGATGATCCTGCATTGCGTGCGCAGCGCGGCGTCGGGCGGCGAGAACGCGCTGCTCGACCACGAGATCGCATACCTGCGCCTGCGCGACGCCGATCCAGCGCTGGTGCGCGCGCTGATGCAGCCCGACGCGATGACGATTCCGGCGCGCGCCGACGACGGCGGTGTCGTCCGGCCCGCCGAAACCGGACCCGTTTTCCACGTCGATCCGGAGACCGGCGTGCTGCACATGCGCTACACGGCGCGCACGCGCAGCATCGAGTGGAAGGACGATCCCGTCGTCCGCGCCGCCACGGCGTTCCTCGAACGCCTGCTCGCCGGCCCGTCGCCGCACATCTGCCGGGTCACGCTGCGCCCGGGCATGGGGCTGCTGTGCAACAACGTGCTGCACGAGCGCTCGGGGTTCTGCGACGACGCGGCGCGTCCCCGGCTGATTTATCGCGCCCGGTATTACGACCGGATTTCGGCGGCGGTCGCGTGATCGCGCTGGCCCCACCCGCCGGCCAATTGCGCCCGCGCGCGCCGCGATTGCGGGTGCCGGTGGCTGCGCGCAAGATGCGCCGATGAGCGCAGTGCTCGCCCCGCGGAGGAGGCATGACGCAATGGCTGACGCTGTCCCGCGCCGCGCGCCTGATCGGCGTGCCGCGCGGCGTGCTGCAGCGCCACGTGCGCGAGGGCCGGCTGCCGTCGAACGACGGGTTGGTGTCGACGGCGGGCCTCGCCCGGCTCTACCCGGAATGGCGCCCCGATGACTCGGGCGCGTTCGAGCGTGTCGCGCGGCTCAAGGAGGAGGCGTTCGGCCGCCGCGTGCAGGAGCGCGTCCTGCCGTCGCAGGAAGTGCTGGCGCAGCGTCTGTTCACGCAGAGCCGCGATCTGGCCGACGCGCGGCGCCACCTGTCGCGCTATCACGATCTGGTCGTGGCGTTGCGCGGCCGCATCGACGCGCTGGCCGGCGCGTCGGCGTCGCCCGCGCTCGACCAATTGCGCGCGGCGCTGGAGCAGGGGCTTGCCGAAGTCCTTGCCACCGAATCCGCTGACGCGCTGACGATCATGGACGACATGCTCAGGGTGGTCTCGGCGCAGGTCACCGTGCGCCCCAGCGGCCGCCAGTTCTTCGTCGAGGGCCGCGACACGCTGCTGCAGGCCGGGCTCAAGGCCGGCCTGAAGCTCAACTACGGCTGCGGCAACGGCACCTGCGGCCTGTGCAAGGCGCGGGTGGTCTCCGGCGAGGTGGTCCGGGTGATGCCGTCCGATTACCCGCTGTCGGAAGCCGAGCGGCTGCAGGGCCACGCGCTGCTGTGCGCGCATTCGGCCGGCTCGGGCGAGATCGTCATCGAGACGCTCGAAGCCCTCGGCCCGCGCGAGATCCCGGAGCAGGAAATCACGGTGCGGGTGCACAGCGTGAAACCGCTCGCGGCGGACACGCTGCTCGTCCACCTGCAGACGCCGCGGACGAACCGGCTGCGCTTTCTCGCCGGGCAGAGCGCCACGCTGTACGGCGGCGCCGGCGGCACCGACGCGCAGGGAACCTACCCGATCGCGAGCTGCCCCTGCGACGACCGCAACCTGCACTTTCACATCGCGCGCGACCCGGGCGATGCGCTGGCGGAGTTGCTGTTCGGCGGCGGGATCCGCGGCGGCGACACGCTCACGCTGTGGGGGCCCACCGGCGACTTCGTGCTCGCGGAGAACGAGCGACCGCTCGCGTTCGTCGCCTGCGACACCGGGTTCGCGCCGATCAAGAGCCTGATCGAGCACGCGATGGCGGTGGATGCGTCCGAGTCGCTGTCGCTCGACTGGCTGACGCTGCGCCCCGACGGGCCGTATCTCGCCAACCAGTGCCGCGCGTGGGCGGCGGCGTTCGACGATTTTCGCTATGCCGCCCACGTTGCGACGGACCCCGGCGACGGCGCGCGGGCGCTGGTCGCGGCACTGGCGACGGCGCTGCCGCTGCCGAAACACGATGTCTACGTGGCCGGGCCGGCGGCGTTCGTCGAAGCGGCGGCGCATGCGCTTGCCGCCGCCGGGGTGCCGCCCGAACGGCTGTTCGCGGCTGCGGTGTGACGGCGATGAGCGTGCGCAAGGCCATCCCGATCGTTGCGGCGGAGCCGGCGGCGAGCGGCGACTGCAGCGGCGCCGAGTCGTTCGCGCTGCTGGTGCTGGGCGACAGCATGGCGCCCGAATTCGTCGAGGGCGAAGTCATCGTCATCGAGCCCGAAGGTCTTGCTGCCGACGGTTCGTTCGTGGTCGCGCACGTCGCCGGCGAGTGGACCTTCCGCCAGCTGGTCGAAGTGGATGGGGGCTGGCAGTTGCGCGCGCTCAATCCCGCCTACCCGGCGACTGCCATCGCCGATTTGTCGCCGGTGCGCGGCGTCGTCATCCAGAAAAGCCGGCCCGGCCGGCGCCGGGCCGCGAAACGCTACGTGGAGTAGACCCTCGTGCCCTATTACATCTTTCGCACCTACGCGTTTCCGATCCGTCGCCTCGAGCCGGTGGAAGAGTCGGCGGTATTCCGCGACGCCTCGGCCCGGACCAAGACGCTCCGCGCGAGCCCCGACCTGCCGCCGGACTGCGTGGTGAAGATGGTGTTCGCGGAGAACCAGCTCCACGCCGAGGATCTGCTGAACCAGGTCCGCGCGCCGCAGCCTGGCGTCGTCGGCGACGAATAGCGCCGTGCCCGCATGATGCCGGGCTTCGAGCGGCTCGTCGGCGCCGTCCGGACCAACTGCCACATCTCGGATGCGCGCCATGCACGCGACATGACGCTGTGCACCTACCTGCTCGAAATGCGCGAGCTGTACCGGTGGGAGCAGGGGATCCCGTTCGGCGCGCCGGTGCCGCAGGCGGCGGTCGGCGCGTGGATGACCGAGCGGGAGGCGCTGTGGTCGTCGCTGGAGGCCGCGGATCACGTGCCGCTGCCGTTCCCCGACGGGCCGGTCGATCCGTTCGACGTCGCCGGCGCCAATCGGGCGCTCGCCGGCCGGCGCCTCGTTTACGGCGCCGGCATCGGGCGTTTCGGCAAGCCGCAGTTCTTTCTGGGCGAGCTGCAGCGCGACGAGCGGCGCGACGGCGTGCGCATCCTGGTCGCCGGCACCGAGCACGCGCGCGACTTGTCCGCTGCCCCGGCCGCGCTGCGCGGCGGCACGATCTACCTGCGACTGGAAGCACTGCGCCGCCTGTTGTGGGAGAAGGCGGAAGCGTGGAGGGGCAAGCGCGCCGACGGCGCGCTGAAGGCGGCGCTCGACAGCTACGGCTTCGCCGCCGCACCGGCCACGGCGATCGATAGAATGGCGGCCGCCGAGGCCGAAACCCTGATCCTGCACGAGCTGGGCGAGAGCGAGGCCGGGCGTTCGCTCGGTCCGGAGTGGGAGGCGATGCTGGGCGGTCTCGCCAACCGCCGCGCCGAGCTGTTCGCGCGCGCCGCGCGGGACCATCTCGCCGACTGCCTGGTGACGCTGCCGGCGCTGCTGGACCGCGGGGCGGGCGCGTCGGTGCATTTCTGGTACGCCAGCCTCGACGGGATGCGACTGCACCTCGTGCCGTCGCTGGCGGTGGCTTACGCCGCATGGCAACGCGGCGATGGCGGCCGCGCGCTGCGCGCCGTGGCGCGATCGGGTGTCGCGCACTGGCGGCGCGTCTGCGGCCAGATACTGGCGCTCCACGACCGCCTCGGAGCCGAGGCCGGCACCGCGATCGAGGCGCTGGCCTCGGCCGCCGACAGCCGTCTTTAGGCCGACAGGCTCCTGGGTCCGGAAGGCTCCCAGGTCCGACAGGCTCCTAGCGCTTCGCCCCGTAGTGCTCGCGCCGCTGGGCTTCGGAAACGAATTCCTCCAGTTCGGGATCCATCGCACTGCGCGCCGAGACGATCCCGATGGGCTTGCCGTCCTCGATGACAGGCAGGTGGCGAAAGCCCTTCTCGTGCATGATCAGCAGCGCGTAGCCGAACGGCCGGTCCGGTTCGACCGTGTGCGGTGCGCGGGTCATCACGTCGGCAAGCCGCGTGGCCCGCGCGTCGAGCCCTCGGGCGACGACGCGAAACACGACGTCGCGCTCGGTGAAGATCCCGACGAGGCATTCGCCCTCGACCACGATGATCGCGCCGACCTTCTTCGTGGCCATCAGCCGGGCAGCGTCGCTGACGAGCGTTTCGGGCGGCGCCTTGAGGAGCTTTTGCCCCTGCATCACGCTTCTGACGGGTGTGTCGAACATGGCGCTCCCGGCGTCCTGCCGTTGGAGAAATGCGGAGGGTTGGCCAAGCCTTTCGCCTGGCCAGCGCCCGGCAGAAACCGGACTCCCTTGCTGCAATCCGGCCCCTTGACCGTCCTTGTCGTCCGACGCTACCCCAGTGCCTGCCGCAGGAATTTGATCCGGATCAACCCGGGACCGCAAATCAGGTCAACCGGCCACCGGCTTGCGCAACAGCTTCATGTCCGCGAGCGCGTGGCGCAGCGCCCGGACGAAGCCCATGTCGTCCAGCAGGTAGTACTGGACCTTCATCGTCAGCGCGCTGCCGAACACGATGCTCCCGACCGCCAGCATCGAGCCCGCCGCCAGCGTCGAAACCCCGGTCACGCCCTGGCCGATGGTGCAGCCCATCGCCAGCACGCCGCCGGTGCCCATGAGGACGCCGCCGGCAGCGTGCGCCAGGAAATCTCCCAGGTTCGCGAACCATTCGACGCGAAAGCTGCGCGTGACGACGGCGTACAGGAACGAGCCGGCGATCACGCCGCCGAGCGCCATGACGCCGAAGTTGACGAGCAGCAGGTTGTTCGGGCTCATCACCAAGCGCGCGGTGTCGCCCATCGGGCTGATGAACGTGTAGGACTGCACCGCGACGCGGCTCGGCGCCTCGGCCTCCAGTTGCGCCCAGTCGAGCCATTCCTTGCCGAGCGGCCCGCCGGTGATCCACCAGCCGGCGACCACCGCGAGGCCGATCACGGCACCCCCGAGGACGTTATCCGAACTGCCGCGGAATTCGCCCGACCGGAAGATGAAGACGAGCATGAAAAGGGCGATGACGGCGCCGGCGATCAGGTGTGCCCTGGCGACGTCCTTGATGCCGGCCAGCCCGGCGACGATCGCACCGAGCCCCTGGTTCTCGATCCCGTATTGCTGCAGGTTGATCGCGGTGGGCTGAATCCAGCTGTTGAACACGCGATCGAAGAAACCCGCATCGCCGAGCGAGCCCCACAGCATCAGGTACGACGCGGGCGCCGCGAAGGCCACCAGCAGCACCAGCGACTTGAGGTTGCCGGCGCCGATGCGCACGAAGGTCTTGTTGCCGCAGCCCGAGCCGAGCGTCATGCCGATGCCGAACAGGAAACCGCCGAGCAGGTAGCGCAGCCAGGAAAAATTCGGGGTGCGGTAGGGCGGGAACGTGGCGGTGGCCAGTGCGACGACGCCGGACGTCTCGAGCGCCAGCACGCCAATCAGCGCCACCGCCATCGCGAGCAGCCACGCGCGCAGGCGGCCCCGGTCACCCATGTTGACCCAGTCGGAGACCGCGCCCATCGTGCAGAAGTTGGTCTTGTTGGCGACCGCGCCCATGATGACGGCGATGGCGAACACCAGCAGCAGGATCTCGACGTGTATGGTCATTTCCATGAGCGGGTCATCCTCCGGGGTCAGGCAGGCCGTCGTTTACGGCCACCCCGTTTTATTGCATGATTCGCGCCCGCATTGCAACAGCAAGGAGGCATTTCATGTTCGAGCCGGTAACGATCCCCTTCGGGTCCAAGATGCTGTTCAACACGGTCAAGCTGAAGCCCGGCATCACCATGGACGACGTCGAGCTCGCCATCGGCGAAATGTGCAACGTCGTCAAGGACACCTACGGCGGCGACAAGGGCGGCTTCTGCGCCGGCCAGGTGTTCAAGTTCTCGGGCTTCGCCTCGGCGGAAGGCTCGCTCGGCGGCGTCCAGCCCGCCGATGCCCATGTCGCGATCGTCACCTACTGGCGCTCGTTCGAGGAGCACGAGCGCTCGCACGCGGACAAGATCTTCAACGAGAAGTTTTCCGCGCTGGCGACCATGTGCACCGACAGCCAGGAGCTCGGCTACGACATGCTGTGGCAGGGCGCGCCGGAGGGGTAGCGATCGGCAAGCCGCGGGCGGCACCGGTCGTGGGCGTGCGGGAAAGAAAAGCGGCGTGCGCCTGGCGCGCCCGCCGTATCGACGACCGCCGCGGGCGCAGCGGCCCGCGGGTCCCGGCGGAACGTCCTCGATTCCTCGATCACCACCAGTGCGAGTACGCGACGCCGATCAGGTATTCCTTCATCCCGATCGTCTCGGTCGTCGCCGGCTGCTGGGCGAGTTGGCCGATCAGGCTGGTCCCCGTCACCGAATTGTGCTGCGCGTACATGAACGCGGCGGAGATTTCCGAGGTCTTGTTGACCTTGAAGGACAGGCCGGCCGAATACTGGTCCTTGACCACGCCGGGCGCCAGGATGTTGAACGTCACGTCCGCCGGCGTGATCGGATTGTCGGTGTGGTTGTAGCCGCCGCGGATCGTCCACTGGTCGTTGACCTGGTACTGGACGCCGATCTTCCACACGTCGATGTTCTGCCAGCCGAAGCCGGTACCGCTGCTGCCGCCGAGGCAGTAGTTGCGCTGGCCGGGCCCCGCTTGCGACGGGAGGCAGTTGAAGAGGTACGCGCTCGGATTGCTCACCGACGGCGCGTCGTCGTAGTAGATGCGCTCGAAGTCGACCGCGATCAGCCACTGGTTGGTCGGCCTGAACGCGACGCCGATGGTGAGGTTCGACGGGATGTCGAACGCGCCTTCCTCCGCGAACAGCCCCTTGTACCTGTCGAAGTTGCCCATGCTGATCTTGCTCGCGTACGCGGCGCCGAACGCGAACTGGTCGCTGAACTGCCCCATGTAGCCGACGCGCACGCCGACGCCCCACGAGTCGGCGTAGCCGTTGTTGGTGACGTTGCCCGGGCTCGTCGAAAACAGGGGATTGTCGAACGCTTGCAGACCTTCGGCCTTGAAGCGCTGGTACGCGATCACCGGCGCGATGCCGACCGAGTGCCCCTTGACCGGCTGCCACGACACGTACGGCGCGATCAGCAGCTGCGTCAGGTCGACGCCGAGGTTGCCGCTGCCGCAGAGCAGGTTGTAGGGGCTGCCCTGGCCCTGGCGAAACTGCCCGCAGGCACTCTGTACGGAAATCTGCCCGCCGGGATAGTCGGTGTTCATCCCCCCGTTGCCGACGACGGTGACGCCCACCGCGAGGTCCGGCCGGATCTTGAAGTTGGCGCCGACCTCGGGGATGAAGAAGTTGGTGTTGCCGCTGTCGACGGTGGCGTCGATGCCGGCCATCCCCGACCCCGTCCGCGACGCTTCGCGCTGCGGGCTGAACCACGCGAGGCCGAGCTGCCAGTTGTTGTCGAGGAACGACATCGCGCCCGGATTCACCGCGCCGCCGAAGGGCTCCAGCGCGACGGCAACCGCGGCGCCGCCCATGCCGATCGACTTCAAACCGTAGCCGTTGGCGAAGTAGCCGTCGGTGGCGTGCGCGAACTGCGGCGCGAGGCCGGCTGTGGCCAGAGCCACGGACAGCGCAGTGAGCTTGTTCCATTTCATGATTCTTCTCCCGTGGTGGACCGCGTTTGCTGCAAGGGCCTGCTGGTGGCGCCGCGCGGCGGCTGCCGCATGAAACCCGAAGTCAGATGAACAGCGTGATGTCCGCCTGCCCGGCGAATTCGAGGAACGTCGCCGCGCCGCCGTAGTCGATGCCGTCGATGAACTCGCTCTTGTCGAACTCGAACAGGTCGATCGTCATCTGGCAGGCGATGAGCTTGACGTCGGCTTCGAGGCAGAGCGAACGCAACTCGTCGAGCGAGGCGACGCCGTGCTTCTTGATCTTCTGCTTCATCATCATCGTCGCCATCGACTCCATGCCGGGCAGCATGGACACCATGACCGGCATCGGCACCGGCATCGGCATCGCCGGATTGGCGAGCGGGCTGATCTTGATGTGGGAAAGATCACGGCGCAGCAGCTGCAGGCCGTAGAAGGTGAAGAAGATCTGCACCTCGTAGCCAAGTGCGGCGGCCGTCGTCGCCAGGATCAGCGGCGGGTAGGCCATGTCGAGCGTGCCCTTGCTCGCGATGATGGCCATCTTCTTGGGTTGGTTTTCCATGGGGATTCCTTTGCGTCAGGTCGGGGGCATCACCGCGAACAGGCACGGGACGCGCGCACCGGCTACTTCTTTTTCAGGAAGAACACGAAATCCTTGTTCTCTTCCGCCGTTGACAGCAGCGGATTGCCGGTCTGGTTGGCGAACGCCTGCATGTCCTTGACCGATCCCGGATCGGTCGCGACGACCTTCAGCACCTGGCCCGACGCGAGGTCGTTCAGTGCCTTTTTCGTCTTCAGGATCGGCAGCGGGCACGACAATCCGCGGGCGTCCAGCTCTTTGTCGAAGTTCATCTTCAAGCCTCCCTGGTTCCGTTGCGTGCGGCGATCCGGTCGGCGGCCGGCTGCGAGCCCCGCGACGTGTTCACAAACTCCATTTTCCCCGGTTGGCGCCGCAGCGCATTGCGCGCGGTCAAAGTGCCGCCCCGGGGTGCCCGTGCGGGGGCCGGCGTGACCGCACATTAAGCGGAGATTGTCGCCGGCGCGTCTATAACCGGTACGGGTAAGGCCCTGCTACCCGAATGGATAGGTGCCCGACGTTCGGCGCCGTGGCCGCGCCCGGAAAGGCTGCCGGCGCCGACAGGCTCCTAGACGGTCACCCGCCGTACGGCCGCGGCGACCGCCTCGGCGGTGATGCCGAAATGCCGGAACAGCACGCCGGCCGGGGCCGATTCGCCGAAGGTATCGAGGCCGATGACGGCGGCGCGCGGATCGTCGGCGGCGCCCACGTACTTGCGCCAGCCGTCGGTCGAGCCCGCCTCGACGGCGACGCGCGGGACGCCGGCCGGCAGCACGCTGGCGCGGTACGCCGCGTCCTGGCGGTCGAAGACGCGGGTGCACGGCATCGACACTACCCTCGCGGCGATGCCGTCCGTGGCGAGCGCCTCGCGCGCACCCATCGCCAGCGCCACTTCGGAGCCGGTGGCGATGATCACCGCGCGCTTGCCCGTCGGGGCTCCCCAGTCGGCCAGCACGTAGCCGCCCCGGCGGATCGCCGCGATCTGCGCCGCATCGCGCTGCTGGAACGGCACGTTCTGGCGCGTGAGGAGGAGGGCGCTCGGCCCGCCGCTGCGCTCGATGGCCGCCGCCCACGCCACCGCCGTCTCGACGCTGTCGCCGGGCCGCCAGACGTCGAGACCGGGGATGAGGCGCAGGCTCGCCGCGTGCTCGACCGACTGGTGCGTCGGCCCATCCTCGCCCAGCCCGATCGAGTCGTGCGTGTAGACGTAGATGTTGCGCAGGTTCATGAGCGCCGACATCCGCACCGCGTTGCGCGCGTAATCGGAGAACGTCAGGAACGTCCCGGTGTAGGGGATGAACCCGCCGTGCAGCGCGATCCCATTGGCGATCGCGCTCATCCCGAACTCGCGCACGCCGAAGTGGATGTAGTTGCCGTGGACGGCCTTCGCCACCGGCGTGCTGCCCGACCAATTGGTGAACACCGACCCCGTGAGATCGGCGGCGCCGCCGAGCATCTCCGGCAGCACGTTCGCGTATGCCTCGATGGCCTGCTGCGATGCCTTGCGGGTGGCGATCGTGGCGCCCGCGGCCGCCTGCGCCGCGACGAACGCGGCGGCTGCCGCTGCCCAGCCCGCCGGCAGTTCGCCAGCGGTCCGGCGCCCGAACTCCGCGGCGAGTTCGGGGTGGCCCGTGCGATAGGCCGCGAGACGCGCCTCCCAGTCCTGTTCCAGCCGCGCCCCGCGTTCGCGTGCGTTCCATCCGGCGCGGACCTCGGCCGGCACCTCGAATGGCGGATGACTCCACCCGAGCGCCGCGCGCGTCGCGGCGATTTCCTTTTCGCCGAGCGCCGCGCCGTGGGCATCCGCGGTGCCGGCCTTGCCTGGCGAGCCCTTGCCGATGACCGTCTTGCAGCAGATCAGCGCCGGGCGATCCGTCACGCGGTGCGCTGCGGCGATCGCCGCGTCGACGGCATCGACGTCGTGCCCGTCGACGTTGCGGATCACGTTCCAGCCGTAGGCCTCGAAGCGGCGCGGCGTGTCGTCGGTGAACCAGCCGCCGACGTCGCCGTCGATCGAGATGCCGTTGTCGTCGTAGAACACCGTCAGCTTGGCGAGGCCCCAGGTGCCGGCGAGCGAACACGCTTCGTGCGAGATCCCTTCCATCAGGCAGCCATCGCCGACGAACGCGTAGGTCCGGTGATCGACGAGCGCGTGGCCGGGCCGGTTGAACGCGCTGGCGAGCAGGCACTCGGCGACGGCCATGCCCACCGCATTGGCAAGGCCCTGGCCGAGCGGTCCGGTCGTCGTCTCGACCCCCGGCGTCACGCCGACTTCCGGATGCCCGGGCGTCTTCGAATGCAGCTGGCGAAAGCGCTTCAGCTCGTCGATCGGCAGGTCGTAGCCGGTCAGGTGCAGCAGCGCGTACAGCAGCATCGACCCATGGCCGTTGGAGACGACGAAGCGGTCGCGGTTCGGCCACGCCGGGTTGGCCGGATTGTGGCGCAGGTGCCGGTTCCACAGCGCCACCGCGATCTCGGCCATGCCCATCGGCATGCCCGGATGCCCCGATTTCGCCGCTTCGACGGCGTCCATTGCCAGCGCGCGCAGCGCATTCGCCATGTGCGGGGTGTCCGTTGGTGCCGTGTTCAGTCGATCGTTCATGGCGTCAGCCTGCCTTCCGTTTGCGATCCATCAACTGCAGGATCATGGGTGTGAGAATGAGCTGCATCGCAAGGCTCATCTTGCCACCGGGCACGACAATGATGTTGGGCCGCGACATGTACGAGTCGTGCAGCATCGACAGCAGGTAGAGGAAGTCGATGCCCTGCGACTTGGCGAAGCGGATCACGACCATGCTTTCGTCGACGGTCGGGATGTCCTTGGCGATGAAGGGATTGGACGTGTCCACCATCGGCACGCGCTGGAAATTGATGTGCGTGTGCGAAAACTGCGGGCAGATGTAGTTCACGTAATCGGGCATCCGGCGCAGGATCGTGTCGACCACCGCCTCCTGCGAGTAGCCGCGCAGGTTCTGGTCGCGGTGCAGCTTCTGGATCCACTCGAGATTGATGATCGGCACCACACCGATCAGCAGGTCGGCGTGCGCGGCGACGTTGACGGTGCCGGTGACGGCGCCACCGTGCAGGCCCTCGTAGAACAGCAGGTCCGTGCCGGGCCCGATGTCGGTCCACGGCGTGAACGTGCCGGGATCCTGCGCGAACGGCTTCGCCTCCACGGCGTCGTGCAGGTACTTGCGGACCTTGCCGGTGCCGGACTCCCCGTACGCACGAAACAGGGCCTCGAGCTCCTCCAGCAGGTTCTCTTCGGGGCCGAAATGACTGAAGTGGTGGCTGCCGGCGGCGGTCGCCTCGGCCATCTTCACTTTCATCTCCTTGCGGTCGTAGCGGTGGAACGAATCGCCTTCGACGATCGCTGCCCGGACGTTCTCGCGCCGGAAGATGTGCTCGAAGGTCCGGGTGACCGTCGTGGTGCCCGCACCGGACGAGCCGGTGATCGCGACCACCGGATGTTTCGTGGACATGGCGGGATCTCCGTCAGTTGGAAAGTGCGGCGCCGAACAGCGAGCGCTCGTTGAAGAGCGGGGAGCTGAACGCGACGTCGCCACGGTCGTATTCCGCGTGGTAGCGCTCGAGCCGGGCGACCTCGCTCTTCGAGCCGAGGATCACGGGAACGCGCTGGTGCAGCGCCGTCGGGGTCACCTCCAGGATCCGCCCGCGGCCCGTCGAAGCGGCTCCTCCGGCCTGCTCGATCAGCATCGCCATCGGATTGGCCTCGTACAGCAGCCGCAGGCGCCCGGGCCGTTGCGGGTCCTTGGTGTCCTTCGGATACATGAACAGGCCGCCGCGCATCAGGATCCGGTGCACCTCGGCGACCATCGACGCAATCCAGCGCATGTTGAAATCCTTGGCGCGGGGCCCGGTCTTCCCGGCGACGCACTCCTCCACGTAGCGCTTGACCGGCGGCTCCCAGAACCGCTGGTTCGACGCATTGACGGCGAATTCGTGCGTGTCCGCGGCGATGGCGAGATTCGGATGGGTCAGGATATAGGCGCCGATCTCGGGTTCCAGCGTGAAGCCGTGGACGCCGGTGCCCAGCGTCAGCACGATCATCGCCGCGGGCCCGTACAGCGCGTAGCCGGCGCAGACCTGCTCGGTCCCCGGCTGCAGGAAATCCTCCGGCCGCGGGTCGGTGACACCGTCGGGCGCCCGCAGCACCGAAAAGATCGTGCCGACGGTGACGTTGACGTCGAGGTTCGACGAGCCGTCGAGCGGGTCGAACACCAGCAGGTAGCGCCCGCGCGGATACTGCGCGGGGATCGGCCAGGGCGCCTCCAGTTCCTCCGAGGCCATCCCGGCGAGATAGCCGCCCCATTCGCAGCTCCTCAGCATGATGTCGTTGGCGATCAGGTCGAGCCGCTTCTGGTCCTCGCCCTGGACGTTGACGATGCCCGTGGGGCCTGCCGCTCCGGTGAGCGCGCCGCGCGCAACCGCGCTGGCGATGTACTTGCACGCGGTCTGGATGTCGTTGACGAGCGCGATCAGCTCGGCGCCGCCGGCAAGCTTGCGCTGCTCCTCGATGATGAACTTGGACAGCGTCGTGCGACCGTACAGCATGGCGTTCTCCCCAGGGCGGTGCTCGAGTGTTGCTCGGTTGCTGCTCAGTTGCCAAATACGCGGCTCTGCCGGATGTCGGCCGCGGTGATCGTCGAAAGATCGTCCCGTCCGACCGGGCGGTCCATCGCCGCGAACAGGCGGCTCGCCTGCCGCAGCCGCGCGCGGTCGAGCGCGTTGCGGATCGAGCGGGCATTGGCGAAGTGCGGCTGCGGGATGCGGCGGGTGATGTATTCGCGGAACACCGGGTCGGCGTCGGCGGCCAGGTGGTAGCCCATCTTCGCGAGCATCAGCTGTGCGATTTCATAGAGCTCGCCGGCGCTGTAGTCGGGAAAGTCGATGTGGTGGGCGACGCGCGACGCCATTCCGGGATTGCTCTGGAAGAACGTGTCCATCCGGTTCTTGTAGCCGGCGAGGATCACCACGAGGTCGTCGCGCTGGTTCTCCATCACCTGCAGCAGGATTTCGATCGCCTCCTGCCCGTAGTCGCGCTCGTTCTCGGGGCGGTACAGATAGTAGGCCTCGTCGATGAACAGCACGCCGCCCATCGCTTTCTTGAGGACCTCGCGGGTCTTGGGCGCCGTGTGGCCGATGTACTGGCCGACGAGGTCGTCGCGGGTCACTGCGACGAGGTGCCCTTTGCGCACGTACCCCAGCCGGTGCAGGATCTCGGCCATCCGCAGCGCGACCGTCGTCTTGCCGGTGCCCGGGTTGCCGGTGAAGCACATGTGCAGCGACGGCGGCTCGGCCGGGAGCCCGACCAGGCGCCGGCCGCGGTCGACGAGCAGCAGCGCGGCGATGTCGCGGATGCGCGCCTTGACCGGCGCGAGACCCACGAGCTGGCGCTCGAGTTCGTCCAGCACCTCGTGGATCTTCGTCTCGCGGAACAGCGCCGCGAGGTCGATCGCATCCGGCGGGGCGGTGAGGTCGGTCATGGCGCCGGTCGGGCTAGTAACGGCTGCCTTCCGGCCGGTCGACGGCGTAGCTCTCGACCGTGTAGCGGATCGCGCGGCCCGCACCTTCCTGGCGCACGACGCGGAAGCCCGGTTCTGCCGGCGGGCGGTTGACGATGAACGACAGCCGTGTGGACTCCCAGCCCTGCGTCGAGTCGAGTGCGTTGACCTTGATGTAGTGGCTCGGGAAGGCCTTGCGGCAGGCGGTCACTTCCATCATCGCGCCGGCGGCGTCCGCGAGGTCGAACATCGGCATGCCCCACATTTCCCAGTAGACGTTGCGCGGGTGGGGCTCGTCGGTGTGCTCGACCGCCACGGCCCAGCCGTTCTTCAAAGCGTACTCGATCTGGAGCGCGATCTCGGCGTCGGTGAGTTCGGGCAGGAACGAAAACGTGCCTTGGGTGATGCGCATGGTGGTTTCCTCTGTCAGGCGGTGGTGGCCGTGGGCACGAAATCGGGCGTGTCGGTCGACGCGTAATTGAACGAGACGTCCTTCCACGTGTCGAGGGCCTGCGCCAGCGGCGTGCACCCGCGCGCGGCGTCCGTCAGGATCTGCGGGCCCTCGTTGGCGATGTCGCGGCCTTCGTTCCGCGCCTTGACCATTGCTTCCAGCGCGACGCGGTTGGCCGTCGCGCCGGCCTGGATGCCTTGCGGATGGCCGATCGTCCCGCCGCCGAACTGCAGCACGCAGTCGTCGCCGAAAAGGTCGATCAGCTGGTGCATCTGCCCGGCGTGGATGCCGCCCGAGGCCACCGGCATCATCTTGCGCAGGTTGGCCCATGGCTGCTCGAAGAAAACGCCGCGCTGCAGATCGACCGCGTTCTTCTCCTCGCGGCAGATGTTGTAGAAGCCCTGCACCGTCAGCGGATCGCCCTCGAGCTTGCCCACCGCGGTGCCGGCGTGGATGTGATCGACGCCGGCCATCCGCATCCACTTGGCGATGACACGAAACGAGATGCCGTGGTTCTTCTGCCGCGTGTAGGTCGAGTGGCCGGCGCGATGCAGGTGCAGGATCATGTCGTTGCGGCGCGCCCACTTCGCCATCGACTGGATCGCCGTGTAGCCGATCACGAGGTCGATCATCACGATCACCGAGCCCAGCTCCTTGGCGAAATCGGCGCGCTCGTACATGTCCTCCATCGTCCCGGCCGTCACGTTGAGGTAGGTGCCCTTGACCTCGCCGGTCGCGGCGGACGCCTTGGCGACGGCCTCCATGCAGTAGAGGAAGCGCTCGCGCCAGTGCATGAACGGCTGCGAATTGATGTTCTCGTCGTCCTTCAGGAAGTCGAGGCCGCCTTTGAGGCCCTCGTAGACGACGCGGCCGTAGTTCTTGCCGGAGAGGCCGAGCTTGGGCTTGACCGTCGCGCCGAGCAGCGGCCGGCCGAACTTGTCGAGGCGCTCGCGCTCGACGACGATGCCGGTGGGCGGGCCCTGGAACGTCTTCAGGTACGCGACCGGGATGCGCATGTCCTCGAGTCGCAGCGCCTTCAGCGGCTTGAAGCCGAACACGTTGCCGATGATCGACGCGGTCAGGTTCGCGATCGAGCCTTCCTCGAACAGCGCGAGGTCGTAGGCGATGTAGGCGAAGTACTGCTGCTCGGTGGCGGTGCCGGGGCCGGTGTTCGGCACGGTGTCCACGCGGTAGGCCTTTGCGCGGTAGTTGTCGCAGGCGGTGAGGCGGTCGGTCCAGACCACGGTCCACGTCGCCGTCGACGATTCGCCGGCGACGGCCGCCGCGGCCTCGTCGGGCTCGACGCCTTCCTGCGGGGTGATGCGGAACAGCGCGATGAGGTCGGTGTCGGACGGCTCGTAGTCGGGTCGCCAGTACCCCATGTCCTTGTACTTCATCACGCCGGGCTTGTAACGTTCCTTGCCGGTCAGCTTCGCCGTGCTCGTCATGTCATTCATCGGGGTCCTCGTCGGTGGAAGCGGCGGGTGCAGCGAGGAGACAATCGTAGCTGCCGGCATTGACAAGTAAAAGTTAATTGTTTTAACTTATAACTTAAGTAAAAGCTTAAGTATCAAGCCGGGCCACGACCACCGTCCTGAGGAACCTCCAATGCGCGGCGTCACGATTCGCCAACTGCAGATCTTCGCCGCGGCGGCGGGCCACCTGAGCTTTGCCCGCACGTCCGAGCAGCTGCATCTCACGCAGGCCGCGGTCTCGCTGCAGATCAAGCAGCTGGAGGAACTCGTGGGCCTCGCGCTGTTCGAGCGGCGCGGCCGCAAGGTGCACCTCACCGAGGCCGGCGAGCATCTGCTCCGATACGCGCAGCAGATCCTCGACGCGCTGAAGGACGCGGATGCCGCGATCTCGGCGCTCAAGGGACTGCGCGGCGGGCGCATCAGCGTCGGCGTCGTCAGCACCGCCAAGTATTTCGCGCCGGCGCTGCTCGCCCGGTTCCAGCAGCGCCATCCCGGCGTGCGCGTCGCGCTGTCGGTCAACAACCGCGAAATCATCGTGCGCGAGCTCGAGCGCAACGAGATCGACGTCGCGATCATGGGCACGCCGCCGCAGCGGATCGAGACGACGGCGGTGCCCTTCGCCGATCACCCGCTGGTGGTCATCGCGCCGCCGGCGCACCCGCAGGCGTGCGCGCGGCGGATTGCGCTCGCAGCGCTCGCGAGCGAGCACTTTCTCGTCCGCGAACAGGGCTCGGGCACGCGCTCGTCGATGGAGCGGTTTTTTGCCGAGCGCGGTTTTGTGCCGAAGATCGGCAACGTGATGAGCAGCAACGAAACGATCAAGCAGGCGGTGATGGCCGGCATGGGGCTCGCGCTCATCTCACGCCACACGATCGGACTCGAGTCGCAGACGGGGCGTCTGGTCGAGCTCGATGTCGTCGGGCTGCCGCTGATGCGCCGCTGGTACGTCGTGCAGCGAGCGGGGCGATTCGTCAGCCCGGCGACGGCCGCGTTCGTCCACTTCGTCGTCGAGGCGGCGCCGGGGCTGCTCGCCGAGCTGCACCCATCGGTCGCGCCGGCGAAGACGGCGAGCGTGGCGCGTCCCGGGACCCCGCGCCGTCGTGCCGTTGCGTGAACACGTAACGCCGGGCTACGACCCGCGCGCCGGCCGCCGGGTGCCGCGCAAGGTCTCCGACGGCAGCTCGCCGAACATCCGCCGGTAGTCGGTGACGAAATGGCCCAGATGCCAGAATCCCCAGTTCGCAGCGACATCCTGCACCGAGGGTGCGGATGTCCCGGTGTTCTTGAGATCGCGGCGCACGCCGTTAAGGCGCATCGCGCGCAGGAACCGGACGGGGTTGATGCCGAGCACTTCCTGAAAGCTGTATTGCAGCGTGCGCCGGCTCACGCCAAGCTCGATGCACAAGTCGGCGACAGTGATGGTGTCGGCGATGTGGGAGCGCATGAAATCCTTGGCCGAATCGACGATGTGCCGGCGCCGCGGGTGCGCGATCTCCGGTGAGGCTGCGTCATCGGCGACGACGGCGACGACGGCGCCCAGCAGCGTTTGCAGGAGCACGCGCTGCGTCTGGCGGAACTGCAACGCCGTGGGGTTCGCGTCCAGCGCCTGCAGCACGGACAGCAGTGCCCGGCGGAATTCGTCGAGACGCGCCTTCCCGGGCTTCAATACGTTCCTGGAACCGAACTCGGTGGCAATGTTGCGATGCTCGATCTGGCGCGCGTGCGCCTCGAGTATGTCCGCGTCCATGACGAGCCCGAGAATGTCGAAGCGGCGCGGAGCGTAGAAATCCAGCTCGTTGGCGGGGCCGAGCGTCACCAGCGCATCGGTGTCGACCGGCTGCCCGCAAAACAGCGCCGTGCCCTCCATGTGGATCGGCACGCCGACCGCCCGTGATCCGGGCCACGGTGTGCCGGACTCGTGCACCGCCTGGTTCGACGTCTCGCGAAACACCTGCACGCCGGAGAAGCGCAACTCGTGCAGCTTGCCGACGAAGCGTCCCGGCGTCATCTGCTCGTAGACCTGGTTCCAGCCGTTGAGGCTCGCGGCCTGCTCCTCGATGTCGGTGCTCGTCACCCGGGCCACCGAGAACGGCGCAGCGTCGCCGCCGCCCCACATTTCGGGAGCGGAGCTCCTCTTCGTGGCGGCCGATGTCGCGTTCATCAGGCGAAGGTACCGGTGTCCATGCGCATCTCCTCATGCGAACCGCGGTGCTGGCGATCTCTGCCGCCTGCCGGTCATGGTCTGACGCCGCGAAGGACGTACCGTGTTCCTGGCGCGCTTGCGAGCCCTTGATCTGCATCAAGTATGGCGGCTCCTCATTGCCGATTTGGGATATCGGTTGTCCACGCATGCGCCCAGAATCCGTCGAACGGTTCGCTGCGGCCGCGTCCCGACGAAAGCCGGCGCGGAAGCACGGAGGAATCGATGCTGCAATGCAACAGCGCGCACCTGCGGGCGACCACACGCGCCGCTATCGCAATGCACCTTGCGGCGATGGGCCGTCGGATCGAAAAGAGGGAGGAGCAGACGCAATGAAGCCTACACATACAACGATCGCGCGTGCCGGCGGGCTGGTACTTGCACTGACGGTCCTGCTCGCACCTGCAGTCCGCGCCGCGGTCAGCGAGCAGGAAGCGGCGCAGCTCGGGAAGAACCTCACCCCGGTGGGCGCCGAAAAAGCCGCCAACAAGGACGGCACGATTCCCGAATGGACCGGCGGGACGACCGCAGTCCCCGCCGGGTGGAAGCCCGGGCAAAAGCGCATCGATCCGTTCGCGGGAGACAAGCCCCTGTTCGCGATCGACGCCACCAATGTCGACAAGTACAAGGACCGTCTTTCCGAAGGCCAGGTCACGCTGGTGAAGCAGTTGAAAGGCTACCGGATGGATGTCTACCCGACGCGCCGCAGCTGCGGTTTTCCTGACTTCGTCTACGACCGCACGAAAACCAACGCGCGCGAGGCCCGCCTCGCGGCAAACGCCTGGGGACTGGAAAAGGGCATCGGCGCGGCCGTGCTGTTCCCGATCCCCAAGACCGGCGCCGAGGCGGTGTGGAACCACAAGGTCCGCTACATGGGCGAAGGGCGCATCGAGTACTACTCGACGATCTTCTCGAACAAGGGCGGCGACTTCACGCCGCTGGTGCAGGACCAGTGGACCTGGGTGCCGTTCCACACGCCGAAGAACAAGGGCGTCGAGGACGTCGCCGGCGTCGAGATGAAGCTCCTCAACGCCGTCGTGTCGCCGGCGGCGCGCGCGGGCGAGCTGATCCTTGCCCACTGGTTCTTCAACGAGGCGAGCGACGCGTGGCTGTACTTCCCGGGCCAGCGCCGGGTGCGGCGCGCGCCGTCGTTCAACTACGACAACCCGGTGCCGGGCTACGAGAACCTCGAGACCGTCGACGCGTACCCGATGTACGCCGGCGCGATGGACCGCTACGACTGGAAGCTCGTCGGCAAGCAGGAGATGTACATCCCGTACAACAGCTTCAAGTGGATCGACAAGAGCAACAAGTACAAGGACGTCTATCTCGGCGACTTCGTGAACCGCGATCTCGTCCGCTACGAGCTGCATCGCGTCTGGAAGGTCGAGGCGACGGTCAAGCAGGGCATGCGCCACCAGATCGCGAAGCGCGTGTTCTATCTTGACGAGGACAGCTGGGGGCTGATCCTCGCCGACAATTACGATGCGCAGGGCAAGATCTGGCGCGTGCAGGAGTCGAGCGTTTACCCGGCGCCGGAAATCCCGGCCTGCGTCAGCCAGGAATTCGTTTCGTACGACCTGAGCGTCGGCCGCTACATCGCGGAAAACGCGACGCAGGAGCGGACCGAGACCGACTGGCTCGCCGGGCGCGAGGGCCGCATCGACCCGAAGAAGTTCAGCTCCGACGAGTTGCGTCGGGTGGGCGAGCGCTGACGTCCGGTGGGGCCGCGGCCTCACCGCCGTACCGCAGTGGCGACTATTTCGTTATCGGAGGAAACATGAACGGACAACCCATTTCCGCGCCGCCATTCGCCCGGGGCGCGCTCGCCCTGGCCATCGGCGGAGCCATCGCGCTCAGCGGTCCCGCGGCGCTGGCGGCCACGTTCGAGACCGAGAACGTCAAGGGCAGCTTCGATTCGACGATCTCCTTCGGCATGCAGTGGCGGATGTCGGGGACGAGTTGCGGCATAGTCGGCAACGACAACGGTGGTTGTGCGCCGACGACCGGCACGCTGGGCGAGCTCGTAAACGGCCCCGGCTTCGGCGCCACGTCCAACCCCGATTTCAATTACCTGCAATCCGATAACGGCAACCTCAACTACAAGAAGAACCAGCTCATCTCGGCCGCGCTCAAGGGCAACCACGAGCTCGCGCTCAAGTTCAATCAGGGCTGGAGCGCGCTGGGCCGCTTTTCGTGGCTCTACGACCCGGCGACCGACCGCACCGAGCGCACGCCGCTCTCCGATGACGCCAAGAACATCGCGGTCCACAACATCACGCTGCTCGACGCCTGGGTGGCGAAGGACTTCGAGATCGCGGACCGGCCGGGCAAGGTGAAGGTCGGCAACCAGGTGCTGAGCTGGGGCGAGGACATCTTCATCTACGGCGGGATCAACATCATCAACCCGATCGACCTCACGCGGGCGCACAAGCCGGGCGTGCAGCTGAAGGAGATCTTCCGCCCGGCGCCGATCGCGTCGTTCAACATCGGTGCGACCAACAACCTCTCGATCGAGGGTTTCTGGCAATTACGCTGGAACGCGTTCCGCTTCGACCCGGTGGGCACGCCCTTCTCGGTGGGCGACGTCATCGGCAACGGCCAGCAATCGGCCTTCATCCCGAGCTCGGTGCTCGGCGCCCCGCCGGGGACCGTCGGCGACATCGGCACGATCAGCAACGGCGCAACCATCCCGGCCGGCCAGCGCTTCACGTATGCCGATCTGCTGGCGGCTGGTACCGTCGTGCCCGTGGTGCCAACCCAATCGCCCCCGAACGCCAACCAGTTCGGTTTCGCGGCGCACTACAAGCCGGACAACGCGAACGCCGAGTGGGGGTTCTATTACCTGCACTACAACGACAAGATCCCGTTCGTCGGCTTCGTCAATAATCCATCGATCACCGCCAATCAGTACGGACTCGGCTATTTCCTGCAATACGGGAAGAGCCGCGACCTGTTCGGCGTGTCGGTCAACGGCAACATCGGCGACTGGGCGGTGGGGGCCGAGCTGTCGTACCGGCCGCGGGACGGCGTGGGCATCGACCCCACGGTGCCGGTCGCGGGCCAGTACTGCGCGTTCTGCGCGCCAGGCACGTATGCGGGCTACGTCGACGAAAAGAAATGGCAGGCGCACCTGACGACGATCTACCTGCTGGGGCCGAGCGGCGACCTGGGCTGGCTGCTGCGCGGCATCGGCGCGGCCGAGGGCACGCTGCTGCTCGAGGTGGCGGCGGCCTATTACCCGAACCTCGACCTCTCGGGCAAGTATCCGTACCTGCTGCCGAACTACGAGCTGCCGACCAAGTGGTCGACCGGCACCGTCTTCGAACTCGGCGTCGTGTATCCGCACTTCCTCGGGTCGCCCGTGAATCTCACGCCGCAGATCGACATCCTGTACGACATCAGCGGCATCAGCCCGAACACGATCCCGTTCGTGAAGGGCCGCGTTGCCGTCACGCCGTCGCTCAACTTCGAGTACCTGAACAAATGGCGCGCGCAACTCGCCTACACGAGCTTCGCGGGGGGCGCCGGCAACAACCTGTTGCGGGACCGCGACTACATCGCGTTCAACGTCTCGTATTCGTTCTGACCATGGGCGCCGGACGCCACCCGCCGCCCGCAGTCTGCCGGCGGCCGGTGTGTGATCTGCCGCGGTACGCCGGCTGATGCTCGCCCGCCTCGTCGTTCGCCTCGAGAGCGCGCTGTTCGCGCACCGCGGGAAAACGCTCGCCGCGCTGACCCTGCTCACCGTCGTCATGGCGGTGTTCGCCGCGCAGCTGCGGATGTCGGCGGGCTTCGACAAGCAGTTGCCGCAGGACCACGAGTACATCAAGACGTTCTACCAGTACCGCGACCTCGTTTTCGGCGCCAACCGGATCGTCGTCGTCGTGCACCAGCGTACCGGCGACATCTGGAATGCGGCCTTCCTGAAAAAGCTGAACGAGGTCACGCAGGCGGTGATGTTCCTGCCCGGCATCGACCGGCGCACGGTGACCTCGCTGTGGACCCCCACGACGCGGGTGCTCGAGATCACCGAGGAGGGCTTCCAGGCCGAGGACGTCATCGGCGGCAACATCACGCCGGATGCGCTCGACCCGGAGAAGATTGCGCGCATCAAGCGCAACGTCGTCGTCGGGGGCTACATCGGCCAGCTCGTCGCGACCGACAATTCGAGCGCGATGGTGGTCGCCGACCTGCTCGAATACGATCCGGTCACCAAGAAAACGCTCGATTACCTCGACCTGTCGGAGAAGCTCGAGCAAGCAATACGCCAGAAGCTCGAGACGGCCGAGTTCGAGATCCAGATTATCGGCTTCGCCAAGCAGATCGGCGACATCGCCGACGGCGCGAAGAGCGTAGTGCGCTTCTTCCTGCTCGCGTTCCTGCTGACGGCGGCTTCGGTCTACGTCTACTCCCGCTCCTGGGTGCTGACCGTGCTGCCGCTCGTCTGCTCGCTCGCGTCGGTGGTCTGGCAGTTCGGCACGTTGCAGCTCCTGGGCTACGGTCTCGATCCGCTCGCGATCCTGGTCCCGTTCCTGGTCTTCGCGATCGGCGTTTCGCACGGCATCCAGCAGATCAACTACATCTCCAAGGAAATCCGTACCGGGGTCGACACGGTCACCGCCGCCCGGCGCAGCTTCACCGGCCTGCTGATCCCCGGGACGATGGCGCTGGTCACGGCATTCGTCGGCTTCGCGACGCTGACGCTGATCCCGATCCCGATGATTCGCGAGCTGGGAATCACCGCTTCGATCGGCGTCGCGTACAAGATCGTGACCAACCTCGTGATGCTGCCGCTGGCCGTGTCGTACTTCCAGTTCGACGATGCTTATGTAGAGCGGGTGAACGCTGCGCGAGATCGACTTTCGCGCATCATGGGTTGGCTGCTGCGTGGCTTCAAGCCGCGCAACGCGGCAATCGGCACACTGGCCGGTGCCGCGTTGTTCGCGGTCGCCTTCTTCCAAAGCCAGGGCCGCCACATAGGTCACCTGCAACCCGGCGCGCCCGAGCTGCACGCCGATTCCCGCTACAACCGTGACGCGACCGAGATCGGAAGCAAGTTCGATCTCGGTCTCGACGTCCTCTCGATCGTCGTGGAATCGCCGAAGGACGGCTGCTACGACTACGGGACGATGGAGTACATCAACCAGTTCAGCTGGCAGATGATGAACGTGCCCGGCGTGTTGTCGGTCGCCTCGGCGCCGCTGCTCGCGAAGCAGGCGTTCTCGGGATTCAACGAGGGCAATCCCAAGTGGGGGGCGCTGCCCCGCGATCCCAAATCGCTCGCCAACGCGATCAGCATGGCGCCGGAAGGCTCCGGACTGTGGAATACCGGCTGCACGGTGCTCCCGGTTCATCTGTACCTCGCCGACCACAAGGCGACGACGATCAAGGCGGTCATTGGCGCCGTGAAGGCGTTTCGCGCACAAAATCCCAACGAGCGGATCAGGCTCCGGCTCGCCAGCGGCAACGTCGGGGTGCAGGCGGCGACCAACGAGGTGCTCGAGGCCGCCGAGCTGCGGATGATGCTCTACGTCTACCTGACCATCGTGGCGCTGGTCTTCTTCACCTATCGGGACTGGCGCGCGATGCTCGCCTGCTGCCTGCCGCTGACGCTCGGGACGTTCCTCGGTTACTGGTTCATGAAGGAACTGGAAATCGGGCTCACGGTGGCCACGCTGCCGGTGATGGTGCTGGCGGTGGGCATCGGCGTCGATTACGCGTTCTACATCTACAACCGGCTGCAGCTCTACCTGGCCCAGGGCGTGGACATCGTCACCTCGTTCAAGCAGGCGCTGCGCGAGACCGGGATCGCGACCGTTTTCACGGCGCTGACGCTGTCGGTCGGAGTCGCGACCTGGTCGTTCTCCGAATTGAAGTTCCAGGCCGACATGGGCCTGCTGCTGACGTTCATGTTCATGGTCAACATGCTGATGGCGATGACGCTGCTGCCCGCGCTCGCGGTGACGATCGACGTGCTGATTCCGCGTCGGCGCCCGGTGCACGCGCCGTTCCTCAGCCACTGACGACCGCCATGCCCATCTTCGACCAGCTCCTCGCGTTGTTGACGCAGCCTCCGGTGGCGCCGCCGGACACGGTCGGCGCGCCGTTCCAGCGGCGGCAACTCGCCGTCGTGGCGCTGCTGATCGAGCTTGCCCAGAGCGACCGCAACCTCACGCCGGAAAAACTCGCCACGATCGAGCGGATCGTCCGCGAGCGATTCGGCCTCGCCGCCACGGCGGCTGCGCGGTTGATCGCGGCGGCGCGCAACGAACTCGACGCGTCGCTGGAGGACTGGGTATTCGCGAAGGCCGTCCGCGACGGTTTCGACCCCCGTGAGCGCATCGAGATCGTCGAGTTCCTGTGGGAAGTCGTGTACGCCGACGGGCGCCTCGCGCGGCTGGAGGAGTCGGCGATGCGACGGCTTGCGGCAGAGCTCGGAATCGACGAAGCGGAGCGCGAGGCCGCGCGCGCGCAGGCCTTTGCGCGCTCCGACCATTCCGGGAACACCGGCTGCGGATCGACGGAGGCCGAATGATCGCCAGCGTGCTCCGGATCGCCGTGGCGTGCGTCGTGTCGGCGTTTGCCGCCGGGGCGTCGGCACAGGTCCCGGCGTCTGTTCCTTCACCGGCATCGGCCACGGCCACGGCGTTCAAGGCGCCGCTCGCGACAAAGGCGCCGCTCCTGGGCGTCGCGCGCGCGGGGTCGCGGCTCGTCGCGGTCGGCGACTACGGCGTGATCCTCCTCTCCGACGACGACGGCAAGACGTGGCGCCAGGCGAAGTCGGTCGCGACGCGGGCGATGCTGACGGCGGTGACAATGAGCGATGCGCAGCAGGGGTGGGCCGTCGGCCACGGGGGCACGGTGCTGCAGACGATCGATGGCGGCGAAACCTGGACCCGCAACCACTTGGCCGGGAACGACGTCGCGTTGCTTTCGGTGTGGTTCGCGGACGCAAACCACGGCATCGCGGCCGGCGCCTTCGGTTTCGCGACGGCGACGCACGACGGCGGGCGGACGTGGAAGGAATTCGCCGTCGGCATTGGCGACGACCGCGATCGCCACCTCAACGCGATCTTCGCGCTGCCGGACGGGCCGCTCTTCATCGCGGCCGAGGCCGGCACGCTGTTCCGCTCGGGCGACGACGGTCGGACGTGGGAGACGCTGCGGCTGCCGTACAAGGGCTCGCTTTGGGGTGGCATGGCCCTGCGCGACGGGACCGCGATCGTGTTCGGGATGCGCGGGCACGCACTGCGCACCGCGGACCAGGGCCGGTCGTGGACCGACGTCCCGACGGGCACCGACCAGTCGTGGAGCG
>Ga0315273_10001067_pt1 | contig 30402 bp, 34 predicted proteins | sample YL17G02_0_MG_FD_205753 | JGI IMG/M metagenome (GOLD analysis project Ga0315273, IMG submission 205753) | Sediment microbial communities from Yellowstone Lake, YNP, Wyoming, USA - YL17G02_0 | ecosystem: Environmental > Aquatic > Freshwater > Lake > Sediment | place: USA: Wyoming | collected... | reverse complement strand
GAGGCCAAGCGCCTATTGGAGATGAAGGAGAGCGCAGGACCGGGGGACTCCCAGTAGTCTCCTCTAGACCTCATCATAATATCATAACAATATTTATAATAAAAGCCGTAATGGGTGCAAACAAAGAGGCGGTCCTATCTACTCTACGCCCTGTGAAGTTATCCGGAACTCGGCCACAGCTCCCTCGGGCTGCGACCTGTGCTTTATTATTCGAGCGCGTCTCAGGCCGTTTCCTGCTTTCTCTATCAGTATTATGGTCTTGCACATATGCTCCAGGAATCTCCCCCCCAGAGGTCTCAGAGATCCGCTTTCGATGTCCGTATAGACCTGGTTGGTGATGACTGCAGGAATCCTGTGCCTGCGCGCCAGCTCCTGCAGCTCCCCCAGCTGCGCGGACAGCATTCTGCGAACCGCTCGATCATCCTCCGACTCCAGCAAGACGCGGTATAGAGATGTGGCCGAGTCCAGGATCACCAGGCCCAGGTCCTGGCTGGCAATCTTGCCCGCCTCGCGGATGGAGATATGCTGCTGCTCCAGGCTCATGGGCTCGAAGATAATGATGCGCGATGCGATCTCCTTTGATCCCTGGCCTGCCATCTGCTGGAAGCGATCCGGGGAGAAGCCCTCTGTGTCTATGAAGATGGCCCTATAGCCCCTGGACACGGCCTGAATAGATAGCTGCATGACGATGTTCGTCTTGCCCGTCCCCGCCTCTCCGTAGAGCTGAGTTATTATGCCCGCCTCAAAGCCTCCTCCCAGGAGGCGATCCAGGCTCTGGCATCCAGAGGGGAGTCGTTCCAGCGTCATGGCCCAATCTCAGAAAGGATGGTGATGATATTTATGGTGATGATATTTTAAGACGATCAGATGTGAGTGCGCCTGTCAATCCGGTCCATCAGCCTGTCCATGGCCTCCCTCTCCCTCCGCCCACCGCATCTGTTTATGATCCTCTGCAGCCTGATAAGCTCCTGCAGGTAAGAGTCGCTCCTGAGCGCCAGGTATCTCGTGGCTGCCACAGCGGCCTCCACCACCAGGCACGCCCCTCGGTTGAAGGCCCGGAAGTCCTTTCTCAGCACCTCTCCTTTCACCAGCGCGAGCCTAGCGATGGCTGTGTCCAGCGGGATAGTCTGGCATCGAAAGAGGCACCATGCTTCGGCCTCCTTCAACACCGGCACTCCCTCGCGAAGCATAAAAAAATCAGGCGATAGATCCTCCAGGGCAGTCTCTGCAATTAGCCAGGCGTCGTGGGTCACATTGGCCACCAGCCAGCCCGTCTGCAGGACATTGTCATAAGTGTGGCTGCCGCTGAAAAGCCTGACGCTGATCTCATCTCCCTCTCTTATGATTCCGAGCGGGGCGGCATTCACAATGCCCTCTTTTTCTGTTGTGGCAACTACCTCATTTATGCCCTCTTGGATTCCGAAGGCCTCCAGGGCATCGTCTCTGCAAAGGACCATTAAAGCCTCAATCCCCTCAGGAGAGCTATGAATAAAGAAGCTGCGATCAGGTCTGCCGTGGATCCCGGGTTGATATCTGCCTCCAGGAGCTCAATATCCAGGAGCCTGGCCGCTTCAAGAGTCTCATCCTCCAGGGCCTGTCTGGCCTTGCGAGAGACTTCCCTGGACTTCTCCGCCCCGAACTTAGTTGTCACCAGGCTATCGGCTTCCGCAGAGAGGGCCTCCAGGAAAGTCCTGACTATGCCCGGGTTGAGGCCGTATTCAGAGGTGGTCTCCTGTAGCCTGCTCGCCAGCTGAAAGCACCTCTGGTAAGAGGTAGCCCACTCCCTGGCGATCAGATCGTGGCCCCGAGAGAGGCGCATGAGATCCAGCAGCGTCTTGCGCTCCAGTTGCAGCCTTTCTCGCGAAGAATAGTCCCTGAGGGAGAACTTTTCTACTTCCGCCACCCTGGCCTCTGCCAGCTCGAAGGCCCTATAGAAGTCCAGGGCGTCTTGAGCGGTGCTCTCCTCCAAAACCCTGGGCAGCTCTTCTTCCAAGGAGCCAGCCCTGCCAGCGGCTAGGGCAAGGGGTATCATGAGGACTAGAGAACCGAAGTGGGTGTTTCCTCGCAAGCTCCAGTCTCTCCAGGACCGCACCGCCTCCAGGAGGAGCTGGCCCACACCGTTGCCACCGGTAGCCGCCTTGCGGAAGACGGGATGCACTGCCACAGCGCTTGCCAGGAAGTGCTGGAAGCTTGCATCGGAAGAATCATGGCAGCGGTCCACATTTCCCGGCTTGGGGCTAGAGGACAGCTCGAGCAGCATGGCGAGAGTGGCGCATTGTGCTATCTGATCCGGATGGTTCTTCATCGCCTGAGCAGATCCTCAGCCAGCTTCTTCTTCAGGGCCATGTATTCCCTCCCCGAAAGACCGATCCGGCCAAGCACAGCGTCCCTCAGGTAGCATGGCTTGCTGATCTTGCAGCACCACACCAGGCTTCCGAAGCAGGTTCCTTCCCCGCTCTCAAGGATTGTGCCCCTGGCCAGCTCCAGCTTGCGCTCCACGAACTCATCCGGAGTCATTCCCACCTTCTTCAAGGCGCCCAGAACGGGACAGTGCTTCACGGGAGGGCAGCAGAAAGCGAGGCCTCTCAGATCCCCTCCTGCGCAGATATGCTTGGGCGCATTGTACCATCCGCTGAGATCCTGGTACTCCTCCATGGCCCGGGAGAGCCACTCCACGAACTCCGGATCGGCATTTCGCAAGGATATGAGATCGGCGCCCATTGCCAGAAGGGACCTGGCATCTTTGAAGTCGTCCACATGCCCCAGGGCCATGATCTTTGGCCCCCTTCGGTCTGCAGCTCTTTTAACAATTTTTTGAGCCATTCCATCCTGGCCCTGCAGGTCTATATGAATCAGGTCCAGGCCAGACGCTTGCAGCCTGCCCATGAAGTCATCGCTCAGCTCCTCTGGCTTCAACCTCAGAGAGAGGGCAGTGCCGCATCTCTTGATCTGGGCGATCAGGTCCAAGATGCGCTCCTGGCTCATCTCGGTAAGTCTGAGCTCCAGAAGGCAGTCGTTCTTGCTGGCAAAGCCGGCTGCTTCCAGCAAAGGCCCCTCCTGCGAGCAGCTTACAGACAGTCCCATAGCGGAGCCCATCTCCATTTCCAGGAGCGGCTTGAGCTCAACAATCGCCATCCTGTCCAGGTCGATCTCCTCCAGCAGGACCAAACCTGCATGGCCGTTAGATCCCGGATGGCGATAGGATGCTACCACAGCTACCGGATTGCTGAGATGGAGATATCCGACTTCGAGCATTCATCACTCCTGAGAGCAGAGAGGGATATCAGCTTTTCGCTTTTGGCCAAAAAGACCAATGATTTCTAAAAGAGGCTGGCGTCATGGCCCGCCATCCTTTATATGCGAGAATATCTTAGGGGAAGCTGGTGTTAAGATGGTGATGTTCAAGCTAGATGCCCAGGCCAAAGTTCAGGGGACGGAAGATCAGGATAAGTATCCCATAGTGGCGAGGGTGTTGGGCACGGGAAAGGACGGGGGCCTGAGCGTGCAGGTTTCGGGGGAGGGTGCGCCCCTCAACGTCCGCATCTCCGGGGATCCGGGCGGCCCCATATCAGTAGCCCCAATATCCGTCGTCCCCGATCTGAGGGTTGTGGCCGAGACTCTGGATTTGAGCAGCCTGATCAGCTCTCTGGCCAAGATTGCCGACGGCCTCAAGGTGGAGGTCTCCGGTGCGGGGGATGCTCCCCTCGCTCTAGCCTTGGAGAAGGTGCCCGTTGATCTGAGCATCTCGGTGCTTTCTCCGGCGCAGGAGACGGTATTCAAGGTGGAGATAAAGGGCATCATCGGATAAATGATAATAATATTTAGCTAAATATTAAATAGGAATTTAAGGGTGATCTCATAGTTCCCGGCTGGCTGATGACCCTGGTCGTGGCCGCGCTTCCCATATCCGAGGTAAGAGGAGCCATACCTCTGGCCATTGGAGTATACGGCCTGCCTGCCGGGGAAGCCTATCTTCTGGCCGTCCTGGGCAACCTGCTGCCTGTGATCCCCCTGCTCCTATATCTCGGCCCCGTTTCCAGCTACCTTAGAAGGTTTTCATGGGGAGATAGATTCTTCACCTGGCTCTTTGCCAGGACGCATAGAAAGTACATCCAGGAGCACCAGGGCTTCGGGCTGACCGCTCTGGCCATCTTCGTGGCCGTTCCTCTGCCTATGACTGGAGCCTGGACAGGCTGCGCTCTGGCCTTCCTGGTGGGGTTCAGGCTCTGGCCGGCCTTTGTTGCCATAGCTGCCGGAGTGCTCATTGCCGCAGCTCTTGTGACCGCCACTGTGATGGGAGTTTCGATTCTGGTCTTCTAGCGAGAGGACGATATTGAGAATCCACATTGTGAAAAATAAGTGAAGGATATGAGCATCCTTTGCTCTCAAGTCCATTTCATGGAGCAGCTACAACCACCTATAGGATCTCTCATATCCCTTTCATTTCCTGCGCGACTCTGGATACTCGAAAGTTCCCTCGGCGGTCATGGTATAGATAGTGGACCCATTGGGCTGGGCTTCATACCCTAAAGATGCCACGTTCTTTCCAGTATCGTCTTTTAATGTGACGTTGCCAGCTGTATCGTTCAGCGTAGTGGCGCTGTCCGGATTGCTGCCGCTTGGATCATGAAAGACATTCCGGATCTGTCGAGCCGCTTTCCCATGAGGGTAGAAGAAGAGCTTTCTCTCCGCTCCCGTCCCGCCCTTCTCGAATGTTCACCCAGCGTTTAGGTCAGGCTGCCTCATCATCGAAGAATTCAATTCTGTTGCTCCGCTCTCGACATTCTTCATCACCCCTCTTTCTGATCTACAGCCGCAGCATCCTTCATCTCTCCCCGGACAATTCTCTCCTCCGCTCGACGGCGCGCCCAGGCTTCCTGCCTTTTGCGGTAAGTCGAGAGCGACAGGGCTGCAGCCACTGCCATGGACCCCATGAACAGGCCCAGGAAGGCGAGGACATCATGGAAAATGCTTCTAGAGAGTCCACCCCCCACTGCCAGAACCACCTCCGGACCTTGATCTTTGTAAGAGGCGGAGAGCTCATAGACTCCAGGGCGATCCACTGTAAAGGCCGCAATGGAGCGGCCCGTCCGGCCTCCCAGGCTGTAGGTGAAGCTGCCTGCTGGAGAGTAGAGCGGCAGCTTCTGGCCCGAATCTCTCTCCTTAACCTCGAGGCGCAGCCCGGAGACGTTCTGCTCTGCTGAGTAGAAGGTCCCGTTGAAATAGGTCTCTTCCTCGAAAAAGATCGTGTACTCTCCACTATTCTCCAGAAGAAGCTCCGCGCTTCCGGGGGCCGAAAACTGTTGAAGCTGGCTGCCCATCGAGGTCAGGCTGGAGAAGAGGAACCATGCGGACAAAGTGGCCCCGGCCAGGAAGATCAGTGCCGCCAGCACGTAGTATCGGCGGCCGGGCTCGACATCAGGACTGCTTAGCATAGGACTTGTGTCTTTCGGCATCTTCAAGTGGGTCTAGCTCCTCATCACCTTAAAGAATTTCCATTGGCCTTTGTTTGACTGTTTGCTTTCTATGAATGTTTATATGGTTTGGCGCGTGATGCAGCTTCTTGATCGTAATGATTTGCGTCGAGGGGTTGTGTTTGCCTGGTTTGGCTCGGCTCCCCTCTCCAGGTAAGGCTGTCCTCGGGCGCTTTCATGCAACGACTTATTACTACTATGTTTCTTTCTATGTCGCCTCGATGCCTTTGAGCTCCCGCTTAAGGCCGCGGGCGCGGTTCCCCAAAGCGTCCGCGGGGGACACTATGCGCAAGAGGCGTCGAAGACGGTTGATATATTGATCATCCCTTCGGTCGCTGGGCCGGCTCGCCAGAAAAAAAGATGGAAGGGCAGAAGCTCTTCAAGGAGCGTTCAGCCAGCCGTAGGCATAGGAGAGCCAGTTGTCCCCGCACATGCCAGCGAGAAGAGACCTTATGTCGCAGACACTTCCGTCGGGGAAGGCGCACATGACCACATCGCCGTAGGGGGTATGCACCTCCCTCAGGCTGCCGCCGCTATTAGAGCACAGCCTTCTGGCCTGGGGGCTCCAGTCTGCATTTCCGGAATAGACATAGGAGTAAGACGACGGAAAGGGCGTTCTTGCGCAAGTGCCATTGAAGAAGGCATTTGCCTCGCAGTAGGTATTGTCTGGGAATGCGCATCTCTCTTCGGCTCCGCCATAGACCGGCAGGGCGCGGTAGAGATAGCCCATCTTCACGCAGTAGGCTTGAGCATCAGAGGCGTCAGCCGCAGACGAAGGGCTGACAGCCAGAATGACCAGGACGAGCATTGCCGCGAGCGAGAGGCTGGCCGGGCCCGCAGATGATTCTGTGCTGATCTTCTCACCTCCTAAATCACGGCCTTCCCGTCCCGAAGGTAGCCCATCTCCAGTCCGCTCCCTTGAACCGGAAAGGTGACGCCTTTTCTACTGCCTCCGAAGGGAGTTCGATTCTTACTGGATGCCCGAAATCCCTGTAAAGGGTGGTCTCGTTGATCCTGCTATTGATCATGATAGGCTCGGACTGCACCGTCAGTATCTCTGGGGTGATAGTCAAGCTGGAGTTGATATCCAGCCTCCGCAAGAGAGAGGTACCTTCTTCTATCCATGCCGTCAGGACGATATTGCTGTGGTTGAGAAGCTCTGTCTTGTCGATGTCAAAGCTCAGGTTATTGAGCTCTTTTGGCATGGAAAAGGGAGACGGGAAGTAGGCAGCCAGAAGCTGGAGGCCGATCATTCCTTTTCTTATCGGCTCACCGGGCGAGCCGACCAGCTTGTAACAGCTCTCGCCCTCCAATGGCTCGGATCCGACAAACGTCATATTGGAGAGGTCGATGAGGTCGACCTGTCCTGGGATCTCGTTGTAGTCTGCCATTATGCTTGAAGGATCAATTATTGTGTAATTTGTCCAGTTTTCGCCCTCCTTCTGGTACTCTGAGCCGTTTATGAAGTAGCCCTCCCAGAGAAGGGTTTTGCCGCTTTCGGCTTCAACAAGCCTCGAGCCGAAGTAGCCTGACTTATTTGCCAGGTCAACCTTTCCCTCTGTGGTCTTGACTGCTGCGAACTCCGTCTGCACTGATTGGTTGGAGTATAGATCTATGGTCTCCGCATATCTCGAATAGCTGTAGGTAGTAAGATTCACCGTCGAGTTCAGCATTGCCTGTTTCATCTGAGCTACCTCTAGCTCTTCGCCAGAAACTGCAATCGTTGTCGCAGCTATCAAAATGCCGAGCAGAAGGAAAGATGTAAGATTGAATTTCATGCCACACCTCCTTCCAGAAGGATCTTCTTTTGAGCTAATAAATCTTTGTGTATTTGGCAATAAAACCTTAGGCGTGTGACAATTGAAATCCTTAAGGAATTAGAAAGGCTCCAATTGAGCAACTCTAGTGGAACACCTTTGCTGCCAGATAGGAGATCTATTAATTAACATATTATATAATTAAAAAAAATTATTTGGGCAGCAGCACCGCTGCTGCCTGCATAGCCCAATCGATGAACCCCTGCGGGAAGATGCCTATCCAGAGAACAGCTATCAGTGTGAGCACCAGGGCGGCTACATAGCCCATGGGCTCGGGCATCCTCGGCCCAGCAGGCTCCTTGAGGTACATATAGCTGACGATCCTGAGGTAGTAGTACAGCGACAGAGCGCTGTTCAGAATTGCCAGGACTGCCAGCCAGACCAGGTTGGAGTATATGGCCGAGCTGAAGAGCACGAACTTGCCGATATACCCGGCCGTGGGCGGAATTCCTGCCAGGGCGAACATGAAGATCAGCATGCAGAAGGCTGTGATGGGCGCCCGTCGTCCCAGCCCGGCATAGTTGGATATGTCGTCGGGATCACCGTCCCCGCGGGATCCCACCATGGAGGCCACCTGAGCGGTGCCAATGAAGGCTCCAGTCTTCATCAGGGCATGCCCCAGGATGAGTAGCAGGCCGCCGGCGATTCCCAGCTGGGCGATGCTCTGTCCGTTGGGCATGGCAGAGGCGGCTCCAACTACCACGAAGGCTATGGATATGTATCCCGCCTGGGCGATGGAGGAGTAGGCCAGTATCCGTCTCACGTTATTTTGCCAGCAGGCCACCAGGTTCCCTAAAGTCATAGTTATGGCCGCCAGGATGGCGAAGGCCAGATACCACTCCAGGCGCAAGGCCAGCAAGGCCACGATAATCACCCGGAAGGCAGCGGCAAAGCCCATCTTCTTGGAACCGGCCGCCAGCAGCGCCGAGACCAGAGGAGGCGCCCCCTCATAGGTATCGGGAGCCCACATATGGAATGGCACCAGGGCCATCTTGAAGCCGAACCCGGCTATCACAAATAGCAGGGCCACCAGGGTGGCAGGCCCAAAGCTGCTCAGGGCGGTGTTGGCGATATCTGCTATCCTGGTGCTTCCCGCCATGCCGTATAGCAAGGAGAAGCCGAAGAGCATCATGGCTGAGGAGACAGATCCGAAGATAAAGTACTTCATCGCTGCCTCCAGGTTCCTCTTGCTCTTGTCGAAGGCCGCCAGAGCATAAGTGGCGAGGCTGGCCAGCTCAAAGCCCACGAAGAGGGTCACAAGATCAACAGAGCTTGCCACCACCATCATGCCTACTGTGGCCAGCAGGATCAAGGAATAGTACTCGTCGCTTCCTTTTGCAGTGTACCTGGAGAGAGAGGCGATCACCACCAGTAGCGAAACCACCAGGAAGACCGCCTTGAAGAACTGGGATATGACATCCACAGAGAGGGTATCGAAGAAGAAGACCGTTCCCGTCTTGGAGGACATCACCAACGCTAGCGCCGCAGCGAGGCCCGCCACGCTCAGATATCCCCAGATCTTCCCGCCCTTCATGAGGGAGCCGAACAGGATTATCAGCACCGCCAGGAGCGTAAGCAGAGCCTCGCCCCATAGAGGTGCGTAATATGCTATGTCCACCACTCAGATCACCCCCATCTGAGCCAGGGTTTTAACAGGCTCCATGAGCTGGTATGCTGCTGTACCCATTATGTCTGTCATCAGAGATGGCTGCAGTCCGAAGATCAGGGTCAGGAGTATGATCATGCTCATGGAGAAGAGCTCGTAGGCATGCGGGTCATGGACGTTGATGTACTTCTTCAGAATGGGCCCGAACATCACCTTCTGAATGGCCCACAGATGGTAGGCGGCGGTGATGGCTATGCTGATGAAGACCACAATCATGGTGTACACGGGCAGTGTGGCAAATGAGCCGGTCAGGACCATGAACTCGGCCACGAACCCGCTCATTCCCGGAAGCCCCAGGGATGCCAGGAAGCCGGCCATGATGATGAAGGCGAACTTGGGCATCCTGTCAGCCAGGCCGCCCAGCTCGGATATAACCCTGGTTCCCGCGGAATGCTGTATCGTTCCTGCGGACATGAACAGGACGCAGGTAATGATGCCGTGAGAGAACTGCTGGAACATAGCCCCCTGGATGGACATCCAGGTAAAGGCAACTGCGCCTAAGGTGACGAATCCCATATGGCTCACCGAGGAATAGGCCACTAGCTTCTTGATATCCTTCTGCGACAGCGCCATGAAGGCTCCCCACAGGATGCTGAGCACGGCGATAACGGCGATTATGGTCACGAAGATCTTGTCAACGTGGGGAAGCATTGGCACGATCACTCTGAAGATGCCGTAGCCGCCCATCTTCAGCAGCAATGCTGCCAGCACCACCGAGCCGGCCGTGGGTGCCTCGACGTGCGCATCCGGCAGCCAGCTGTGGAAGGGGAAAGCAGGCATCTTCACCAGGAATCCGAAGAGCAGTCCTGCGAAGATGATGTTCAGCAGGGCGGTCGGGAATATGGCCTTGTTCGCCGTGGCCTGCAGCAGTGTCAACATGTCGAAGGTCCTGGCGCCATCGGGCATCTGATAGGTGAAGTACAGCGCAAAGATGGCCAGCAGCATGACCAGGCTCGCCACGTGGGTGTAGATGAAGAACTTGATGGCAGAGTAGTCCTTCCTCGGACCGCCCCAGATCCCTATCAGGAAGTACATGGGCAGGAGCACAATCTCCCAGAAGATGTAGAACAGGAAGAAGTCCAGCGCCACAAATACTCCCAGCACCCCTACCTCATTCAATAGCAGCAGGGCAAAGAACTGGTTTGGCCTCTTGTCCTCCCCCCAGGCATATATTATCACCAGGGTGGAGACGATGGTTGACAGCAGTACAAGCGGGAACCCTATGCCATCCACGCCCACAGTATACTTTATGCCGAGCGTCGGAACCCAGGTATAGCTCTCTACAAACTGCATCAGCTTGGAACTCTTGTCGAACTCCATGTACATCTGAAGCGAGAGCAGCAGCGGTATCAGTGAGGCTATAAGAGCCACAATCCGTGCCTGAGCCCTTGATCGGGTCAGAAAGGCTATCACCGCACCCAAAAGGGGAACAGCGATCATTAGGGAAAGGGCATTCGAGATCATAGGCCCACCTCCATGCCCAGCTTGATCACAATCAACAGCACCACTACTCCTAGAACCAAGGCCGCGACATAGTTCTGAACCACCCCGGTCTGGACCTTTCTCAGGTTTCCGCCAATGCCCAGCACCCAGCCGCTCAACCAGTTGAGCCAGCCGTCCACCAGCTTGATATCGATGGTATTGCAGATCAGCGCTATTCCGTAGACCACAGTCTCGGCGAACCATGCGGTCAGGATCTCATGCTGATAATAGCCCTTGACCAGCATCCAGCGGATGGGATCTTTATCTCCTGAGACCTGGCTGGGATCGAACCTTCTGTAGTAGTAGAACAGCGCGGCAATCAGTATTCCGCCCAGTGCTACTATGATGGGCAGGATCTGTATGTACCAGGGCTCAGCAGGTTCAGCCTCCGCCTCTGCCGGTGGTTTTTCGCCCACTTCCGAAACGTATTCCTCTGTTGGCGGCTGGCCTGCTAGCTCGACTTCCTTAGTTGGATGGCTTCCTATGATGGCAAGCTCATTGAAATTTATATCATAATGCTCGAAATTGGTGTCCAGGTAGCTGTAAAAGCTGCCCTGGCTGACAATGCCGAAGCCGAAGGCGAATACCGCTAGAATTACCAGCGGCCCGAGCATGATCCAGGGCGACTCGTGCTTTTTGTAGTCTGACCGGGCAGTTCCAGTGAAGACGCTGAACCACATCCTGAAGGTGTAAATGGCGGTCAGAACAGCTGCCAGAATCAGGAAAATGTAAGGCAGGAAGTTGATCATTACGCCATACTCATAGGCTATTACTATTATCTCGTCTTTCGAGAAGAATCCTGTGAAGAAGGGGAATCCGGCCAGGGATAGGGAGCCTATGAGCATGGTGTACATCGTCCACTTCATGTACTTCCCGATGCCACCCATCTCCCGCATGTCATTGGTGCTGACTGCATGGATTACAGATCCGGCGCAGAGGAAGAGCAGTGCCTTAAAGAAGGAGTGGCCGATGAGGTGGAAGATGGATACGCCCACGGCCATGGTTCCCACTGCCGCTCCCGCGCCCAGCCCGGCCATCATGAAGCCCAGCTGGGAGACTGTGGAGAAAGCCAGCACCCTCTTGATGTCGAAGGCAGCCAGTCCCATGGTTGCGGCGAACAGAGCTGTGAATGCTCCCACGGCAGCAACAGCCGTCAGCCCGTGGGGGGCAGCATAGAAGAGCGGGAACATCCTGGCCACCAGGTAGACGCCGGCAGTGACCATAGTCGCAGCATGGATCATGGCTGAGACTGTGGTCGGGCCCTCCATGGCATCAGGCAGCCAGACGTGCAGGGGGAACTGACCGGACTTGCCCACTGCGCCGCCCAGAATACCCAGTGCGATAAGGGTCAGCTGCCAGGGCGGTATCTGGGCGATGTGGGCGTAGATCACCGGGAACTGCAGCAGATATTCACCAGGCTTCAGGGCAATGTTCAGGCTGGCCAGGTTGTTGTAAAGAAGTATTATTCCTGCCAGGAAGAGGACGTCGCCCACCCTGGTGGTGAGGAAAGCCTTCTTGGCTGCTGCAGCCGCCGATGGCTTGCGGTACCAGAATCCGATGAGAAGGTATGAACAGAGGCCCACCAGCTCCCAGAAGATGAAGAGCTGCAGCAGATTATCAGAGTATACCAGCCCCAGCATGGCAGCCGTGAACAGGCCGGCTTCGGCAAAGTACCTGGCCGCGCCCGGATCTCCATTCATGTAGCCCAGGGCATAGGTATGAATAAGCGTACATACGAAAGTCACCATCAGTAGCATCACTAGAGCCAGGGGATCTACCAATATCCCAACGTTGAAGACCGCGAACCAGTGCTGCGACTGGTGCACGATCCCCGCCGGGTATATCTCCCTAAAGATCCCGCAGGAGATGATAAAGCCCGCAAAGGTCGCCAGAACAGTAATGATGCCGCCGCCGTTGGGCAGGCGCCATCCCAGGAATATGCAAAGCACGAAGGCCAGCACTGGCAGACCTACGATCAGATAAGCGTAGTCGGAGTACAACCTCACCACCTCAGCGCGTTGATGTTGTCCAGGTCGATGGTTCCATACAGCCTGTACAGCGCTATAAGAATGGCGAATCCAACGCCTGCCTCGGCCGCTGCCAGCGCAATGGAGAACAGGGCGAATACCTGGCCGTTCACATTGGGCTGGTAGGCGGAGAAGGCCACTAGATTGATGTTGGCGCTGTTGAGCAACAGCTCGATGCACATCATCAGCTTGACGCCGTTCTTCTGCGTCACCAGACCATACATGCCGATGGTGAACATCAAGGACGCGAGCAACAGGTAAAGCTCCACTGGGATCATCTGAAATTCTCCCTCCTTGTCATCCTCATCTCCCTCCTCTCAGGTGGCATCCTTCCGGGCGATATATATCGCACCAACCAAAGCAGCCGTCAGCACCAGAGCCAGGACCTCAAAGGGGAAGACGTAGATGGTGAAGATCTCTATCCCTATGTCTCCTATGCCGCTCTCCGGCATCCTCAACCCTTCCCTGGGCTCAAAGGTATATGGCTGCTGTTTTTCTACTTGCCCCCATGGTGCGATGGAGAGCGAGGCAAAGAGCACGGCCAGGAAGGCCAGGCTCAAGATCACACTTTTATATTTCACCATGGGATTCCTCCATAATAGTCTTCCTGGTGAGCATTACTGCGAAGAGGAGCAGAACTCCTACTGCACCTATATACACCAGAACCTGAGCCACTCCTACAAAAGGAGCGTTCAGGAATATGTATAGTGTCGCCACTCCTGCAAAGGTTCCGAGCAAGTAAAGGGCGCTGTGCACTATGTTTTTCGAGTAGACTACCAGGGCGGACATCAATACAATCAGAGCAGCTATGGTCAAGAATGCCAGAAGCTCTATGGCGAACCTGACATCGTAGCTCAAGAGCTTGTTCAGGATGGTCTGGGACCATGGCGAGAGGAAGACTATCAGAGCCAGGCCGCCGAAGATCACAGACAGGGCCAGCAGAAGCACAACCAGCTCGAAGATGGCCTTTATTACATTGACGGGCTTCTCAGCCATTAGCTGCCACCCCCTTCTGGCTTCTCCTCAGGCTTGGGAATAGCAGCCTTCTCAGCGGCTTTTTCAGCATTTGTGGCCGCTCCCTCTGCTGACTCTTTGACAGCCTTCTTGGGCTTCTCCGCCGCCCCCTCTTTGGCGGGCTTCTTGGCCTCTTTTGCAGCTGCAGCCTTCTTCTTCTCGGCGGCGATCCTCTTGGCCTCAGCCTCCAGCTCGGCGGCCTCCTTCTCGGAGAACTTCTTGGTCGCCAGCTCGCCAGGACCCTTGATTATGTCCTCTCTCTTCCAGCCTGCCATGGTAACCTTCTTGCCCATCTTCAGGCACCCTACTGGGCATTCGTCCACACACAGGCCGCAGAACATGCACCTGCCATAGTCTATCTTTGGGAATTGCATCTTCTTGTTCTTGAGAGGGTTGCCGAACCTGTATGACACCATCTCAACGCAGCTGTTGGGGCAGATCCTGGCGCAGGAGGCGCACCCTATGCATGTGGTGGCATCCAGCTCGTGAATGCCGCGCTCGGCTGCGGGCAGCTCCATCATAACCTCGGGATAGAGCCTGGTGACCTCTACGCCATGAGTAGCCGTCTTCAAGGTCCAGCCCCAGTTCTTCAACATCTTTCTCTTCAACATCTGTATGCCACCTCATGCAAAGTATAATCCCACGGCCACCGCCCAGGCCAGGTTGACTATAGACAGGGGGAGCATCCACTTCCATCCCAGGTCGGTGACCTGGTCAATCCTGAACCTGAGCAGAGATCCCCTGGTCCAGATCATAAACCATAGCACAATGACCAGCTTCATGAACAGCCAGATCATGGGCGAGATGGCGCTCAGAAGGGGTATGGGTATGATCGGGCCGTTCCATCCTCCCAGGAAGAGGAGCACCAGCAGTATGGATCCCAGGAGCATGTTGTTGTATTCCTGGAAATACAGTAGCCCCCAGCGGATGCCTCCGTATTCCGTGGTATAGCCGGCTATTATTTCTTCCTCAGCCTCGCTCTGGTCGAAGGGAATCCTTCCCAGGTCGGTTATCAGAGCGATGGTGAAGATTACAAACCCCAGGGGTTGGGCGAAGATATACCATACGGACTGATTCTGAACGATCTCCACCAGATTGAGGCTGTGGGCCATGACGGCGACAGCTATGACGCAGACCCCCATGGGCACCTCGTAGCTGATCATTCTGGCGATGCCTCGAAAGGCCCCCAGCATAGAGTACTTGTTGTTCGAGCTATAACCGGCCATGAAGACACCGATGGTCATGAGGCTCAAAGCGGCTTCCACATAGAAGGCGCTGATGTCCATGTTGGCCACCACCAGGGGGTACTCCCTTCCATTTATGTACAGGGCCCCGAAGGGTATGGCTGCGGCGACCAGCATGACGGCTATGGAGGCCACTATGGGCGCCCAGACGTAAACGGCTTTGTCAGCTTCGTAGGGAATGCTATCCTCTTTGGTGAAGAGCTTGATGGCGTCGGCGCCCAGCTGCAGTATTCCCCATCTTCCTCCTACGCGGTTAGGCCCAAACCTGGCAGCAATATCTCCCAGGACCTTTCTCTCCAGCCAGACCACTGCCATGGCACCCACGTTGACGACGCCGGAGATGATGGCCGCGCCTATTATGCCGATGATAAGGGCAAATAGACCTGGCTCCTGGGAGGCGAAGGAATTTATGGCATCAATTATTCCGTCCAAATCCTACCCCTCCTACCTATCCACCTCAGCCGTGCAGGCATCCATGCTGCCCGCAATGGCTACCACGTCGGCTATGTACACGCCTTCTAAGAGCGGCGGAAGCGCCTGGAAGTAGGCGTAAACCGGACCTCTGACCTTAACCCGGTACGGTTTGTCGCTTCCATCGCTTATGGTGTAGATTCCCATCTCACCCCTCGGGTCCTCCACTCTATAGTAAGCCTCACCTGCGGGTATCTTCTTGGGCACCTTTGTCTCTGTCATTATGGGGCCGGAGGGGATCTGGTCCAGGCACTGCTCTAGGATATGTACGCTCTCCAGGATCTCCTGCAGCCTCACTTCGACCCGGGCCTGGGCATCGCCCTCCTTCCTGGATATGACCTTGAAGTCCAGGTCGGGATAGACCAGTATGGGATCTTCCCGCCTCATATCGTAGGGGGTATCTGAGGCCCTCAGGGGTGGTCCCGAGACTCCCATCCGGCGCGCATCCTCCGGGGACAGGACTCCTACTTTGTGCATCCTCTTGTAGTAGATGGCGTCCTGGTCGAAGAGCTCCATGTACTCCTTGGTCCTGGATTCCACATTCTCGAGGACGCTCCGGCACTTCTCGGCGAAGCCCTCGGGCAGGTCGTTACGCACTCCTCCGAAACGCACGAAACTATGTGTAATTCTTGCTCCTGTCACGCTTTCTATGAGAGATATGATATCCTCTCTGTCAATGAGCATATAATAGAATGGGGAATAGGTAGAGCCTGCCACTAAAGTTAAGAATTCGCCTGTGCCGAGCAAGTGGCTTTGAATCCTCGAGAGCTCCATCATGATAGTGCGGATGTACTGCGCCCTCAATGGGACCTCCGCCCCGACTAGCTTTTCCACTGCGCCGCAGTAGCACTCGTTGTTGGAGAGAGAGGCCAGGTAGCAGAGCCGGTCGGTGTACGTTATGCCCTGCAGCCAGCTCCTGTTCTCCATGATCTTTTCGATGCCCTTGTGGATGTAGCCCACGTCTAAGAAGGCCTTCTTGACGCGCTCACCCTCTACGAGAACATCAAGCAGGAACGGCCCCGGAACGATGGCATGCTGAGGACCCATGTGCATAATCATCTCGGCGTCGGACTTGATGTCCATCTCCTCGCGCTCCCGGAAGGAGGGATACTTGAGTTTCTCCCTGGGAGCTGTGCCTGCAGAAATCTCTTCAGGCGTTGGGGGAATGATGAACTCGGTATGTCCGCTGGGCAGGAGCTTTTCAACTGCCCTTTCGCCTGTCGTCGTATCAGGATAGCCCTTGAAGTCCTTCCTCCAGGGCCAGGCACCGACCAGCTCGTCGGGAAGGAGCAGAGGATACAGCTCTGGATGGCCTTCGAAGTTGATGCCGTACATCTCCCAGGCCTCGCGTTCGTACCAGTTGGCATTCCAGTAGAGACCTGTGAGCGACTTGACAGCAGGATTCTCCCGGGGCGTCCTCACCTTTAGAAGGGCTACCACCTGATGGGCGCCGTGGCTGGCCAGGATCTCCACCACTTCCATCTGGTTCTGGGCCATCCAGTCTACTCCGGCGCAGCCCGAGTAATGGTCGAAGTCCAGCTTGTCCCTGAGGTGCTGGCAGACCTCTACAATCCTATTGGGATCTATCGTGGTCCAGAGCCTCCGATCCGACTCCACCCTGGAGTCCATTACCGCTCCAGGGAAGGCGGACTGCAGTGAGCCCAGGACCTCGCTTGCCGTGGTCAAAAGTAAATACCTCCTCAGTAGCCCCGCTTGTCCTCACGTTGCTTGATCTTCTCCTGTAGGTTCAGGAAGGCCTCGATGAACTGCTCCGGTCTTGGCGGGCAGCCGGGGACGAATACGTCCACAGGGAAGAAGTCCGCAGTGTTCTGTATGATATTGTAGGAGTCGTAGAAAGGTCCACCGGAAATGGCACATTCACCCACCGCCAGGCACCACTTCGGCTCAAGCATCTGCTCCCAGAGGTTCTTGAGGGCCGGCAAGTATTTCCTGCTTATGTAACCGCTGATGATCATTACATCGGCCTGTCGAGGAGTTGCCCTGGGGATTGTCCCGAAGCGATCGCAGTCGTAGTGCGACACGCCGAAGAGCAGCATCTCCACACCACAGCACCCCATGGGCTGCACCAGGAACCAGAGAGAGTTCTTTCTCCCCCAGTTGAGGATATTCTTTATAGGCCCCATATCGATGATCTGATGAATCCTCTCTGTGGTGGTAAACCACACTTCGGTCATGGGCCGGCCCCAGATGGTCCACTTCTCGAGTTCCTTATCTACAGCCACCGGCACGGGTATTACATCACTTATACCCAACGCAAAGCCTCCTTTTTGATAGCATAGACCAATCCTACGAGCAGTACCAGGATGAACAGGAGCATTTCGAAGACAGCCACGTTCATGATGCCCAGGACCATGAACTGTTGCATGTATTTATTCGCGTAGACATAGATCCAGGGGTACAGGAAAAGAACCTCAACATCGAATATCACAAAAACGATCGCAAATAGATAATATTGCACGCTGTACTGGATCTTGGCATCGCGTATGGGACTAAGCCCGCCTTCGTAGGTCGAAAGCTTTCGACGGCTGGGCTTCAAGGGTGCTATGATCTTCACAGCAGCCAGAGCAGCAATTGGCACGATAGCTCCCATTATCAAGAAGACGATAAGTGGTATATAATAATCCACCGCCATCGGTTCGCCGGCCATTGTTTCTCCTCCGTAAAAGCTAAACATAAGGCCTGGTATAAAAGGTTTATGAGAAAAGATTTCGCCATGCCAAGATTAAATTACAAAATTTTTGCTAACCCGATGATAAAAATGACCTCAATTGTCAGCATTAAGGTGATTATATGGAGATTGTGCGCCAGATAGAGATAGAACCGGGGATGAGCATTGATGCCCTGGTGAGAGGCATGGAAAGCTGCGGCTTTGGGGCCAGGAGGATGGCTGAGGCGGTGAGCATCTATGAGGCCATGCTCTCCGGAGGGTATACCAAGTTCTTAGCCCTCTCCGGCGCGATGGTTCCTGCAGGGATGAGGAACATCGTCTCTGCCTCCATCAGAAAGGGACATGTGGACGTGCTGGTTACAACAGGGGCCAACCTGGTGCACGACATCATCGAGTCTTTCGGCTGCCACTGCCTGGGAGCTCCAGAGTCTGACGATGCCGCTCTGCGAAAAGAAGGAATCAGCAGGATCTACGATGTCTTTCTCTCTGACCAGGAGTGGATCGAGTTCGAGGAGGTCATGCAGAGCCTTCTGCCCGACAAGGCCGAGACGATCTCCGGCACAGAGCTGATGAGGCTGCTGGGAGAGCAGACCTCCGATAAAAAGTCCATCCTCAGGTCGGCCTACGATTTGGAAGTTCCCGTTTTTTGCCCTGCCCTTCCCGACTCTATGATTGGCCTGCAGGCCTGGCTGCACAGCCAGACCAAGAGGCTTTCTGTCGATGCCTTTGCCGATGTTAGAAAGATGGTGGACATCTGCTACCAGGCTTCCCGGGCCGGGATAGTGATTGTGGGAGGGGGAACGCCCAAGAACTTTGCCCTGCAGTCAATGCTTCCCACCCCAAATAGCTTTCAGCTCGCGATTCAGCTGACCACAGACACGCCGGAGGCCGGCGGGCTCTCCGGCGCCACCCTCTCCGAGGCCATCTCCTGGGGCAAGATCTCTCCCGAGGCCAGGTACGTGACGGTATATGGCGATGCCACCATCACCTTTCCCTTGATGGTGGCCGCCGCCCTGAGCAGGCTGGGGTGAATAGTAATATTAATAATACTAAGGAATAGGAGAGACTGAAGAGAAACCATAGGTTGAAAAAAGAATGCTGATGACCATAGTTGATATCATGAAGGGCAATATGGCTGTTGCTCTTGATGGCGGCAAATTGTAAATATCACAGGCAGGTGTCCTCTTGGAGATCGTGGTTGGAATCAGCGGGGCCTCAGGCGTAGGCTATGGGATTAGGCTGCTAGGGATTCTGAAGGAAACGGGATGTACAACCTCCCTGGTAATGAGCGACTCGGCCCGCAAGATCCTGGAGATAGAGACCGACCTTGAGCCCGAAGATGTAACAAGGCTGGCGGGCTGCGTTTACTCGCCCCTGGACTTCACGGCACCAATCGCCAGCGGCTCGCACATATTCCAGGCCATGGTGGTCATCCCATGCAGCATGGGCACCCTGGCTGGGATAGCTCTCGGAACCTCTGACACTCTTATAACCAGGACGGCCGATATATGCCTCAAAGAGAGGAGAAAGCTCATCCTGGTGACCAGGGAGACGCCTTTATCCCTGGTGCATCTCAAGAATATGGTCTCCGCCACTGTTGCCGGAGCCATCGTCCTTCCCGCCTGTCCTGCCTTCTACTCCCGGCCAAAGACGCTGCAAGATTTAGAAGACGTTCTGGTGGGCAGGGTGCTGGACGCGCTCGGCATTGAGCACCGGCTCTGCTCCCGATGGGGAGGAAACCCTTATAACCGTTAAAGGCAGAAGCGCTGAAGCAAGGTGAACTAGATGAAGTGTGCCCTGTGCCTGGTAGATAAGGAGACTGTGCCGGTCAAGCTCAACCTGGCCACCATTCACGGCCCCAAGGACGAAAACTTCCACATCTGCAAGGAGTGCCTGGATCTGGCCCATCAGGCTTATCTTGACAGAGATTTCCTGGCAGTTAAGGCAGGGAGCAATGCTGCACCGCACGGCGCGGCCCACGGAGAGCAGGGAGCGCACCACTAGAAATTCTGTCAGATATCTTTTGGCCTTCTTGTCTGTGAAGCTAATAATCTATTTGATGGGCAAGAGATCGAAAGCATAAGCCGTTTTCATTTTTCTGAAATCCGGGAGAGGGGTGGCAGCAGCCGTCTCTTGTGGTCGAGCTTGAGCCATGAAGAAGGCCGACAGCTTTGCAGAGATATCCCTTAAGGCTGCAATCGCCAGCCTCCCAAGGCTATAGCGTTCCAGAGAGGGCAGCAGAGCGGAGATGCAATAATTGGGACATTGGAGTTATCCCTTTGCCGTCCCGGGAAAGGGGAATGGTCCATTACCCCCACAGACTGCTCTATTCCTGTTCCTCCAAAGTATCTTATATACTATTAAGTCCCAAGACCTGATCGCCGATCCACATGGACCTGCCTACTACAACCGAGCTAGGCCTCATGGCCATAATCCTCATGGTCTTCCTCCTTCCGTTTACCTTCAAAGCGATTGCAGGGAACCTGGAGCTCTTCCTGCTGGTTATGGGCATTCTGGCTGTGACCATCGCCGGCAGATGGAGCCTGAGCCTGCTGCAGGCGTCAGTAACAGACCCGGTATCCAAGGGCATTGTGCCTGCGGTCCTTATTGCCGGTTTGATCTTCTTCTACGGCAAAAGCCGCCTGGACAGTGGGGTAGCCTGGATTTTGGACCGCTATCCTTTGAAGGCGGTGATCTTTGTAACCGTAGTCCTCTTGGGTCTGATCTGCAGCATTACCACAGCGATCATAGCCTCTCTGCTGCTGGTCGAGCTGATCGCCATCATTCCCATGGACCACGGAACGCGAATAAAAGTAGTAGTAGCTGGATGCTTCTCCATCAGCATGGGAATGGTATTGACTCCCGTAGCTGAGCCTCTGGCCCTCCTGGCAGAGACGCTGCTACAGGGACCTCCCTATTACGCCGGATTCTTCTTCCTATTCAATAACCTGGCTTTCTATATAATACCCGGCTGCCTGGCCATGGGAGTGCTGGCCTCCATGTTCGTCAAAACTGCCTGCGATCCCGAGGAAGCGGAATGTGCTCCCAAAGGGGAGACCCTTGAGGATGTCTTCAAGAGGGCCGGTAGGATTTATCTCTTCGTTATGGCGCTCCTGCTCCTGGGAAACGGCCTGGATGTCATGATCGATCACTACCTGGTCCAGGTCCCTCCGCAGATCCTCTACTGGATCAATATGCTTTCTGCCATCCTGGACAATGCCACCCTGACTGCCTCTGAGATCACGCCCAAGATGTCGCTAGAGCAGATCAAGGCCATGCTCATGGGGCTGCTGATCTCCGGGGGAATGCTCATCCCAGGGAACATAGCCAACATTGTGGCCGCCAACAAGCTGAATATCACCAGCCGGGAGTGGTCACGGCTGGCTGTGCCCCTGGGCCTCACTCTGATGGCCATCTATTATGTCTGGATATTTTACATCCCCGTTTACATCGCCTTTGATCTGTGAACTGCCCTTCCAAACAATAAATAACTAGGATATTTTATATATAAGCGGATAGCATGACGTATGATTCTCCGCTTGGCCTCAAACCAACTTATTCCCGTCTTGAGCCTTTCTACTTCTAGTCTGAGAAATGCCCTAAGTGAGAACATAAAAGATTCCGCCAAGTGCGTAAGTCCTATAATATTTGAAATCAACCAGCTTTGATTCACTACATGATAATTATTAATAATATAATTAATTTACTCACTTTTATTTATTTTGCGCTAAGCATTATCTATATATGGACGGGCTACCATTGCCCAAACTGGGTGATCCTTTGAAGAAAGTGATCTTGTTATTGGCGGCACTGTGCTGTGCAGTGCTAGTTTTCAATTCCCTGGCCCAAACCACACAACCGGCCGCAGGTGGATTCAACGAGCTGAAGGGATTTAGTGATACCAACATATCAGTCATGAACGCCTCACTTGCGACATCTTTTGCTATCGATGTCGGTCAGACAGTGAAGTTCCAGCCGCCAAAGCCGGGCTGGAAGCTTAAGCTTATATCAATAATGGCTTCAGATAGGTGGAACAGCTCGATCAGTTCGTTCCCAACGCCCTTGCCTTTCACCATTGAGATCCGCGATAAAGATCTGAATCTGCTATACCATTACGCGGATACGCAGCTGCCGTACTTCACTAACCCTAACTTTATCTCCATGGCGGATATCGAGGTGCCTGCCATGCCCATGAGCGAGGAGTTTTACGTATGCTTCTACGGCTATGGTCTGATACCTTTAATGGCAGAGCTGCAGAATGCCACGGGCAACTCCTTCTATTATGTGAGGCGGACAGGCCAGCTGGGACCTGCTGAGGTGCAGGTGAACAACAGCACTCTTCCCGTAAACTGGATCATCAGCGTCGGAGGACAGTAAGATAGGGGATCGGCGAAAAGATGTTATAGCTGCAGGGCAACCTGCAGCTAATGTTTTCTTCCCGTAGCGTCTGTATCGGCGCCCTTCCGGGGCTTGGTAGTGTGGGCAAGGTGGCGGCAGATTATCTGGCCACTGCTCTGGAATGCGAGCTTGTAAAGTCTTTTTTTTCCACGGGATTCCCGGCCCAGATCATGATATCCGACGGCCTGGCCTATCTATTGCAGGCTGAGCTGAAAGCGCCTAAAGAGAGAGAGGGACTGCTCATATTTTCGGGCGACGCCCAGCCGTTGGAGATAAGAGAGATGTATTGCCTGGCAGGAGAAATTCTGGAGGAGGCCAGATCTCGCGGCTCAACAGACTTCATAGCTCTGGCCGCCTATCTGGGAGAGGTAGAGAACAGGGTATTGGGCGCTGCCAGCGATTCAGACGCAGCGAGGCAGCTCGAAGAGGCAGGTCTGCCGCTGCTCAGAAATGGTGCCATCGGAGGCTTGAACGGCCTTCTGGCCGGGCTGGCCCCCCTCTACGGAATGCGCGGCTTCTGCCTCCTGGGGGCTACCACTGGAGAGTACCCTGTAGATCTCAAGGCGACCAAAAACCTGCTCCAGACATTGCTGCCCCTCCTCGACCTGGATATATCTCTCGAAAACCTCGCGTTCGAGGAGCCGGAGGAGGCAGCCCAGCAGGAGCCGGACATGAACTACCGCTGAGATTATAGGCGTCTTTTTTCCTGCGAAAGGCGACCCGGTGTGCCTCGTCTCTCCTCTCCCGAGTCTGGCTGTTCTCCGGCGCTCAAGCTGCAGCTCCTTACTATCATGCTGCCTACTGTGTCGCCCCGATGCCTTCAGCTCCCGCGGTAAGCGCGGGCGCACGCCCTACGCGTTCGCGGGGAATACCACCCGAATGAGTGTCGAAAACGGTTGAGAGATCGATTTGCTCTTTCGACTGCTGGATGTGATTCCCGGTCAATGGGCAAACTCAATTGGAAACGGAAACTCAAACTCTCAATTGCAGACGAAAAACTAGCTTGCTCAGTGAAAGGTTGTCGGGGCAGAGCAAGGCCCTCACAGGCCGCAGCTAGGCCGTCTTGACCACCAGAGATCCCCTTGGCACCCCCAGATTCATGGCCACTGGCTCGCACTTGGCCCTGAGAACGTAGATCAGCCTTCCATTCAGCTGCTCCTGGAACTCAGAGATGGTTTCATAGTTTCCCATGCCTTTGGCGACTATAAGCCACTCTTTGCCATGCAAGAGATCCAGTGCCACAGGGCTCAGGCTCTCCAAAGTCGTCCCCACCACAGGACCTGTGGCCACCACCTCCTCCTCGCTCATGGCCCTCAGCTCCTCGGCTGTGACATCGTTCAATACGGGCTCCGACTTGGCCCCCATGACCACCCTCTTGCCCATCTCTTTGAGCTTCTCAACCACAAACAGGTCGAAGACCGCCTCCCCTGAGTTGTCCGTCAGGTAGAAGATCTTCTCGTACTGGTCAAGGAGCCTCTCCACCTCGGCAAGATCTCCCTCCAGCCTCTCTTTCAGAAGGTCTGCAAAGGCTGCGCCGAAGGTAGAGTTGTCGAAATCATGGCCTTTGACGCCGAACTCCATAGAGTTTGCCGCGGCTGCTATCCTGATCAGGGCCTCCAGCTTGCCCTCAGATTGAAGGAAGAACTCTCTGGCTATAGGCAGAAGGCTTCTCGCCAGCTGATTGCTCTCCTCTTTCAACGTCCGGTAGGGGTCAGGGCTCCGGCTTCGCCTCTTTATTATCCTCTCCCTCTCTGTGCCCACCAGTGCCGGCACCCCTCCCTTGTGGCAGGCCATGAAGTCCAGCAGCTCCTCTATGGCGCCCTTCTTCTCGTCCTCTGTAGCCAGGACCAGGTCGCTCTCGAACTTGGCCCTATCCAGGATACAAGGATAGCAGCCGGAGGCCATCCTCAATTCGGCCACCGTCCGGCCAGCACTCTGATCACATCAGGTATAGCCTCCCTGGCCACGTGAACGGTAGCCCCTCCGCTCAGCACAAAGACTAGGCCTCGGTCTCCGACGGCATTCTTGATAATCTGCGCCATTCTGGGATAGGCGCTACAGGTGAGGTTGAAGCCGCCGTAGTCGTCCTGGTGGGAGTCGTGGCCGAAGATGACGAAGGCCTCTTGGAAATCAAAGTCCTTCGCCAGCGCGAGTGCCGTCTCAAGAGCCCGCAAGAACTGCTCGTCGCTAGCGCCAAATCCCAGTCCGATATCGTAGTTGTTACGGGCGGGATCGTGCTTTTCGTCTGTGCCGCTATGGAAGTTTATGTGAAATACCGAAGGGTCGTCGCCGAAGAAGTCGCGCGTCCCATCTCCGAAGTGGGGATCGACGTCCACTATGAGAAAGCGCTGTAGACCCATCTCCCTCAGGCGGAGTATGGCGATGGCCACGTCGTTGAAATAGCAGAAGCCCCAGCAGCTCCCCCGGGAGGCATGATGGCCGGCGGTGCCGGTATAGGCAAAGGCCGATTCCGCCTGGCCGGAAGCCACGAGCTCTGATGCCATTATCACGCTGCCCGCCGACAGAATGGCGACCTCGCGGTAGGGATCTGTGGCCATGTTCTCCATATGTCCCGGCGTGTGAGCCCTCTCCACCAGCCTTACGGGAGCCGGCCCGGGCAAGAAGACCTTGACCGTCTCTCCATCTATCAATCCTGACGCTTTAAGCTCCTCAAAGGAGGGCCGGATCCTGTCCTTGAGGACACTGAATCCGTCCCTGCCAAAGGCTTCATGGTAAGTTATGGCGACCTTCATGATGTCTCTCCTTGAGCGATTAGTTTGTGGGATGTGTCATGCTATTAGTTCGTGGGATATGTAATGCCTTAGTTCCTGAGATAAGTCATATCGGAGGTCATATCTCCGTCACCCGGGGGTATCTCTCGAGAAGCATGCCCTCAATCACAATGGGCATCTGTCTCTTGGCTTCCTTGATAGAACTCTCCAGCTCCCAGTCTGAGCTGGAGCAGATGGTGATGAGGGGATCTCCCTTCTTGACCTGCTCGCCCATCTTGCGGTGGATTATCACGCCGGCCGTCTTGTCCGAGGGTGCGCCGGCCATGCGGGCCAGCTCAACCAGCTTTTTGTTGTCAAAGGCCACCACATAGCCGCTGATGGGCGATAGGAGATCCTCCTTGTTCTCTCCAATTGCGATCTCCTCGCACTTCACCCCGGGGTTTCCCCCCTGGGCCTCTATGATCTGCATCAGCTTACTGTGCGCTTTTCCGCTGGAGAGCAGCTCCTCTGCAGCCTTGTAGCCCTCTCCTCTGCTGGCCGCCCCGCCCATCTCCAGGAGGATGCCCGCCAGACCCAGGCTCTTCTCCCGCAAGCTGTTGGGCCCGCCCTTGTTCTCCAGCACTGACAAGGCCTCCCGAACCTCCAGAGCAGGACCGATGGTTCTGCCCACCGGAGATCCTCCGAAGGTCATGGCGCACTCCACCTGGATTCCCAGGCGCTGGCCCAGGTCGATGAGATCTTTGGCCAGAGATCTTCCCGCCTGCGCCGTGGGCAGCTTTGTTCCCGGGCCCACAGGCATATCAACCACCACATCGTCGGCTCCAACAGCGCCCTTCTTGGCCATGATGGATGCCAGCATCTGGCTGTAGGGATCTATGGAGAGGGCGTACTCGGCCTTGATCAGCTTGTCGTCTGCCGGGGCGATGTTGGTGGCCCCACCCCATACGATCACCCCACCCACATTCTCTGTGATCTCCTTGATCTCCTCGGCGCTGAACTCCACTGGCGCCAGCACCTCCATGAGATCGGCAGTCCCTCCCGCGCCGGTGATGGCCCGGGAGCTGGTCTTGGGAATGAGCAGGCCTGCCGCGGCGACGATTGGAACAACCAGGAGGGATACCTTGTTCCCCGGAACGCCTCCGATGCTGTGCTTGTCCATGACGGGATGGGTGTCGAAGTGGATCCTCTCCCCAGTCTCGATCATGGCTCGAGTCAGCCACTCAGTCTCCTGAGAGTCCAGGTTGTGGATATAGGACGCCGTAATATAGGCTGACAGCTCTATCTCTGAGAGGTTGTTGTCCACTATGTCCTGCACGATGGACCGGATCTGCTCCTCGCTAAGCTTCTGGTTGTCCATGAGCTTCTTGATGTAGCAGAGGGACATGGGCTTGGGTGCAGGCAGGACGTCCACCTTCTTTGGCTCCTTCAGCTCCTTGAGGGCCTCGGTGAAGATGCCTATCTCTCCTTGAGCCACCATCTGGGTAGTGGTATCCAGGATGGCAGTGGTGGAGGCCCCCTTGGTCCTCACCCTCACCCGGTCGCCGGCGTTGAGCCCCATGGCCCGGGCATCGGCCACATTGAGCATTACCTTGTGCTGCCCGATCTCGATGTCAAATGCTCGAACTTCCAACATAAGATGGACCTCCAATAGGCTATGCATCTCCAATAGGCAATGAACCTGAGACGGTCAAAGATCCCGCGCCTCTATCTCTCCTTTCTCTCCGGGCTTCCTCTTCCAGCAGCGAGATCGACCTTATCCACTCCCCCTTGGCCTCCCTGGTGGTTCCCACCACCAGCCTCAGGCCCTGGGGGGTCTTCTCCAGGACCCCTTCTGCCTCCACGGTCTCTCCCGGCCAGGCCTGCCCGGCATAGGTGTGGGAGTAGCACAGGATCTCGACTACCTCCGAGTGGTCCAGCCGGTAGACGGCCGGGCTGTCGAAGGCAAAGGCAGCATCCTCCACCTGCCCCCTGATCCGGCTCCTTCCCAGGACCTCTCCCGGGCTTGGCGGCTGCGGAGCAATCTGGTCGTAATCCCTGGTGAAGAGCAGGTCGAAGTATGTGCCTTCGATCATGCCCCGGTTGCCTTTTCTTCTCTCGTGAAGGACGAACTCATTAAAGCCAAGCTCAGGCTTGCGCTTGGAGTAGATCCTCCTCCACATCTCCTCATCCAGGTCCTGGATACTGCCCTCCTCCTTGGCCCTGGCTAGGGCATCTCTGGCCTTCCACCACCATGGTCCGTAGACCACGAAGTCTATGTCCGAGGAAGGGCTGTGCAACTCGAGGAGCATGGAGCCGGTGATACCCATCGCCTCCAAAGGAAGGCCTGCCTCCCTAAGCACCGAGGCGATGGTTTTGACTCGGGAGTCCACGTCTACCGCCTTCGCCAGGCCCCGAGAGGGCAGGAAGAGACGCTCGACGTCCTCTTCCGGGACGACGTGCAGATCCTGGACATAATCCGGCCGCTCTTTTCTCAAGAACTGGTAAGACTCCTCGAAGTCCAGCTTGCGGTATCGCTTTCCGTTGGCCATCCGCTCTCCGTTCGGGTGGGGGACATATCTCAGGAGGGATCTGATTCCGCGGGGATGATAGTAGTCAGCAACGGCAAAGATCCAGCCGTCTCTCGTCTCAAAGAAGTCTCTGATCCTCACATTATCGCCCTCAAGACTGCTTCCAGGCCTGCCCCCTTCCTTAGCACCCGCCGGGCGGAGAGGTCGAGCAGGGTGGACGGCTGGGCATACCTGCACCTTCCGCCGTCTATCACCAGGTCCACGGCATCCGCAATCTCTCGAGAAACATCGGCAGCGCTTGCCGGGGGCGGCGAGCCGGTGACATTGGCGCTGGTAGAGGTGATGGGGCCGCAGGAATCGATGATCTCTCTGGCCAGCTCGTGGTCCGGGAACCTTATCCCCACCAGGGGAGATCCGGCGGTCAGAGAGTCGGGAACTATGCTCTTTTTTCTGATCAGGACTGAGACTGGGCCGGGAAGGATCCTCTCCAGAATATCCCGCTCCTCCTCGTTTATCTCTGCCACCCTCTCCAGCATCTCGTAGGAAGAAACCGCTATAAAGATCGGCATGGAATGGGGCCTATTCTTGATCCGGAAAACCCTTGAAATTGCCTCCTCCACAAGGGTGCTGCCCCCCAGGCCGTAAACGGTCTCGGTAGGATAGACGATCACTCCACCGGCCAGGATTGCTTCCTCGGCCTCGATCACTTCCCCTGCCAGGATCACACCCTCGCTCGCATCTTCAATCATTTTCGTCTAATGCTGGCGATATCTCCCAGGGTGAGGCCCTTGGAGGCCCCAGAGCTCTTCATCTTGGCTTCTTCCGCCAGGTCGGTGAGCTTGATCTTCAGCTCCTTCTCCAGCTTCTTCCTTATCTCGTCCTCGGGAGATATCTCCTCTCTCTCTATCTTCCTGATGAGCGCCGCCTTCTCTTTGATCCTGAGCCCCAGCTCCTCAGGGCTATACCCCAGGCTCTCCCGGGCTTCCCTGATCTTTTTGCCGTATTCCGGCACAATGTCGACCACATCTCTGAGCCTGTCGCGAGGCTTGGGCCTACTCACCGTGAAGGCCCTCTCGGCCGGGACCATCCTTCTGGGAACTGGCGACCACTTGTCTTCCGGCTTGCCGAAGCGTGCACAGCTCTTGCAGACCTCCAGGGTCGAGCCGTCGATTATTATCCTGCTCGGTCCTCCAGGGATCTCAGCGCCGCATATCTCGCATTGCATCTCGCTCATCTCGGAAACCTTTATAGGGGCCAGAGTTTATTAAAGTTTTAGCTATGGACAGTGGAGATGGAATGACCGACTCACAGGCCGGTGCAGACTTCTCGCGCTACATTCTGGACCGGATGCGCCAGCTGGAGGAGAGAAATCTAGCCCTGCGTGAGCAGAAGGACCGCGTGGAGGGAGAGAAGCGGCTCATCGAGAACCAGAAGCTCAAGTTCGAGAGGGAGGCCAGAAAGCTGCGCAGCGAGCTTGAGAGGCTGCGGGTCGGTCCTATGGTGGTGGGGACCATCATCGACGTCCTGGACGAGAACCGGGTAATCGTCAAGAGCAGCACTGGTCCCCGGTTTGTCGTCAACCTCTCCCAGTTCATCGAGGAGGAGATCAAGCCGGGAGTGCAGGTGGGCTTGAACCAGCAGTCCTTCGCGGTAATGTGCGTTCTGCCCATGCCTCGCGATCCGGCCGTCTTCGGCATGGAGATCGAGGAAGCCCCTGATGTTGACTTCTCCCAGATAGGAGGCCTGGACTTCCAGATCGAGGAGATCAGGGAGATAGTTGAGCTTCCTCTTAAGAGGCCAGATCTCTTCGTGGCCGTGGGCATAGATCCGCCCAAGGGCGTGCTCCTGCACGGTCCGCCCGGAACTGGAAAGACAATTCTGGCCAAGGCGGTGGCTCATAGCACCGAGGCCACCTTCCTAAGGGTGGTGGGCTCTGAGTTCGTCCAGAAGTACATCGGCGAGGGCGCCCGGATAGTCAGAGAGCTCTTCGAGCTGGCCAAGAACAAGTCTCCTGCCATAATCTTCATCGACGAGCTGGACGCCATTGGGGCCCGCAGGATGGATGGGGCCACCAGCGGAGACCGCGAGGTGCAGAGGACTCTGATGCAGCTGCTGGCGGAGATGGACGGCTTCGACGCGAGGGGTGAGGTCAAGCTTGTAGCTGCCACCAACCGGCTGGATATGCTGGACCCTGCATTGCTCAGGCCGGGCCGTTTCGATAGGGTCATCGAGATACCCATGCCCAGCAGAGAGGCCAGAGAGTCCATTCTCAAGATTCACACCAAGGGCATGAACCTGGACGCGAGCGTGAACCTGGCCATGATCGCCCGGATGTGCGAGGGGTCCAGCGGCGCAGACCTTAAGGCACTGGCCACTGAGGCCGGCATGTTTGCCATCCGCGAGGAGAGGACCGTCGTATACCAGGGCGACCTGGAGATGGCCGCAGCCAAGATAATGCACAAGACGAAGGTCAGCGAGCCCGAGGAGCTGGTCAAGCAGTATATCTGAAAGGAAGCTGGCCGATCCGAAAGCGAGACATTATTTTTCCAGGAAGGCCCGGGGATTCTTCTTTTTTTCGCTGGATCGGGGAATTTCGGGGAAATGAAATTGATATAGACTTATTATGATCTGGCGAAAAAGGGTTGTGAACCTCTGATTAGTTGAATTTTATGATGCCATTCCCTCCATGTCTGGCTGTCCTTCCTTGCTTCTCCCCCAGACAGAACGACTTACTATTACTATTGAGCTTCTTCAGGTGTCGCCCCGAGGCCTTTTAGCTCCCGCTCAAGGCCGCGAATCCCGGGGCGTCCGCGGGGAACACCACACGCGGAGGCGCGCCGTAGACAGTTGATAGATCGATTTGCCCTTCCGATCTGTTTTT
>Ga0315273_10001066_pt1 | contig 30421 bp, 28 predicted proteins | sample YL17G02_0_MG_FD_205753 | JGI IMG/M metagenome (GOLD analysis project Ga0315273, IMG submission 205753) | Sediment microbial communities from Yellowstone Lake, YNP, Wyoming, USA - YL17G02_0 | ecosystem: Environmental > Aquatic > Freshwater > Lake > Sediment | place: USA: Wyoming | collected... | reverse complement strand
ACCTCAAAAAAGAGATTGAGAAAAAGCTCAGGCAGCTATTCAATGATCTCCAGAAACATGAACCATGAGGCCACCCACCAAAAAACCCATCCCCTTCGGTTACCTTTTGCCATGAGGCATCACGTGGGATGTGGACCGCCCGTCCTCCATCAAAAGAATGGCACATAGCCCCGCTGCGAGCGGGAGGCCGGGACGACCGGCAGGCTGCACAAAGACACGGACAAAGAAGGCCAAGCCCAAAAGCTGCCTGGCCTTCCTTGTCCGTGGCACCCCCAGTCGAACGCTCATTCTGATTCGAGGCCCTGCTTCAACATTCCCCCGGAAAACGACAAGCGTGAGCAAACGAAAAGGGCGACCCGACGGGTCGCCCCTACGAAAATTCTCGTGTGACGTACGATGCTTGGTCCTTACAGATTATGGATGATCCGGTCCGCGTAGGCGGCGGTGCCGACCTTTTGGGCACCCTCCATCTGACGGGCCAGATCGTAGGTGACGATCTTCTCGGCGATTGTCTTTTCGATCGCGGCTTCGATCATCTGTCCGGCTTGCGGCCAGCCCAGGTACTCCAGCATCATGACCGCTGAGAGAATCACTGAGCAGGGGTTGATCATGTCCTTGTCGGCGTACTTGGGTGCGGTGCCGTGAGTCGCCTCGAAAAGCGCGATGTGGTCGCCGATATTGGCGCCGGGCGCCATGCCCAGGCCGCCGATCTGCGCGGCGCAGGCATCGGAGAGATAGTCGCCGTTGAGGTTGGGTGTGACAACGACCTCGTACTCGTCTGGACGGGTCAAGACCTGCTGGAACATCGAATCGGCGATTCGGTCCTTAATCAGGATCTTCCCCGGCGGGACCTGGCCGCCGAACTTCTCGGTCACCTCGGCCTCGGTGATTGTCTTGTCGCCGAATTCCTTTTTGGCGAGGGCATATCCCCAGTCACGGAACGCACCCTCGGTGTATTTCATGATGTTGCCCTTGTGCACGAGTGTAATCGAGGGGCGGTTGTGATCAATGGCGTAGAGGATCGCTTTGCGCATAAGGCGCTGCGTGGCGGTGACGGACATCGGTTTGATGCCGATGCCGGAGTCGGCGCGCACTTTCACTTTCATCTTGTCGTGAAGGAACTTGATCACAGCCTTGGCTTCCTTGCTGCCCTTGGCCCACTCGATGCCCGCGTAAACGTCCTCGGTATTCTCACGGAAGATGACGATGTCCATGGCCTCGGGACGTTTGACCGGCGCGGGGACTCCCTTGTAGTACTTCACCGGACGCACACAGGCGTAAAGGTTCATGATCTGGCGCATTGAAACATTCAGGCTGCGGAATCCGCCGCCGATGGGCGTGGTCAACGGGCCTTTCAGAGCGACAATGTAGCTCTTGATCGCCTTGATCGTATCGGCGGGCAGGATGTCGTCGTAGAAACGCAGCGCATTCTCGCCGGCGTAGACATCGAACCAGACGATTTTTCTCTGTCCACCGAAGGCCTTCTGCACCGCGGCGTCGATCACGCGGCGTGAGGCCTTCAGGATGTCGCGGCCGGTTCCATCCCCTTCGATCACAGGGATGATCGGATTGTCGGGTACGACACGTTTGTTCCCGACGATCCGGATCGGCTGACCGCCGGTCGGCGGGGTCACCTTCGAGAATTTCGGAACACGAGTCTTTGCTGTTGGCATGATTGTTACCTCGCTATTGATCCCTGCAAGAGCAATGCCCTCGCACACGCTTGGTGTCTCTTTCCGGTTGGTGTAAGGGCAACCCGCCGGGTCGCCCCCACAGGCGCAACTGCTGGTGACCGAGGCACAATCGCGCGGCAGGTCATTGCTTTCAAAGTCCTCATTGGCTCATGATCGATGCAAGCAGACAAGGGGCTGAAAGCCCCTTGCCCGGTAATTGGACGACACAGATCACTTCGGCAAGCCGTCGATGATTTCCCTGTAAACGCCGGCCGATTTCTGCAAAGCTTCCAATTCGCTCTTTTCGAGCTTCAGTTCGTGAATCTTCTCCACGCCTTTGGCACCAAGTGTGATAGGCACGCCAATGAACACACCCGTGAGTCCGTACTGGCCGTCGAGATAGACCGAGGCCGCCAGCACGGTCTTGCGGTCGTTGAGAACGGCGTCGGCCATCATCACGGACGCACCAGCGGGAGCGTAGTAGGCGGAGCCGGTCTTGAGCAGCTTGACGATCTCGGCGCCGCCGTCGCGTGTGCGCTGCGCGATCGCTTCGATACGTTCCTTGGAAATCAGCTCCGTGATCGGTACGCCGGCGACTGTGGTGTAGCGCGGCAAAGGAACCATGGAATCGCCGTGGCCACCGAGAACCATGGCCTGTGTTTCGGACATGGCGCAGCCCAGCTCCATGGCGACGAACGCGCGGAGGCGGATCGAATCGAGTACGCCGGCCTGTCCGAAGACCATGTTCTTCGGCATCTTGGATTTTTGCCACGCACGATAGGTCATCACATCGAGCGGGTTGCTGACAACAAGGATCATGGTGTTGGGGCAATGGGCGTTGATCCCGGTCATGACCGAATCCATGATCTGGATGTTGGTGTTGAGCAGGTCCTCGCGGCTCATTCCCGGCTTGCGGGCGATCCCGGCCGTGATGATGATCAGCGATGAACCGGCGGCGGCGGCGTAGTCGTTCGATCCTTCAATCTTGACGTTGTACCCGCGCACAGGGCCGGCCTGGAGAAGATCCAGCGCCTTGCCCTGCGGCATTCCTTCGACGACATCAATTAACACCACGTCACACAGGTTGCTTTCGGCGAGGTACTGGGCGCACGCCGCGCCGACGTTTCCTGCTCCGACAACTGTGACTTTCTTTCGCATGTCAGTCCCCTTTCCGCATCACGTTCGTCATTACGGTCTTGTTACTTGTCATCATAGGTGAGTGTTGTTACTGCGGCATCCTCGACAACCAAGACATCGGCATCAGCTCCCACGTGCGACACGGCAGTTCGGATTGCATCATCCAGCGATGAGAATGCCTCGAATCCATAGCGTGCGACTTCTGCGGTGGGCATGTCGGTTACGGCCATCAGGCGATAGCGGGCCTTTGCCCGCGCGGTGCGGACGAACTTGTGAAGCCCCATCGTGTAGGGACGCTTCTCCAGGCCGGGCCATTCGGATTCATTGGGAAACATTTCACAGAGCTTCTGATAGAACGATGAACCCGCGCCCTCGCTGCACGGCGCTGTGAAAATGAGTGCGCCACCGTCTCTGACGCCGATCTGACTCAGCTCCCATCCCTTGAACGCTTGATACAGGTTGATATCCAAGGGCGGATGCACGACCGACAGAATAAGATCATAATGCCGCTGGAGGCGCACTGCGTAGTACTTTCGGGCAGCGGCACAAGCGGATTCGAAGGTTTTGTCAAGGTCGCCGGCATATGCGGATGCGATCCGGTCCTCGCGATCCAGGACCACCTGGATACTCCACACCCGTGCGGGGTCGAGAAACGCGGTGTGTTTGTGAATGAATTCACGGACTGGGTTTCCCGCGACCCTGAGCGGGGCGGCGGCCAGGGTGACCGCGCCAGCGTGCGAACGTTCGATCGACTCGTGGCCTGCCAGACCGGGGAGCACCGATTTGCGTCCACCGGTAAACCCGGCAAAGAAATGGGGTTCCACCGAATTGATGAGCACAAGCCGGTCGGCCTCGGTCACGGCGCGATTCACCTTCACGGCCCCGTTGATCGACCCCACGGTCGTCAAGGAGGAGTCGTCGTTTCCGTTATGGATCAGGACCCGATCCCGGACCAGCGCCATGGAATCACCGAATATATGGCGCATCTCCGGTTCGGATGGCGCCCGGTGCAAGCCTGTGGCCACGATGACCTTCCACGCCGGTCCTTGAGACAAGACGGGCATAAGTTCGGTCATGATCCGGCCGGTGGGAGTGGAACGGGTGCCGTCATTGACGACGACCAACGGGGAGCATGCCCCCTTCAAGAAGTCGCCGAGGGGTGGCGCACCAAGCGGTTCTGCAATGGCCCGCGCGAGAATGGCAGACTCGTTCGGGTCTTCCGACGGGCGGCGTCCCACGACCTTGACGCGGCACCCGGGCGGGAACTCGGCGGTGATGGTGCGGTCACCGTAGCGGATGTTGATGTTGTTCGTCATCTGGTGGACGGTTTCTCCCGACCGCATAGAAATATACCTCCGCGGGAGGCTGGGCCAAAGGGGGGGCGAGATGAGATGATAGATTTTGACGAGTGGTGGCACGGGCATCCCGCCCTTGAGCATGGGCTGGAAACCCATGCCACCAAAGGCGGCCCGCCCGGACTAAGCCGACAGGAGACCGGAGGTTACCAAGGATGTGGCGCAGCCGCCCTCGGCTGCGTGTGCTGGCAGAGCCTGCACTGTCTTGGAGTGGTCAACACCGCGACATCCTAAAGCCAAGATCGCCGCTGCGCATCGAACGCCGGCGAGGGCGCCTGCGCCACATGAATTCACCAGGTGCCAGCCACTGAATCGAGCCGGGCAGGCCCCCCCAAACACCCCTGTAACCTTTCCCCCTGCTTGCCCGTTCTTGGAGTGATGGAGCGCTTCGAGGCGATGGTTGACCAATGCCGAAACCGGATTTACAGTCTTGCCTACTACAGCCTTGGAAGCCGCGAAGAAGCAGAGGATATCACCCAGGACGTTCTCGTGAAGCTGTGGGAGCACTGGCCGTCTTTAGACCACGAACGCGCCCTGCCGTGGACGATCCGGGTGGCCCACAACGCGTGTCTGGATGTGCATCGGAAACGACAGGTACGGCGCGTGGGTTCTGTCACGCAGTGTGCAGGAGGTAATTGCCCGGACGAGTCGCGAGCGGCAGATGGCAACCCGGAAACCGATCTCGAACGGCTGGATCTGCGCAGGCAGATCGAGACGGCGCTTCAGCAAATCGAGGAGCCGTACCGGACAATCGTCATCCTGAGAGAAATTCAAGATATGAGTTACGAACAAATTGGCGCAGCAATGGCGATGCCGCTCAATACGATCAAAGTGTATCTGCATCGCGGCCGCCGAATGCTGCGCGACCAGATACGGGAGAAGACTGATCATGGCACAGTCCGGGCATGAATCGCTCTGTCAGTGGGTGAGTGAGAATATCGAGAGTTATCTCGATGGGGACCTGCCTCCATCGGAGCGGGCGATGGCGGAGTCCCACCTTGGGCAATGTGCAACCTGCGCTCAAGAACTGGAACTGGCGCAGCGTGTTACCGGATCGCTGCGCGCCCTGCCGATCATGGAGTGCCCGGAGCGCGTGACGGATGCAGTCTACGGGCGGATCGGCGCATCCCGGAAGAAGCGAGTTTCATCGCGGTTTAGCTTGGATCGCCTCTTGTCACCACGGTTCTGGCGTCCCGCGCTGGCGGGGGCGGTCACGGTGCTTCTCGTGGCGATGATTGCCGTTGTCGGAAATCGTAAGCAAGTTGCCCCAACAATCAGCGCCCGTGATTTGGCCCGTGCCAGAGTCGAGGTCAAGTGGGCATTGGCTTGTGTGAATCAGATAACACAACGAACGAGTCAGATGGTGAAGGATGAATTGCTCGATCCGCGCGTGATCCGGCCGGTCGTACGCGCGGTTGAGAAGACAACGCAAGACAGGGGAATCAAACGTGATTCGCAGGAGGTTCGCAATGCGGGTTAGAATCATGATAATTGGAGTCATGCTGGTGGTGGGCTTTGCTGTGTCGCGAGCGCAGGGGCCTGACACACTCGAACGGCACCCTGGATACGTGGATTTCAAGGCATTGGGAATCTCCGGGGATCAGGAGCCGCTGGTCGAGGTCAACATCAAGGGATCGCTTCTGAGACTGCTGGCCGGCTCAGAGATGTCCGACGATGCGGAGCTGGGGTCTGTCCTCAAGCGTCTGCTGGCCATCCGTGTGGAAACGTACGAGCTCGACTCTCTTTCTGCGGGGGACTACAAGAAGACAGCCGACCGCGTGGCGAAGGTTCTGGAAGGACGCGGATGGGAGACAATCGTGTCGGCGCGAGAGAGAGGCGAGCGTGCCAAGATTTGCATCAAGACACAGGGCGACAGAATCGTCGGGCTGTTCGTGATCGCCGTCGAACGCGATGAGGCGGCGTTTGTCAACATCGTCGGGGAAGTCGATCCCAGCGAGATTGGGAAGTTGGGTCACAATCTGAATATCTCCCCATTGGACAGCATTGACCTACCGACGAAGAAGGCGCCAAAGAAGGACAAATCCCATTAGCCAGGTAAGCCCTGGGAGGAACACGGCCATGTTGCGGACCAATGAGACATACGCAAGTATCGCCCAGACCTGCGAACCCGCATGTGCACGAGGTGTAGGGGCGGGGTCCCCCCGCCCTCGTCTCCTTCGGGCGCACGCTGTGCCAGGGCGGGGAAACCCCGCCCCTACAGACACGCATCCTCCGATTCCAAGGGGACGGAGGGCCTTTCGTCTGGTGGTGATCGCCGCGGTGGCGCTTCTCATGTCCGGCTGCATGCGCTCGCGTCAGTTGGAGAACCTCTGCGATGAAATCGCCGATCAATACCCCGGCACGCATTTCTCGCGCGAAATTTCGTTATCGCTCGGCCCCATCTCCATGGGTTTGGTCAGGTTTGCGACGGGATTCAGCGATGACGCGCGGGAAGCGCGAGAGTATCTCAGCGGTGTCAGCCGGGTCCAGCTTGCGATCTATGAGGTTTCATCCGCACCGCGCTCCGAACGGTTGAAACTCCCTAAACAGCTCCACGAGTTGCTGGAGGAAGACGGGTGGGAGATCGTGGTCAAGTCCTCCGAAAAGGATGGTGCCGCGTGGATTCTCTTCCGTGAGGACGATGGGGTTATCAGGGACATGCACATCACGTCGCTCGACAACCATGAGCTGGTGATGATTCGTGTGTCGGGCTGCTTGAACGAGTTGTTCGACAAGGCGATCAAGGATCACGGGACGCTGACCGAAATGGTGCTGTCGAAGACGATTGGAAAGAAGGACGCCGATTCGACCGACAGCGGGGATTGAGCGCGGATGGAGGCAAGATCCCAGTACAAGCAAGGGGCTTTCAGCCCCTTGGCCTCTCCTGTCGTGAAGGTCGGTGCCGTGGTGCCCCACCCGAAGGGTGGGTTTGAATCATCAGGCCTGGGACACGACGATTGAAGATGAGGGCTAACAGCGCGCGGCCTGTGAATCACATGAACGCCGGGATAAGTGGAAGGATGCAGAGTATACGGTTTTTCCCACCCTTCGGGTGGGGCACCGGACGAGCTGTCACCACAGGAATCCCGACCTGCCCTACAGAATGGAGAACAGAATGAAGAGGTGGTCATTCGCGGCAGTGGCGGTGCTGCTTTCCGCGAGCGCTCTCGATGCCGGGCAGCCGGGCAATGCCGCCGAGAAGCTGCGGTCGTGGCAGGTTGGTGTCTGGTTGAGTCCGGGCGGAACGTACACTGTCTGGACCGAGACACACTACTTCGTCGTGCAAGGCGGGGTGATCGGGGACAGCGCGAATATCTACTGCGGCGCGTCGCAGATCGCATTCACCGACAAGGGCGTTGCCCGCAAGCAGATTGTCCGGGTGCGCAAGACACCGGGGCAGGATCTGTATGCGAACACCGGCGACTATTTCGACTCGCTGGGAATGGAACAGCCATTGGTCATCGACGAATCGAAGTTCAAGCCCGGCACCTGTGCCTATGACAAAGGCATTCTCTACGACTCAATCGACTCAGTCGGCGCCGACTTCATTCTGATGTCGACCTGCGGCGGAGACAAGATCAAGCTGTTCAGCAACGGGGTTAGTCTGTATCTGCCGGCTTCGGGTGGGGAGGCAAAGTCGGTGCGGGTGGAGGGGTGGTAGGCAGACCGACAAGCACGGTCTCAGGCCACGGGCGATCGGTGTGAATCACTTCTCCGCGAGGAAGTCCATTTCATATTTCGTGCGTTGTTCCTCCAAAGCAGTGTCCGGAACGTTTAGAAAATGGATGAGTTCCTCCAATACAATCAGGTCCATCTCCTTTTGGCCCGTACCAAAGCTCAATATCGCGTGCGTCACGCCGTGGTACTGGCGATCCGAAAGGTTATCAGGGTCCAGAAGGGAAGTAATGTGGTAATTTCCCTGGTAATCCAGCCCCGTCTCCCACACGACTACAAGATCTATGTCGTTCGAGTTCTTGTCGCCAGATTCCATGTCCTCGATAAGACCATCAAGCGAGAATTTGTATTCCAGTATCTTTGGTGCACTCAGAAGACCGCGGTGCTCTTCAGCAATCTCCCGGAGTAACCCCAGCGGGTTCGATGCAGCATCGTAAATGTGATGCTCGAGGGGCTCATCACAAACCACGCGGTACATTCCATCGTACGTCAGCCTCTCGTTAGTAGCCATGACCTTGATGCCACGGATCACGCCCCCTGCAAGTAACTGGTTGAACAGAGCTATCACATCCTGTTCGCGCGTGGGATATGACGTCAGGGCAATCCGGCGCATTGGTAGAAAGAAGTTCGGGTTCTTGATCTCAAGTGGATGCGCCTCTTCATGCTGTTTAGAGCTGTCCTTCCATCCGTCAACTTCGCTTTGCCGAATCAGGTCGCGCTTCACTCCGCTCGCTGGGCGCAGATGCGGGCGCACCCGCTGAACAGGTCGCTCGATCAGCTTCCTGGCAACCGATTCGCAGAATTGAACGATTTCCTTTTGAAAACCCTTCCTCCCTAGATCCGCTCTGCATCTTTGGAGGTGCACTACGACGTGAATTTGGTTCTGTCTGCCTATGTTGCGCGCCAGGGGGACTTGCAGGAGCTCACCCTGGGGCATGTTGTTTGCGGCAATTTGGATTCCAGGGGCGAAGACGCGATGGCCCAGCCTGAGTCCCAAGTTTTCGTTAAGTTGGGTCCAGACCTTAGCGGAGAAGACGTAGCAAAAATACACGGTGGGATCGTACTGCTTCACGATTTCCTCTTCGGAACTATCAAGTTCAATGAGCTCCCGGAGCGCGGCCGGATCCAAAGTGTCGTGTATCGCATCTAAGTTGCTCAAGGCTCCCGGCTTCCTGAACCCAGCACCGTGCTTCTCGAACAATCGTTTCTCGGCCGCCAGCAGTTCGCGGAGCGACTTCGTCCTCCGAACCAGCTCGTGTGGCCACAGGTAGGACACCGTTGCATCCGTAAATGTCTTCTGCCCGGCGTTGTCCGTGACACAGACGAAGACCCGAACGCAAGGATTTGGGAAGAAGCTGCCTATACCGGTTTTCAACCTGAGGACTTGCATCCATTGGTCAGCAGTCGTCGCTTGGAGCCAAGAGAGATCCCCTGGCCTTGTGGTCTTGTCAAAGCGGATTGTGATTGAGACGCCACGATCGAAGTCTGCAAATTCCGCATCATTGGGTGGCATAGAATCAGGAACCACGTTCGGATTGGATGCGGGATTCTCATCGTCCAGCCACGCGCGTGCATCCACCATTTTCCCGACAGCATGGAGATCCTCCGATTTAGTAGCGATCTGCATGTAATTGAAGCCGTAGGCGAGATAGGTCGCCCCAACACCTTTATGACCGCGCGTCTTCCCGGACTTGAAGGAGAACGAAGGGGCAAGGAACTGCTCATACTGTGCCTTCGTTAGTCCGATGCCGTTGTCTGAGACAGTGACCGCATTGGACTTGAGATCGATCAATATTCTTACTTGTGGCTGGAAATCGCCGTTTTCATGTGCGACACGCTCCTCCAGTGAATCAAGGGCGTTTTGCGCGAGTTCCGCGAAAGGATCGAACCAGCCAATGTACGAGTCCAGAATGTTCCGGATCTCTCGCTTCGTGGCGAGAAAAGCGACTTCCGTCTGGAGGGACTGTTTCGCGGCGAGCGGATCAAATGCGTTGAACATATCTCATGCTCCTTGGTCGAGCGCCCCGCCCTGGGCCAGTTCTCCTGGCGAACGTGGGACCAGCCATGCCCACGGTCGTTAGAATCGCGGTCCACCGGGATCGTTAACAACGTCACCGGCATCCGGTCAGTCGCGGTGTCAGGCCGCGACGATCCTCCGTTTGATCGCGCCATAGGCATAACTTGCAACAAGTGAACCCGCTACACCCAGCACGAATCCCCAGAGGTTGCTCATGATCACATCTGACAACGTGCGTCGATTTACTGCGAGGCTAATGGCCTCTATCTGCGTCGCGGTCATCGCTTCAAGCTGTTGTGCCTTGTGATATTCCTCTTCGATTCTTTCTTTCGCCAATTTCGTCGCAGCCATCTCGTCCTTCGTTTTCTCTAGGTAGTCTTCCACATTGCGAAGGTTCCTGATAGCCCCCTCAACCTCGTGTATCTGATTGGCGAGGCCAGGTTTCGGGACAATGAACTCAGAGACGGTGAGACCTATCGCGGCGGATGAAACCACCGACGCAACCATCGCGATGACAAGGCGGAAGCGGCCCGTTAAGAGTAGCGCTGCAAGTCTGTCAAACAACATTGTTGCCATCCTGTGCCTGGTTTAGCCATTCCAGTGAATTTCTCAATATTCCCTGGTGATCGCGAACAAACTACCGCAAGGTCGGGAAGACGTCAATCGCTTTTGATTCCCCAGGGCCAGCAGTCGCTGGCACCCCTGACAGGGTTCGACTGCGCAAATGTCTCAGTGCTCCGCTGACAACCCGATCCTTGACAGCGGTCACACCGCTTCTGGGAGTGGTAACTTGGCGACCTACAGGTCTTTGAAGAAGAACGCAATCTCCTTCGCCGCATTCTCCAGCGTATCGGATGCATGGACCGAGTTCTTCTCCGTGTCGATGGCCAGAGCGTGGCGGAGGGTGCCGCAGGCGGCTTTTCTTGGGTCGGTGGCGCCGATTAGGGTGCGGAGGTCGGCGACGGCGTTGTCCTTTTCGAGGATCATTGGGACGATGGGGCCGGAGGACATGAAACGGCATAGGGAATCGAGGAATGGTTTGCCCTCGTGGACGGCGTAGAATTGGCGGGCGCGTTCGGGAGTGAGACGCAGCATCTGCAGGGCGCGGATCGTGAAGCCGGATTTTTCGACGCGTCTCAGGATTTCGCCGATGAGGTTGCGTTCGGTGGCGTCGGGTTTGATGATCATCAGGGTGCGTTCCAAGGGTCATCCTTCCTGTGGTGAGATTGCTTCGCTTCGCTCGCAATGACGGCCTTTACCTAGGGGAAACAGCAGATCCTTCCGCCCCGCCTGCGGCGGGGATCAGGATGACAGGGTCATCGTTTGCGATCGGTGCCGCGGCTCTTTAGAGCCGTGTTTTGTCCCCCACTCTCACCCCGACCCCACCATCCGCTTTGTCCGCCGAGGCGGACGCGCTTCTGGTGGGCCACCACCTCAACATTTCGGGGGAAGCAGTATCGGGAATGTGGCGCAGGCGCCCTCGCCTGCGTTCGCCGCGGAGCGGCGATCCTTCCCCGAGTAGGGCAATGCACTCGCCATTCAAAAAAAGCGCAGGCTTCGCCTGCGCACGCAGCCGAGGGCGGCTGCGCCACATTTTAGGTCTTTGATCGGGGAGTGCCGGGATCACAACGGGAAAGGGCGCACAGCCGTGCGCCCCTACAAACCCTTCACGATTCTTGTTCGTTCTCAACCCCGGCATGAGATTCTTCGTTGCCGCGCCCGGTCAACGCGTCCTGCCGGGTTTCTTCTTCGGCCGCGGCTTCGGTTTCGATTTCGGCTTTGTTGGCGCGGGGCGGGGGCCTTCGGCCTTCGGCTTTGGTTTGGGCTTGGCAGCTGCGGTGGAGCGCCCTGGGCGCGCGTTTGTCCTCTGCTTCTTGTCCGCCGGGTCTTTCTTGGTTGCGCCCTTCTCTTTCTTAGCAGCGGCGGCCATGCCTACGCCAGGGCGGATGTTGACGATGCGGGCCCGCCTGCGTCGGGAGCGGTCGGCCAGTTCGGACTGGATCAGTGCGGCGACCTCGCGCGGGGTGTCGGCCACCTCCACGCCGGCGGCGCGGAAGGCGGCGATCTTCTCCGCGGCGGTGCCAGAGCCACCGGCGATGATCGCGCCCGCGTGGCCCATGCGCTTTCCGGGTGGCGCGGTGCGTCCGGCAATGAAGGCCACCACCGGCTTGGTCATCTGGCGCTGGATGTACTCGGCGGCGACTTCTTCATCGGAACCGCCGATTTCGCCGATCAGCACAACGGCCTCGGTCTGACGGTCACGTTCGAACATCTCCAGCACATCGAGGAAACGTGTGCCGATGATCGGATCGCCACCGATGCCGATGCAGGTCGATTGACCGATGCCCGCGTTGGTGAGGTGATACACAACCTCGTAGGTGAGCGTGCCGGAGCGGGAGACGACACCGACCGATCCCTTTTTGTGGATCCCACCGGGCATGATGCCGACTTTGCAGACACCGGGAGAGATCACGCCGGGGCAGTTGGGCCCGACGAGGCGCACGCCGACGACTTCGAAGTAGCGCACGACTTTGAGCATGTCGTTGGCCGGGACACCTTCGGTGATGCACACCACCAGTTTGACTCCGGCGTCGGCCGCCTCGAGGAGCGCATCGACAGCGGCGCCGGGCGGGACATAGAGCACCGATGTGTTGGCGCCGGTCTGCTGGACGGCTTCGGCCATCGTATCGAACACCGGCACACCGTGCACCGATGTCCCCCCCTTGCCGGGGGTCATGCCCGCGACGACACGAGTGCCGTATTCCAGCATCTGTTTGGTATGGAATGATCCATCGCGGCCGGTAATACCCTGGACCACTACGCGTGTATTCTTGTCTATCAAGATGCTCATATTGTGTCTCCTGCAATGCCAGCCTGACAGACATCAGCCAGACAAGGCGCGGGCGAAAAGAGGCCGGACAAGAGTGTCCGGCCTGCTGAAAGATCGATTCTCGGTGGGCCGGACACTCTTGTCCGGCCTTCTTGGAGACACCCTCTCCTGGGGGGAAAAAGCAGATGCTTCGCTTCGCTCAGCATGACAACTCTTTGTTGGCGCGAACTCGCAACCTCTCAACTCCGTTATGCGGCTTTGGCCGCCAGTTCGATGGCCCGCTTCACAACTTCTTCCATTCCCGGGGCGATGGGGAGTCCCACTTCGCTGAGGATCACGTGCGCTTCGGTCTCGTTTGTGCCAGTCAGGCGCACGACAATCGGGACTTTCGGTTTCAGTTGTTTGACGGCGGCGACGATGCCGCGCGCCACGTCATCGCAACGGGTGATCCCGCCAAAGATGTTGAACAGGATGGACCGTACGCTGGGGTCGCGCAGGATGATGCGCATTGCGGCGACGACTTTCTCGGGGCTGGACGAGCCGCCGATATCCAAGAAATTCGCGGGCTCGGCGCCACACCGTTTGACCAGGTCCATGGTCGCCATCGCGAGTCCTGCGCCGTTGACCACACATCCGATGGAGCCGTCGAGCTTGACGAACGACAGGTCGTGGGCCTTGGCTTCGACTTCTGCCGGATCCTCGGCATCGGGATCACACAGCGCCTCCCATTCGGGATGACGAAACGCGGCGTTGTCGTCGAAATTGACCTTCGCATCGACTGCGGTCACTTCGCCAGACGGGGTCACGACGAGCGGATTGATCTCGACCAGCGAACAGTCATTCTGCCAGAAAACGCGGACCAGCTTGGTGATGATGTCCGCCGCTTGTTTGGAAATCTTGGGATCATCGTAAACTGCGAATGCCAGACGGCGTGCCTGGAAGGGATATACTTCAAGAAGCGGGTCGAGCGGCAGTTTGATGATCTTTTCGGGGAAGCGCTTGGCGACCTCCTCGATGTCCATTCCGCCCGCGGCGGAAACGATCAGGACGGGACGTTTGAGGGCACGGTCGATCACGACACCGACGTACGCCTCGGAGGCGATTTCCACCGCTTGAGTCACGAGGACGCGCTTGACCTTGAGGCCCTTAATATCCATGCCGAGGATTTCCCCGGCGATGCGTTCGGCTTCCTGCGGTGTGCGTGCCAGCTTGACGCCACCGGCCTTGCCACGCCCCCCAACCAAGACTTGTGCTTTGACCACGACGGTCTTGCCGATGGATTCGGCAATCGCGCGTGCCTCTGCGGGTGTGGTTGCCACCTGCCCTTTCGGAACAGGGATACCTGCCGCGGCAAAAATCTCTTTGGCCTGATACTCATGAATTTTCATTGTTGCTCTCCGGTGCTCACTCACCAGACCCGGTGCCAAACCATCGGGCTCAGCGGGTTATGTCAACTCCATAAAGCGGGGCGATCTCGTTTTCCCCGCCAGACACTAAATGTAGGGGGCTTGAATCGTCGCTACAACAGGAATCGGAGTCGGGCAGCGAGGACCAGACCTGTTTATCCGTTGTCATTCAGGAAGTTACGGGCGAGACGAAGTAAATTGTCACGCGTGTTCTGGGCAGGATCGTCAAGGACCTGCTCGAGGAGATATGCGAGGGCCAGACCAATTTTCGGCCCGGGGGGCAACCCGAGTTCGGCCATCAGGTCTCTGCCATTGACGGCGAGGTCCTTCAGTCCAAATGGCGACTTCTTGTTGATTTCCTCGGTGATCCGCCGCTCAAGTTCATCAACATCGTCGGTGGTTCCACCCATCCCCTGTGCGATCACATCGGCGCGGCGCAGATTGAGGAGATCGTAGATCAGTTCGGGGCCGAGCCAGCGGATCAGGCGTCGCAAGCCCTTGTCGGTAACGGCAGTGGTGAACATGTGCCGGTCCACGAGGAGCGAGACTTCATCGGCAAGCTCGCTCGGATAACGCAGACGGCGAAGCAGCTTGCGGGCCGTGCGTGCGCCCAGTTTCTCATGGGCGTAGAAAGTGGCCTTCTCCCCTTCCACCTGCCTGCATTGGGGCTTGTTGATGTCATGGAGAATCGCCGCCCAGCGGAGGCGCAGTTGTGCGGGCGCGGCATCGGCGGTGTAGAGGGAGTGCTCGAATACTGGATAGGCGTGGTATCCGCCCGGCTGATCGACTCCCACGGTTTCCTCAAGTTCGGGGAGGATAATCCGCAACACTCCCAACTCCTGGAGGAGCTTGAATCCGAGCGACGGTAAACGCGAGAGCGTGATCATCTTGGTTAGTTCGTCGGCAACGCGCTCCATGCTGACGGTCGCGACCAATGGCACAGCCTCGCGCATGGCCTCGCGGGTTTCGGGATCCAAGTTCAGTTCGAAGCGCGCCAGAAACTGGGCACCGCGCAAGATGCGCAGCGGGTCATCGCGGAAGGCATCGGGAAAGACCATGCGGAGGCGGCGGGCTTTCAGGTCCTCCTGCCCACTGGAGGGGTCAACCAGCTCGCCAGTGGCGCAGTTTTCGGCCATGGCGTTGATGGTGAAATCGCGGCGCAGGAGATCACGTTCGACAGGAAGCTGCGGATCGAAGTCCACATCGAAGTCGGTGTGGGCTATGCCGGTGGAGCGTTCGGTCCGGGGCAGGGCGACATCGCAGGTCACCGGCACCTCTCCCCCGCTCGTTTCGGGAGTGAATTTGATGACACCAAATGATTTTCCCACGAGGTTCACGTAACCGTGGCGGCGCAGAAGGTGTTGTAACTTCTCGATCGGGATCAGACGCACCAGGTAGTCGGTGTCTTTCCCGGTCACGGCGCCCATGAGCCGGTCGCGCACGGGGCCGCCGACTTTGTAGATCTCTCCCTCGCGGAGGAGGTCGGTCAGCCAGGGGGGATGTTGAGCGATCGATTCCACAGCGTCCTTCGCCCTTGTCCGACCAACACGCTGAGGCACGTGCTCGCCGGTCTGGAGGGAACAATAAACGCACTGTGGCAGTAGGGGGCAATTGGGGAAGCGGGTGCGGGGCATGCCTTGGCGTCTGCTTCAGAGGATCCGATATTCCCGCTACAGCGTAGAGGCGTATTGCAATGTGCCCTTACACATATTCAATTGTCTCCCTCAGACGCAACGTGCCAGCCAGAAACACACCAGGAATCAGGTCAGAAGCGGTACTCCAGGCCGAGAATCACGAGCCGTCCGAGCCAAGTGCCCCAGGCGAGGGTATTTGCGCCATGGTGCCAGAAATACCCGTTGTTGCTCTCCCGGTTGTAGACATTCCAAACGACCACATAGGCACTCGCTGTTGTCCCTCCGAGACGGACGTGTTTGTCAATGCGGAGATTAAGGGAATGGTACGGCGGCAATCGGAGGGCGTTGATACGAGTCGAATCGAAGAGTCCGGTCCAGTATCCCGACGAAAGCGTGGTATCGAAGGGCGTGTACGGCAGTCCACCCGAGAAGACCCAGCGGAAGCTGACGCGCCAGCCGGATGTCACCCGCCAGCCGCCCTCGACGATTGCGGCATAGCGGTTATCAAGCAACCGGTCACGCCAGACGCCGTTCCCATCGCGGTACCTCGCGCTGCTCAGCGAACCTCCCACAAGACCATACAGTCGTCGCGCCAGCCTCTGACGAAGGAGCAATTCGATGCCGCGTGAGAGAGCGATCCCATTGTCGATCAGGGTCGCGTGATGCTGAAACCAGAGGTTCTGCGGAGAGAGTACTTCATCCAGCACCAAGAACTGGGGTTCTGCCGGATCAAGGGGAAGATGGTTGTACCATTTTGAATAGATCGCGAGCGCGACGTCCGCACCTTCAGCCAGTGCGCGCCTCAAACCCAGAATCAGATGGTAGGCGACCGGGTCGCGCAGAGTCTTGTGCCGGTCATTCTGGGAGAGAATGCTCAGCGGCAGAGTCTGGCGATAGACGCCGGCTGCCAGGTCCGCTGAAGTGTTCTCATCAACTCGGAGGGTCGCGGAAATCCTGGGCGACAGTCGCAGATGTTTCGTGAGCGAGAAGTAGTCGGCCCGGCATCCGAGCGTGGTCGTCACATGTTCGGTTATGTGACTCGAATGAACCGCCTGAATCCCAAGCAAGGTGTTTTGAATGCGCAGCCTCTGTCGCAGAAAATCTACCCAACGATTGAACGGGTTCCGGTGCCCATCAAGCTCGTAGTTCTCGTTGTTGATCTGACGTTCAGCTTCGAGGCCCAATCTCAGTTCGTTGGCGGGATTGATCTGCCAGCGGGTCACGTGGCGAAGGGAGAGCGCGCGCTCACGAGAATGATTCTCGTATAGGTCCCGCCACCACAGCCCGCGTGCGCTGTAGTTGTACTCCGTCACCTGCTGCGAAAAGGAAGTCTGTGATTGCACGCGCGACGTCCAGGCCGCGCTCCACGTGCCGCCGATGGTATAGGGAATCGCTCGCCACCCGCCGAAGAGATTCATGCCTGCTTCCCAGGCTTCGTTGCGCGACGGGTTGAAGCAATCCACACCGGCAATGCCGAGTGCTGAGAGGCGATGTTTCCGTGCAACGTCGAAGACCAGCTTCCCCTGATAGTCGTCGCAGTGCGGGGCAAGGCGCTCCCCGATGCGTCTGAGGAGCTGGTCGAGGTACCCGTGGCGCGCGGCCAGGATGAAACTTCCGCGCCGTGTGAGCGGACCCTCGACCATCGCACCGAGACCCGCGATGCTGGCGTCGAAAAGGCCGTGGATTCTCGCGCGGTCACCCCCGCGGAAATCCAATTCCATGATCGACGAGAGCTTGCCGCCGTAGGCCGCGTCGAATCCACCGAGTTGCAGCCGGATGTCTTGGACGAGTTCGGTGTTGATCAGGCTGACCGGACCGCCGGATGAACCATGCACGGGAAGATGGTTGATATCGGGAACCGGGATGCCGTCGATGTAGAAGCCATTTTCGCAGGGACTTCCACCCCGGACGACCATGGTGTTGAGCACGTCGCTGATTTTGCCGACCCCGGGAAGTGAGGTGATGCTGCGCATCACGTCTTCCGAATAGCCGGCGGTGTGGCGCAACTCCTCCTGCGAGAGACGGATCGTCCCAACCGCAGGGGGAGGGTGGGATGGCAGGGAGTTTCCCTCGACGATAATGTCGTGGCCGGACAGCAGCGCCACGCGCATTCTGGCACGGACATCACGCACGGTGTCAGCGCCACCCACGCTGCCGCCCAAGGATTGAGTCTGATATCCGACAAAACTGATGCGCAGCGAGCATCTCCCCTCCGGAAGGTCTCGCAGAACAAACGCTCCGGCGGAATCGGTCACTGTGGACCGGTCGCTGCCGAGGACACGAACGTTTGCTCCAACGAGGGGCGCGCTGGAAGAGGAATCGATGACAATCCCTGAGAGAGTCCCGGTGCCAGGCGGATTCGCGCCGTTTGCTGCGCGCACGGGCGTAAGACATTCTGCCGCCAGCAGGACGGAAAAGAGAATCACGATGGACCCGCGCTTCGTCGTCACGATCAGTGCCCGACCCGGAGCGCAAGCTACATCACATCGGTGTTGTGTGCAAGATATGAAATCGGATGATGAGTGGCACTAGGAACATCCGGAGAGGATTCCTTCCCCAGCTTGGCGACCCACGGCGAGGCGACTGTGCCACATTCCTTCCCAAAGGCGCCGGCTCGTGACTGCGGGCCACGGGCGGGACGCCCGTGCCACCGTCCAAGATGCACCCGCGGATTTGGAGCTTCTAACAAAGTGGCCCCAGGCGACGTGAAACATCCACCCTGACGAGACTCGGCATCCGGTCACGGGCAAGCGCGGCTCTTAGCCGCGCCGGGCGCACGCCGTGCGCCCCTTGGCGTCTTCTTGTTAGGACCTTTTAATCAGGGAGGATGAGTGTTCCCGCCTGCCCGTCGAGGGCTTCGGCGGCGCGGTCGATTGAGGTGATGATGACCTTTTCGCCGCCGGATTCGAGGAAGGTGATGGCGGCTTCGATCTTGGGGCCCATGCTGCCGGGCGGAAAGTGCCTCTCTGCGTAATATTGCTTCGCGTCAGACACCGTCATCTTCGAGAGGAGGCGCTGGTTGGGCTTGCCGTAGCTGAGGGCGACTTCCTCGACCGCAGTGAGGATAATCAGAGTTTGGGCGCCGATCTCGCGGCTCAAGACTGCCGAGGCGCGGTCTTTGTCGACAACCGCATCCAGGCCTTCGTAGGTGCCGTCGGGTTCAACATAGACGGGGATGCCGCCACCGCCGGCGGCGATGACGATTGCGCCTCCGGCGACCATGGCGCGGATGACCGGGCCCTCGACGATTCCTTTCGGCGTGGGCGATCCGACTACACGGCGCCAGCCGCGATCGCCATCGGGTTTAACCTGCCAGCCGCGCTCGACGGCGAAGCGCTGCGCGTCTTCCTGCGAATAGAACTGCCCGATGAACTTTGACGGGTTGGCCAGGTCGGGATCATTGCGATCGACGATGACCTGCGTGAGTATCGCGGAGACGGCGCGCTCGATGCCCTCACGCAGGAGGCGGTTCTGAAGCGATTGGGCGATCATATACCCCATGCCGCCCTCGGTGTCGGCAACACACACGCCCAGCGGCAGGATCGGCGCCTTGCCGCGCGCCAGTTCGACACGCAGGATGGCATTGCCCACCTGCGGGCCGTTGCCGTGCGTGATGGCCAGGTTGTAACCACGTTTGACCAGCGGGATAATCGCCGCCAGCGATTCGCGGGTGTGGCGAAACTGGTTGGCAATGGTGTCGTTTTCTCCCTTGCGGGAGATGGCATTGCCGCCGAGGGCGACGACGGCGGTGGGGGTCTTGTTCATGGTGCGTTACCTCTGCCCGACTGAAACAGCGTCGTATGGCAATACGCCCCTACGGCGCGAACTCTTGCCCGCGTTGATCCTGCGTCGCCGGACGCCAAGGGGCTGAAAGCCCCTTGCCCGGCCAATCGTGCGATACGTATGAATATCCGGTCTCTTGTCACAGCCGCCATTAAAGGTCGTCGTCTAAAACGTCGGGGAGCGGCCTGGTGGCCGCTCCCAGACAATTGGAATACAGGCTAAACCTCAGGTTCGTTTAACGCCGTCCTGATTTTTTGACATCCCGCAAGAACTCGCCGATGACCTCGGTGAGATTGGGGCTGCCGATCTCCTGTAACTCATATCGGATGCGCACCGTCGGTTTCTTGATCTTCATCAGCCGGCGCAGGTCGATCGGGGTCGCGATGATGACCGAGTCAACGTCGGCGGCGTTGATGGTCGTGGCGAGATCTTTGACCTGCTGCTCGTCATAGCCCATCGCGGGTAGGATCGGCCCAATACCCGGGTAGGTCTTGTAGGTATCCTTCAGGGATCCATGGATCCACGGCCGCGGATCGATGATTGCCGCCGCGCCGAACTGCTCGGCTGCGACCACTCCGGCGCCGTAAAGCATTCCTCCGTGCGTGAGGGTTGGGCCATCCTCGACGACCAGGACGCGTTTGCCACGGATCAGCGAGGGATCATCCGCGTAAACCGGAGACGCCGCCTCGATGACGATCGCATCAGGGTTGCGCGACGCGATGCTTTGCCGCACGGTATTGACGCCGTGGCGGTCGGCGGTGCCGACTTTGTTGATGACCACCACGTCGGCCATCATGAGGTTGATCTCGCCGGGATAGTAGGTCAACTCGTGGCCGGGGCGATGCGGATCGGCGACGGTGATATGCAGGTCCGGTTTGTAGAAGGGAAGATCGTTGTTGCCCCCGTCCCAAACGATAACGTCTGCTTCCTTCTCGGCCTCGTGGAGAATCACACCATAGTCCACGCCTGCGTAGACGATGGTTCCGCTCATGATGTGCGGCTCGTATTCTTCGCGTTCTTCAATCGTGCAATTGTGGCGGTCGAGATCTTCCAGCGAGGCAAAGCGCTGGCAGATCTGCTTGGACAGATCGCCATACGGCATGGGGTGGCGGATCGCAACGACCTTGAGTCTCTCGGTCTTCAGCAGTGAGCAAATCCGCCGCGTGGTCTGTGACTTGCCGGCGCCGGTGCGTACCGCGCACACGGCCACAACCGGGACTTTGGACTTGAGCATTGTCTTGGCCAGGCCGAGCAATCCGAAATCCGCTCCGGCGGCGATCGCTCGCGATGCCTGATGCATCACGTAGCCGTGGGGAACATCGGAGTACGAGAAGATAACCTCATCGACCTTCAACTTCACGATCAGTTTCTCAAGTTCGGCTTCTTCAAAGATGGGAATGCCCTTGGGATACTCCTTCCCCGCCAGCTTGGCGGGATAGCGGCGTCCGGCGATATTGGGAATCTGCGCGGCGGTGAAGCCGACCACTTCGTAGGAGCGGTTGCCCCGGTACATGGTGTTAAAATTATGGAAGTCGCGCCCTGCGGCGCCTTGAATCAGTATTCTGCGTGCCATCTCGAGTCCTCCTGAATTCACAGCCAACGGCCGTGGTTATCGACCACTACTCCGGTTTACGACGAATCAGGCGGGATGTCAGACGGCCGAAGAGAGCCAGATGTGCTCGATTAGGTAATACGCGCAAGCAGGTGCTGTGGGTCTGTACGCTCTCATAAGCCACCTATCGAAACCATATACGTTTCCATCAGGTGCCAATTTGCGCCTTCTGGAGCGTGCCGGAAAAGTCGACGTATATGGCCTTCCATTCGGAGAAGACGTCGAGGGCGGCCTAGCCGGCCTCGCGATGGCCATTGCCGGTGGCCTTGGTGCCTCCGAATGGGAGGTGCACTTCGGCGCCGATGGTTGGGGCGTTGATATAGAAGATCCCCGTATAGACATCGCGCATTGCGGTGAAAGCCTTGTTGATGTCGCGCGTGCAGATCGATGCGGACAGGCCATAGATTACGTCGTTGCAGACCTCGATTGCCTGATCGAACGAGTCGACGGGAATCAACGAGACGACCGGACCGAAGATCTCTTCTTTGGCGAGACGCATTTCGCGTGCAACATCGTCAAAGATGGTGGGCTCTGTGAAACGGTCATCGAAATCCTAAGCTCTTGTGCCCCTTGATCTTGCCGACCGACCCCTCCGACCCGAGACCGAATTGGCTGTTCATCAGCCGCTGGACTCGACAAGACGAATCTGCCATACCATGTCCCAGCCAAGCGCCCTCCCGCGTCCGATCTTGGCTGAACCGCTGCACCAATAATCTCAACCCCTTGCGCATCAAGACGTTATTGGCCAACTTGACGTCATTCAAGAGATCACGAAAACGGCGCTGATTGGCGGACGTGTCCCCGGTTGTTACACCGCTTTCCAGGTTAGTCCTGTCATAACATTTGTCAAGCTGGCTGGAGGTCAAATCGCTTCGGGATTCGATGGACGATAGCCTGGGGAGTTGTGCGGTTTGACGACATGCACTTTTGGGCTTGCCAAAAACGAGATTATGTTCGTATTGGAGAGGTTAGCGTGAGTGGTTGTGGTCGAATTTCGGGGGTGGCGAGGGCAGGGCGGCAAAGACATGGGTGTTCAATTGCCGGAGCAAATCATGAGAAAATATGAGAAGATCCTGATCGTGCTCCTTCTCGGGTCGCTGTGGGGAGCGCTGGAGTTGTTCGGACGGGACCTATTCCGTGCCACAGGGGTACCGCAGAAATCGGCCCTGCTCTTTGGGCTTGGCATCATTATCCTTTACGCCTCCAAACGGCTGGTCGATTTCCCCGGCTCGGTTGTCGTCATGGCGCTGATCGCCGGCCTGTTCAAGACCGCCTCCAGCAACTTCTTTCCCTGCCAGTTCGCGGCGGTGATGATCAACGGGATCGTTTTCGATATCACCTACTCGGCCTTCAAAGGACGCCTTGATTCCAGCCCGATCTATAGAGCAATGGCCGCGCCGGTCATTGCCTACGCCTCGTATACGATTTTCGCACTCGTCGCCACGTACGTTCTGCGCGAGGGATCATGGGCCGCGCAGGGTTGGGCGGGGATTCGCTCGTACCTTCTCTCCAGCGCCCTGAGCGCATCGCTAATCTCGATGGTGACCATGAACCTCGGATATTACCTGGGCAATGCCATCCAACCCTACGCCCTGTTGCGTAAGTTGCGGATCCCGGCTGTCGTGTTCAGAATCATTTCTGTGGTACTCGTGGCCGCCATCTGGGTTGCCGGGCAGATGTATGTGACAATGTAACATTTGTTCACGAGCGTTATGGAAACAAAGAGAATTAAAGTATTAGTGGGTAAGTGCAGCGGATGCCGCCTGTGCATGCAGATTTGCGCGATCAGCCATTTTCATGAAATCAATCCCAAAAAGGCCAGCTTGAGAATCGAGGCACATTTCCCGCAGCCGGGGGTATACAAGCCCAGGGTCTGCACGCAGTGCGGCAAGTGTATGCAGGTTTGCCCCGAGGGCGCCATCTACCGTCGCGATGACGGTGCCTATATCGTGCTCATAGCAAAATGCACGCATTGCGGCGAATGTATCCCGGTCTGCAAACCGGGCGTGATATTCCAGCATCGCGACATAGCGCACGTCATTATCTGCGATAACTGTTTCAAATGCACTGAGCTATGTAACACCGGCGCAATCACAATTGCCACCAGGCCGGTAAAAGAGAGCAAGTAATGGCAAACGGCTTTACGGGCTCCAGGGGACTGGCCGGCACGACACTGCGGATTAATCTCACTACCGGGGAGATTAAGAGATATCCCACCGATGAGAAGCTGATGCGCGAATGGTTCGGAGGACGGGGTGCGATTGCCAAGATTCTCTACGACGAGGTCCCCCGCGACGCCGATCCGTTAGGGCCAGAGAATCTCTTCATCATGAGTGCCGGGGTCATGAGCGGTTGCTTTATCCCGGCGGGCGCCAAAATCGGCTTCGGCTCGGTCTCCCCCCTGACCAACGGCCACGGCGACTCCAACATGGGCGGCCATCTGGGCCCGGCCCTCAAATTCGCCGGCTACGATATGGTGATTATGTCCGGCATCTCCCCCAAGCCGATTTATCTCTTGATCGATGACGATAAGGTCGAGCTTCGCGACGCCTCTCAGTATTGGGGCATGGGGTCATTGGAATGCGAACCTGTGATGAAACAGGACCTGGGCGAGGATTTCGAGATCGCCACCATCGGGCCAGCCGGCGAAAATGGCATTCGCTTCTCGTGTATCACACACGATTTCGGCCGCCAGGCGGGACGGACCGGGCAAGGGGCTGTCATGGGCGCGAAGAAGCTCAAGGCGATCGCCGTCAGGGGTACCGGGGGAATTACGGTGCACGATCTCGACAAGCTAACCGAACATGTGACGGCCATCATCAAACGGACGCAGACCCATCCCAACATGGCTCCCTGGCAAAAATACGGCACTGCATTCTTCATGGACTGGTCCAACAAGAACGCAGTCCTCCCGACCCGGAATTTCCAGACCACATATTTCGAGGAGATTGATGGCATTAGCGGCGAGGCGCTGGTGGAGAAGTGCCTCATCACGCACAAGGCCTGTTTCGGATGCTGGATGAACTGCGGCAAGTACACCAAGGCGGTCCTGCCGGGCAAACAAACGGTCTATCTCGAGGGCCCCGAATATGAGACCGGCGCGCTGTGCGGCTCGAACCTCGGCATGACCGACATCAACCAGGTCGCTTACCTGAACTGGCTGATGGACAATGTCGGCATGGACACCATGTCGGGCGGCGGCGTGGTGGCGTTTGCCATGGAATGCTTTCAGCGCGGGCTGCTCACCACCGACGATCTCGAAGGGCATACGCTCAACTGGGGTTCCGTGGATGATGCCGAACACTTTGTTGATATGGTGGTGCATCGCCGCGGGATCGGCGAGTATTTCTCGGGCGGTACCAAGCGCGCCGCGGAGAAGATCGGACGGGGCAGCGAGAAATTCGCCATGCAGGTCAAGGGGCAGGAGATGTCGGGGTATGATGGCCGCTACGCCCCGGGGATGCTGCTTTCGTACATGACGTGCGATATCGGCGCGCATCACAACCGCTCGTGGACGATCACGGTCGACATGGCCGAGGGGCGCGACAAGGTCGAGGGGCGGGCCAAGGTGGTGGTTTACCTGCAGCATATCCGGCCGCTGTTCGACTGCTGGTGCATCTGCCGCCTCTTCTGGGGGGAACTCGATATTGAGCCGGAGGAGATTGTGGAGGCGCTTAATCATATCACTGGGTGGAATATCGACGCCGCCGAGGCGTTCAAAACCTCGGAGAAGATCTGGAATCTGGTGCGATGCCATTACCTCGAACGCAACAACGCCAACGGCCGCACGTTCGATTACCCGCCGGCGCGATCCTGGGAGGACAAGATTCCGACCGGCCCCGGCGCCGGTAAGGGGCTGACCAAAGAGCAGATCGAAACGATGCTCGATGAATACTACGCCTGCCGTGGGTGGGACAACAACGGCAACCCCAGCCGCGAGGTGTTACATGATTTGAAGCTCGATTTTGCGGCGGATAATATCGAAAGGATCGGGCTCTTGGGAAAGCCGCTTCCAAATGGCATTCCGGCTGTCCGCGGCGAGCGATACAAGCCGAAGGCGTTTTAGCATAAAGCGGCGTTGGGTCTGATGCCTATTGATGAAATAGATGAATACGCGGTCATAGCAAGGAGACCATTTGGCCGGCAAGGCAATCGCTAGGCATTCCACCAAGCCGGTTGCAGGCGGTGGGATCGGCACATTCGCAAAATGACTTGCCCGCGATGACACACTTTGTTTATGGAGTGAGCAATGACAATCTTCCTTAGAGCCGGCGGCCAGCTTCGCGCAATGCTTAAACCCGATGTCGATCACTACACCCGGAAGGTCGAGATCGACGGCGAGAAGACGGTCGGCGAAATCCTCAAGGAAATTTTGCTCGACCCCGCCTATGTCGCGCTTATTTATGTTGATAGCAAGATGAAGGACTTATCATACCGGCCATCCGACGGCCAGACAATTACTCTCCAGCCGCCCGTTTCAGGCGGTTGAGAATTTCGTCCCATGCCCCTGTCGAAATCCGAAATTGAGAGGTACCGGCGTCAACTCTCAGTTGACAGTTGGGACCAGGAGAGGCTCAGAAGCGCCCGGGTTCTGGTTGTCGGAGCCGGAGGATTGGGTGGGATTAGTGCGATGTATCTCGCCGCGGCCGGGGTGGGGCATCTGCGCATATGCGATAACGACCGGGTTGAGCTATCCAACCTGAATCGCCAGATTCTGTTTACCGTCGAGGATATCGGCAAGCCCAAGGCGGCCCTGGTTGCAAAGAGGCTCTCGGCACAAAATCCCGAGATAGAAATCGAGGCCATATCGGACAAGCTGACCGAGACCAACGCCGGCGAGTTTTCCTCGGGATGCGACCTGATAATCGATGGCCTGGATAGTCACGCCGACCGTTTGAAATTGAACACTGCGTCATTCGATCTCAATCTCCCCTATATCTATGGGGCGATAGACGAATGGCAGGGGCAGTTGAGCTTCTTCCATCCACCGAAAACCGCCTGTCTGGCGTGCCTCATGCCCGAGGAGCTGCACAACCCCGGGCCAACACCCGTGTTCGGCGCATTGCCGGGTGTGATCGGATCTCTTCAAGCAACCCTGGCGCTGCGATACTTGATGACTGGTGAAGACCCCGTTTCGAATGCCCTACTAATCTTCCGCGCCGATGCGATAGCGTTTGACACGGTGACGTTTGAGAGAAGGCCCGGGTGTGGCGTGTGCGGGAAGACCGTGCCGTCAGGTCCCCGACGCTGACTGCAACCGTCAAGAAAACCACCGTAAGGTATTGCCAGAATGCGATGTCGGTATTATACTTCTATGGAGTTGTGCGTCTTTCCATCTCCGGGGAGGTTGGAAATGGATCAAAGAGAATTTCTGCGGAGGCGAGAGAGCCGCGGATGCTTGATCGTTGGCTGTCTGGTGGCTTTCCTCGTCTTGGGCGCCGCCGGATCGGCGGCCGCTTCTGACGCACCGTATCGCGTCTGCATTGTCGGATTGGATGCCAATGATCAGCCTGTGCTCCCACCCGATTATACCCACGCGTTTGCGGGGGAGCTCGGCAAGGTTGGCGTGTGGATTGATCCGATCGGAGGGTCTGCTCAAGGGATTCAGCGATTCGAGCTGTTGCTCTGCTACGACATCAATCTGCTCGCGTGCATGGCTGTAAAGCGTGGCGCAGGGCTGGCGAGCGGGTGGGAGTATTTCACTTACCGTTACGATCAGCCCGGCCAGATTCGACTGATTGGCGTCGCCGATCTGCCCGGCGGCGTACCCCCGAACGCGGACGTGTTTAACCCCAGGGGCCTGATTGCGCGCATCGAGTTCTACGTCACCCCTGACGCAAGTATGATGGGCCTTTGTCCCCACGTTTCCTTCTGCTCTTACACATGCAGCGACAATGTTCTGCTCTCCCGGGAGGGGGACTCGCTTTACCTGCCCACTGGTACCGGCCTCACACCCGGCTCCGGATACGATCTGAATGCGTGCCTGCAAGGAGGTGGACCGGTTGCCCCGGTGGCGTCTGTCGATTTCTGCCCTGGTGCGATCTGCATCAATCCGTCCTACCTGCCATGCGGCGATGTCAATCTGAACGGTATTCACGGCGAAATCGCGGACATCATTTTGTTCTGCAATTACTTCATGTACGGGCCGACCGTTTTCGAACCAATTGGCCCGCCTTGGCCGTACCCGTGGTATGAGATGGACTGTGATGGCGACGGCCATGTGGGGGTGTCGGACCTGGTCACGATGATTCGCATGTTCCTTGGGGGCTTCCCATTGGGTCCCGCTGGCAGCCCGAAGCCAGCGCCGTCGGCCAACTCGACCGAGCTCACTTGGAATGTTTCTGGTGGCGCACTACGAGTTCGGACGACTTCGGCTGCGGACATCGGTGGTCTGCGTCTGACATACCGTTACTCTGGATACGAGGCCGGCGATGCATCGCTGCACACGGAATCGGGCATGAGCATTCAGTCTGTGGCAACCGAGGGTGAACTGCGGCTCTTGGTTTACCCGGATCCCACGACGGGACACGGAATGGTGCCCGCCGGATCGCACGACCTCGTCACTGTACCACTGAAAGGAAATGGCACGATCGAGTTGGCTGACCAGGAAGCGTGCGATTATGCCGGAGGCAGCCTCGCCCTGCAGACAGCTCAGGGAACCCCGCGGGAATACGGACTCCTCCAGAACTACCCAAACCCGTTCAATGCGGGAACGGTCATTCCCTTCCGCCTGGAGAGAGATTCTGAGTGGAAGCTTGCGATCCATAACGTTGCCGGGCAGGTTGTCCGGACGTTCGATGGTCGCGACGCCGCCGGGCTTGTTCAGGTGGCATGGGATGGGACGACGAGTACGGGTGCCGCTCTTGCGAGCGGGGTTTATTTCAGCCGGCTTGAAGCCGGCGGGACGATGTCCAGCAGACGAATTGTCCTGATGAAATGAGCGGTCGGTTTCGGAGGCCGCGATTACCACTACTCCGGATTTCATCGAATTTGGGCTGTCGGACAAGGGGCTTTAAGCCCCTTGTCCGCAGTGGATGTCGTCAACCTTAGGATCTTCGTCATCATTTGGCAGCGGATCTCCGATTCACATATGAAGGACGGGGTTGAAACCCGCGTGCGCAGTTGCTCGCCGCTCCAGTGCGGAGTGCTGGTCTGATGGTCTTGTTGGTGATGCGCAGCGGGCGGTCGGAGCGCAGCGAAACATCGCCGATCTCATCGAGCGTCAGTCCGACCACCAATGCCGAGCTCTCAAGGAATCTTCCGGTTCCTGCGGGCATTTGTCGTTCATGCAGAAATCGCTGACCTCGCCCTGCGCATCAATCTTGATCGCCTTCGTGTCCTGGCCGCCGATGTCGAGGATGGTGTGGGTTCCGGGAAACAGGTAGTGCGCGCCCTTCCCATGGCAGCCGATCTCTGTGATCTGCGTATTCCCAAACGGGACCTTGTGCCGGCTGTACCCTGTGCCCACGACGAAACCGATCTCCCAGTCGTCGCTTTTCGCATCGGCGCGCGCCTGGGCAAACGCGCGCTCGGCCGCCTTGATGACATTGGCGCCTGTTTGCATCAGGCCGCGGCCAACAATCCGCTGATTCTCATCCAGAATGACCGCCTTGGTGGCGGTCGAACCGACGTCAACTCCGGCTACGTACATGGTGGGTTACCCTTCCGTCTCATCGATCCAACAGAGGGCCCACGCCGTGCGTCCCTGCGCGACAACGATCCTGCTGATCTTCGTGGAAACACGATCCTCGCGCAGTCCCTCTGCGGCTCTACGGCTGGCGTAGGGGCGACCCGTTGCCCCTACACCAGCCGGAGCGAGAGGACGAGCGTGCGCGAGGCCACTACTCTTGCAGGAGTCAATGAGCGCCATGGCACCGGGACATAGAGGATCCGGGAAAGATGACAACGCTGTCTTTCCCTTGGAGATTCTTGGGGGGCCAAAATCGCACCGCGCCGGGCAATCGTGGTGCGGTGTTTATGTCTGCGGGTTCAGATCCGTCGTGGCCCACTCAACAGGCGTGCCGGGAGCATGAGGATCGCGCGCAGCAGTTCAAAAACTGCGGAAACGGTGATTCCAATTAGCCGCAAGGGCAGAAGCAGCAGCCAGATCAAAGGATACAGCACGAGCGCGAACAGGGCCAGAGGCCAGCACAGTAAGAACAGAACGCACAACAGAAGGAAGCTCAGCATCACCTTGTGTCCTCCATTCTCATCGGGCTCAAGAATAATACGCAGGTGCTCGACACCGGGTGCACCATTTCCGGCAGGCTCCTTGATCGTGCCCGGATGGGGCACGAAGATGCTATATTCCCATCGTGGATGAAGGCCCCCTCGAACTGCCGATTGATGGCACGCTTGATCTCCACACCTTCTCGCCAAAGGACGTGGAATCGCTCGTGCCCGAGTACATCCAGGAGTGTCTGAGCAGGGGTATTCTGCACATTCGCATTATCCACGGCAAGGGAACAGGAACCCTTCGCAGATTCGTTCATTCCATCTTGGATTCTCACCCTGCGGTGCTCTCGTACCGCCACGAGGGTGGGTCGGGCGGTTCTTGGGGCGCGACAGTGGTCGATCTCAAGTCCGCAACTGGCGACCGGGTCTGATATGAGAGCGCTCACGTATGGGGTTCTCGCGGGCTTATGCGTAGATCTCAGCCATGTGCGTTGGTCCCTGGAGCATTCCCTCATGCGAGCACACAGCATTCGCGATACTTAAAGAGAAAGAAGCTTCTATCCCGGGGCTAAATGGCCGTACGCTCAGGGATCTCTCCAAGACCAAGCAGATATACCTGCGTGCGATTCGCTCGGCATCATAGATGCGGCGTTGAATGCTCTCTCGTTCAGCCTCACTCAATACATCCGCGGATCCATGCGCGATCCTGTGCCGCAGGTCATAAAGGCACTGGCCCTTATCACTGCCTCCAAAGAGCAAATCCGTGGGCTCCTTATCCGGATTGAAAACATGTTCTAGGTGGTCCTTGAGGCGCCGATTACTCCCCCTTACACCTTGGGAGTAGGCCAGGGTGATTGCCTTCACCGCGTCGGATTCCAGCCACTCTGACAGAATCTGGTGAATTCGTTTTTCGCTCTCCTCTCTTTTCTCACTTTTCGCAAGCCCACTTGACCTCAAAGCGCGAAATGGCGATTCGTCAGGGGCATTCTCCTCAATGTAGTGTCATGTCACGCTTGACATGTCGTAGAGATCGTGTTACACTTCTTCCCACTCAAGGGGAGGAGTGCCATGCCACTGATCCGGTACAAGGTGACGCTGACCAAGCAGGAAAGAGCGATGCTCCA
>Ga0315273_10001065_pt1 | contig 30424 bp, 26 predicted proteins | sample YL17G02_0_MG_FD_205753 | JGI IMG/M metagenome (GOLD analysis project Ga0315273, IMG submission 205753) | Sediment microbial communities from Yellowstone Lake, YNP, Wyoming, USA - YL17G02_0 | ecosystem: Environmental > Aquatic > Freshwater > Lake > Sediment | place: USA: Wyoming | collected... | reverse complement strand
CTAATATGGAAAAAGGAGAAATGAGACTCGAAGCCAACATCTCGGTGAGCAAAACGGACAAGTTTGGCACGAAAGTAGAAGTTAAAAACCTAAACTCCTTCCGGTCGGCAGAAAGAGCTATAGAGTACGAAATCAAAAGGCAAACAGAGGCTTTAGAAGATGGGGGGAAAATAGTCCAAGAAACAAGAGGTTGGGACGAAAAGAGACAGGAGACTTTTTCCCAGAGGTCCAAAGAAGATTCGCATGATTACCGGTATTTTCCTGACCCGGATTTACCAGGCTTAAGATTGAACGAAATAGGTGATTTTAGAGAAGAAGTGTTGCTTAAAGAACTAAAGGAGACTCCCAACGCGAAAAGAAAAAGATTGGAAGAGAATTATGGCATAAAAGAGAGTGATATTAATTTCTATATTTCAAATATTAAACTGGGAACTCTGTTTGAGGAGACTTCGCAGAGTTTAAATAAAAAAGATTTCCAGCTGCTTTCCAATTATATAGTGAGTGACATCGCCAGTATGGGGGAGAAAGGACTCTCAATAAACAGCAAACATCTCTCGTCTCTTACGTCAATGCTTACAAAGGGAGAAATATCTTCACGAGGGGCGAAGGACATTCTCTCTAAAATGATAGAAAATGACAAAGAGCCAAAAATTATAGCAGAAGAAGAAGGATTGTTCCAAAAAAGTGACGAGGGGGAACTGATAAAAGTGGCAAATAAAATAGTATCCGAAAATGCAGAAGCGGTTTCGGAGTATAAAAACGGCAAAATCTCAGCCCTGCAATTCCTGGTCGGACAAGGAATGAAAGCGACCAGCGGCTCTGCTAATCCTCAAGTGCTCAAAGCTATTTTTGAAAAAATCATAGGCTAAATCTCCTCCTTGGCTGTACTCTCGGTGACAAAATCCCTATATTTTGCTTGGTTTTTAAACTGCTTTAAAACTATCTCTGTGGAAAGAAGATCACCCCATCTGTTTAAGCCGATATAGTCCTGATAGCTCGAGTACGGATATTTATCGTAGGTGTTTTCCCAGCCTCGCATCTCTTTCGGATTCTTATGGATATAGGCGGATAGATGTAAAAGTTGAGCATTGTTTTTTATATGCACTGCCCTGAATGGGCCTTCGAAAACATGTCCTTTTTTGTGGTACTTAGCGTTAAAATATTTGCCGTAAGCGGTGAGAATTCTATGCATATACGCGGAAAGCACCCCATCATCCAAATTTCGGACCAGGATATGAAAATGATTTGGCATTAAAACAAAGGAGATAAGCTCAACACTTCTTTTTTTAAGTATCTCGTCCGCCTTGTTTTCTTTGGTGCTGAAAGAACCGTTTTTAATAAAACTCTCCGTGTACCAGGAGACATTATATACCCGGATAGGGGACTGGAAGTGAGTGATTAAAAATACAAACCTCGCTTTATCACGGTCATCGATAAATATTTTTTCCTTACTGACGCCTCTGCCAAACACATGATAGTGCTCATTCTCTGCAAAGTTTTCATATCTCATGGTTTTTTATCATAACATAACTAAAATTTCTGCTGTTTTTGTGTGTGGATAACTACTAAACGCTCAGCGTCTAATATTAGACGCTGAGCGTTTAGTATAGATTAATGGATAGAAATATTGCATAATGTTGAAAATATTGGAGGTAATTTTGAAGTAATTTGGCGGTCAAACCGAGCTTTCGGAGATATTGGCCGGAATCAAATATTTGAGATTTGTGATAAGCGGTTTAGCTTGCATCAATACCCGCGTTTTGGGGGAGATAAGAATAAACCGAAAAACTTAAAAAAATAAAATTGAGATAAACAAAAAAAGGGGAGTTCTCGGGGCGGCATATTTGGTGCATTTTTTGTAAAAATAGAACTGCTTTTTGACAAATGTAACAATTTATAAAAATCCCAGCTAAGCATTTCAATTTCGGTCTATTCCATTAAAATAAAACGAAAAAAGAAATAATCAGATTTATTCTTTATTATGGTATTAATGTTTATTAATATTCGGAAATTTACCCTTCTATTTATTATTCATTTTCCAGATGGCGGACCGCCAGTTTGCGAATCTCATTCTTTTTCTTTTTTATAATGAAATTACTACTCTCAATCATCTCTAAAACTTTGTCAATATCCTCCAATTTGTAGACTCTGTAGTTATTAAAGGGGTGGCGGTGAGCTTTTAGCTTGCCGGATTTATCCCAATTTCTTAAAGTGATCTTGGATACCCCTAATATATAAGAAGCGTCTTTTATGGTTATATATTTGGTCATTTTATTGATTTATTAATAAAAGTTAAACAATAGTAAACCATAATGAACATTATAAGAGAAAATGATAAAAAGTGAAAGTTTTATAATGTGGATAACTTATAACCTTTGTTATTTCTATTATGTAAAGATTAATTTATAAATAATTATCATAATTTCTTATTGAAATCAATTTTAATCGTGGAAAATTACGCCTAAGATCAACTGTTTTATTGCACAAAGACTATTAAATACGGATTTTATAATAGTTTATGAAGGTAAAATTGGAGAAAAATTGATAAAAATTAGAACCAAGCCAAATTTATCGAAAAAAAGACAAAAAATGATCGCAAAAAATTGGTCAAGAATTGAAAATTTTAGGCTAAAAATACCTTCAAATTTTCAGATAAAAAATTTAAAACTTATCCCCAGCTTTTTTCCTTATCTCGTCCAGCCGAGATAGTATAATATCCTTAATGGATAAGGTTATTTTTCTCCACGGCAAACAGTATATCTCGGCTAGACAAGCATCAAAAATTACAGGATACACGAGCGATTATGTCGGACAATTGTGTCGTGGAAAAAAAATTGACGCAAAGCTCATCGGACGCAGCTGGTATGTCCTAAAGGAAGATATTTTAGGACACAAGAGCTCAAACTCAAATAAAAAGCATTTCACTGGTACCAGCATACCGGAAAAATTTTCTCCGGTTTTCCCAGAGGGAAAGAAAAGAGCGGGAAAGATTGAACGTAAAATCTTTAAGCCAGTGATATTCAAGTCTAAATTCAAATTCAGCAAAGGGAAAATTGAATATATAGCAGATAATGAGCCCCTTTTTCCGGTTATTATCAAGAAGTTTGACCCAAATAGAGCGAAATACGTAGCTCTAAAAAGTGTAGAAGAATCACTAAGCAAATCAAAAAAAACTCCCTTTTTTGAAAAGTTTGTTATAAATGCGGCCATCGTTTCTTTTGTACTGCTTTCTGCATTTGTTTTTGTTTTTAAGAAGGAAAGTGTAGAAAAAAAAATCTTTTTTTTGTATAACTCTTATTTAAACGTCTTTCAAAATGAATATGTTAAGTTTAAGAATAATCTTCCAAATATAAACCAAAACAACAGCCAACTTGCTTCTTCCTTGCTCTCTGTAGACGAATGGCAGTTTGTCTCCGAATGGGTGAAGGATGCCGCCTACAAAATTGCCCAACCTTGGTTGGAGGAGAGGAATTCATCTTGTCCGGGTATAAGAGCCGACGTATTCTTGTCCTCAAGTAGCACAGTTGATAAAAACAAACCACTGGTCGAAGAAAACTAGGAATTTTGTGATATTCTAGTAAGTAATGGTCAAAAAGACTTTTAAAGCCATTACTGCCAAAATCGGCGGCTTGCATGAGGCCGCTTTTTGGCTGGCTTCATTTTCGGTTTTCTCCCAGATTTTAGCTTTTCTACGGGACAGGCTTCTGGCGCACTATTTTGGCGCAGGGCAGGTCTTGGATATTTACTACACTGCTTTCAGGATTCCTGATTTTATTTTTGTTACAGTGGGCTCTCTGGTCTCTATTTCCGTTTTGGTGCCTATGTTCTCTAAAAAAGCACTTCATGATGAGGCGTCGGTAAAGTCCTATGTCAACTCAATCTTCACCAGCTTTTCGTTTCTTGTAATCGTGAGCTGCGTTTTGGCCTTTGTTTTTATGCCTCAATTGGCATCCTTTTTATTCAGAGGTTTTGAAGCTGAAGTGTTAGCTCAGGTCATAAAATTTTCAAGAATTTTGCTTCTCTCGCCTTTACTTTTGGGATTTTCAAATTTTCTCGGCAGCATTGTCCAATATGAGAAAAGATTTTTATTGTACTCTTTGAGTCCGCTTCTCTATAACGTCGGTATTATTCTCGGCACTGTTTTTGGAGCCAACAATTTTGGAGTAATAGCTGTAGTGGTGGGAGTGGTGTTTGGGGCCTTGCTTCACTTTCTCGCGCCGGCGATCTTTGTTTTTCTTTCCGACAGTGCTCCGAAATTTACAGCTAAAATAAATTTTAAGGAGGTAAAGGAGACTGCTCTCATTTCCATTCCAAGGGCTCTGGCCTTGTCGGTTACCCAAATAATAAGCATCGTTTTTACAGCGGTAGCCTCATTTTTCGGAGTTGGCGCTATCGCTGTTCTCAACCTGGCTCTCAACCTCCAGTCGGTGCCTCTCTCCATCGTCGGCGCCAGCTACTCTCTGGCCGCCTTTCCGACTCTTTCTGAGCATTACGCCAAAAATAATGTGGCAGAATGCGGCAAACATATAGGAGAATCTCTGCGGTATATAATATTTTGGACTTTGCCGCTTTCGGCCCTCTTTATTATTTTGAGGGCGCATATTGTGAGAGTGGTTTTGGGTTCCGGCGCTTTTGACTGGACGGATACCCGGCTCACTGCCGCTGTGATGTCCATTTTTGCCCTCTCTTTTGTCTTTCAGAGCATCCAGCTTTTTTTAACCCGAGCCCATTATGCTTTAGGCAGAACAAAAATGCCTCTTATTTTGGGGTTATCAGGAGCGCTAATTACCACTATTTTCGCTTTTCTCTTTTATTTTGATTTTTTGTCCGGGATAATGGTCTGGTTTGAAAAATTTCTTGAAATAGAAGGCCTTTCTGGCTCCAAAATAATCATCCTTCCCATGTCTTTTTCTTTTGGAGCTGTATTTACGGCGTTGGGGCTTTGGTTCTCTTTGGATAAAGAGACAAAATCTATTGCCAAAGAAAACCTTTCCAAATCTATCTACGGCATTGCTACAGCCTCTCTTATAATAGGAGTTGTGACTTTTTATTCTCTGAGGGTTTTTGACTATTTCTGGAAGCTGGATTCGCTGCTTAACGTATTTAATCACGCTTTTGTTTCCGGCCTCACAGGCATTATATGCGGGATTATATTTTTGGTATTAATCAGGAACAGAGAAATGACAAAAATTATTTCAAGATTTAAAAACCGAAATGAAAAACATTAGAAATTTTTGCATTATAGCCCACATTGACCACGGCAAATCGACTTTGGCAGACAGGATGCTGGAACTGACCCACACCATAGAGGCGCGCAAAATGAAAGAACAGGTGCTTGACAGTATGGAGCTTGAAAGGGAGCGCGGCATTACCATCAAAATGCAACCGGTAAGAATGATTTGGAGAGATTACATCCTGAATCTTATAGACACGCCCGGCCACATCGATTTTTATTATGAAGTCTCCAGAGCTCTGGGTGCCGTAGAGGGGGTTGTGCTTCTGATTGATGCCACTCAGGGCATAGAGGCGCAGACCCTTTCCGTACTCACTATGGCCAGAGAACAGGAACTGGTTATTATTCCCGCTTTAAGCAAAATAGATTCACCACTGGCAAGAATAGATGAAGTAAAAACGGAAATCATTTCTCTTATCGGGTGCGAAGAAAAAGAAATCATAGAAACCTCCGGCAAAACAGGGGAAGGGGTCAAAGAGCTCTTGGAAAAAATAATAAAAAATATCCCGCCTCCTAACTCACCCCCAAACCCCGAGCCCCTCCAGGCCTTAGTTTTTGATTTTAAATATTCTGCTCACAAAGGCATTGTAGTTTTCGTAAGGATAATGAAAGGAGAGGTAAGAGCGAGGGAAAACTTGATTTTTAGAACGGCAGGCCAAAAATTTACCGCGCTGGAGGTGGGCGTTTTTCACCCCGAAGAAATTCCTGCGGAGAGCCTTTCCTCCGGAGAAATAGGATATATTATAACTGGCGTCAAAACTCCGGGAATTGTTTCGGTAGGGGACACTGTCGGCAAAGAAAAAGAAAATGAAAAAGCATTGGAAGGATACAATACGCCAATGCCGGTTGTGTGGGCGTCTATATTTCCGGAGGACCAAAATGATTTGCTTCTCTTAAAACAATCCCTCGCCAAACTCAAACTGACCGATTCTTCTTTGTATTACGAAGAAGAATCCTCGGGAGTTTTAGGTAAGGGATTCCGCTGCGGTTTTTTGGGCATGCTCCATTTGGAAATCATAACTGAAAGATTAAAGAGGGAATTTGATCTCAATTTAGTTATCACTCAGCCGTCCATAACTTATGAGGTGGAGTATAAAAACGGGAAAAAAGAAAAAATATATTCGCCTGCATTTTTTCCCGAAGACGGACTTATAGAAAAAGTAGAGGAGCCATGGGTAAGCATTTATATAATAGCGCCCTCACAATACGTGGGCGGCTTGCTGCCCCTGCTCTACGATCACGAAGCTGAAATCATTTCCACCGAAAATCTAAACACCAAGGTAAACATAAAAGCCCTGATGCCCCTCCGGGAACTGATGCGGGGATTTTTTGATAAACTCAAAAGTGCCTCACAGGGATACGCTTCGCTTTCTTATGAAAAAGGGGGGGAGAGAAAGGCGGAAGTAACCAAACTTTCGGTATTAATTGGTGGAGAAGAAGAACCGGCTCTGGCTCGGGTAGTCTCAAAAAGGATAGCGGAAAAAGAGGCGGAAGCTGTGGCAGATAAGCTCAAAAATTTATTGCCCCGCCAGATGTTTGAACTCAAGATTCAAGCCAAAGTGCAGGGAAGAATAGTGGCTTCACGCACTATTTCGGCATATAGAAAAGATGTCACCCAGCATATGTATGGGGGCGACATTACCCGCAAGATGAAGCTCCGGGAAAAACAAAAAAAGGGCAAGAAAAAAATGAAAGAGAGGGGCAAAATGAGGATTCCTCAGGATGTCTTTATAAAAATAATGAGACCCGATTAAAACGGCATATACATAAGAACCATGCCCGCAATAAGGAATATCGCCATTATAAACCACAGCACTTTTATGACCTTCCGGGCTTTTGGATTCCAAAGCATGATAATATATTATCATAATGAAAGGCATAAAAAAGAGGGGAGAAAGCAAATGGAAAAGATTCGGAATCTTTCTGATACTACTTCTTGTTCTTTGCGTGCTGACAAATTCGGTTCGCAAAGTTTATAATAAAAAAATAGAGGCGCAAAAAGCTCTGGCGCGGATGGAAAAAGAAGTTAAAGATTTGGAAAACAGGCAAAAATCCCTGGGAACTTCACTTCAAAAGCTTGAGACAGAAGAGGGAATCGCCTTTGAAATGCGCAAAAAATTGAATGTAGCCAAAGTAGGGGAAAGTGTTGTCATAATTGTGGAAGAAAAAGAATCCGCTTCTACTACCGGAACAAAAATCTCCACCTGGCAAAAAATGAAAGATTTTTTTGTGGATTTGTTCAGGTGATACACCCTTTGCTGCTAAATTGACAAAAACTCTAAAGGGCGTTAGAATGCGAGCGGAAAGAAAGGGGGAATAAATGAACGAAAGTGATAATAACCGAAATCGCTTTGTCCGTCTCTTGGGCGAAATGATGGTGATACTGAGGGAATCCTGGGACGAGGCGTTGGAGCGCGAGGAGAGGCTGGTAAGAGTGCTGGAACAGTTGAAGCTCGCAGCGGCAAAACGCGAAGAGGGGCTGGAGAAAGAACTGAGAGCTAAAAAGAACCAGATATGCTACCTAGAGGCGGCAAATCTCAGCTTAGAAAAAGCGTTAGGAGTGCGAATCCCGATGGTTTGGCGCCGGAAACGCGCCCAGGAAAGAAGAACAAAACACCTTCTACGTGCCCAAGCCCATATAGGGTCTGCTCGTAATCAAACTGTGGCCTAAGCGCACCTCTGTCCCCGGAGTAACGGGGACGGAGGCGCTTTTTTATATAAGATAAGATGTGCGGAATGCGAGAATCGGACTCGCGTCTGATGCTTGGGAAGCACCCATTTTACCACTAAACTAATTCCGCTAAATTAAAGAGGACAAAGTTTTTCGGATAATGCTTTCATTTTCTTTATCTTCCGAGATATAACCTCCTCTTTCAATCTCTTTCCGTAGCCCGTCGCTTTTTTGAAAGTCTTTTTCTGCACGAGCGGCATCCCTTTCTTTTTTCACTTCCAGAATCTCATCTGGAATTTCTTTTCTTGCTTTCTCCGAGAGCGATGAAATATTGAGCCCCAAAACCTTATCCATTTCTTCTATCGTCTTCTTGCTCTTTTTAGAACCAAAAGATTCATAAAAAAGCGCCAAAACTTTTGGTGTATCCAAATCATCACTTATATATTTTTCAAATTTTTCTATTGTTTCTTCGTCCGATTCTCCCTCCGGCAGATTGTCAAACTCAAGAATCAATTTTTGAAGTGTGTTATGGGCGCCCAAGATAGAATCCCAAGTGAAATTCATAGGAGAACGGTAATGGCCCGAAAGAAGCCAAAGCCTGAAAGAAAGCGGATGGATTTTCTTTTTTTTAAGGTCGGAAACGGTAAAAATATTACCGAGCGATTTTGACATTTTTTCCCCCTCAACCGTGATGAACTCATTGTGGAGCCAAAAATTTGCCAAAGGGACATCAAAAGCTCCTTCCGATTGGGCGATTTCGTTGTTGTGATGTACCGGTATATGATCAATGCCGCCGGTGTGGATATCGAACGGCTGGCCCAAATATTTCCTGCTCATAGCCGAACATTCTATATGCCAGCCGGGAAAGCCAACACCCCAAGGGCTTTCCCATTCCTGGAGGCGTTTTTCTTCCGCTTTTGAAAACTTCCACAAAGCGAAATCGGCGGAATTTCTTTTTTCATTGTTTATTTCCACCCGGGCACCTTCTCTTTGCTCTTTTATATTGATGTTCCCGAGCCTTCCGTAATTTTTAAATTTGCTCGTGTCAAAATAAATGCCGTCGGAAATTTTGTAAGCCAAACCTTTTTCTTCAAGAATCTTTATTATTTCTATCTGCTCTTGTATATGTTCGGTGGCTCTCGGAAATTTTGTGTCTTTTGTCTCTATATCCAAATCTGCCAGGTCTTTATAAAAAGCATTTTCATAAAATTTGGTAATTTCTTCCGCCGTTTTGCCTTCCTTTTTTGCCGCCTCTTCTATTTTGTCCCCCCCTTCGTCCGCGTCACTCGTCAGGTGGCCGACATCGGTGATGTTTATGACCTGCTCCACCTTAAACCCGAAATATTCAAGCGTTCTCCTTAAAATATCGGCGAAAACATAAGCGCGCATATTGCCGATATGGGCAAAGAAATAAACCGTCGGCCCACAGTTGTACATTTTTGCAATGTCAGGCTCAATCGGTTTAAATTTTTCTTTTTTGCCGTCTAAACTGTTATTTAGATATATATCCATGTCACATCCATTTTTTAACCCGGGCGTAAATAATGCTGATAAGCATTACAGTCGCCATTATACCCAGAATAATCCAGAAAGCATGCGGATGGTCAAGGAGGGGAAAGGAGCGGATACTCAAGCCAAAAAGCTGGCCGATAATAGTTAGGGGGAGCAGAACAGAACCGATAACGGCCAGATTTTTCATTATTTCGTTTTGTTTGGTAGAGAGGATTGAATTATTGGTTTCCCTGAGTTCCATCAGCAAATCTACTTGGTTAGCTACCCTTTTTACAACATGACGCCATTCTTCCATGAGAGCTTTTGCTTCTGTCCCGAATTTTTCACCGAATTTTTCTTTGCCTGTTTCCTTGAGAAATTCAAAAACATTTCCGTGAGGTTCAACTATCCTTCTGAAATTCAAAAGATTTCTGCCCGCGTTTGAAATGGTCAGAACCATCGCTTTTTCCTGCCCCTCAAAAATATTTTTTTCTATTTCCTTCATCCAATCCTCCATATAGGCCAGTTCGTCGTCCATTGATTTGTAAATTTCTTTCATTATGCCAAAAAACAAATGCGAGTCCTGCCCCTTGTTTAATATTTCACTCACTTCTATCTGTTTGGCGAAGTAATGAAGAGCATCAACAGAATCATATCTGGCGGTGACGACTCCGTCCGCTGATACTATAAAGTCAATCTCCTGGCTTTCTTCCACAGAGTGGGAATGTTTAAAGGCCGGCACATGCAGAACGACATAAATCACCCGGTCGTCTTCTTTGACACACCGTGTCGGTGTCGGCATCAGTAAATCCTTGGCGATAATCGGGCTTATGTTTTGGGTTAAAACAAGAGAATCGATTTCTTCTTTGGTGGGGGAGTTTAAATCTACCCAAACTTGGCCCATAAATAAACGAGTGGTAATCATTTTATCTTTTGATAAACGGCTTTTTGATAATGATAAGAGTTGTGATATATTATACCAGAAGATGAGTAAGGAAAGATATACGCAAATCCTAATATCTTTTTTGATTGCGGTAGTTTTGTTTGCTGCCGGTTTTTATACTGGTAAAAATAATTCCTCGGATAATATCTCTGCTCAATTTTTAAACGCTACCAGTACCGAGAAAGCGGATATGGCGCCATTTTGGGAAGCTTGGCGGATATTAGGTGATAGATTTACTCCTTCCTCTTCCACCACTCCGCCTGTAAGCAATGAGGAAAAAATTTGGGGATCAATACAAGGTCTGGCTGCTTCCTATGGTGATCCTTACACCGTATTTTTCCCTCCGGCGGAATCCAAAGATTTTGAAGAAGAAATAAGCGGCAGTTTTGGCGGAGTCGGCATGGAAATAGGCATACAAGATGAACTGCTTACTGTTATCGCTCCTCTCAAGAATACCCCGGCGGAAACAGCCGGTGTAAAAGCCGGAGACAAAATAATTTCAATCGGAGACAAGTCTGCTTTGAATATGTCAACTGACGAAGCCATAAGGCTTATAAGAGGGAAGCCGGGCACTGCAATTATCATAACTTTTGCGAGAAAAGGGGTGGAGGAACCTATTGTTAAAACTTTGATTAGGGCAAATATAGAAATACCTACCATCAACACCGAACTTTTACCGAAAAATGTTTTTGTAATAGAGCTTTACAGCTTTTCGGCAATTTCCCCTAATCTTTTCCGCGGGGCTCTGCGGGAATTTATAGAATCAGGAGCTGACAAGCTTATATTGGATTTGCGCAATAATCCGGGCGGCTATTTGGAAGCGGCTCTTGATATGGCAAGCTGGTTTCTGCCGACCGGTAAAGTGGTAGTGTCCGAAAATTTTGGGGAGGGGAAAGAGCCGAAAGTATACAGGAGCAAAGGTTATGACGTTTTTACAGACAGATTAAAGTTTGTAATTTTGATTAATGAAGGCTCTGCCTCGGCTTCCGAAATATTGGCTGGCGCTCTGAGGGAATACAACAAGGCCACTCTCATAGGCAGTAAAACTTTTGGCAAAGGCTCTGTTCAGGAGCTGGTGCCCGTTACGGAAGATACTTCTCTTAAGATAACAGTTGCTCACTGGCTTACTCCTCTAGACAGATCCATCTCTGACGGCGGCCTTACTCCAGACATAGAAGTCAAGGTCACTCCGGAAGATATTAAAAATGACGCCGATCCGCAGCTGGAAGCGGCAATAAAATTTCTTACGAAATAAAAATATGAAAATTATATTAAAGGAAGATATAAAAGGAGTGGGAAGAAAATATGAAGTCAAAAATGTGGCAGACGGATATGCCAATAATTTTTTAATACCTCGAAAGTTGGCTGAGTACGCCGGTCCGGAAGCTGTGAAAAGAGCGGAGATCCTGAAAGCGACAAGCAGCGCCGAAATAGAAATCAGGGAAAAATTGACGGAAAAGCAAATCGAGATGCTGAAAGAAGTAAAAATTGTCCTAAAAAGAAAGGGGAATGAAAAAGGGCATTTATTTGAACAAATCCATCCGGAAGAAATATCAAAAGCTTTGAAAGAGCAGGTTAAAATAGAAATTGGTTCTGAATTTATAAAATCAGAGAGACCAATTAAAGAAATAGGGGAGCATACAGTATTGGCCCAAATAGGAAAAAATAAAGGGGAGTTTAAGGTAGTCGTTGAAACTGAGTAAAAACAAAATAACAAAAATTTTGATTCGCGTGGGAACCCTTTAGGGAGGAGCGATCAAAATTTTTGTTATTTTGCTATTTTAAACTACACTGGCCACTTTTTTGATGATGGTAGAACCGTCAAAGTGAACTTTTCTTTTGGAGACCATTTTGACTTTGCCGTCTTTGAGAGCGAAAAGGGTGTAATCTTTCCCCATGCCGACGTTTGAGCCGGGCAGTATATTGGAGCCTCTTTGGCGCACCAAAATAGAACCTGTCGTAGCAAGGCTTCCATCCGAGAGCTTAATCCCTAAATATTGCGGGCCTGAGTCTCTCCCGTTTTTGGTTGTTCCGGCGGCTTTTTTATGTGCCATAAAATCAGTATAATAAAGAATAACTAAAAATGCAAGAGAATAAAGACACAGAAGAATATATCCTCCCGGAAGATTTAAATGGTAAAAAAGAAAGAGATTGGAGAGAAAAAACAGGGGATTTTTTGGAGAACAGATACTTTATTTCCGTTGTTATAATTCTGATAGCCATAATCGCTTTTTCTTTGGGCAGGGTATCCGGGCTGCAGGAAAAAAGAGAACCGGTAAGGGTCTATACCTCACTCCCAAACCCCTCTCCTAAATTGGGAGAAGGGAGCTCCGCCACACTTGGCACCGGCGAAGTCAAAGGGGCGAGCACAGATTCTTCGGGACAGGTAGTGGCTTCAAAAAATGGCACCAAGTACCACTATCCGTGGTGCGCGGGAGCCAAACAGATTTCTGCCAAAAACCTCATTACTTTTAACTCCATTGAAGAGGCTCGCGCCAAAGGCTATACTCCCGCAAGCAATTGCAAGGGATTAAAATAACCGCCCCTCATGTTAGTATTATAAGAAATGGCGAAACAGCATAAAAAATTTGATGAATTTTTGATCTCACTGAAATTGGGATTTTTTTTGGCGGTAAGGCAGGTGAAGAGGTCAAACAAAGCAACCACAGCGCTTATTATTTTCGTGATGATGCTTACTTTTCTGAACTTGGTGGTGGTCCGCGGGGTGTTGGTCGGACTTATCCAGAGCACTGTGGATGTTTATAAAGAAAGATTTATAGGTGATGTTTTCATCTCAACTTTGCTGAAAAAGGATTACATTGAAAACACCCCAAATATTGTTGAGATAATAAAAAATCTGCCATGGGTAACAGGCTACTCGGTAAGATATACCAAAGGCGGAACGATTGAGGGCACCTATAAGGAAAGAGTAAGCTATACAGAAAAAACTAATCAGGCGAATGGCACTATTGCCGGCATCAATCCGGCCAGAGAAGACAGCGTGACCGGCCTTTCTTCAAAGATAATAAAAGGTTCATATTTGAATGAAGACGATACGGAATCGGTTTTAATCGGAGCCTATCTTCTGAAGGAATATTTTCCGGTGGAGTCTGCCGCTTTCCAGACGCTTGCGAATGTCGGGGTTGGTTCCAAAGTCCGCGTGGCAGTAGGCGGCAATGTCAAGGAGTTTACAGTGAAAGGTATTCTAAAAACAAAAGTTGATGAGATTGATATGCGGGTTTTTATGCTTGATACCACTTTAAGGAGCCTAATCGGCCGGACGGATTATAATGCCAACGAAATCGCTATCACCGTCGCACCCGAAATAGACCCTTTGATTGTCAAAAATGCTTTAGTGCAGAGCGGAGTGGAAAAGACAGCCAGAGTCCAGACTTTTGAAGAAGGTTTGCCAAAATTTGTTACCGACATGAAAGACACTTTTGCTCTGCTTGGAGACATTGTGGGGTCAATCGGCCTGGTGGTGGCCTCCATAACTATTTTTATTGTTATCTTTGTTAATGCCATCACCCGCAAAAAATTTATTGGTATTTTGAAGGGCATAGGTATTAGCTCTGAAGCGATTGAGATTGCTTATGTGTTTCAATCAATTTTTTATGCCGTCTTAGGCATCGGAGTCGGAATGGCGATTCTTTACGGGTTTTTGGTCCCATTTATCGCTGCCCACCCAATCTCTTTCCCGTTCAGCGATGGTATTTTGGTGGCTGAAGTTTCCGCAACTTTTAACAGGGCGTTTTTGCTCATTGCTGCGACCCTCGTTGCCGGATATGTGCCGGCTCGCATTGTGGTCAACAAAAACACATTAGATTCAATCCTTGGCAGATAATTTTGTATCATGAGCTTTATTGAAGTAAAAAATCTGACAAAATCTTTTAAAACCGGAAATACCGAATTGGTGGTTTTAAATAATATGTCGTTTAAAGTTGAAAAGGGAGATTTCTTTTCTATTACCGGCCGGTCCGGTTCGGGCAAATCAACTTTGCTTTATCAGCTTGGCCTTCTGGACCATCCAAACTCGGGGGAAATCACAATTGATGGCATCAACGTTTCCCTCCTAGGCAAGGAGGAAAGGACCAAATTCCGTCTTAAAGAACTCGGCTATGTTTTCCAGGATTATGCTCTCGTGCCGGATCTCTCAGCCATTGAAAACACGGTGATACCTCTTCTTATGCAGGGTACACCCAAAGAAGAGGCTTATCAAAAGGCAGAGGACGCTCTCCAAAAAATCGGCATGGGCGAGAGGCTTCATAATCTGCCAAACCAGCTTTCGGGCGGAGAGCAACAAAGAGTTTCCATTGCCAGGGCTATTGCCCATGACCCTAAAATAATTTTTGCCGATGAGCCTACTGCCAACCTTGATTCAGAAACTGCCGACAGTGTGATAAAAGCCTTTTTGGAACTTAACTCCCATGGCCAGACTATTCTTATGGTTACCCACGAACCGGAGTATGCAAAATTAACCAAGAGAGCCATAAAGCTTGGCGACGGCAAGATACTGGCTGACGGCGAGCCGGAGAGCGTGATTTAAAAAATCTGGTATAATACATAAGCTATGAAAGCATCTTTTTTTTCCAAAAAAATTCTTATCTGTGCCGGCATCGTGCTGGTGGTGGCTGTTGCCTTGGTTATCAAGTTCAGCAACGGAAATGGGAAGCAAACAGTAAATGTCAAACGGATGAACATTATCCAGGAAGTGGCAGTCACGGGCAAAGTAAAACCTAACCGAAATGTTAATCTGGGTTTTGACAAATCCGGCCGGGTGGGGAGCGTTTATGTTTCTATTGGGGAAGAAGTAAAGAAGGGGCAGGTAATAGCGGCTCTTGAATCGGGGGAAATTTCAGCCGATCTCGCCAAAGCCCGAGCCCTGCTTTTGGAGGAAAGTATAAAACTGAGAGAGACAAAAAATACAACCCCGATTTCTTATGGGGATGCTTATAAAAATTTAGATGCGGCTGTCAAAGAAGGATTTGCTGATGCCGATAATGCAATAAGGAACCGCGCTGACCAATTTTTTACAAATACAATCGCTAATCCTGAGTTTGAAATTTCCATCACCTCCGGTAATTTTGTCCACTATTTTAATGTGCCGAGCGACACCAAAATAGAGATAAACAACGCCAGAAAAGAGGTGGAAAATATCTTAGCTAACTGGCAAAAAAGAATCTTAAATATAAATTCGACTAACGTGGTTTCCGAAGCGGACAAGGCCATAAACGACCTGAACACCATTTCTGTTTTTTTGGATAAAATGGCGGCAGCCGTCAATACCTTCTCTTCGGTTGATTACACTTACGATACTACTGTCAGCGGTTACAAAACGGCAATTTCTTCCGCCCGGAGTGAAGTCTCTGGAGCCATTTCCGCCATTGTTACTGCCAAAGATAAATTAAACACGACGCCGGTTTTGGGAGAGGCCGGACAATTTGAAGGCATATTGACGCAAGAAGCGAAAGTAAAACAAGCCGAAGCGGCTGTATCTTCTCTTGAAGCTTCTTTGGGCAAGTCCGTTATTTCTGCGCCATTTGACGGGGTTGTCACTTTGCAGGATGCCAAAGTGGGCGCCGCCGTCTCGGCTGGAGCGGCTTTAGTCTCAATTATAAGCCAAAACGAAATGTATATTGAAGCTAATGTATCGGAAATTAATATAGGCAAAATAATGATGGCCAACCCCGTTTCCATTACCTTTGACGCTTTTCCGGATGAAATATTTTCAGGCGAGGTCTCTTATATAGAACCGGGCGATGTCATCATAGACGGCATAGTTAATTATAAAGTGAGAGTGAGTCTTGCCAATTATGACGCCAAAATAAAAAGCGGCTTGACTGCCAATCTTAAAATCCAGACCAACAAAAAAGAAAATGTAATTGCAATTCCCTTATACGCTGTTATCAAAGAGACGGACCAAAATTTTGTAAATAAAATAATGGGAAAAAATATCCAAAAAATTCCTGTCACCTTAGGTCTTTTCGGCAATGATGGGTTTGTAGAGGTCATGAGCGGCTTGGAAGAGGGGGATACGGTGGAATTTTAAATAGGTCTAATTTGATTTGACTTTTCTTCTGTTTTTGTTATATTCCTGATTGGAAAGTATTTTTGGCATCAAAAACGCTGATTTCCAGGGAGGGGAGGTTTTTTATGAGGAAAGGACTTGTTTTTGTGGCAGTGGCGATGTTGTTAATCGCCCCCGCCGCTCTTGCTCAATTTCAGGATTTCGGGCTGCATGGCTCGCAGGTCGTACTAGGCCAGGGATGGTCTACCGATTTGCAGGTTGTGAACGGCTCGGCTTCGTCCCAGTGGTTTTGGGTGGCCTTTTTGAAGACCGGATATGGGCGAGGGTACACATTCACCTCGTATTTCCGCCCGCTTGTTGACGGTTCGGCAACCGGGGCAGATTGGATTAAATTCCAATTGGCTCCCGGAACGGGCAAGACGCTTCATATATCTGTGCCAAACCCCAATCAATTTGTAGCCGGATGGCTGTGTCTCTACGGGGGTACGGTAACAGGGGCTGAGCAACGTCCACTTCCTGCGGAAGTGACTGCGAACCTAATCCGGAAGTATGGGAACGACGAGTATGCGTCACCTTTGGTGAGAGCGGCAAACAGGTTCGTTTTTCCTGCAGTTCTCACCACAAATTCTGCGACTGGAATTGCAATCACCAACTCGGGAGCGGCGCAATGGGATGTATCGTGGGTGAAATTCCGTGCCTTTGATGCACAGGGAAAACTCATCGCCGAACAACCCCTGAACCTGTTCCCGGGTAACAAAAATGCCATTGGGTGCCTGCCGTCCGGAATGCAGATGGCGCAGTTTCTCTGGCAGTTTTTCAAGGGGAATCCCGACTGGGAATCGTACATAAATTCCCACGCGGGATTCAACGGGACAGTTGAAATCGTTGCTGACGGGTATCCCATCAGTGCAACGGCGCTGGTGGTCAAGTACTAGCGCAACAAAAGAAGGGGGAGTATCTCAGGCTTGCTTGCAGATACCCCCTTTTTGTATTTATAGAAATTTTAGTTGTCCACATCTGACATAGTGGATAACATTTACACAAACTATTTTTATGGTGTTATTATTATATGTGTAAAAACAGGCAAATATCTTTGTCAAACTAAAATAAAATATATGGAAAAACAAAAAAGCGAATTAGATTACACAAGACTGATTGCTTTTATTTTGCTGATAGCAATTTTAGTGGCCCTGTATCTTTTCAGAGGCAAAATTTTCCCTAAGACAGAAACAGGGGAGACCCCCATTGTCCAGCAGGAAGACAAAATTGTTAAGTATCCCGTCGGGGACAATTCTATACCAAAAGGTTTTCCGTTAAACGTCCCTCTATTCCTGGGAGCCAAGGTAATAGAAACTTACAACCTGGCTTATTCTCCATCCAGCAGGATGTCGCAGGCTGTGGTGGTGCTGGAAAGCGATAAATTAATTGACGAGGTTAAAAAGTATTATGAATCTGAATTAAAAGCTCCTGATTTTATTTCCCAGGAAAAATCAAACGTAGATATGGAAAAAAATAAAACTCTCGTCTTTGTCACGAACAAAAATATGTTTGTTGTGACCATGGAAAAATTGGAAACAGGGACTAAGATTTCTTTGCATTTTATTAATCCCCTAGGTAATTCAGAGCCGGTAAATAAAACACCGGAAAAATCATGATAAAAAAACAATTTTACGTATTTTTTGTTTTGATCATAACCATTTTTTCTTTCTTTGCTTTTTATAGTCCTGCTAGTGCGGCTATTACCGGGGGCTCCGTAAGCATTGACCAGTTGTTCGGGCATTGTCGAGAAAGCTCGGAAAATAGCGGATGCGATATTTCTTTTTCTGCATCGGGTGTATCTCTTACCGGCGGATGGGTAGCATACATTTGGACAAGCGATAATACGCTGTGGGGTCCTTTTACAGGCGCCACATATAATACTGGTTCATTTCATATTTATTCCGGTGATTTGGTCCAGGCCACCTTGTTTGGCGTTAACCCAGCAGATTGGAGTACAAAAACAAACAGGAATACCGTAAATGGCTTTGTCAGAAACTATTGCCAAATCATGTCTCATATCCCTACCGAGGCTGAATCACCAAGTTCGTATGTGCTCACTCTAAATTGGGATGTCAATTATACAAGCGGAAGTACGAAAAGTTTGACGACTTATTTATACGGTCTCACCGTACCAGCGGGGAAAGGCGGAACTTCAGAATGGTTTAATGTTCCTTACCCCCCCTCTGATTCCTGCGGAGTGCTTGCTGGGGAATGCTTAATTGTGACCGGATATGACTGGTGTTCTCGGGTTGAGATGACTTATACCACAAAGCAATACAATTTGAATGTTAACAAATTAGGCACTGGCAATGGCACAGTGAACTTCAATCCTCCGGATTCTGCCAACAGAACTGCTATTCCAACAGTGATGACGTATGGCGAAGGTGTCTCAGTTGTTATGACTGCCTATCCTGCCGCCGGCTCTACTTTTGCCGGCTGGTCAGGGGATGCCGATTGCACTGATGGAACTCTAACAATGAATGCCAATAAAACATGTACAGCAACTTTTACCGCTATGCCTCCCCCCACTCCAACCAATTTCGTTGCTGACCCGGGCACTTGCGGCACGGCCCGAATTGTTCTCTCCTGGAATGCTTCCAGCGGAGCTACCAGTTATACGTTAAAGAGGGGAAGCACCACTATATATACCGGATCCAACCTAACTTATACTAACACTGGACTGACTGCCGGCACCACTTACAATTACACCGTTACTGCTTCAAACAGTGCCGGTCCTTCTGGAGCAGCCTCTGCTTCGGCTGTAGCTCCGGCGGCGTGCGGCATTCCGGTTCCCGACCTCAAATTAACCGACCCTCCTGGATACTATCCAACTCCCACTGACGGACCGGCAACAATGCCGCCCAACAGGGGATACACTCTCTCTTGGGGAGCGGTGCAATATGCAACTAGTTGTACTCTAACCAACCAACATTACACTAACACTCCCGTATCAATATCAGGAAGCTCCTATACTGACTATGCAGACTTCCTGACGGAAACCCACACTCTCACTTGTCTTAATGCGTCAGGTCAACCAGGTTCAGATATTCTCATTGTTAGGGTCCCTCCACCACCTCTCACCTTTACAAGCACATGTAATGCTCCCGGAACTCAGGCAACATTGAACTGGACCCTAGAACCAGGATATACGGGTGGATTTGTCAGAGGCGATTGGTATGTTGATGTCATCGACGGTTTAACGACAACTGTAGCAACTGTTCCAAATACGACGTACAGCGGCACAGGCTTGTATACCAGGGCTTCAAACGGAACTTGGAGCGCGACCACTGTCACTTTGGCTCCTTTCTCGTGTCCTTCACTGCCCGCTCCCAATCTTAAAGTAAACGACACTTTTTACTACACGGCTCCGTTTGATGGACCAATGACAGTACCACCCAATAGGGTATACGTTCTCTCTTGGGCGGCGGTGCCAGGTGCTGCCAGTTGTAAAATAACCAATCTTCACTATCCTGCAGGCACAGCAGTGTCAGTATCAGGGGGAACCATGACTGACTACTCAGATTTCTTGACGGAAACTCAAACTCTGACTTGTACCAATTCAGCAGGGGCATCAAATTCAGATTCTGCCGTCGTCTACGTCCCTCCACCACCCCTCACATTTACATCGACATGTCTTCCTTCTGGTACTCAGGCAATTTTGAATTGGACCCTGGCGCCAGGATATACTGGCGCATTTATCAGAGGTGATTGGTATGTTGATGCCGCTGACACTTTGACGACGACTGTAGCAACTGTCCCAGGTACGACATACAGCAGCACCTATGCACATACCATGGCCCCGAATGGAACCTGGAGTTTAGTCACTACCCCCTTAGCTTCTTTCTCGTGCCCCATTAATATCTATGGTGTCACCGCTACTCCGACTTTGTTGACCGTCGGAAATACAGTTACAGCCCATTGGTCGGCACCGGCCACTCATAGAACGAATGATTGGGTTGGAATATTTTTAGAGACTGATCCGAGCACACTTACAGGTCTTGGAAGCAAACCTTACCAATACGTCCCGGCCGGCACTTCAGGTGATCTTAACTTTTCCACTGCCACTCTACCTCCAGGCAAGTATAATTTCAGATATTTTTTGGAAAATGGTTGGGAACAGAAGGCGACAAGCAATATTTTTACAGTGGTTCCAACTCCAGTATTAACTCCGGATAAGGGAACAGTCATAGTCGGTTCTCAAGGTCTAACCTTTACGGTTACCAACGGCTATCCAAGTACCAACGCTATTCTGACTTATAGATACGTAGGAGATGCAACCTGGAATACTTCTTATGGTTCACTTTGCACCACTTCAAGCGCAAATCCCGGTTCATGCAGTAAAACCTGGCTTGCCAGTGAATTTACCTCTTTTCATGTTGGGAAAACTGGGGAATATTATGTTACGGTCAATGGTACACAATCCAACACCGTGACTGTGAATTATGTTGCTAACACCCCCTACACTGTTGTTGCTTCTCCCGACCCGGTGAGCCAGGGAGGAACAGTCACCGCCACTTGGACAGCGCCAACCGGCCATTCTACGTTAGATTGGATCGGGGTGCTTCTAAATACTGCTCCAAATACACTTGCAGGTCTTGGGAGTGGAGATTGGGAAGCCCTCAATACAACGAATACCAGCGGCAGTCTTTCTCTTACTGTTCCTCTAACTCCAGGTGCATACCAGTTGAGACTTTATGAAAATAACGGTTGGACCCAAAAAGCATTTGATGATTTTACGGTATCCAACAATCCCCCGATTGTCTCTGCTGGTGTTGACAAAACTACTACTCTTCCCACCAGTTTCGTTAATTCCGTAACAGGTACTGCCTCGGACCCCGGCGGTTCAATCAGCAGCGTTCTCTGGACTAAGAGATCTGGTCCTGCGGGGGGTTCTATTTCGAATCCGGGCAATCTCATTACCAACTTCACCAACCTCGCGGAAGGCACCTATGTTTTCCGTCTGACCGCAACTGACAATTTGGGAGCAACGGCATTTGATGAAATGCAGGTAACAGTTAATCCGGCTGCCCTGGTTAGTCTTAATCTTCTCGTGGTAAAAACAGGAAATGGGACAGTAACAAGAACTAACCCTGCTGATGGGTTCAGCTGCACAAGCAATTGCCAGAAATCATATGCGGCGGGTACTTCGATTACGCTCACCGAAACCCCAAATGCAAACAGGATATTTACCGGATGGAAAGGTGTTACTTGTTCGGAGGGAAATTACGAAAGTCAATGCTCTTTTAATCTTGCCAGTGACTTGACTGTTACCGCCAGCTTTTCTGTAGACCCGAACTTCGGAGAATTTTAGGCCATAACAAAATTTTGTAAGTTTTATAAAGATTTTAGAAAATTTGAGGGAAGGGGATAGAGTGGAATTCTAATTATCCACATTATTGGAGTGTATATTGTTCACATAGGTTATATGTATGGTGCTATAATATACACATGGGGAAAACCAGTATTTCGAAGATTGTGTTGCCAGTTGTTTTGGTTTTAGTGTGTCTTTTTGTTGGTTACTTATTATTTTATAAATCTTCATTTCAAGGGGAAAAGTCTGTTGCGCCAGTGATATATGATACTCTGCCAGAAGGATATAAGTTTGATGTCATGGCGGAAAATAAATACCCGGAAGGTTTTCCTGAAAGTTTGATTGTAAAGGGCGGGGAATGGCAAAGAGCCGAAGATACTGAAAATGGCTACGGCAAAAGGATGAGAGTAGTAGAATTAATTTACAAAAGAATAGAACCCGCCTTTTTGCTGCCTCTGTTTCAGAAAAATTTTGAAGATAATAACTGGACAACCGATGAGATTAGAAATACCGGTTCAACAATTGTTCGGGTGTTTGGAAAAGATTCAGACACAATGACCTTGACTATTGTTCCAATCAGTGAAAATAGTCTGGTCAATTTTACTTATGTGACAAGTAAATAAATATGATGACTATGAAATATAAATCTTATTTTGTTTTTTTGGTCTTATTTTTATGCTTGTTTTCTGGTGCGCAATATGTTCTAGCCGATGTGTCTGGAACTACAATAGATTACTTTTCTATAAGTTTGAGTAGTGACCAAAACACGCTTACTGTTGAAGGTGATGGGAAGAAAGGTATGTTTGATGTGACAACCTGTCCTTCGCAAGACAAATTATGCGTCGCTGATGTAACCGTTGCTTTTATTATCGCTGGAATCAGCGGTGGCTCTGATTTTCAATATTTTCCTTCAGGTGGAACTACGGGCTGGACCTTTGATGGCACTTATAATACAGCATCTCTTCCTAACGGAACCTACCAAGTTTACTTTTTGGTCTATGCTGGCGTATATGCCGAAAGCCCAGAACTTGGCTACGGAACAGTCCAATCTGGTCCACAATCTTTCACCATAAACAACAGAGCGACTCCCTCCTGCGCCATCAATTCTTTCACTTGTTCCGCCAGTACTTTGGCTTGGAATACTTCTAATTGCACCAGTCGAAATATTGACAATGGTATAGGCGCTGTCGGATCAACCGGCAGTACTATTGGCAGCGGGGGAGTGACATATACACTCAGCGCTAACGATGGCATAAATTACAGAACATCTGTTGCATCCTGTCCTTCTGCGCCTATTGTCACAGGCACTATTTCCGCTTCTCCTAATCCTTGTACTCTGGCTTCTGCGGGCGGTGTCTGCACATCTAATATTACTTGGGATACTGATAACGCCACAGCGGCACAGGTATGGACCACTAGTCTGTTTGCCAGTAGTCTTTCTGGTTCACAATCAGCGCCGTGGATAGGTGCAGCTGGTTCAACGTTTACGCTATATGATTATTCTTCCGGCTCCAGGGGGGGTGAATTAGACAGCGTGACAGTTACAGGACTTTATACTCCCCTTTCTCCTATCACCGTCTCTCTCACCGCCAACCCGACGTCAATGACCTTGCCGACAAATTCCACACAACTGACCTGGACAACTACCGGTTCTCCAACCAGCTGTACTGCATCAGGCAGCTGGAGCGGAGCAAAATCAGTCAGCGGGTCATCTGAAAACAGAACCGGTCTGACAGCAGGAACTTATACTTATACCATCACGTGTTCAAAAGCTGGTACGCCAAATGCTGTGTCATCAGTGAGTGTGACGGTTAATCCTACCCCTCCTGTCCCTGTTCCCGACCTTAAATTAACCGACCCTCCTGGATATTATCCAACTCCCACCGATGGACCGGCAATATTGCCGCCCAATAGAGGATACACTCTTTCCTGGGGAGCAGTGGCAGGCGCCGTTAGTTGTACTCTAACCAACCGGCATCTTACCAGTGCACCCGCATCAATATCGGGAAGTTCCTACACTGATTACGCCGATTTCTTGGAAGAAACCCACACTCTGACTTGTCTCAACGCAATAGGCCAATCAGGTTCAGACACCCTCGTTGTTTATGTCCCTCCACCACCTCTCACGTTTACAAGCACATGTAATGCTCCTGGTACTCAAGCAACATTGAATTGGACTCTAGCGCCAGGATATATTGGTGGATTTATCAGGGGTGATTTTTCTTATGATGTCGTTGGTTTTACCAAAACCGTAGATGTTGTTCCTGGCACAACATACAGCGGCACAGTCTTGTATACCATGGCTCCGAACGGATCCTGGAGCTCAACCTGGGCCACTTTGCCTCCTTTTAAGTGTTCTCCGGTGCCTGCTCCTGATCTTAAAATAACCCACCCTACATCCTCCCCGACTCCGACTGATGGACCAGTGGATATACCGCCCAACCAAGGATACACTCTCTCTTGGGCAGCCGTGGCGAATGCTGTCAGTTGTGCTCTAACCAACCGACATATTACCAGTGCTCCCGCATTAATATCAGGAAGCACCTTTACTGACTATGCTGACTTCCCGACAGAAACCCACACTATGGCTTGTCTTAATGCAACGGGTGGATCGGGTTCAGACACTCTTATTGTCAACGTTCCTCCTCCGCCTCTGACCTTTGCGGCAACATGTCTTCCTTCCGGTACTCAAGCAACATTGAATTGGACTCTGGAGCCAGGATATACAGGCGGATTTGTCAGGGGTGATTTTTATGTTGATGTTATCAGCGGTCTAACAACAACTGTAAACGTCATTCCCGGTACGACATATAGCAACACAGTCTTGTTTACCAGGGCTTTAAACGGAGCCTGGAGCGCAACCACTGTCACCGCAGCTCCCTTTAGGTGTGATCCCACAGTCGGTTATACTGTTACTGCCTCTCCAACTTCATTAAACCCCGGACAAACGGTCACGGCCACTTGGACGGCGCCAGCCAGTCATTATACAGACGATTGGATTGGAGTGTATAAAAAAGGCACTACAGAAGCAGCATATTTACCGGGTTGGCAACCCGTTCCAGCCGGCACTTCAGGTTCTCTCTCTTTCACTGCTCCTGCAACTCCCGATACGTATCAATTCATATATTATAAACACAATATTTATGACTGGGCTGCCACCAGTAATGATTTTACGGTCAATCCTGCCGCAACCGTCTATTATAATCTGTTTGTTGTAAAAGCGGGGCAAGGAATGGTCACGCTTAATCCTGTGGGGGTAGCGTGTACGCCGCCCAACCCAATTTGTTGGAATTATGAAGAGAACAAGCCTGTTACTCTTACCGCCCAGCCGGCACTTTATAGAATATTTACAGGCTGGGGCGGTGATTGCGCTTCGTTTGGCAGAAATACTGTTTGTAATCTGATAATGAACTCCTCCAAATCGGTAATCGCCAATTTTGCTGTGGACCCGAACTTCAAAGAGTTTTAGCTAAAATAAGACATTAAAAAACTAAAAATACGGCTTAACAAAGCCGTATTTTAGTATTTGGACTACGCCACATTTTCCTATTGACGGCAAGCTTAAAAAGTGCTATACTTTTAATGAATCCAGTAAATACTGGATTTTGCGTTTTTAGGGATGTTTTTTGGCTCAAGCATAAATTCATTCGCCATAGGCGGATTGAGGTTCGCGCTTGAGGTTCATCTGATTAATATCCCTGCTTGTCTTGGTCGCGAATGAAAGAATAGACCTGCCCGCAATACCTTGCATCGCAAGGCGGGTGGGGGATTGGGACAAAATTAAAATTAAACAATCGGCTTATTTTCCAAACAACCGCTTTAGGATTTGTGATGATAGCTTCGAATATAATAGGCTTCGGGGGGATACCTCTTGCGCCCTACGTTGCTCCGGAAGTTATCGAAATCAAGGAAACTCTCCCAAGCGAAAACAAAAAAATTTTGGTTGAGAGAAATATAACAGTAGAGGAATATGTAAAAAATTATTTCTCCGATATCCCGGTTATGGTTGAGATTGCCAAATGCGAGTCTCGTTTTCGTCAATATGATGGTGATGGGGATGTGCTTCGCGGAGAAAAAAATAATTTTGACGCGGGGGTAATGCAAATCAACGAATATTACCACAACGAAGATTCTGAAAAACTCGGGTATGACATCCTGACTCTGGAAGGGAACACCGCCTATGCCAGATACCTCTTTGAGAGGTATGGGCTCAAACCCTGGAGGTCTTCCGCTAAATGCTGGGGAAGAACCGCCGCATACACTGAATTTATAGAATTGGCGATGAACAGATAACCAAAAGAAAAACGGCTCTCTTAAAGTAGGGAAGCCGTTTTTCTCTATAGTATAGACGTCGCACAATATATCTTTTGGGTAGCTATTCTATAGCTACCCAAAAGATGGCGCGTATTTTGCAACAATCGCTTCGCTCTGTCGCAAAATACGCTTCTCCCCTATTACACATAAATTTTTGAATTTAAAAATAAAAATAAAAAAATATTTTTTTATTTTCCCCTATTTTATTTTGTCTACGAGATTTTTAATAAGCACAATAATGTAATTCCAAACCCTGACTATCACATCACTGTATTTTGTCCATCCTTTGGAGCTCAGGCTGTAAAATTGGTCTAGGAGCTCTTTAAACCTGCCTTGAGTCAAAAAGCCGATAACATCTATGCTATAAACGTATTTAAGAAGCACTAAGGCGCCAACTACCACGAGAATGATCTGTATGAATCCCCTTTTCTTGTTTTTTTTAAAATTTGGACTAAACATATATTTTTTATTTTTTAACTATTCGTTATAATATCATGAAAAATTTATTAAAAATTTTAAAAATAAAGCATCGGATCCAAATAGGCATTAATGCTGGCCACCGGTATGTTTACATTTTTACAATTAATGCTTGAAGAATATCTCTGGATTTCAACCCCTTGGCTGACGTAAACGGTAACGTGAAGATGCGGTCCGGTTGAATAACCGGTCTGGCCGCTGTAACCGATTATTTCCCCGGTCTCAACTTTTTGTCCGGCCGATACTTTTATGAGGTCCAAATGGCCATAAAGGGTGGATAGTCCGTTCGGGTGTTTTATAAGAACCCATTTGCCGTAGGAATAACACCCTTTTTGTTCGTCTGTATTGCCCACGCCTTCCACTATACCGTCAAGAGCTGCTTTTACCGGTGTGCCGCGACTGGCCCTGAAGTCTACTCCGTTATGGGTGCCCGATACGTAAAGCCTTTTGGCTTCAACAGTTTTGCCAAAATATTGTGTTATATACACGTTATCCAAAGGCCACGAAAGAATGCTTTTTCCAGAAGCGGGAAAACTGTTCGGGTCAATCGCTCTTTTGAGTCGGGATTCGAATTCAAAAAGTTCTTTTTCGAACCTTTCTTTTTCCGCCTGTCTTGCCGCCAGTATCTTTTTATATTCTGTTTCTTTGTTTTTGGTGGTTGTCAGCAAATTATTTTTCTCTTTTTTATTTATAGCCAATATCTGATTTTGGTCGCTTAACTCTGATTTCAAAGAAACCAGTTTCTTCTTTTCCTTCTCGGTAGATACCTTTTTGTCGGACAATTCTCCCTTGTAAGCCTCCAGCTCTTTTGATTGGACCCTCACCTTTTGCTGAAATTGGCTGATTAATTCGTACTCGTCAAAAATGTCGGCCAGAGTTTTATTGGTCAAAAAACTTTCTATAAGCGACTCCTCGTCACTCTGGCGGATATCGTTTAGGGTTTTGGCGACAGCCTCCATATTGGAAGCAATTTTTGTCTCTATCTCTCCTATTTCACCACCAAGATTTTTAATTGTCAAGTTAGTCTTTTGTATGCCGGTCTCTGTCTTTTTTATTTCAGTGCCGATTTTCTTTTGATTTATATCTAACACCTGAATGGCGCTTTGCAGAGTTTTGGCCTGTCCGTTCACTGTCTCAATCTGTTTTTCGTAAATTTTTATTTCTTCTTCCAGCTGTTTTATTTTGTCGCTGTGGCTGCTGATATTTTGTTTTATCTCATCTACTGACTGGGCGCTGACAGTTGTAAATGCCAGTAAGAAAATTAGAAATGCACCTATTTTTTTACAGCAGTTGAATAGCATTTTGGATTCTATTTTTACTTTCTTCTATCTCCAAAATGTCAATCAATGTAAATGGATCTGGAGATTTTTCTTTGCCTGATAAGGCATAACGCAAGGGCCAAAGCACCTCTCCTTTCCCCTCTTTTTCCGCGTACTGCATTATTTTTTCCCTGCTGTCTAAAATTTCCGATATTTTTTCCAGGTTTTTCTTTGCGTTTTCTTTGCTTTGGTTTTTCCATAAAATTTTGCCTTTGTCCAAAACGGGCTTTTCAAACAAATAATCAAATTCTCCTGCTTCTATCACCTCTCCCACTTCTCCCCATCTGTGGACTCTGTCCAACATAATTTGTAAGAACTTTTCCATAAATATTTCATCCCCATTCTTTTTGTGATTTTTCCATTTCGTCTCTGAAATCTGGGTTTTGAAATTTAACATTTGTTCCTCTTTGGAGGAACGCAATATATATTCACGATTTATCCAATCAAGCTTTTCTATATTGAATATCGCTCCCTTTTTTTGGACCTTTTTAATGTCAAAAATTTTTACAAGTTCCTCCATGCAAAAAATTTCCTGGTCGGTGCCCGGATTCCATCCGACCATGGCCAAAAAATTCACGACAGCCTCCGGCACATATCCCTTATTTCTGTAATATAATACCGAAACCTGCTCGCCATGTTTCCTCTTGGAAAGTTTTGTCTTGTCTGGCGCTAAAATCATTGGTAAATGAGCATAAATCGGCCTGGGAGCACCGATGGCTTCCTGGATAAGAATCTGTCTGGGTGTGTTTGAAATACCGTCATCTCCTCTGATAACATGAGTTACGCCCATCTCAAAATCATCTATAACAACAGCCAGATGATATATGGGTTCATTCAGACTTTTGGCGATAACAAAATCTTTAAGTTCGGTTGTATCAAATTCAATATCGCCCCTTATCAAGTCATTGAATTTTATTTTTTTATTGGGATTTTTAAATCTTATAACTTCATTTCTCTGCCCTTCTCCGGCATTTTCCTCTTTTGACAGATAAGCTTTGCCTTCGCCTATCAGTTTTTCTACATATTTTTTGTAAATCTCGCTTCTCTCAGATTGTTTGATAGTTGTTGAAAAATCCGGCTCTATGCCGAGCCACTTTAAATTTTCTATAATATCGTCCGCGTATTCTTTTTTTGACCTTTCCTTATCGGTATCTTCCAATCTGAAAACAATCCGGCCGTTGTTTTGTCTGGCAAAAAGATAATTAAAAAGAAAAGTCCTGGCGTTGCCTATATGAAAAAGTCCCGTTGGAGACGGCGGAAATCGCACTACCACCTTTTTATTACTTTCGTCCATATTTTTTATTCCAACTTTTCGTGAGAGAGAACGATGGAAAGAAGCTCCCGGGCAATTTGGTCGGCGGCACCGGGCTTGAAAAAATTTTTGGCCCCCTCTCTCATTTTTTCGTTGATTTCTTTACTTTCCGTTATTCTTTTTATCTCCGCCAGAAATATGTGTGATTTTAAATTTTCTTCCTCTATAACAGAACAAGCTCCGCTCTTGGCGTAAGCAAAAGCATTTTTTATTTGATGGTCTCCGTTTGAATCGGCAATGGGGATAATAATAGAGGGTTTTTGCCAGGAAGCTATTTCAAATATAGTTGACCCCCCTCTGCTTATAACTAAGGAAGCGATGCCGGCGGCCATTCTCATTTCGAGGCCATTTAAATATCCGAAGGGCTTGTACCTGTCCTTATTCTGATTTTCCAAAAGTACGGCGGCGGCAGATTCTTTCATCACTCCAATATTTGCCAGTCCTGTTTGATGCACAATTTGAAAATTTTTTACCAAATCTGGCAAGATGTCCAAAATGGCGTTGTTGATGATTTCTGCCCCCTGAGAGCCGCCCAACACGAATATGGTAGGTATGCTTTCATCGAAACCAAAAAATTCCGAAGCCCCGTTGGTAATGGGGGTTAATCGTTCTTCCAGAACTGGCTGGCCGGTGTAAGCCACTTTTGCTTCGGGAAAATAAGAAGCGGCTTCTTTATATGACACTGCCACTCGAGTGGCGAATTTACCGGCCCATTTATTGGCTCTGCCGGGTACGGTGTCGGATTCGTGGATAAAAACCGGAATGCGCAAAACGCGCGATGCCATAAGCGCTGGAAAACTGCCGTAGCCTCCTTTGGCAAAAATAACATCCGGATAAATATCAAATACGTCCAAGATTGCTCCAAGCACTCCCCAAACTGTTTTAAACAAATCAAAAAAATTTAACAGAGAAAAATATCTGCGTATTTTGCCGGCGGTAACTTTTTTATATTGAATATCATGGTCATAAAGCAACCCCTGATTATATGGCATGGGGGCAAAAAAATGCATTTCCGGGCTGATAAGTTTTTTTTCTCTGGCTATTTTTTGAATTGATTCGGCAATGGCTATAATCGGGTAAAAATGCCCGCCCGAACCTCCGCCTGTAAATATTATTTTCATATTTTTTATTTTTTACTGCTTCTCGATATGTTTATTACTATACCCGCTTCAATTAGGGCGATAAAAAGAGCAGTGCCGCCGTGGCTTACAAAGGGCAGAGGGATGCCTGTCAAAGGCAAAACTCCTATCATCCCTCCTATATTTATAAGCGCCTGGGACACTATT